>JACDJC010000167.1_pt1 | contig 86444 bp, 63 predicted proteins | sample 7454191 | NCBI WGS metagenome assembly JACDJC01 (sample SAMN14253291, study PRJNA609438) | sludge metagenome | isolation source: sludge after 25d culture with pyrite and EDTA | collected 2018-12-20 | reverse complement strand
GATCGTCGGTGCGGAAGCCGAACTTCTCGTGCTCGGTGCCGATCCGCCACGCCGTGCGCGGCTTCTCGCCGGCCGCCAGGTAATCGGCCAGTTGCTGGCGACCCGCAATCGGGGTGCTCTTTACGGCACTGGGTATGGACATGCGTGAGACCTTGCTGAGGGACCGCCTGACTATGGGGGTGGCGTCCGCCGGCGAAAAGGGGTTGACACGAAATAATTGTACACCGCGGTACAGCTGACAACCGGCGTGGTGCGCCGGCCGATGTCCTGATACTCACTGTTGCGCAGGATTGAGTGTGAACAAGGTCTCGACCGAGACGTCCAACGCGCGCGCCAGTTTCCAAGCCAGCACAACCGAGGGAACCATGCGGCCCGCCTCGATCGCGTTGATCGACTTGCGGGTGGTGCCACCCAGCTCGGCAAGCTCGGCCTGGGTCAGGTCACGCATGGCGCGCTGCGCATGCTGGCACGGCGCAACTCGTCATGACTCGATCCGCGACAATCCCCAAGAACGAAGAGGCCGGCGATCTGCCGGCCTCCTTTTCAGGTCACAGGAGTCGGGAAGCCTGTGCTTCTACGATTCCCGATTCCCGGCTCTTCACCGCTTCATCGCATTGAAGAACTCGTCGTTCGACTTGGTGTTCTTCATCTTGTCGAGCATGAATTCCATCGCGGTCAGCTCGTCCATCGGGTGCAGCAGTTTGCGCAGGATCCAGATCTTGGCCAGCAGGTCCGGCTCGATCAGCAGGTCTTCGCGGCGGGTGCCGGAGCGGTTGATGTCGATGGCCGGGAACACGCGCTTCTCGGAGATGCGCCGGGACAGGTGCACTTCCATGTTGCCGGTGCCCTTGAACTCCTCGTAGATCACCTCGTCCATCTTGGAGCCGGTCTCGATCAGCGCGGTGGCGATGATGGTCAGGCTGCCGCCTTCCTCGACGTTGCGCGCGGCACCGAAGAAGCGCTTGGGGCGCTGCAGCGCGTTGGCGTCGACGCCGCCGGTGAGCACCTTGCCGGAACTGGGCACCACGGTGTTGTAGGCGCGCGCCAGGCGGGTGATCGAGTCGAGCAGGATCACCACGTCCTTCTTGTGCTCGACCAGGCGCTTGGCCCGCTCGATCACCATTTCGGCGACCTGCACGTGGCGCACGGCGGGCTCGTCGAAGGTGGAACTGATCACTTCGGCGCGCACGGTGCGGGCGATCTCGGTCACCTCTTCCGGCCGCTCGTCGACCAGCAGGATCATCACGTGGGCTTCGGGATGGTTGTAGGTGATCGCCTGGGCGACGTTCTGCAGCATCATCGTCTTGCCGGACTTCGGCTGGGACACGATCAGGCCGCGCTGGCCCTTGCCGATCGGCGCGATTAGATCGAGGATGCGCCCGGTGATGTCCTCGCTGGAGCCGTTGCCGCGTTCGAGCTTGAAGGCCTTGCGCGGGAACAGCGGGGTGAGGTTCTCGAACAGCATCTTGTTCTTGGATGCTTCCGGCGGGTCGCCGTTGATCGTCTCCACCCGCAGCATGGCGAAGTAGCGCTCGCCTTCCTTCGGGTGCCGCACGCGGCCGGTGATGTAGTCGCCGGTGCGCAGGTTGAAGCGGCGGATCTGGCTGGGCGAGACGTAGATATCGTCCGGGCCGGCCAGGTAGCTCTCGTCGGCCGAGCGCATGAAACCGAAGCCGTCCTGCAGGATTTCCAGCACACCCTCGGCCCAGATACCGCCGCCGGAGCGCGCGTGCGCCTTGAGCACGTTGAAGATCACGTCCTGCTTGCGGGCGCGGGCGATACCTTCGTGGACGCCCAGCGATTCGGCGAACTCGAGCAGTTGCGGCGCCTTCATGCGCTTGAGCTCGGTGAGGTTGATCACCCGGTCGTTGCTGCCCGGATCGGCGTTGTCATCGTCCACCGGCAAGCCGTTCGGCTTGGGACGCTGGTGACGCTCGCCCTGGGCCCGCGGCTGGTTGCCGCGCTCGTTGCGTCGACGCCGACCGCGACTCTCGCGCCCTTCGCGGGGGGCGTTCTGACCCTGGGGCGAACCCTGGCCCTGGTTGGCGCCCTGGCCCTGGCTGGCGTTCGAGCCGGTGTCGGATGAGGGCTCGGCGTTGGCGTTCGGCGCCGCGGCAGAACCCGCGTCCCGGGTGACGGACGTGGCTGCGATTTCGCCGCTGGCTGGTGCTGGTGCCGCGGCTGGGGCCGACGGCGCGGGTGGCTTCTCGGCCGTTGGCGCCTTGTCGGCCGCTGTCGCCTGGTCAGCCACCGTGGCCTTGTCGGCCGTCGGCGCACTTTTGGCCGCAGCGCTGCGGCGCGGTGCACGGGCACGTGGCTCAGGTTTGCCTTCGGTCACGGGGCTGGCATCGGCGCCCTTGGTATCGGGCGGGGTCAGGTTATCGGTATCGGACACGGGCAATCCTCGCGGGGCGCCGTTGAGTTGCAGGAGGGAAGGCGTGCGTCGCGCGGAAGGCGCAAGGGGACAGGACTGTCCCGACGGACGGAAGTGAATCTAGCACCCACTGTGTGTCGGCGTAAAGCCTCGGCAGCCGTCGCGTGATCAGGATGGGCTGCCGGCCGGGTGCGGTTCAGGCGATTTCAGATCGCCTTGTCGATCATCTGGGTCAGTTGCCCCTTGCTGACGACGCCGATCTGGGTGGCTTCGACCTTGCCGTTCTTGAACACCATCAGGGTCGGGATGCCGCGCACCCCGTAGGTCCGGGGGGTTTGCTGATTCTGGTCGATGTTCAGCTTGACCACGCGCAGCTTGCCTTCGTACTGCTGGGCCAATTCGTCCAGGATCGGCGCGATGGCCTTGCACGGGCCGCACCATTCGGCCCAGAAATCAAGCAGCACCGGGGTTTCGGACTTCAGCACCTCTTGTTCAAAGGCATCGTCGCTCACATGGGTAATCAGGTCACTCACCGGGGATCTCCGTGGCTGGGGGCGCAAAAAAAGCGTGGACAAGACAAAATGGGGCGGTCGACGCCGCAATACAAGGATCGGCGTCATCAGCTACACTCAGGCGCCCATGAAGCATGGGTTGGGCAGGACGAAGGCGGGCCAGGGCGGCTATGCGTTCATTCCAGCGCAACTCCGGGCACGATTCAAGGGCGGTCTTTCAAGCCGCCCGTCGTCGCCGTCAAATCTGGCGTCGCCAGGCGTCTGGATTTTTGCCATCCAGACTCCCCACCGCGGCGCGACCTTGTCGACGCCGGAATTGAAAGCTTCAGTTGCGCCACGCGCACCCGTCCTGCACCGCTTTCGCGCCGACTCCCGGTCGCTGGGGCGGGTGCAGCACATCACGCCGCTGTCAGGCCTAGGTTCCGAATTCCCCATATGTCACAAACCGTACTCACCGATACCTTCTTCACCAACTTCGATCTTCATCCGCTGCTGCAGCAGGGCCTGGACGACAGCGGCTTCACGCGCTGCACGCCGATCCAGGAAATGACCCTGCCGCCTGCGCTGGCCGGCCGCGATGTCGCCGGCCAGGCACAGACCGGCACCGGCAAGACCTGCGCGTTCCTGGTCGCGCTGATGAACCACCTGCTCACCGCGCCGGCCGTTGCCACCCGCAAGGACAGCGACCCGCGTGCCCTGGTCATCGCGCCGACCCGCGAACTGGCGATCCAGATCGACAAGGACGCGCGCAACATCGGGCAGCACACCGGCCTCAAGACCGCGCTGATCTACGGCGGTGTCGATTACGACAAGCAACGCCAGCAGTTGCGTGACGGCTGCGACATCATCATCGCCACCCCCGGTCGCCTGCTCGACTACCACAAGCAGGGCGTGTTCAGCCTCAACAGCGTCGAGGTGATGGTGATCGATGAGGCCGACCGCATGTTCGACCTCGGCTTCATCAAGGACGTGCGCTTCATCTTCCGCCGCCTGCCGCCGCGCGAGCAGCGCCAGGTGCTGCTGTTCTCCGCCACGCTGAGCCACCGCGTGCTGGAGCTGGCCTACGAGCACATGCACGAGGCCGAGAAGCTGGTGGTGGAAAGCGACCACGTCACCGCCGACAAGGTGCGTCAACTGGTGTACTTCCCGGCCAAGGAAGAGAAGATGCCGTTGCTGCTGAACCTGATCGATCGGCACAAGCCCACGCGCAGCATCATCTTCGTCAACACCAAGGCCGCTGCCGAGCGCGTCACCGAACGGGTCCGGCGCCACGGCTGCCGGGTCGGCGCGATCTCCGGCGACGTGCCGCAGCTGAAGCGGCAGAAGCTCCTGCAGCGGTTCAAGGACAGCCAACTGGACTTCCTGGTCGCCACCGACGTGGCCGCACGCGGGCTGCACATTCCCGAGGTCAGCCACGTCTTCAACTACGACCTGCCGCACGATGCGGAGGACTACGTGCATCGCATCGGGCGCACCGCGCGCCTGGGCGCCGAGGGCGACGCAATCAGCTTCGCCTGCGACCTGTATGCGATGTCGCTGCCGGATATCGAGGCCTACATCGGTCAGAGCATTCCGGTGGCGACGATGGACCCGGCCTTGCTCGTGATGCCCAAGCCGCACGCGGTCGATGCGGAGTTCGCCGCAAATGCCGCGGCCGACAGTGCCGCGTTTGGCGACGTGGTGCCGCCACGGCCCGGCGAGAAGCCGCGGCGTACCGGCGCCGCCGGTCGCCGTGGCGGGCGCGATGAAGGCCGCCACGGCGCTTCGAAATCCCGGCGCGGGCCCAAGCCGGCGGCCGCGGCCGCGGCTGCGCAGCCCGTAGCCGAGGTGGCGCCGCAGACTCAGGCGGGGCCGGCCAACGGCAATGCGGCCGCCGAAGGCACGCGCAAGCCGCGCCGTCGTCGTGGTGGCCGCAATCGTCGGCGCCGCGACGGCGTGCCGGGCGCAGGCGTCGAGACGAACGCGCAGCCGTCGGCGACGGCCAAGGGTCATCACGCATCGCGTGGCGAGCGCCGTCCGCCGCGCGAGCGCGGCATGGGCGAGCCGTCGGGCAACGGCCACACCCGCCCGTCGCGCCAGGTCGCGGTGACTTCCGGCAAGAGCGCCGAGCACGCGCATCCGAACAAGCCAGGCTTGTTCCGCCGCCTGACGCGCCTGTTCACCGGTCGCTGAGCCTGTCGGTCGCCGCGGCGGAAGCCCGCGGCGACCGCGACCCGCACCTTGCCGCCGGCTTCCCTTATCCTTGTGTCTGGCATGACGGCATCCAGGCGCGGGGACATGCGGTGATCCGGTTCGATCAAGTCGGCAAACGCTACGAAGGTGGCCACGAGGCGTTGTCGCAGCTCTCGTTCGAGGTGCCGCGCGGCGAGATGGCCTTCGTCACTGGCCATTCCGGTGCCGGCAAGAGCACCTTGCTCAAGCTGCTCGGGCTGATCGAGCGACCGTCACACGGCGTGATCAGCATGGATGGCAAGAACCTCTCGAAGATCCGCGCCAGCGGTGTGCCGAAATGGCGCCGGCAGATCGGCATGGTGTTCCAGGATCATCGGCTGCTGATGGATCGCACCGTGTTTGCCAACGTCGAGTTGCCGCTGGTGATCGGCGCCGTCGCGCGGGCCGAACGCGGGCGACGGGTACGCGCGGCGCTGGAGAAGGTCGGCCTGCTGGCCTATGAGCGACAGTTGCCCGCCACCTTGTCCGCCGGCGAGCAGCAGCGGGTCGGCATCGCCCGCGCCATCGTGGCGCGGCCGGCCCTGCTGATCGCCGACGAGCCCACCGGCAATCTCGATCCGCAACTGGCGCTGGAGATCATGGGCCTGTTCGACGAATTCCAGCAGGTCGGCACCACCGTGCTGGTGGCCAGCCACGATCTGCCGCTGATCAAGCGCATGAAAAAACGCGTGATCGTGCTCGACCACGGCCGGCTGGTGGCCGACCTGGCCGCGCAGGAGGTGTTGTGAGGATGGCACCGGAACGCCCTCGCACTGACGTGCCGGCACGCAACGAACACAGCCGCGCCCGCCGCCTGGCCAGTTGGCAGGAGCATCATGGCTGGAGTGCGGCGGCGAGCCTGCACCGGCTCGTGGCGCGCCCGTTGGGCAGCCTGCTCACGATCGCCGTGATGGGTCTGGCGCTGACCCTGCCGCTGACGTTCTACCTGTTGCTGGGCAATGTGCAGAAACTCGGCGACACGCTGGGCCAGGCCCAGACGATCAGCGTGTTCCTCAAGCCGGGCCAGAACGCCCAACAGGCAAGGCTGCTGGCGACTGAGTTCGGCAAGCGTCCGGAAGTGGCGCAAGTCGCGGTGAAGACACCGCAGCAGGGCATGGACGAGCTGGCCAGGATGCAGGGTTTCTCCGGCGCCGTGCAGACGTTGGGCGACAACCCGTTGCCGTACGTGCTGGCGTTGCAGCCGCGCCCCGAGGCGAGTGCCCGCGCGCTGGAGCAGCTGGTGTCGGACGCGCGCGGCATGCGCAGTGTCGACCTGGTGCAGGACAGCGGTCATTGGCGCCAGCGGCTGGAGGCCTTGCTTGGCGTGGGCAACCGGATCGTGCTGATCGTCGCGTCGTTGCTGGCCTTGGCGACGCTGCTGGTGGTCGGCAATACGGTGCGGGTGGACATCGCCAGCCGCAGCGAGGAGATCGGGGTGCTGTTGCTGGTCGGGGCCAGCAAGGCTTTCGTGCGCCGGCCCTATCTGTATGCGGGGATCTGGTACGGACTGTTCAGTGGCATCGTCGCCGCCGTGCTGACGGTGTCGATCGAGTTGGCGCTGGTGGCGCCGGTCGAGCAATTGAGCCAGGCCTACGAGGGCCGGCTGCAGGTGGGCGGTCTGCCGCCGTGGCTGCTGCTGGCGGTGCCGCCGGCGGCAGCGGCGCTGGGCTGGCTCGGCGCACGGCTGGTCAGCGCATGGCAACTGCGCAAGGCGGCATGATGGGGTACCGGTGCGGTGACGTGAATCGCAACCGTCGATGCCTGCTTCGGGCATCATCGACGGATGAGAGCATGCGCAGGCCCGCGCGGGCTTGTCGGGCAGGATCGCACGAGTCAGTTGGGTGAGTGAGGCATGAGTACAAACATCAGCAGTCGTCTTCTGACCGAGGCGCCTCGCGTGCTGGTGGTCGACGGTTCGCGCGTGGTGCGCAAGCTGATCAGCCGCGTGCTGAAAGATGAACTGCCCGGGGTCGATGTGGTCGGTTGCGACAGCGGCGAGGAAGCCCGGCAGGTGCTGGGTGAGGGCGCATTCGACTTCATCACCATCGCGCTGCGCCTGCCCGACATGGATGGGCTGGAACTGGCCAAACTCGTGCGCGAATCAGCAACCCAGGCGTACGTGCCGATCGTGGTGGTCTCCGGTGATGTCGAGGATCGCCTGCACCGGCGCTCGCTGGGCGAACACGTGACCGATTACTTCGACAAGTCGCTGGGTTTCCAGGCGCTGGCCGAGTTCATCCGCGGTTACGTCAGCCCGCAGACCAGTGCCGAGGGCACCGTGCTCTATGTCGAGGACAGTCGGGTGGTGGCACTGGCCACGCGGCGGATGCTGGAGAAGATCGGGCTGACCGTGCGCCATGTGGTCAGCGTGGAAGACGCCATCGCCCTGCTCGAGACCGCCCGCGCGCTGGGCTCGGTCGGTGCCGATGCCGTGCTGACCGATGTCAGCCTGAAGGGTGAATTGACCGGCGGCGACCTGCTCGAGCACATCCGCAACGAGTTCGGCTATGACAAGGGCCACCTGCCGGTACTGGTGATGACCGGTGACGAGAACCCGGCCAATCAGGCGGCATTGATCCGTGCTGGCGCCAACGACCTGGTCGAGAAGCCGGTCGAGGAGAAGCTGCTGATCACCAAGCTGCTGTTCCAGTTGCGCGTGGCGGCCCATCTGCGCGGGCGCGAGCGGACCGACCGCGAACTGGCCGACAAGGGCGCATGAACGACAGCGTGGTCAAGCTGGAGCCGTCGTGGAAGGCGCGCATAGGCAACTATCTGCAGCGTCCCGAGATGCGGGCGCTGTCGAGTTTCCTGCGGGCGGAGAAGCAGGCCGGCAAGCGCATCTATCCGCCCGGTGCGGAGATATTTGCGGCGTTCGAGTGCACTCCGTTCGACGCGGTGCGGGTGGTCATCCTGGGCCAGGATCCCTATCACGGCGCCGGTCAGGCGCATGGCCTGTGTTTCTCGGTGCGGCCCGGGGTTCCGGTGCCGCCGTCGCTGGGAAACATTTTCCGGGAGATCCAGCGCGATCTCGGTGTTTCCCGGCCCGCCCACGGCTGCCTCACCGCCTGGGCCGGCCGCGGCGTGTTGTTGCTCAACAGCGTGCTGACGGTGGAGCAGGGGCGCGCCGGTGCTCACGCGAACCGGGGCTGGGAAGGTTTCACCGATGCGGCGGTCGATGCATTGAATCGCGAGCGCGAAGGCCTGGTCTTCCTGTTGTGGGGCGCGTATGCGCAGCGCAAGGGCCAGCTGATCGACGACCGGCGCCATTGCGTGCTGCGCTCGGTGCACCCCTCTCCCTTGTCGGCCCATCGCGGTTTCCTTGGCTGTGGCCATTTCTCCGCGGCCAACCACTATCTGGAGAGCCGGTGCCAGCCGCCGGTCGACTGGTCGCTGCCGCCATTACCCCTGCCACGGGCTGATTCTGGCCGGACTTGAACACGGTCGGCATGACCTCACTTGGGCATGATCGGGTCCTCGACAAGCGGGACTTTTATCTGTACTATCCAGTTTATTAATACCCGGTTTCGTTCTGAATCGAACCAATCGCGGTCTTAGCACTCCAACTATCCGAGTGCTAGACTTCGACGCCATGCAGGAGGTTTCATCCATGTCCCAAGCCTTGGTGACCGCCAATTTTCCACTGCCGAGCGTGGTAGGCAGCCTGGACGCCTACATATCCGCCGTGCATCGCATCCCCGTGCTGAGCGTGGAAGAAGAACAGGCGCTGTCGCGTGACTATCGTGAAGCGGAAAACCTGGATGCGGCAAAGAAGCTGGTGATGTCGCATCTGCGTTTCGTGGTGCATGTGGCGCGTGGCTATTCCGGCTACGGCCTGCAGTTGGCCGACCTGATCCAGGAAGGCAACATCGGCCTGATGAAGGCAGTCAAGCGTTTCGATCCGGACGTGGGCGTGCGCCTGGTCAGCTTCGCGGTGCACTGGATCCGTGCCGAGATGCACGAGTTCATCCTGAAGAACTGGCGCATCGTGAAGGTCGCCACCACCAAGGCGCAGCGCAAGCTGTTCTTCAACCTGCGCAAGAGCAAGAAGCGCCTGGGCTGGATGAACGCGGACGAAGTCAGCTTGGTGGCAAAGGATCTGGGCGTACCCGAGGCGACCGTGCGCGAGATGGAATCGCGCCTGTCCGGCCGTGATATCGGCTTCGAGGCGCCCGTCGACGCCGACGATGATGCCAGGCCGGCACCCGCCGCATTCCTGATCGACCACGGCGCCGACCCGTACGAGACCGCATCCGAAGAAGACTACGCGGACAACCAACTGCAAACCCTGACCGATGCGCTCGAGCGCCTGGACGCACGCTCGCGCGACATCATCCAGCGCCGCTGGTTGGATGACGACAACAAGGCGACCCTGCAGGACCTGGCCGACGAATACGGCGTATCCGCCGAGCGCATCCGCCAGGTCGAGGCAAATGCGATGAAGAAGATGCGTGGCTCGTTCGCGATGTAATGCCGGACGGGATGCAAGTCCCTCGCGCGGAGAGGAACACCCGCGTGCGGCTTTTTGAAAAGAGCATGGTTTGAAAAGAGCATGGACGGCCCGGGAAACCGGGCCGTCTGCGTTGCGGCTTGCCGCCACCGCCGTCGCCCCGGGCCGCTCCGGTTGGCGTCGTGCCTTGTCCGGCAGTGAAGGATCGGAACCGTCCGCCGGTCGCGGGTCGGCCCCGACCAAATCACGCCGTCACCTGCGGCAGTCCGGCCTCCTCGCGGACAGTCCGGCCACTACGCCCCGGGTGCGGCGTGGATCGCGACCATCGGCGCGGCACCCCGGTCAACGCCGGGTCGCCGCCGGTTGGCGCAGCGCCATGCCCTTGAGCACGTTCAGCGCCTGCGACAGCGCGTAGTCGCCGGTGGCCAGCTTGACGTTCGCGGCGCTGCCGTCGTTGTCGATGTCGTCGGCCGTCTTGCCGTTTTCATTGGCCAGGTGATGCGGCAGATCGGCTTCCGAACTGATCAATGCGGGCGGCCTGTCGGCCTGGTTCACGGTCAGGTCGGCCAGGGCGATATCCGGCTTGATCCCCTCGGCCTGGATCGAAGTCCCGTTCGGGGTGTAGTAGCGCGCGGTGGTGATCTTCACCGCATGGTCGGCGTCCAGCGGCAGTACGGTTTGCACCACGCCCTTGCCGAAAGTGCGCTGGCCCATAGTCAGTGCGCGGCGGTTGTCCTTCAGCGCGCCGGAGACGATCTCCGCTGCCGAGGCAGTGCCGTGATTGGTCAGCACGATCATCGGCGCGCCATCGAGCTGGTCGCCGGGATGGGCGCTGAAACTCATGTTCGAGTCGGCCAATCGGCCACGTGTGCTGACGATCACGCCGGAATCGAGAAAGACGTCGCTGACCCCGACCGCCGCGGTGAGCAGGCCGCCGGGGTTGTTGCGCAAGTCCAGCACGGCACCGCGCTGCGGGCCGTCCCTGCTGATCAGCTGTCCCAGTTTCTTCTCCAGCTCGGCGGCGGTGTCGTCCTGGAACTGGCTGATCCGGATGTAGACGTAGCCCGGTTCCAGTTCGCGCACCTTGACGCTGCTGACCGAGATCTTCTCACGCACCAGGTGCAGATCGATCAGCTTGTCGCTGCCCTCGTGGGCGATGGTCAGGGTGATCTTGCTGCCGGGTTCGCCGCGCAGCTGCTGGAACATCCCGTTCACGTTCTGCGGGTCGATCAGCTTGCCGTCGATCTTGACGATGACATCGCCTGGCTTGATGCCGGCGCGTGCCGCCGGGGTGTCGTCGATCGGCGAGATGATCTTAAGGGCACCGTCTACCTGCACCACCTCGATGCCCAGGCCGCTGTACTGGCCGGAGGCGTCCTCGTCAAGCTGCTGCAGGCCTTCCTCGTCCAGGTATTCGCTGTGTGGGTCGAGTCCGGCCAACATGCCGGTGATGGCGGCTGTCATCAGGGTCTTGTGGTCGACTTTTTCCACATAGGCCTGGCGTATCAGTTCGTAGACGCGGCTGAAATTGCGGATGTCCTGCATGTCCACCTGGTCGGCGCCGGCACTGGCGCGGGCTGGCGCGCTGCTGCTGGCGGCGGGCGCATCCGCCGACGGGGCGGCGACACTGGCGCCGGCGGCTGGAGCGCGTTGCGCCTGCGTGGCGGACACCGCCAGCAACAACAGGATGGCCAGACCAAAGGCCGTTCGACGGTGGAACAGGTGCATGCGGGTGACTCCACTCAACAGGAAAACCTCGCGCCCGGGCGCGACCGGAAGTATGGCAGGACGTGGGACAACCGGACGCTGGCGTAATTCACTGTATCGGTGTCCGCCGCCACGCCGCGGCAACGCTTTCATCCATGCTTGCGGAGCCAACTGCGCGGATCCACCGGCTTGCCCCCTTGGCGTAGCTCGAAATACACGCCGGTGTTGATCCCGGTGACTGCGCTGGCGGTGCCGATCGCCTCGCCCGCCTCGACCTGGTCGCCGACACTGTGCAGCAGGCTCTCGTTGTTGCCGTACATGCTCATCCAGCCGTCGCCGTGGTTCACGATGATCAACATGCCGTAACCGCGCAGGAAGCCGGCATAGATGACCCGGCCCCGCGCCACGGCGTGCACTTCGCTGCCGGTTGCGGCCTTGATCAGAACGCCGTTGCCGTAGCGGTTCACCGCGCCGCTGGCCGGCCACGGCAGGTGGCCGCGGATGTCGGGGCTGACGCTGCCCGGCTCCGCCGGTGTCGAAGGGCCGCGCGGTGACTTGGTGGCTGCTTCGTCGATGGTCCTCTGCAACCGGGAGAGCAGGTGGTCAAGCGCCTGGGCGTCCTGTTTCATCGCGGCCAGGCGCTGTGCCTGGTCCCTGTAGCGGGCGTCCGTCCTCGCGACCAGCTTCTGCTGGGCGGTGCGTTGCTCCGCCAGTTTCTTCATCTGCTGTTCGCGTTGCGCCCTGGTTGCCTGCAATGCCTGTTGCTCGCTGGTGATCGACGCTTCCAGTTCCTGCACCCGGGCCAGGTCGATCATCAATTTTTCCACGCGCCGGACACGATCACGCTGAAAGTACTTTGAATACGCCAGGGCGCGGGCAATGCGCGCCACGTCCTCGTCGCCCAGCAGCAGGCGCAGGTCCGAACCGTGACCCAGGGCGTAGGTGGCACGCAGCAGGTCGGCGATCGCCGCGCGCTGACTGTCCAGCGTCTGCTGCAGGCTGTTGCGTTGCTGTTGCAACTGGTCCAACTGCTTTTGCTTGGCCGCCAGGTCGGCATCGCTCTGGCGCACCGCCCGCGCCGCGGCCGCCAGCGCATTGGCCTGTTTTGCCAGTTCGGCGTTGGCGCTGTCGCGCTTTGCCGCCGTGCGTGCCTGCTCGCTGGCCAGTGCCTCCATCTTGCGGCGCAGCTCTGCCAGCCTTTGCTTCGCCTCGGCCTGTTCGCTGCGGGTGCTCCCATCCTGGCGCGCGTGGACCGAGGCAGGAACCAGCGCGCCGAGCCAGGCGATGACGAGCAGGCAGCCGACACGTTGGCGAGCGGAAAGGAGACGGTTGCGCATCCAGGGATTATCACCGAGCATGCCGGCCGGATCGAGCATGCCGTCGACCGCCTTGTGGTGGCGGCCGGCGGGATGGACGTCGGCCCGGAAGCCGGGGGTGCCCTGTCCAACCCCTTGCCTGGTTGATTAAGCTGCCTGCTGGCGACGGCGACAGGCGCGTGGATTGCTCAACAGACTCTGGCTCGGATTCTTTCTCACCGCGGCGGTGGCCGCGCTGGCCCAATGGCTGGTCGGCGGCAACCCTGGTGTGTTCGCCGCGGTGGTGGCCGCGCTGTTCGACATGGCCGACTTGTCGGTCAAGGTAATGCTGCTGCTGTTCGGTACGCTGGCCTTGTGGCTGGGATTCCTGCGCATCGCCGAACAGGCCGGGCTGGTGGACCAGCTCGCGCGTCTGCTTGGGCCGTTGTTCGCGCGACTGATGCCGCAGGTGCCGCGCGGCCACCCGGCCATTGGCCTGATCACCCTGAACTTCGCCGCCAATGCACTGGGTCTGGACAACGCGGCCACGCCGATCGGCCTGCGCGCGATGCGCGAACTGCAGACGCTGAACCCATCGACGGATACCGCCAGCAATGCGCAGATCCTGTTCCTGGTGCTGAATGCCTCGTCGCTGACCCTGCTGCCGGTGACCGTGTTCATGTATCGCGCGCAGGCTGGGGCGCACGATCCCACCCTGGTGTTCCTGCCGATCCTGTTGGCGACCAGCGCCTCGACCGCGGTCGGTTTTCTCGCCGTCGCCTACCTGCAGAAGCTGCCGCTGCGCGATCCGGTGGTGCTGGCCTGGCTGGGAGGGGCGGCGCTGTTGCTGGGTGGTTTTGTCACGCTGCTGGCCTCGCTCACGGCGGCGGCCCTGGCGGGCCTGTCGGGGCTGCTGGGCAATCTGTTGCTGTTCGGGGTGATCATCGCCTTCGTCAGCGTTGGCGCCTGGCGCAAGGTGCCGCTGTTCGAGAGCTTCGTCGACGGTGCGAAGCAGGGCTTCGACGTAGCGAAGGATCTGTTGCCGTACCTGGTCGCGATGCTGTGCGCGATCGGTGTGTTGCGCGCCTCCGGCGCACTGGATTTCGCGCTGGACGGCATCCGCTGGCTAGTGCTGCACGCCGGCCTGGATGCGCGTTTCGTCGATGCCTTGCCGACCGCGCTGGTCAAGCCGTTTTCGGGCAGCGCCGCGCGAGCCATGTTGATCGAGACCATGCACCATTCCGGCGTGGACAGCTTCCCCGCCCTGCTCGCGGCCACGGTGCAGGGCAGTACCGAGACCACGTTCTACGTGGTGGCGGTGTACTTTGGCGCGGCCGGCATCAAACGTGTGCGGCATACCATCGGCTGCGCCCTGCTGGCCGACCTGGCTGGCGTGTTGGCGGCGATTGCCGTGTGCTACTGGTTCTTTGGATGAGGGGTTGAGCCATGTGCCTGATCGCATTTGCCTGGAAGGCCCACCCGCGCTGGCGCCTGCTGCTGGCCGCCAATCGCGACGAGTTTCATGCGCGCCCGAGTGCGGCATTGGCGCGCTGGGATGACCTGCCGATCATCGCCGGCCGCGATCTGGAGGCTGGCGGCACCTGGCTTGGTGTCACCGATGATGCGCGTTGTGCGGTGGTGACGAATGTGCGCGACCCGCGCCAATCGCAAACGGGCAGATCCCGCGGCCTGTTGGTCCGCGACTATCTCGTCGGCAAGGCGGAAGCCACCGGGTATGCGAACGCACTGCTGCATGGCGCCGCCGACTACCGTCCGTTCAACCTGCTCACCTTCGACGCGCGGGCGGGGTGCTACCTGGGCAATCGCCCGCAGCCGCATGCGCAGGCCGTGTCAGCGGGTATCCACGGTCTTTCGAACGCCGACTTCAATGCGCCCTGGCCGAAAACGCGGATCCTGACGCAACACCTGCAGGACTGGATCGACGATGGCGGTGATGCCGATTTCTCTGCGCTGTTCGCCGCCTTGGCCGATCCACAGGCTGCGCCGGATGGGCAACTGCCGGACACGGGCGTGGGGCTGGAACTCGAGCGCCGGCTTTCCAGCGCGTTCATCCTCGGCCCGGATTACGGCACCCGCGCCAGTACGGTGGTGGCCATCAGCCATGGTGGCGGCGGCGTGATCGTGGAGCGGCGCTTCGGTCCGCATGGGCGCTTCCTTGGGGAAACCACGGTGCGCTTTGGCGATATGTCGCCGTCATAGCGTGGTGCCGTTCGCCTACGCCGGTCGACGGTTTTGCCGGATGCGGCGGACACGTTCCGCCGGCTAGGCTGCCACTTCAGTCCATCCACGGGAGTGTCCGCATGGGCAGGGAAGGCTGGCGGCTACTGGTCGGACTTGTGGTATTGACCGCTCACCGCGTGCAGGCAGGAGAGTGTCCCGACTGGTCGCCGCCCCGCGCCGGCCAGGAACTGGCGGCGCTGCACGACCGGCTCGACGGCTGGAATCACAGCTACCGTATCGATGGCCGTTCGCCGGTCGATGATGCGGTGTACGACCAGGCGTTGCAGCGGTTCGGGCAGTGGCAGCGGTGCTTCCCGGCACAGGCAACTGCCGCACCGAACCCTCTGGCCGATGCCGGCGGCCGCGCGACCTCGCCGGTGGCGCAGACCGGCCTGGCCAAGCTGCCGGGAGCGGCGGCGCTGGCGCAGTGGATGGACGAACGCGGCAACCGGGATTTGTGGGTACAGCCGAAGGTCGACGGCGTGGCCGTCACCTTGCTGTATGTGGATGGTGAGCTGCGCCAGGCCAGCAGTCGCGGCGACGGCTTGCATGGCTCGGACTGGACGGTGCCGGCGCAACGCATCGCGGCGATCCCGAAACACTTGCCCCATGCGCCGGCGCGCGTGGTGTTGCAGGGCGAGTTGTACTGGCGCCTGCCCGGTCACGTGCAGGCCGACCGTGGTGGCGTCAACGCGCGCTCGGCAGTGGCTGGCGCACTCGCACGTGACCACCTCGACGGTGCCGGCGCGCGCCAAATCGGGTTGTTCGTATGGGACTGGCCCGACGGCCCGGCCGACATGCCGGCCCGCTTGGCCGGTTTGCACACCATGGGCCTGGTCGATAGCGTGAGCTACACGAAGCCGGTCGGCACGTTGGCTGGCGTCAGGCGCTGGCGTGAGCAGTGGTACCGCCAGGCGATGCCGTTTGCGACCGACGGTACGGTGGTGCGCCAGGGCCATCGTCCGCCGGCTGCCAGCTGGCACTCTGCGCCGCCGGACTGGGCGGTCGCATGGAAGTATCCGGCCGCGTCCGCGCTGGCCGAGGTGCGTGCGGTCGAGTTCACCGTCGGTCGAACCGGTCGCATCACGCCAGTGCTGCAACTCGGGCCGGTGCAACTGGACGACCATCGCGTGCAACGGGTCAGCGTGGGTTCGCTGCGACGCTGGCGACAACTCGATATCCGCCCCGGTGACCAAGTCGAGGTGGCCCTGGCCGGGCTCACCATCCCGCGGCTCAAGTCGGTCGTCTGGCGCACGCAGCAGCGGGTCGCGGTGGTCGTGCCGGACCCGGAGGCATACACGGCATTGACCTGTTGGCAACCCACGGCGGGCTGCGAACAACAATTCCTGGCAAGGCTGGTGTGGTTGGGTGGCGAGCATGGTCTGCACCTCGAGGGCGTTGGCGCCGATGCGTGGCAACGTCTGGTCGACTCGGGCCTGATCCATCACCTGCTGGACTGGATGGACTTGACGCCAGCGCAACTGGCGGCCGTGCCGGGCATCGGCACCAATCGCGCGGCCACGTTGGCAGCTTCCTTCGCGAGCGCCCGCACGCGGCCGTTCGAGCGCTGGCTGCAGGCGCTCGGCGCACCGGCCGGCGCGCTGCCGGAAGGCTCCGACTGGGCTTCGATGAGCCGCCGTGGTGTGGACGACTGGCAGGCGCTGGATCGCATCGGTGCGGTACGCGCCGGTCGACTGGTCGACTTCTTCCATTGTCCCGATGTGCGTGCGCAGGCGGCGCGCTTGCACGCGGTCGGGGTGCCCGGCTTCTGAGCCCGGTTCTTTTGCCAGGCCCGCTGCGGCAGCGCGGCACCGAAATGTATTGCGTGCTGGCCGGTACCGCTGTCGATGATCCGTCGGGTGCAAGCCTGGCAGCCTGCGGCGGCCGCCAGGTGACTCTCGACACCTCTTACGCGATCGGACGGACTCCGATCAGCCACAGGTGCAGCCAGAAGGTGAAAGCGACCCATGACCCAATGCCAACCAGCAAGGTCACGGCGTCTCCCTGCAGTGTGCCGGCCGGATAGCTGGTGCCGGCGGCGCGGTCGCGCCGGCGCGACACACTGAACAGCACCGTCGCCCATAGCAGGAATGCGCCGAACAGCACCACATCGCGCAGCATGCCGGTGACCAGCAGATGGCCGGACGCCCACAACATGACGCCGAGCGACATCGGGTGGCCCAACGTCGTCTTGAAATGGTTGCGCGGAATGTACGCGGCTGCCAGCAACACGAAGGCAACCAGGGTGAGCAGGGAGTTGAGGTGGCGCAGTGCCATCGGCGGGACGTACAACAGTACCGGTTGCTGGCGCGCCAGTCCGAAGCCCCAGCACAGCAGCACGAAACCCACCAGCGAAACCAGCGCGTAGATACCCTTCCAGCGCATCGCGCCCAGCCGCGCGATGTGCCGGTTGCGCCAGTCATCGGCGACGATGCGCAGCGAATGCGTGCCAAGGAATATCAGCAGGCCGAGTATCAGTACGGTCATCGCGGTCACTCCGTGCCAGGGTGGTGGTTCCCGAGTATAGGCGAGTGCCGGGGCCGCTCCGGACGCTGGGGTCCGGCATGGCACGTCAACGCCGATGTGGCGGTCGTGGCGAGCAGCCGGTCCCGCCACCTGCGCTGGCGGTCATCATTGGACGCATGATGTCACCGGGATTCAAGTGACCTGACGGGCTGCCGATAGTCTGCGTACGGCGCCGGAATGGCGGAGGACATCGGTTTCCGTCCGCGACCGTGGTCGCATCGGCGCCGAAGACGCTTGGTGGCACAGAGATTGCTACATGAACCATGCGTGTGATCGAGTTTCTGCGACGTGGCTTGAACATCGGGTGGCCCGCCGGTGATCCACTGGGCTCCAGGCTGGTGGCGACCGGCCGGGGGCAGGCAGGAAAACTACGGGTGGCCTTTCGAGATGACGGGGAGGATGAGTACGGGGCTTGACGATGCGCGCTGGCTGGCGGATGGCTGCCGCGAAGAAGATCTGGCTTCGGCGACGCGCGGCTGCAGCCGGTCGTGGAGCATCGAATGATGGGTCACCGTCGCGTCCCGACCGGAGAAATGCCTGCCGATGCCTGGCCCGCGCCATGGCTGGGCCGGCTGATCGAGGCCGACACCCCGTTGGAAGTCGGCGCCTTGATCGTGGAGGCGGCCGAGTCCGTGCCTGACTGCGGGCGCGTGTGTTTGCTGTGGGAGGGCGCCGAAGCGCATCCGTACGGTGCCTCGGCAACTTCGGCCGAAGTCGCCTGGGTGCAGCACATGCCGGATGAGGAGGCGATGCTGCTTGCCGACGACGGGTGTCGGGTGGCCTGGCGCCTGATGCCAGGCAAACGCTTCGTGCTGCTGTTGCAATTCACGTGCGCCCAGTCGGCTTCGCGACTGCGCGCCATCCTCGAACCGAAGCTGGCGCTGGCCACGCGTCGCCTGCGTCACGCCATCGATCTGGCCGACCTGCATCGTTCGCACGCGTTGCTGGAGCGTTCGGAAAATCTGCAGCGGGCGTTGTTCGCGATATCCGATCTGGCCGGCTCCGAGCTGGAAATGACGGAATTGCTCAGCGGCATCCATGCCATCATCGGCACGCTGATGTACGGCGAGAATTTCTTCATCGTCCGACACGATCCCGAGCGCGGCATGATGCGGTTTTTGTATTTCGTCGACGCCGAGGACCGCGATGGGCCCGATACCATGCAGGAGGTGCCGCTGGATGATCTTCGCCATACCCTGACCTGGCACCTGCTGACCGGTGGCAAGCCATTGATGGGTCCGCTTGACCAGATACGTACACAGGTCAACGGACCCCTGGTTGTGAATGGCCCGGACAGCGACGACTGGCTCGGCGTGCCGATGCTGCGCGACGGCCAGGCGCTGGGGGCATTGGTGGTGCAAAGCTACCATGCGGGCCGCGTCTATTCCGGCGAGGACCGCGCGCTGCTGGAGTTCGTCGCCAACCACATCCTCACCGCGCTGGAGCGCAAGCAGAGCAAAGACGAGCTGGAGCTGCGCGTGCACCAACGCACACAGGAATTGGCCCGGGCCAATCGCGGCTTGCAACTGGAGATCCAGGAGCGCCAGCGCGCCGAGAAACTGCAGGCGGCGCTGTTTCAATTGGCCCAGTTGGCCACCGCCGAGATCGACGAATACGAGTTCTATCGACGGGTCCACACGGTCGTCGGTGCGTTGATCAATGCGGAGAATTTCTTCATCGGCCTGATCGACAAGGCCGCTGGCATGATGACCTTTGCCTATGCCGTCGACATCATCGGCGAAGTCTATGAGGATCGACCGCTGGTGCGTGGCCTCAGCGAATACGTCATGGCACATGGGCCGCTGATTGCCGACCGGGAGATCACCCTCGACCTGGCCCGGCGCGGGCTTGTCGACCTGAAGGTGGTGGGAACCATCTCGGCGTCCTGGCTGGGCGTGCCGCTGACGGTCGGAGAAGAGGTGATTGGCCTGGTCGCGGTGCAGCGCTACGCCGAGGAAGCCGCCTATGGCGCCGCCGATCAGGAGCTGCTTTCGTTCGCCGCGCTGCAGATCGCCAACAGCATCTATCGGCGCCGTTCGGCCGCCTCCTTGCACGAGGCCAACACGCAACTGGAGCGACGGGTGGAGGAGCGCACGCGCGAGTTGCGTGAGCAGATCCACCAGCGCGAGGAGATCCAGCAGGAACTCAAGCGCCAGGTGATGCACGATGCGTTGACCGGGTTGCCCAACCGGGGGCTCCTGCGCGATCGCCTGAGCCGTGTGCTGAGTCTGCTCAAGCGTGAGCCCGGCAGGCGCTGCGCTCTGCTCTACCTCGACGTCGACCGTTTCAAGGTGATCAACGACAGCCTAGGTCACCTTGCTGGCGACCAGTATCTGCAGGAGATCGCCCGCCGGCTGCTGCGCTGTGTGCGCGATCCGGACCTGGTGGCGCGGCTGTCCGGTGATGAATTCGCGATCTTGCTGGAGGACGTGCCGCTACCGACTACCGCCGCCACGGTGGCGCAGCGGACCCTGTCCGTGCTGGGGCAGCCGTTGCTGCTGGCTGGCCGGGAGCTGGAGCCGTCGGCAAGCATTGGCATCGCCTTCGGTGACGACCGCTGTGTCGGCGCCGACGAACTGCTGCGCAACGCCGACATCGCGCTGTATCGCGCGAAGGCGAAAGGCCGCAAGCGCTTCGAGCTGTTCGACGAGACGCTGGCGAAGAGCGCGGTGGATGTGCTGACGCTGGAGGGCGAGTTGCGTCACGCCCTGCAGCATGACGAGTTCGAACCCTGCTTCCAGCCGATTTGTCGTCTCGATGGTGGTCAGGTGCTGGGCTATGAGGCGCTGATCCGCTGGAATCACCCGCAGCGCGGCGTGCTCCAGCCGGCCGATTTCATCAAGGTCGCCCAGGACAGCGGGATGATCGAGGCGATCGATTGGCGCATGTTCGAGCTCAGCTGCCGTGCGTTGGCCGGACATCACGAACGCGAGTCGTTCATGACGTTCAATGTCTCGGCGCTGCATCTGCGCCGTGCGGATTTCGACACGCGACTACTCGAGCTGATCGAACGCTGCGGCCTGCCACCGGGGCGACTGGTCGCCGAGGTGACCGAAGATACCTTGATCGACAATCCGGCACGCGTACGCGCCGTGCTGGAGCGGTTGCGCGGTGTCGGGGTGGGCGCTGCGCTGGACGACTTCGGTACCGGTTACTCCTCGCTCAGTTATCTACATTCCTTGCCGCTGCGCATGCTGAAGATCGACCGTGCCTTCGTGCGGGAACTGAACACGGGCAGCAACACCAGCAGCACCAGGGTGGTGGCAGCGATCCTCGCCCTGGCCCGTGCGCTGGATATCCGGGTGATCGCCGAAGGTATCGAGACCGAGGCCGAGCGCGAGGTTTTGCTGGCGATGGGTTGCGAGATGGGCCAGGGCTATCTGCTGGGTCGTCCCGCGCCGCTGCACGATCGGCCGGGTTCCCCGCCAGCCGATCCGGAGAGCGATCCGGCCGGGTGAGGTGGTGCGGTCCGCGGCCGGACGCCGCCGCCATCCGCCGCTCGTGCCTGGTTTCCGGCGCGGTCGTCGTGCGACATCGGGCCCGGCGCAAACGATGCGCTCAAGGGGTTTGCTCGATCACTCGCCGGAACGGCGGCAAGGCCTTCAGCATCGTGCTGCCGTAGCGCCTGGTGACCACCCGGCGATCCAGCAGCACGATGCGGCCATGGTCGGTCTCGTTGCGGATCAGGCGCCCGCAGTATTGCGTGAGCAGACGCGTGGCCTCAGGCACGCTGACTTCGATGAACGGGTTGCGCCCGCGCGATTCCAGCCACTCGGCGTAGGTGGCGCCCACCGGATCGGTCGGTACCGCGAACGGCAGTTGGGTGATCACCACCGTCTCGCACAGCTTGCCGGGCAGGTCGAGCCCCTCGCCGAACGAGGCCAGCCCGAACAGCGTGCTGCCCTTGCCGACCTCGATGTCGGCGCAGTGTTCGGCCACCAACTGCGACTTGCCCAGCGAACCCTGGGCGCGCACCTTGCGAACCTGCGCGATCGGCAACTTCTGCAGTACGCGGTCGAGTTTCGCGCGCGAGGTGAACAAGACCAGGTTGCCGGCGTCCCAGTCGAGGTGTCCGGCCAGCCAGGCACTGACCTCCTCGGCATGCGCCTCAGGGGCATCGGGCAGGCTGTGCATCGCCGGCACTTCCAGCCGTGCCTGCGCGGCGAGGTCGAACGGCGAGGGCAGGCTCACGGTCACCGCGTCGTCGGGCAGCCCGATGGCATCGGCAAAGCCGCGGAAATTGCCCCCGGCGCTGAGCGTGGCCGAGGTCATCACCACGCCGCTGGCGTTGCCCCACAGCACGTTGCGCAACAAACCCGCGGCAGATACCGCCGAGGCGTGGCAAACCAGTTGTCGATCGACGCCCAGCGTCACCCAGCGCGCCAGCGGCGGGGCGTCGTCCGGATCGTCGCTGGACCAGGCACGCCAGCAGGCTGCCTGCCGGCCGATGCGTTCCAACGCCATGCCGAGTTCGCGCGACAAAGCCTCCTGGGTCGGGCCGCCATCGGTCATCTCGACCACGGCGCGCCGCACCGCGGCGAGCCAGCGCTGCACTTCGCCCGTGAGCCGGTCCAGCACGCCGGCGTGTTCCACCCACGGCTGCGGCAACTGGCCCAGCGAACCGCGATAGATCGGTTCGGCCTGGGCCGGATCGGGCAGCCAGCCGAGGCGGATCTCCTTCTCCAGCTGCTCCAGCGCATTGCCCAGTTCCTGCAGTTTCTCGTCGCCCTGGTCGAGGCTGAGCTTGCCCAGGCGTTCCTTGTCGGCCAGCGAGTACGCCGCGTGCACCTGTCGGCCGAGCCGGCCCAGCTGGTGCATGCCGGCACCCAGGTGGACCTCGGCTGCGCCGCGGTCGATCGCCTTGCCCGCTACGTGATGCCCTTCGTCGAAGATGTACAGGGTCTCGTCCGGCCGCGGCAGGATGACCCCGCCCCATGCCGGGACGCCGCTGCCGTCGTCCTCGCCCGGCATGGTCAGGTCGGCCAGCACCAGGTCCTGGTTGGCCACGATGATCTCGGCGTCGTCCACGGCGCGGCGTGCGGTGAAAAATGGGCAGATCATGAACTGGCTGCACTTGCGGTTGGTGCAGCCGCCGGCGCTGGTGGTGATCATCGGCCGCAGCAGGTCGCTGACCGGCGCGGGTGCGCTGTCCATGTCGCCGTCCCACTCGTTGCGATCGAATGCCTCGCGCAGTTTCGCCAGCGCCTGCTTGTCGCGCGGCTGCGGCGGCTTGTTCCACAGCAGCAAGTCCGCTTCGAACCCGGCCAGGCCCAGTTGGGCATCGTCGATGCTGTTGGCGGCCATCAACAGGTTGCGTGGACACATGTAGCGCCCGCGACCCTTGGCCAACGCCACTTTCGCCTCGATCCCGTTGAGCTCCAGGTACAGCGGAATGTCGCGCTGTACCAGTTGCTCCTGCAGTGCGATCGTGGCCGTGGCGATCAGCAGCTTCTTCTTCTGGAAGCGCGCCACCTCCACCCCGGCGATCAGATAGGCCATCGACTTGCCGGTGCCGGTGGGCGCCTCGATCACCGCCACTCCGCCGCTCTGGCCGAACGCCTTGGCCACCTCGGCGATCATGCGCCCCTGCGAGGCACGGGCGCGAAAGCCCGGCAGTCCGTCCTTCAGGCGGGTGTAGGCAGCGCGGATGGCGTCCTTGGTGGAATCGGCGAGCATGCGGCGTGGTAAACCTGTGGCGCGGTGTCGGGCGAGGCCATGGCTCCCTGCGTCGGGTGGACGCGGTCAGGCGCACGGTATGCCGGCCGCTGGCCGCCCAGTTTATCGGAGATGGACCCTGGGCCGCAGGGCGGCAGGCGGTGTAGGACCGGTCTCAGTGCCAGTGCGCCACGCGCAGCAACAACCTGTATGCTGAATCAGGGCCGTGATCTGGCCGTATTCGAGAGCACACCGGCAACGATGAAAGGGGGCAGAATGGAGTCGACGTCACTCGACGACTCGCTGCAATTGACCTGGCTGACACGACTGATCGCAGCACACTCGCCCAGTGAGGTTGCCGGCGTCATCGCCGCGCTGGCACAACAACGGCCCGGATGCAAGGCCGCCTGCGTGCTGTGGCGAGTGCGGGATCGGGCCGGCTGCCGGAGCGAGCCGCCAACGTCGATCGATGCGTCGGACTGGCCCTGGCTTGAGCTGGCCGCCGGCTCGGATGCGCCGCAGTGGCATGCGGACAAGACCCGGGTTGCGCTGCGCCTGTGCGAGCTGCCTGAGCCGGCGCTGCTGGTGGTGACGTTGCAACCAGCCCATGCAGACAGTCGCTTCCTCGATGATCTGGCGCCGCCGCTGCAACTGGCGAGCCAGCACCTGCGGCGCGCGCTGGAGTGGATCGAGTTGCAGCATTCGCACCGGCAGCTGGAGCGCTCGGAGAACCTGCAGCGGGCACTGTTTGCGATTTCCGAGCTGGCCGATTCCGAACACGACATGCCGGCCGTGCTGCGCGGCATCCACGCCATCATCAGTACGCTGATGTACGCGGAAAACTTCTTCATCGTGCTCCATGACGCCGAGCGCGACACGGTCCGCTTCCTGTATTTCGTGGATATCCAGGATCCCGTACCTCCGGGCGGAGGCCGCGAGATGCTGCTCAGCGAGATCGCGTACACCTTGACCTGGTATGTGTTGCGCGATGGCAAGGCCCGTATGGGCGACGCCGAGGAGTTGCGCAGGCAGGTGGAGGGCCCGGTCACCGTGATCGGCCCGGACAGCCACGACTGGCTCGGCGTGCCGATGTTGCGCGAAGGACGCCCCGGCGGCGTGCTGGTGGTACAGAGCTACAAGACGGATATCGGCTACACCGACAGCGACCTGGCCTTGCTCGAGTTCGTGGCCAGCCACATCCTGATCGCACTGGAGCGCAAGCAGGGCAAGGACGATCTCGAACACCGCGTGAGATTGCGCACCGCCCAATTGGCGGAGGCCAATCGCGGGCTGCAACTGGAGGTCATGGAGCGGCAGCGCGCCGAGCACCTGCAGACGGCGTTGTTCCGGATCGCCGAACTGGCCACGGCGCGGATCGATCGTGGCGAGTTCTACCGGCGCGTGCATGCGGTGGTTGCCGAGTTGCTGAATGCGGAGAACTTCTACATCGCCTTGCTCTCCGACGACCGCCAACAGCTCCAGTTCCCGTACGCGGTGGATGCCGTCGAGCGGCCGCCGGTCAGCCGTCCACTGGGGCGCAGCCTGAGCGAATACGTGTTGCGTCACGGTACCGCCTTGCGTGCCGACAGTGCGGTGATCGAGGAGTTGGTACGCAGCGGCGAGCTCGCGCTGGAACGGACGGGGTCGCCGGCCGTGTGCTGGCTCGGCGTACCGTTGATCGTCAGCGATGAGGTGATCGGGTTGGTGACCGTGCAAAGCTACACCGAGGCGGTGTCGTACGGCCCCTCCGACCAGGAGTTGCTGACCTTCGTGGCGACCCAGATCGCTAGCAGCCTGACCCGGCGCCGCGCCGCCGAGACACTGCAGCGTGCCTACGAGCAGTTGGAGCATCGGGTGGAGGAGCGCACGGTGGCCTTGCGCAAGGAGATCATCGAGCGCGAGCGCGTACAGGATCAGCTCAAGCACCAGGTGATGCACGATCCGTTGACCGGCCTGCCGAATCGAAGCTATCTGCGTGACCGCATCGACCGCGCGTTGACGCCCTCACCGGCCGAGTCCCGTCAGTTCTGTGCCTTGCTCTATCTCGATGTGGACCGCTTCAAGATCATCAACGACAGCCTGGGCCACCTGGCCGGCGACGAAGTGCTCAAGGAGGTGGCCACGCGCCTTTCCGGTTGTGTACGTCACCCTGATCTGGTGGCGCGGTTGTCCGGTGACGAGTTCGCGATCCTGCTCGAAACGGTGGAGCAGCCCGCCGATGCCAATGCGGTCGCGCAGCGGGTGATGGACGCGCTGGCCGCACCGATGCCGCTGGGTGGCAAGGAGTTGCAGGTCACCGCCAGCATCGGCATCGCGATCGGGCACGACCACTACCTGACCGCCGACGAAGTGCTGCGCGACGCGGACATTGCGCTGTACCGCGCGAAGGAACTCGGCCGCAAGCGCTACCAGCTGTTCGACGAGACCCTGGCCAGGAACATGGTGGACGTGTTGACCTTGGAGGGCGAACTGCGCGCGGCATTGAAACACGATCAGTTCGAGCCCCATTTCCAGCCGATCTGCCGGCTGGATGACGGCCAGGTGGTGGGCTATGAGGCGCTGATACGCTGGAACCATCCGCAGCGCGGCGTGCTGCTGCCGGCAGTCTTCCTCAAGATCGCCGAAGACAGCGGCCTGATCGAGATGATCGACTGGCGCATGTTCGAACTGAGTTGCGAACGATTGCAGCAGCATGGCCCCGCCAACACCTTCATGACCATCAATGTGTCGGCCTTGCACCTGCGCCACGATGATTTCGACGCGCGCCTGCTCCAGGTCCTGGCGCGTACCGGGCTGCCGCCGTCGCGACTGGTGGTGGAAGTCACTGAAGGGGCGCTGTTGGACAATCCCGAGCGCGTGCGCGGTACCCTCGAGCGACTGCGCGAGGTGGGCATCGGCGCCGCGCTGGATGATTTCGGCACGGGCTATTCCTCGCTTAGCTACCTGCACTCACTGCCGCTGCGCATCCTGAAGATCGACCGTGCATTCGTGCATGAACTGGGCAAGGGCGCGAATACCAGCACCACGACCACCACCGTGGTCGCGGCGGTGCTAGCGCTGGCGCGTGCGCTGGGTATCAGCGTGGTTGCCGAGGGCATCGAGACTCCCATCCAGTACGCCGCCTTGCAGGCAATGGGTTGTGACATGGGGCAGGGTTACTGGATCGGCCATCCGCTGCGGCTCGAACATGGGCGGCGAGCCGACCGTCCCGACGCGTGAGACGGTGGCCGGTCATGCCGCGGCCGCCAACTGCCGCCGCGCGCGTTGCAGCGAAGCCGGCAGCTGGCGCGCGGCCTCCAGACACCGGATCGGCCTCCGGCGTCCAAAATCGCACCGGCTGAGACGCTGCCGATTACACTGGAGCGTCCACCCGGGCGCAATCCTGTCCGGGCGCCTGGAGCCGCACCGTCACCCGAGTGATGCATGCCACACCTGGAAATACATGAGGCGCTCTCGTCCCCACCCGCTTCGGGTCGGTTCCATCCGTGGCCGCGGGTGCCACGATGAAAACCCGTGCCCGCATCGCGACCTGGCAGCGCCTGCGCCAGCAGCCGACCTGGAAGCTGCTGGCAGCGGACAACGCGCCGCTGATCGCGGCCTTGCTGCAGGGCTTGCTGCTCGATGCCGAGCGCCAGCTGCCGGCTTCGCTGTTGCACGAACGGCTGGCGCGCGAGCTGGAGGAACTGCGCGCGCACGGCCATGCCGTGCCGCGTACCGCGCAGGCCTACCTGGCCGAATGGCTGGGTTCCGGCTGGCTGGAGCGGCGCTTTCCGGAGGGCGCCAGCGAGGAGCTGTACGAGTTGTCGACCCAGGCGATCGGCGCGCTGCGCTTTCTGGGCAGCCTCGACGCCAGCCGCAGCGTGGCCACCGAGAGCCGACTGGCGCTGGTGATCCAGCAACTGGTGCAACTGGCGCGGCAGACCGACGCCGACCCCGGCAGCCGACTGGCCGAACTGCACGCCGAACGCGAGCGCCTCGACGCGCAGATCGCCGCCGTCAGTGGCGGCCGGGTCGACGTGCTGGACGACACCCGCGCGCTGGAGCGGGCGCGCGAGGTGATCGCGCTGGCCGACGAGCTGGCCGAGGATTTCCGTCATGTGCGCGACGACTTCCAGCAACTGGATCGCGAGTTCCGCGAACGCATCATCGACGATGAACGCCAGCGCGGCGAGATGCTGGAGGCGCTGTTCGCCGGCGTGGACGTGATTGCCGAAAGCGAGTCGGGGCGCAGCTTCGACGCGTTCTGGCGGCTGCTCACCGACGCCGAGCAGAGCGGCCAGCTGGAGGCGGCGGTGGATGCGGTGACCAGCCGCGCCTTTGCGCGCCAGCTGGACCGACGTGAGCGCAGTTTCCTGCTGCACCTGACCCGTACCCTGCTCGAGCGTGGCGGCCACGTGCACGACGTGCTGCAGCATTTTGCGCGCAGCCTGAAAGGCTTTGTGCAAAGCCGCGCCTACCTGGAGCAGCGCCGGCTGAACCAGTTGTTGAAGCAGACCCAGGCCGAGGCGCTGAAACTGCGCGACCGGATGCGCAGCAACCGGGGCATCGACTACACGCTGACCCTGAGCAGCGCGCGGCTGCATTCGCTGTCGCGCTGGCGGCTGCATGACCCGCGCACCAGTCAGGTCGACGGCAACATCGTGCGCGCCGACGGTGCGACGATCACGCTGGACAGCGTGGGCGAGCTGGTGGCGCAGTCGGAGATCGATTTCCGTACCCTGAAACAGCGCGTGCATGCGCTGCTGGCCGAACACGCGCAGTGTTCGATCGGCGCCGTGCTCGACCACTATCCGGCGGAACAAGGTTTGGGCAGCGTGATCGGCTACGTCGCGCTGGGCAGTCGCCACGGCCTGCTGGTGCCCGAGCGCGACGAGTCGGTGCGCTGGCACGGCGAGGACGGCCACGCACGCCGCGCACGCATCCCGCTGATCTACTTTCTCAAGGAAAAACGCGATGAACTGGTCTGAGGACAGGGAAGAACCCACGCCGCAAGACTCGCCGGCTGACTGCGTGGGCGAGACCGCCCTGTTCCCCGGCGACAGCGGCAACCTGCCGTTCGAGGCGCGCCGCGTGCTGTGCCAGTTGCTGGCCGGCCCCAGTGTCGATGCCGAGCGCCATGCCTTGTTGTGGCCGGTGCTGCTGCGCGAGGAAGCCGCCATCCGCGCGCGCCTGAGCGAGCTGTTCCTGGAGCTGGTGCTCGATCGCGACCTGTGCGTGGCCTTCGTGCGCCAGGCCGACACCGGCGAGCTGGAGACACCGACCCTGCTGCGCTCCAGCCCGCTCACCTTCATCGACTCGGTGCTGCTGCTGACCTTGCGCCAGCGCCTGGCCGAAGCCGAGGCACAAGGCCAGCGCGCGGTGGTGGAGGGGGATGAACTGCACGCGCAACTGGCCGTGTACGAGCCGCCGCAGGGCACCGACCGCGCCGGCTTCACGAAGAAACTCAACGCCGCCATCGAGAAGATGAAAAAGAACAACGTGCTGCAACCGATCCGCGGCAGCGAGGGCCGTTTTGAGGTGTCGCCCACGCTGAAACTGCTGTTCTCCGCCGAGGATGTGCAGGCGCTGGGTGCGGTCTATCGTGAACAACAGACCGGATCACCGTCCACCGACGATGCCGTGGCGGAGGACGACGACTGATGGCCAGGTCCGACAGCACGCCGTCCTTGTTTCTCGCCGACCTGCCCACGCCGCGCGAGGAGCAGTTCCGCATGCGCCGCCTGCAGGTGCTCAACTGGGGCACCTTCTCCGGCCTGCACGAAGTGGCGATCGCCGAGCGCGGCTTCCTGTTCGTGGGCCGCTCCGGCTCGGGCAAGTCGACCCTGCTCGATGCGATGTCCGCGCTGCTGGTGCCACCGGCACTGGTCGATTTCAACGCCGCCGCGCGCGAGGCCGAGCGCAGCGGCCGCGACCGCTCGCTGGTGTCCTACGTGCGCGGGGCCTGGGCCGACCAGCACGACGAGGATTCCGGCGAGGTCGCCACCCAGTACCTGCGCCGTGGCCCGGTGTGGTCGGCACTCGCACTGGAATACCGCAACGCGCTGGGTCGCTGCGTCAGCCTGGTGCGCTTGCTGTGGATTCGCGGCAACAGCTCCACCGCCGCCGACGTGCACAAGCACTTCATCATCGCCGAGCGGCCGTTCGACCTGGCGCAGGAACTGGACGGCTTCGATCTGGACTTGCGCCGGCTCAAGCAACGGCTGACCGACGTGCACCACCACGACAGCTTCAACGCCTACGCCGAACGCTTCCGCCGCCTGCTCGGCATCGGCAACGACACCGCGCTGCGCCTGCTGCACAAGACCCAGTCGGCCAAGAACCTGGGCGACCTCAACCACTTCCTGCGCGATTTCATGCTCGAACGCCCGGAAACCTTCGCCGTGGCCGAGCGCCTGGTGGCCGAGTTCGCCGAACTGGACGAGGCGCACAAGGCGGTGGTCACCGCGCGCGAGCAGATCGAGATCCTGCGCCCGGCCCAGCTGGCCCACCAGCGCCTGATGGACGTGCGCCGCGAACGCAGCGAGCTCGATGAGCTGCTGGCGGGCATGGACGGCTATCGCGAACGCCAGCGGCTGCGCCTGCTCGATGCGCGGCTGACCGAACTGGACACGCTCGACCGCGGCCTGGAAGGCGAGGAAGGCCGGCGCCAGCAAACGCTAGAACAACACCAGCGCGAACTGGGCGAGCTGCAGGCGCGCCATCGCGAACAAGGTGGTGACCGGATCGAGCAGCTGGAACGCGAGCGCGAAAGCGTATCGCGCGATCGCGACACCTGTCTGCGCCACCGCGGAGTGGCCGACGCCGCCTGCCGCAAACTGGACTGGACGCTGGCCGGCACCCCGCAAGGGTTTGCCGAGCAGCTCGCCGAGGCGCGCGGCGTGCTCGATGCCAGCGAAGGTGCCGCCGCCAGTGCCGATCAGCGCATGCTGGAACTCGGCCTGCGCAAGCAACAGGCCGAGGTCGATTTTGCCGAGGCACGTGCCGAGATCGCGGCGATGGAGAAGCATCCATCGAATATTCCCGAATACATGCAAGCCTTGCGCAGCAGGCTGTGCAGCGCAGTCGGCCTGGCCGAGACCGCGCTGCCGTTCGTCGGCGAACTGATCCAGGTGCGCGCCGACGAGGCGGCATGGAGCGGCGCCATCGAGCGCCTGCTGCACGGCTTTGCACTGTCGCTGCTGGTCGACGAGCGGCACTACGCGAAGGTGGCCGCGTGGGTCGACGCCACCCATCTGGGCGGCAAGCTGGTCTATCACCGTATCGGCGCCGCCGACGTGGTGAACGTGTCCGCCGCGCCGCCGCGTTCGCTGCTCAACAAGCTGGAGCTGGCCGCGCACGCGCACCGCGAATGGCTGCAAGGCGAACTGCTGCGCCGCTACGACTACGCCTGCGTGGACAGCGTGCAGGCGCTGCGCCAGAGCGAACGCGCGCTCACGGCGCAAGGCCAGATCAAGCACGGCCGCAGCCGTCACGAAAAGGATGACCGCCACGCGGTCGACGACCGGCGCCATTGGGTGCTGGGTTTCGACAACCGCGCCAAGCTCGCGCTGTACAAGGACGAGGCCGCCACGCTGGCGCAGCAGATCGCCGAAGCCGAGCGTGCGATCGCGGCGATCAAGGCCGAGCGCGCGCGGCAGGCCAGCCACGCCGCCGCGGCCCAGTCGCTGGCCAACCTGCGCTGGAGCGATATCGATGTGGCGCCGCTGCTGACCCGGTTGGATGTGATCGCGGCCACGCTGACCGAGCTGCGCGAAGACAACGTGGCCTTGCGCGAGCTGGGCGAGCGCATCGAAGCCACCGGCAAGCAGGTGGCCAACGCACAACGGCTGTTGAACGAGGTGCGCGATGAACGCCGTGATCACCGGCGCGAGCACGAGCGACGGAACAAGGAGCGCACCCGCTGCGCCGAGGACGTGGCAACCAGGCCACTGACGCCGCTGCAGCAGCACGGACTGGACGCGCGCTGCGACGGCGGCGCCTCGTTCGCGCTGGACAACCTGGCCGAACGCACGCTGGCGATGGAGCGCGCCATCAACCAGGGCATCGGCACGCTGGAGGCCGAGGCCGGCGCGCAGACCCACCGCATCGTCACCGGCTTCGAAACCTTCTGTCGGCGCTGGCCGCAGGATGCCGGCGACGTGCAGGCCAACCTGGCAAGCGCGACCGATTTCTTCGCTCGGCTGGAGCGGCTCGAACGCGATGGCCTGCCGGCGCACGAGGCGCGCTTCTTCGACATGCTGCGTACCCAGAGCGGGCAGAACCTGGTCGCCTTGCAGACCCATATCGCGCAGGCGCACAAGGCGATCCGCGCACGCATGGAGGACGTCAACGCCAGCTTAGAAAAGGTCGCCTTCAACCGCGGCAGCATTTTGCAGATCAAGCCCGAAGATCGCCGCCTGCCGGAGGTGATCGAGTTTCGCCAACAGCTGCGCGACGTGCTCGCGCACCAACGTACCGACGACCACGAGCGCGCCGAGGCGCAGTTCGAGGGGCTGCGCAAGCTGGTGGCGCGGCTGGCCTCAACCGATCCCGAGCACAAGCGCTGGCGCGAGCAGGTGCTGGACGTACGCCTGCACGTGGAGTTCATCGGCGAGGAAATCGATGCGCACAGCGGCCGGCAGCTTGAGGTCTACCGCAGCGGCGCGGGCAAGTCCGGCGGCCAGCGCCAGAAACTGGCCACCACCTGCCTGGCCGCCGCGTTGCGCTACCAGCTCGGCGACGAGGACGGCGGCGTGCCGCAGTACGCGGCGGTGGTGCTGGACGAGGCGTTCGACAAGGCCGACAACGAATTCACCGCGATGGCGATGCGCATCTTCGAGAACTTCGGCTTCCAGATGATCGTGGCCACGCCGCTGAAGTCGGTGATGACGCTGGAGCCGTTCATCGGCGGCGCCTGCTTCGTCGAGATCACCGGCCGCCACGATTCGGGCGTGCTGATGATCGAATACGACGCGGCCAGCCAGCGCCTCGACCTGCCGCGCGCGGCCGTTGCGAGCGGCGCCGATGCGCAGTCCTGAGCAGGCCCTCGCGCTGCTGCGCGGCAGCTGGCAGCGGCATGCCGGCGACTGGCTCGATGGCAGCGGCGATTGGCCCTTGCGCGTGCCCCTGGCGGTGCCCGGCGAGCGCCAGGCCAGCACCCGCTGGGCGGCCTTCGAGGCATGGCGAAACGCGTGGAGGGATTGGCGCGGCGGCGAGGTGAGCTGGGTCGAACGGCGCTGGCCACTGCTGGGCTGCCAGGCGGTACCAGCGGCCGTGTCCCTGGCAGATGCCGATGCGCTGGCCGAGCTGCTCGGTGAAACCGCACGCTGGCAGCGTGCCCGTGCGCGGTTCGCCGCGTGGGCGCAACGCTGGCCGGTGCTGGCCGACAGCCTGCGTCGCCAGTACGCCTTGCTGGCCGATGCCGACGACACCGAGTTCGCGCGCCTCGGCGCCATGCTGGCGTGGCTGCAGGCACATCCGGCGTCGAACCTGTTTGTGCGCCAGTTGCCGGTGGCCGGGCTGGACAGCAAGTGGCTGGAAACGCGCACCGGCTTGCTTGCCGACTGGCTGCGCACGCTGGCCGGGCTGCCGCGCGAGGCCGATTTCTGGCAAGCCAGCGGCCTGCGCCGCGAACCCGACCGGCTGCGTCTGCGCCTGCTCGACCCCGCCTTGCGCGCACGCCTGGGCGGCCTGTGCGACATCCATGCGCCGTTCGACGAACTGCGTACGCTGGACCTGCCGGTACGCCACGTGGTCATTGTCGAGAACAAGCAGACCGGCCTGGCCTTCGACGACCTGCCCGGCGCGGTGGTGCTGATGGCACGCGGCTACGCGGTGGAGCGCCTGCACGAGCTGCCGTGGTTGCGTTCCGCCGCGGCGGTGCACTACTGGGGCGATATCGACACCCACGGCCTGGCCATCCTCGGCCGCCTGCGCGGACACCTGCCGCAGGTGCAATCGCTGCTGATGGACGAGGCGACCGTGCTGGCGCACCGCGCGTTGTGGGTGACCGAACCGCAGCCGCACCGTGCCGACGTGATCGAGCATCTGGATGCCGCCGAGCAGGCGCTCTACCACGACCTGCGCGAAGACCGCTGGGGCGTGCGCGTACGGCTGGAACAGGAGCGGATCGGTTGGGATGTGGCGTGGGCGCGGATCAGGCAAGCCTTGGCGGAATGTTCGGCGTCCCGGTGAGCTCAGTCCTCGTGGACTCGGGTTGCGACGAGCCGGCGTCCTTTCTCGCGTGCACTGTCGGCAGGCCGGCCGGCCTCGGCAAGACGGAATTGGCCGTGGTCGGTGCCGCGGCGGGTAGCGGAAGGGTCGTGTCGCAAGGTGCGCAGGCGTCCGCCGATGTCGGCATCATCGAGCCAGTGGATGTCGTCGATGGTCGAGGCTTATATCGTCGACACACGATCCGCTGGTACGAATTGCACGGCGCCGGCGCAATCTTCCCCGATGTGCGCCAGCAGGCCGAAGGCGTTCCAGCGGCATGGCATCCGGGCGCTGGCGCCATGTGTCGGCGTACTCGAAGTGCAGCCGGGACCCGGGAATCGCAAGAGCATCGCCCGCGAGCAGCGGCTCACTCCCTGCCCAGGAAATCCGCCTTCCCGATATTGGCGCCGGCTTCGCGCAGGATGTCGTAGGCGGTGGTGCAGTGGAAGAACAGATTGGGAATCAGGTAGTGCAGCAGGTAGTCCCGGCCCACGAAGTCCAGTTCACCGCTGCGCATCTTGAGGTGGATCGCGCGGGTCTCGCTGCCGTCGATCTGTTCGGGCGCGAAACTCTTGAGGTAGTCGATGGTGCCGTGGATGCGGGCCTGCACCTCGGCCAGCTTGGTCTCGTTGTCCGGGAACGGCTTTGGCTCGACTCCGGCCAAGCGGGCGGCGCCGCGGGCGGCGGTGTCGCAGGCGATCTGGAACTGCTTGATCAGCGGCAGCATGTCGGGGATCAGCCGGGTCTGCAGCAGCACTTCGTCGCTGACGCCTTTGGCGCTGGAGCATTCCGCGCCCTTGTCCAGCACGTGGGACAGGTTGCCGAGTGCGCGCACGAAGACAGGTACGGACGCCTGGTACATGGAGAGGGTCATGGATCTGTTTCCTGGGGTGAGTGGGACGGTAAGGGCCGTTGGCATCGCGGGCAGCGGCTCCTGGATTGCAGCGGATGCGCCGGGCACGCGTGGGCAACGGGTCGCACCGACGGCGATCACCGGGCCCACCGCTACCGGCGTGGCCTAAAGCACCAAGCCTACACCCGGCCAGTGGATCGCGGACACGGTGCTGACGAAGCCCGGTCCCGTGCCGCATTGGCGATACCATGGAGCATTCCCCATTCAAGGCATGATCATGATTCGAAGCCTGCTTCCGGTTTGTCTGTTGATGGCGGTCGCCGCCTGTTCCCCCCACCAGGACACGCCGACGTCGGCTCCGGTATCGAAGGAAGAGCTGGCTCCGGCGCCGCCCGCCGGCCCGGCGCCCGCCGCCACCGAAACCACGGTCGCGGTTCACCGGCACCTGGCCGATTACGCCACGGTGAAACTCACCGCCGACCTGTCGGCATTCGATGCGGAGCAGAAGCAGATGATCGCCCTGCTGATCGAGGCCGCCGACAGCATGAACGCGCTGTACTGGAAGCAAGCCTGGGGTGACCAGGACGCCTTGCTGACGAAGATCGACGATCCGGCCACCCGCGAGTTTGCCGAGATCAATTACGGCCCCTGGGATCGGCTCGACAACGACCGGCCGTTTGTCGCCGGCATTGGTCCGCGTCCGGCCGGCGCGCAGTTCTACCCGGCCGACATGACCAAGGCCGAGTTCGAGCACTCCGCGTTGAGGGACAAGGCCGGTCTCTACACTTTGCTGCGCCGTGATGCACAGGGTCAGCTGGTCACCGTTCCCTATCACCAGGCTTACCGGGACGAACTGGCCAAGACCGCGACCCTGCTGCGCGATGCCGCGAAGCTGGCACGGGACGCGGGCTTTCGAAAGTATCTGCATCTGCGCGCCGACGCGCTGCAAAGCGACGACTACCAGCCCAGCGACCTGGCCTGGATGGACATGAAACGCAATCCGGTCGATCTCGTGATCGGCCCGATCGAGACCTATGAGGACCGGTTGTTCGGCTACAAGGCCAGCTACGAAGCCTATGTACTGATCAAGGACCAGGCCTGGAGCGCCAGGCTGGCACGCTTTGCCCAATACCTGCCCGAACTGCAGCGCGAGCTGCCGGTCCCGGAAAGGTACAAGGCCGAGCAGCCCGGCTCCGACGCCGACCTCAACGCCTACTTCGCGATCTATTACGGCGGCGATGCCAACGCCGGCGCCAAGACTATCGCCATCAACCTGCCCAACGACGAGCAGGTGCAACTGAAGAAAGGCACCCGCCGGCTGCAACTGGAAAACGTGATGCAGGCGAAGTTCGACAACATCATGTTGCCGATCGCGCACGAGTTGATCGCCGAGGACCAGCAGGAGAACCTCACCTTCGACGCGTTCTTCCAGAACACCATGTTCCACGAGGTCGCGCACGGCCTGGGCATCAAGAACACGCTGGACGGCAAGGGTACGGTACGCAAGGCACTGAAGGACCAGGCCTCCAGTTTCGAGGAAGGCAAGGCCGACATCCTGGGCCTGTACATGGTGACCAGGCTGGCCGACAAGGGCGAGCTGGACAAGTCGAGGCTGATGGACAACTACGTCACCTTCCTCGCCGGCATCCTGCGTTCGGTGCGCTTCGGCGCCAGCGATGCGCACGCCAAGGCGAACATGGTGCGCTTCAACTTCTTCCAGCAGCAGGGCGCGATCAGCCGCGATGAAGGAACCGGCCGTTATCGCGTCCACTACGACCGGATGACGGCGGCGATGAACGCCCTTTCGGCGAAGCTGCTGACCATCCAGGGTGACGGTGATTACGCCGCGGCGAAACAGCTCACCGAGCGGCAGGGCGTGGTCGGCCCCGAACTGGCTGCCGACCTGAAGCGGCTCGAACAGGCACACATCCCGGTCGACATCCGGTTCGAGCAGGGGCTGGACGTGCTCGGCCTGAGGCACCCCTGACGAAACCCGTGGGAGCGCACCAGGTGCGCTCCCACGGGCGGGTCGCGCCCACCGGATTGGCCTTGGGCATCGGTGCCCGCGCTACCGTGAGGAGGTCCCGACCCAGTTGGCAACGGCTCGCGGATGCTCCAGGTGCAGGTGGTGGCCGCCTTGCATGTGCTCGACGCTGATCTCCGGTACGCAATCCGCACGAGCCTGCATCGGGCCGCCGGGCAGATAGGACGTTGCCGGCTGCGCCAGCAGCAGCGAAGTGGGCACGGTGATGCCGCGCAGCAGCGCGTGCACCTGCGACTCGGCAAGCCGGACTGCACTCGGCCGGGTCAGCGCCGGGTCACTGCGCCAGCTCCAGCCACCTTCGGTTTCGATCAGGCCACGCTCGACGATCGGTTGCGCCAGTTCCGCGGCCAGGCCGCCGACCGTGCTGCGTGCCTGGATCGCCTGTTCGATGCTGCCGAACACGCGCAGGCGCCCGCTGTTGCCGGCGCGTGGCGCCAGCGCCTCCCGAAAGCGTTCCAGCGTGCGTGCGCCATCGTCGCCGAGTGGGCCCAGGCCTTCGATCAGGCACAGCCGTTCGATCCGCTCCGGCCGCGCGGCCGCCACCAGCGACGCGACCCCGGCGCCCAGCGAATGGCCAAGCAGGGTGTAGCGCGCAAGCTGCAGCACCTCGGCGGCGGCCAGCACGTCGCGTACGTAGTCGAGCACGTGATAGCTGCTGCCGACAGCCAGGTGGTCGGAGTGGCCATGGCCGGGCAGTTCCAGCGCGATCACCTGATGACGGTCGGCCAGCAGCGGCGCCAATCGCGCAAAGCTGCCGGCATTGTCCAGCCAGCCATGCAGCGCCAGCAGTGGCGGCAGCGACGGGTCGCCCCACCGCTGGGCCCGCAGCGACAACCGCGGCAGCGTGATGGTGGCTTCAGTCGGTTTCGGCACGCAGGGTCCTGGCACGTTGGCCGGCCTGGATGCGCTGCTGGCGTGCGGCCTCGGCATCGTAGTCCGCGGCAAATTCCGGCCAGCCTTGGGTATGTCGCAGCACCAGCGCGGCGAGACTGCGCAGCTGGCCGGCACCGTCGTTGAGCGCGGGGATGTAGCGCAGGGATTCGCCACCGGCGCCGGTAAAGAAGTCGCGGTTCTGCATCGCGATTTCCTCCAGCGTCTCCAGGCAGTCCACCGCGAAGCCGGGACAGGCCACGTCGAGCGTGCGCACGCCTTCGGTGGCGAGCTTGCGCACCGTGGTGTCGGTGTACGGATGCAGCCAGCGTTCGCGGCCCAGCCTCGACTGGAAGCTGACCGCGATCTGCGCTTCATCCAGTTGCAGGCGTTCGCGCAGCAGGCGTGCCGTGGCCTGACACTGGCAGAAATACGGATCGCCTGCGCGCACGTAACGCTCGGGAATGCCGTGGAAGGAAAGCAGCAGCTTGTCGCCGCGGCCGTTCGCTGCCCACCACTGCTCGATGCTTTGCGCGAGCGCCTCGATGTGCGCCGGGTCATCGTGGTAGTCGTTGACGATGCGCAGCTCCGGCGGCCAGCGCAGCTTCTTGATGGTGTCGGCCACGGCATCCAGCACCGAGCCGGACGAGGTGGCCGAATACTGCGGGTACAACGGCAGCACCAGCAGCCGGCGCACGCCTTCGCGCTGCAGCCGTTCCACCGTCTGCGTCACCGAAGGCTCGCCATAGCGCATCGCCAGCGCCACCTTTATCGGTGCCTGCGGCCGTTGCCGCATGATCTCCGACTGGAGGCCCTGCACCAGGGCCTCGCTGAGGAAACGCAGGGGCGATCCCCGCTTCTCCCAGATCCTGGCGTAGGCGTGGGCGGAGCGCTTCGGCCGCACCCGCAGGATCACCCCGTGCAGGATCGGCCACCACAGCCAGCGCGGATACTCGATCACCCGTGGATCGGCGAGAAACTCGGCCAGATAGGGGCGCACCGCCTGCGCCGTCGGCGCCGCCGGGGTTCCCAGGTTGACGACCAGTACGCCAGCCTGAACGGACTGACCATCCGGGTCGTGGGAATAGCCGGCAAGGCCGGTATAGTTGTTGGGCATGGGCATCGTGACAGTCGAGACCTGGCTGCGCCTGCTGGATCAAGTACGCAGTCTGCCACAGGCCGCTGGGCGGCGATGCCCACCGAACCATTCCAACTCCCTGGAGCTCCCATGTCGAAGACGTCCCTGCGTCGCACGTTGCTGATCGGCCTTGCCTTGCTGCTGCCCGCGATGATCGCGCATGCCGAGGACCCGCCGCTGGTGCGGGCGACGAATGCGGTGACCGTACTGAACGAGATCATGCAGGCGCCGGACAAGGCGATTCCGCGCGATCTCCTGCGCGATGCCAAGGCGATCGCGGTGATTCCGGACATGCTCAAGTTCGGCTTCGTGTTCGGCGGACGTCGCGGCGAGGGCCTGATTTCGGTAAAGAGTCCGGATGGCACCTGGTCGAACCCCAGCTTCGTCACCATGACCGGAGGCAGCGTCGGCTTCCAGGCGGGCGTGTCCTCCACCGACGTGGTGCTGGTGTTCCGCACCCAGCATGGCGTGGACTCGATCGTGCGCGGCAAATTCACCCTGGGTGCCGACGTTGCGGCGGCGGCCGGGCCGGTCGGGCGTACCGCCCAGGCGTCGACGGATGCACAGCTGAAGGCCGAGATCTATTCCTACTCGCGCAGCCGCGGGCTGTTTGCCGGCGTGGCGCTGGATGGCTCTGCACTGCGTATCGACTACGATGCGAATGCCCAGGTATATGGCGCCGGCATTACGCCGCGGCGTATTTTCGAGGGTGGTGTCACCAACGTTCCCGCGCCGGTGGTCGACTTTCGCGACCGGCTCGAGGAGTATACTTCGGAGTAACTGTCGGCGCGATTTGCGCCAACTGCATCTGGCCGAAATCGGCCTAGAGGTTGATCATGGGTTTGGATAGCGTCTGGCATTGGCTCATTTTTCTGGTGATCGTGCTGCTGTTGTTCGGCACCAAGAAAATCCGCAATCTCGGGCCGGATCTCGGTGAGGCCATCCGTGGCTTCAAGAAGGGTCTCGGCGGCGAAGACGAGGCAAAGCAGAAGGAAGAGGAGGAGGCTCGCCGCAAGGAGGCCGAGCAACTGCGTGCCGATCCCGATCCCAAGCCCGCCGAGCAGGCCAGCAAGCAGAGTCAGCACGACTCCAGCGAAACCCGGTAGGCGCCCGGTGGGCGGCGTACGGCGATGATCGAGTTCAGCCTCGGCAAACTGGTACTGCTCGCCCTGATTGCGTTGATCGTGCTCGGCCCGGAAAAGCTGCCTGGTGCGGCGCGTACCGCCGGCGCCCTGCTGCGACGTGTGCGCAACGGCTGGGACAACGTGCGCGCCGAGGTCGAGCGCGAACTCGAAATCGAGGAGATCCGGCGTGCCGCACGCGAGGCGGTGGCCCAGGCCGAAGCCGCCCAGCAGGAAGTCAAGGATGGATTGCGCCAGGTGCACGAGCCACTCGCCGAGATGATCGACGAAGTCGCCGCGACAGGCCAGCCGGCAGCCGAGCCCGCAAGCGAAGCCACGGATCCGGCCGAACCGGTCGAGCCGAGTCCGCAGGCGGAGTTGCCGCTGGGTGCACCGGCATCGGGCCAGGCGACCCCGGGCGAGTCGGCCTCGCCGACGCGGAGTGCAGCGCATGACGGCGCCTGAATCGGACACGCCGGAATCGGCGCCGGAAGGGGATGACCTGCAGCAGGGACTGTTCTCGCACCTGCTGGAACTGCGCACGCGCCTGCTCAAGTCGGTGGCCGCCCTGGTGCTGATCCTGCTGGCGCTGGTCCCGTTCGCGAACCGGCTCTATACGCAACTGGCCGCGCCGTTGGTGGCTCGTCTCCCCGAAGGTGCGCACCTGATCGCCACCGGCGTCACCAGCCCGTTCATCACACCACTGAAGCTGGCCTTTTATCTGGCATTGTTCATCAGCATGCCGGCGATCCTGTACCAGCTCTGGGCGTTTGTCAGCCCGGGCCTGTACAAGCACGAGAAGCGCCTGGCGCGGCCCTTGCTGGTGGCCGCGCTGACCTTGTTCTACCTGGGCTGCGCGTTCGCCTATTTCCTGGTGTTGCCGGCGGCATTCCGCTTCCTCGTCGCGGTGACGCCGAGCGGCGTGGAGATGATGACCGACATCAGCCAGTACCTCGATTTCGTGATGCTGATGTTCTTCGCGTTCGGCCTCTGTTTCGAGATACCGGTGGCCGTGGTGATCCTGGCCGCCCTCGGCGTGGTGGACCTGGAGAAACTGCGTGGCGGGCGGCGCTATGCGATCGTCGGGGCGTTCGGCGTGGCCGCCGTGATCACGCCACCGGACCCTGCCTCGATGCTGATGCTGGGCATTCCGATGTCGTTGCTGTACGAGGTGGGGGTGCTGGCGGTGCGCTGGTTGATCAAGCCTGGTCCGGTCGAACGCGAAGCCGGCTGAGCGCCACGCGAACCCCGGGAGCCCGCAGGACTTTGCGCGGCCGGTCTGCGAATCCCTCGTGCGGTGCAGTTGCCGCCGCGTTTTGACCCATGGAATGGCCATGGGCCCGCAAGTCCTTGCAAATCTGTCTTCGCACAGCCGCGTTCCCGTCACGGCCGGCAAGGCCCGACAGGCTCCCGGGCTTCAATACAAGTCGATCGGATCGACATCCAGCGACCAGCGTACCTTGCGTGCCGTGGGCAGCGCGGCCAGCGCCCGCTGCCATGGATGCAGCAGGCCGCGCAACAGGCTGCGATGGCCGGCTTCGATCAGCAACTGGCCGCGATGGCGCCCTGCACGCAGGGCCATCGGTGCGGGCATCGGGCCGGCGATCTGCAGCGGCACGCCGGCAGGCAACGCAGCGCAGGCAGCAACCAGGAATTCGTCGACCGGCGCGTACCGGGTCGCCTCGGCGCGCAGCAGCACTTGATGGCTGTACGGCGGCAACTGCGCCAGTCGGCGTTCGGCCAGCAGATCGCGCGCGGCGGCGGCATAGCCGTGCGCCAGCAAGTTGCGCAGCAGAGGATGATCCGGCTGGTGGGTCTGCAGCAGCACGTGGCCCGGTTTGCGTGCGCGCCCGGCGCGTCCGGCCACCTGCACCACCAGTTGTGCCAGCCGTTCCTCGGCGCGGAAATCCACGCTGTGCAGGCCCTCGTCCGCGCCCACGATCGCGACCAGGGTGAGGTTGGGCAGGTCGTGCCCCTTGGCCAGCATCTGGGTGCCGACCAGGATCGCCGGCTGCTCGTCGGCGAGCGTGGCCAGCATCCCCTCGAACGCGTCCTTGCGGCGGGTGGTTTCACGATCCACCCGCAACACCGGCACCTGCGGAAACCGCGCAACCAGGGCCTCCTCGAGCCGCTCGGTGCCATGCCCCTGCGCGGCCAGCTCGGGCGCGCCGCACCGGGGGCAGGTTGGCGGCAATCGCTGGTGATGATCGCAGTGATGGCAGATCAGCCGGCGGCGACCTGCGTGCAGCGTCAGCGGCCGCTCGCAGCGCGGGCACTCCGCGTGCCAGCCGCAACCGTGGCACAGCAGCACCGGTGCATAGCCGCGACGATTACGGAACACCAGGGCCTGCTCGCCGCGTGCCACCGTCTCGGCCACCGCGGCCAGCAGCGCCGGCGACAGGCCATGCTCCAGCCGCTGCCCGCGCATGTCGATGATCTGTACCTGTGGCGCGCGTACCGCGCCGGGCCGCGCGCGCAGGTGCAGGCTGCGATAGCGACCCGCCTCGACATTGGCCAGCGACTCCAGCGACGGTGTGCCCGAACCCAGCAGCACCGGCACGCCCAGCGCGCGGGCGCGTACCAACGCCAGGTCGCGGGCGTGATAGCGAAAGCCGTCGTGCTGTTTGTAGGAGCCGTCGTGTTCCTCGTCGACGATGATCAGGCCAGCTTGCGGCAACGGTGTGAAGATCGCCGAACGGGTGCCCAGGACCACCCGCGCGATGCCGGCGCGGGCGCGCAGCCAGGCACGCGCACGGTCGCCCTCGGACAGGCCGGAGTGCAGCACTTCCACCGTCACCCCGAGCCGCTCGCGCAGGCGCCGTTCGGTCTGCGGCGCCAATCCGATCTCCGGCACCAGCAGCAAGGCCTGCCGGCCTTGCGCCAGCACCTGCTCGATCAGCGCCAGGTACACTTCCGTCTTGCCGCTGCCGGTGACGCCGTCGAGCAGGAACGGTTGATACTGGCCAAGACTGGTGCCGACCGCGGCCACGGCCCGGTGTTGTTCGTCACTGAGCGGCGGGGCCGGCGACGGCGGCAGGCGGGGTCCGGGCGGCGGCCGCTCAGTGCGTTGCAGCAGACCGGCGCCAGCCAGCCGGCGGGCCGCTTCGCGCCAGCCGGGTTGGCGCTCGTCGAGGTCCTGCGCACGGAGCGCCCCTGCAGCAAGCAGGGCCAGCAGGGCCTTGCTGCTGCCGCGCCGGCGGCCGGCATCATGGGCGCTTTGTCCGGCAGCGGTGAGCGACCAGTGTTCGTCGCCGATCGGCGGCAGCGGCCTGGCCTCGCGCAGGGCCAGCGGCAGCGCGTTGGCATAGGCTTCACCCGGTGCGCCCAACCAGTAATCGGCGGCCCAGGCCAGGGTCTGCATCAGTTCGGGGTCGAGCAAGGCCTCGTCGTCGAGCAGCCGCAGCGCCTGCTTGAGCCGCTGGCGGTCCACCGTGGCCTCGGCATCGACCGCCACCACGATGCCGACCAGCCTGGCGCGACCGAACGGCACCAGTACCCGGCTACCCGCGCGCGGCTCGCCCGCCTCGGGCGGCAGGTAGTCGAACAGGGTGTGCAGCGGCACGGGCAGGGCGACGTGGAGGACGGCCGGCATGGTGATCTCGATGGCGGCTTAGTGTAACCGTGAGAGCGTTCCTCCCATGCGGCAGGGTGTCGACCGGCGTGGCGCACCAAGTTGCGCGCACTTGCTGTGTACGGATCGAGAAATTTCGGCTAAGTGACTATGCCTCCGGGCTTTTCATGCTTATCCACAATTGCTGTGGATAAGTCTGTGGACGCCGCGGGGAGGGTGCCCCGCAAAGCCCGTGGTGGCGCCTTTCGCGACAGCCTGGCGATGTTTTCGTCAGATAAAAAAATACTTTGCATTCAACTGCTTGAAAATCATTGCCGGCCTGGGTCGCACCTGCCTCCGGACCGTCGTCACTATGGCTTGACACGCTTGCGGTGCTGTGCAAAACCTGCGGCCAAGCGCCTGCGGAAAGCCGTTTCCAGCCGCTTCGTGCGCACTCTGTGCGGGGCCCCCCTCGGCCTGGCGATGCCCAGGCCTGATACCGATCGCGCCGAATGGAGCCGGGCGGCGTAAAATACGCGGTCAGGAGTTTGGGCGGCGGGAATACCCGCGGCCGCGGCTTCGCGGCCAGGGCTGGCCGTTTCCATCTCGTTTCGTCGGGTGGTCGTGGCTGTCCGGCTCAAACGACCGGCAACCCGACCAGAACCGTCGCTTTGCCCTGCTCATTACTTGACTTGATATCGCCCGGGCTTCCAGACAAAGATGGGCGGTTTTGCGCCCCTACCAGGAGCCTGTCGGACGTATGAAGAATCGGCTGCAAATCCGCCTGCGCGGTCCATATTTCCGCCGATTCCTGGCCGATGGAACCACGATCGGCCGGCGAATCGTCGAAAACCCGTCCTCGCGCAGCCGCATTTTCGCTTTCGATTCCATACGTCCGACAGGCTCCAATAGACCAGAGCATTTCGAGAGCCTGCTGTGCCCCTGAATCCGTTTCGACCCGAGCGTGCGCGTCTGCTGCACGAGACGCGCGCCACCGTGCGCCTGGCGCTGCCGCTGATCTGTGCCCAGTTGGCCGCGATCGGCAGCAATGTGGTCGATGCCGTGCTGGCCGGGCATGTCAGCGCGCACGTGCTGGGCGCGGTGGCGGTGGGCGCCAGCATCTGGTCGCTGGCGATCGTCAGCGGGATCGGCATGATGATGGCGGTGCCGCCCTCGGTGGCGCAGTTGGACGGCGCCGGCCGGCGCGGGGAGATCGGCGCGGTGTTCCATCAGGCCTTGTGGCTGGCGCTGGCGATGGGGGCATTGTTGTGGTTTGCGGTACGCCACGCGGCGCCGCTGATCGACCTGATCGGGGTGACCCCGAGTCTGCGCGATGACGTGCAGCGCTTCCTGCTCGCGATCAGCTGGGGCGCGCCGGCGTTGACCTGCTATTTCGCGTTGCACGGCTTGTCCGAAGGGCTGTCGTTGGCCCGGCCCTCGATGTATTTCAGCCTGGGAGGCCTGGTGATTCTGGTGCCGCTGGGTTACGTGCTGATGTTCGGCAAGCTGGGTATCCCACCGCAGGGTGCGCATGGCTGTGGCATGGCGACCGCGATTGTGCTGTGGCTGGAGATGCTGGCGTTCGGGATCTACGTGATCTTCCGGAGCCATTATCGTGGCTTGGGCCTGTTCGAGCGGGTCGCGGGACCGGATCTGCGCCGCATCGGCGAGCTGCTGTACATCGGGGCGCCGATGGCGGTGTCCCTGCTGGCCGAGGCGGGCCTGTTCGTGGCGGCGGCACTGATCATCGCCACGCTGGGGGAGGACGTGATCGCCAGCCACCAGGTCGCGCTGAACATCGCCTCGTTGTTCTTCATGATTCCGCTCGGACTGGCGATGGCGATCACCGTGCGCGTGGGCAATGCGGTCGGTCGTGGTGACGAGCGCGGCGTGCGTTATGCCGGTTTCTGCGGTATCGGCCTGACCCTGGCAACCCAGATGTTCTCGGCAGCCTTGCTGCTGGGTCTGCCGCATGGCATTGCCGCGCTGTACACCCGTGATCCGGGAGTCATCGCGCTGGCCGCGCAGTTGATCATGTTGGCCGGCCTGTTCCAGTTTTCCGATGGTATCCAGGTCGCCGCCAACGGCGCCTTGCGCGGCCTCAAGGACACGCGCGTGCCGATGGGGATCACGCTGTTTTCGTACTGGGCCGTGGGCATGCCGGTGGGCTGGTGGCTGGCCTTCCATCACGGCATGGGCGCGCGCGGCATGTGGATCGGCCTGATCGCGGGACTGTCCGTGGCCGCCGTGATGTTGTTCACGCGCTTCTGGCGCAGTGCCTGGAAACAGCGTTGGCGCCCCGTGGGCATGACCGCGCCGGCGCGACCGGCTACGCTTGACGCCTGACTTCGAGAACCCATCCATGACACCTCCTCTGCCGCCGCTGCGTCGTCGAAATTTCCTGGGTAACCTGGGACGTGGCCTCAACATCACCCGGCTGGTCATCATCAACCTGGTCTTTTTCGGGTTCTTGTTCATGCTGCTGGCCGTGGTGGTTGCCAGCTTCGACGGTGGCCATGAAGTGGAGCCGGACACCGTGCTGGTGCTCAAGCCACAAGGCCAACTGGTCGAGCAATACAGCGTTGCACCCCTGCAGCGCGCCTTGTCCGGGCTGTCCGGCGAAGACCTGAAGCAGGTGCAGTTGCGCGACCTGGTCGGCGCCATCGACGCGGCCGCCAGGGACAAGCGGATCAGCCGCATCCTGTTGCTGCCGGGTGATCTGCAGAGTGGCGGTTTTGCGGCCCTGCGCGAGGTAGGCGCGGCGCTGGATCGCTTTCGCGCCACCGGCAAGCCGGTGATCGCCTGGGGCGTGAACCTGGACCAGGGCCAGTACTACCTTGCCGCGCACGCCGATCGCCTGCTGGTCGATCCGCAAGGCGGCGTGATGCTCACCGGCCTGGCCAACTACCGCCTGTTCTACAAGGATCTGTTCGACAAGCTGGGCGTCGACGTGCACCTGTTCCGCGTCGGCGAATTCAAGAGTGCGGCCGAGCCGTTCATCCTCGACCATGCCTCGGCGGAGGCGAAACGGGCCGACAGCTACTGGATGGGGGGGTTGTGGGATGACTACCTGGAGCAGGTGGCGAGGCTGCGCAAGATCGACCCGGCCACGCTGCGCGACAATATCGACAACCTGCCGCAGCACATCGCCAGCACCCAGGGCGACCTGGCCCGGTTGGCGCTGAACGAACATCTCGTCGACGGCACGGCGACCCGCACCGAACTGGTTGCGATGATGCGCGCGCAAGGCGTGCCGGCCGGGCGCAAGGACCAGGGTTTCCGCCAGGTGGGCCTGGCACGTTATGCCGCCAGCCTACCGCGCGCGGGCAAGCTGCTGGCACCCGGCGTGGCGATCGTCGTGGCCGAGGGCGAGATCGTCGCGGGCAAGCGTGCGCCCGGTTCGATCGGCGGCGAATCCACCGCCGCGCTGATCCGCGCCGTCCGCGAGAACAGGCGCACCAAGGCCCTGGTGTTGCGGGTGAACTCGCCCGGTGGCGAAGTCTATGCGGCCGAGGAGATTCGCCGCGAAGTGGCGCAGACCCGGGCAGCCGGCATCCCCGTGGTGGTGTCGATGGGCGACGTGGCCGCCAGCGGAGGCTACTGGATCTCGATGAATGCCGATCGCATCTTCGCCGAGCCCAACACGATCACCGGCTCGATCGGCATCTTCGGCATGTATTTCTCGGTACCCGGCGCGCTGGCCAAGCTCGGTATCAGCAGCGACGGCGTCGCCACCGGCCCGATGGCCGGCGCGTTCGACATCAGCCGTCCGCTCGATCCCAAGGTCGGCGCGGTGATTCAGGCCGTCGTCGACAAGGGCTATCGCGATTTCGTGGGCAACGTCGCCAAGGCGCGCGGCAAGAGCTACCAGGCCATCCATGCGATCGCCCAGGGGCGCGTGTGGACCGGCAAGCAGGCGCTGGAGCGCGGCCTGGTCGACCAGCTCGGGGGCCTGGATAACGCCGTGGCCGAGGCTGCCAGCCTGGCCAAGCTGGGCAAGGACTATCCGGTGCGCTACGAGGAGGCGCCGCTGGACGGCTTCGAGCGCTTCCTGGTCGGCCTGAACCCCAGTGCGGGAACCCATGTGCTGCAATCGTGGGGTGTGCGCCTGCCGCGTTGGTTGGCCCAGTTGCCGGCGTTGGCACCGGAACTGCAGTTGCTGCGCAATGCCAGGGCCGGCACGCCCAATATTTATGCGGACTGCCTGTGCCGCCCGCATTGAGGCCATCGACGCCCGGGCGCGACGTGCACGGACCCACCCTGCGCGCGGTGCCCTGAGATCCAGCCGCGCCCGGAGCCCTCGCGCACGTCCGGAGAAAGCCCCTTGTAAACAGGGTGCGCCGCTACCGTTCCTGCGCCTCGATCTGCTTGCGTTGCTCCTCGGCCTGCCGGTCCACCACCTTCTGCACGTCCTTGGCACGCTGTCCGCTCGCTTTGAGCGTGTCGAACGGGGTGGCGACATCGGCAGGCTTGGCCTTCGGCTCCGGCGGCTTGCTGGAGCAGCCCGCCAGGGCCAGCACGCAAAGCAGGATCGGCAGCGATTTCATGGTCGTTCTCGCGCATGACGGAAGCCGGCAGTGTCCTGCCGCGCAGCGTGGCAGGCAAGTCTTCCATGCTCCCGCGCACGCCGGCAAAGACGTTGCTAAGCTTGACCCCATGAGCAATCTCCCGAACAGCCGCGCGGAAGCCTGGCAACTGCGCGGCCACACCGCCCTGGTGACCGGCGCGAGCAAGGGCATCGGTTACGCGACCACCCGTGAGCTGGCCGGCCTCGGGGCCGACCTGCTGCTGGTGGCGCGCGACGAGGATTATCTGGAGCAGGTGCGGATCGAGCTGGGCGAGGACTTCCCCGATGTCCGGATTCTTGCCTTCGGCGCCGACCTGACCGAGGCGGAGGAACGTCTGGCGATATTCGACTGGATCGCCGATCTCGGCGCGCCGCTTTCGCTGCTGGTCAACAACGCCGGCGGCAACCAGCCCGGCGCCACGCTGGACTATGCCGAAAATGACTATCGCGCGATCTTCGAGCAGAACCTGTTTTCGGCCTTCGAGATGTGCCGCCTGGCGCATACGCACCTGGTGCAGCACGCCAATGCGGCCATCGTCAACGTGGGCTCGGTATCGGCCATGACCCACGTGCGTACCGGGTCCCCGTATGGCATGAGCAAGGCGGCGCTGCATCAGCTCACCCGCAACCTGGCCGCGGAGTGGGCGGTGGACGGCATCCGCGTCAATGCAGTGGCGCCGTGGTACATCCGCACCCAGCGCTCGGAACCGGCGCTGGCCGACCCCGACTACCTGGACGAGGTGCTCGACCGCACACCGCTGAACCGGATCGGCGAACCGGAGGAAGTGGCGGCGGCGATCGCCTTCCTGTGCCTGCCGGCCGCCAGTTACGTCACTGGCCAGGTGCTGGCGGTGGACGGTGGGTTTCTGAATTACGGGTTCTGAACCGCCGGCCGGCAGTGCGCCGCGACGACACGATCGCACCGCACGCCCTGGACCCGATCGACCGCGCCGTCATCCCGGTCGGCGTACCATAGTCTCTTTTCTTATCGGAGCCGCTCCATGTCCCTCGATACCGCCACCCGTGATCGCATCGACACCCTGCTCAAGGAGCATCACGTCGTGCTGTTCATGAAGGGCAACCGGCAGCAGCCGATGTGCGGTTTTTCCGCCGCTGCCACCAACACCCTGAACGAGGTGCTGCCCGAGTACCACACGGTCAACGTGCTCGACGACCCGCAGATCCGCGAAGGCATCAAGCTCTACGGCGACTGGCCGACGATTCCCCAGTTGTATGTAGCGGGCGAATTGGTCGGCGGCGCCGACATCATCAGCCAGATGTACGGCAGCGGCGAGTTGCACGCGCTGTTCGGCGTGGCGCCGCCGGACCGCACGCCACCGGAAATCACCATCACCGACGCCGCCGCCGAGGCGATCCGCCAGGGCACCGCGAGCGCGCAGGGGATGGCCTTGCACCTGGAAATCGGGCCCGACCACAGTGCCGGCTTCCAGTTGGCGCCTGCCGGTGAGCACGACATCGTGGTGCAGGCGAACGGCCTCGAAGTCCACTTCGATCCGGCCAGCGCCCAGCGTGCCAAGGGCATCGTGATCGACTGGGTGTCCACCGTACAGGGCGAAGGCCTCAGCCTGACCTTCCCGGGCGCCTGAGAAGGCAGCTTATTGCGCGTACCTGATCCGTCCGCCGGGTCAGCCAGCAGTCAGCCCGCTCCGCCCAGGCCTCCGGCCACGCGCGCGGCAGTCGGCACATCAGCTCCTCCACAAGAGCCAAAGCCGCGGGCCTGACCGCCCGCGGTACGGGTAGTGCGTGGGCTTCCGGCACGACGGTGTCCACGCCAGTCGTGCCGGAGGCCTGCGTGGGAGCAACCCCGTGCATGTTGCCGATGACCTGGAGCCCCCGGGGCTGGATTCTTTCCGGCCGGGCGTGCCGTCTCAAAATCGATGAGACAAGAATCCTGGTGTGACTCCGGTCCACTTGCGGTTGTACTTCAATTGATAAATATATGTTGACAGCCCGTAAGGTTTTACGTACGGTCTGCCACTGGAAGCGGTCGTGATTTTTTGCGTAGAGGGGGCCGTCCCGTTCCAGTTCCGCGTCCACCGCAAAGAGTGGGGCCGGAAAGTGTGTTGCCAACCGCAGTTCTCAGGAGTATTCGAATGAAATTGCTCACCAACAAAAAACTTGCGACCGCAGTGCGTTACGCACTGACAGTCGGCGCCATGGTGGCGACTGGCGCGGTATTTGCGCAGGACGCGACTCCGGCCGGCCAGGCTGAGCCCGCCACCGCCAAGACACTGCAGACTGTCGTGGTCACCGGCTCGCGTATCCGTAGTGCGGACATCGAGACGGCGCAGCCGATCATCGTGATGGATCGCACCGAAATCGAACACCAGGGCTTCAACTCGGTGGCCGATATCCTGCAGAACCTGCCTGAGGCGGGTACACCGCCGATCAGCCGCTCCTCGGTGCTGGCGTCCGGCGAGAGCGTCGGCGGTTACTACATCGACATGCGCAATCTCGGTGCCAATCGCACCTTGATCCTGTTGAACGGCAAGCGCCTCGGTACCACTACCGATGGTTTGCAGGATCTGTCGCAGATCCCGGTCTCGGCGATCGATCGCATCGAAGTGCTGAAGGACGGCGCGTCGTCCATCTATGGTTCCGACGCGATCGCGGGCGTGGTCAACATCATCACCCGCAAGAACTTTGACGGTGCCGAAGCCAGCGCCTACGTCGGTCAGTACGGCCAGGGCGATGGCGACAAGCAGACCTACAGCATGACCATGGGCGCGCATAGCGACAAGGGTTCCATCACCTTCAGCGCCGAGTATTCCAAGGAAGATCCGGTCTGGGCACGTGATCGCTCGTACAGCGCTTACCCGGGCACCAGCCGCCATCCCGAGGACGGCTGGTCGATCGTGTCGCAGTACGGCAACTTTTTCATGCCGGACGGCTATTGCTCCTCCGGTCTGTGCGCTCTGAATCCGGGTGGCGATCCGGCCAATCCGGCCGACTGGCACAACACCGGCGCCGGCGGCGGTACCAACGACCGCTCCAACTACGCGGAACAGATGATGCTGCAAACCGGCATCGAGCGCCACTCGCTGTTCGTCAGCGGTGACTACAACTTTACCGACAACCTCAAGTTCTCCTCGGACTTCCTGTACAACAAGCGCGAGACCCTGCAACAGGTTGCCGGCTACCCGTTCCAGCCCGCGTTCGACATGCCCTACGTGTTGCCGGATGACCAGGACCCGATCGGTCTGGAGCCGAGCAGCTACTTCAATCCGACGGGCGAAAAGGTCTACTTCTACCGTCGTGGCTGGGAAGTGCCCCGTACCACCAAGAGCGATCTGACGACCTATCGCTTCTCGGGTACGTTGGAAGGCAGTTTTGACATCGGCGAGCGCACCTGGAACTGGGATATTGGCGGCTTCGTCAACAACAATGACTCGCTCAAGACCCAGCATGGCGACTTCAGCCTGATCGGTGCCAAGGGCGCGCTCGGTCCTTCGTACCTGGATCCAACCACCGGCAAGGTCACCTGTGGCACGGGCCCGGACAACTCGCTGCCGTATGGCAGCGCGCCAGGTTCGTGCGTACCGTGGAACCCGTTCATCCCGGCGGGTACGGGTGGTTCGAACTCGCTGTCCGATCCGGATCTGCAGGCCTACCTGTTCCCGTACTACCACGACACTGGCAACACTCGCACGGTGGATTACAGCGCCAATATCACCGGTCCGGTGTTCACCTTGCCTGCGGGCGACCTGAGCGTGGCGGCGGGTTTCGAGTATCGTCGTGAATCCGGCGACTTCGTACCGGATGCGTTCAGCCAGGCCGGCATCAGCACCAACCTGTCGTCCGGTCCGACCGGGGGCGACTACGATGTCAACGAGTACTACGTCGAAGTCGAGGTGCCGTTGTTGCGGGATCTGCCGTTCGCGAAGAAGTTGACCGCGAACGTCGCCAGCCGCTACTCGGACTACAACACGTTCGGCAGCACCACCAACAACAAGTACAGCCTGGCGTGGAAGCCGATCGACGACTTGCTGGTTCGTGCCACCTACGCGGAAGGCTTCCGCGCGCCGACCATTGGTGATTTGTACGGCGGCATCAGCGGTACGTTCGATTACTACGTTGATCCGTGCGATACCGTCAGGAATTCGGCGTCCGTAAACGCGGACGTGGCAGCACGTTGCACGAACGGCTTTGGCGGCCAGCCAGGTGTGCCGGCCAACTTCGTCCAGCTGGGCCAGGGCGGTGTGCCGTGTACGACGAACTCGTGTCAGACCGGAACGCAGTTCTTCGCCGGCGCCAACCCCAACCTGGAGCCGGAAACCTCCATCAGCCGCACGCTGGGTATGGTCTACAGCCCGAGCTGGGTCCAGGGCCTGGATTTGAGCCTCGACTGGTACCGTGTTCGCATCAACAACGCGATCATCGGCGACTCGGTGTCCGACATGCTGAGTGACTGTTATGTGCTCGGCACAGCCTCACGTTGCGACAGCTCGTTGTTCCAACGCGATCCAAACAGCGGCGTCGTGACCTACGCGCTGCGTGGCGGCCGCAACTCCGGTTGGACTGATACCGAGGGCTACGATTTCGGCGTCAACTACCGTCTGCCGGAATTCTCGTTCGGCAGGTTCGGGGTGCACTGGAACACGACCTACGTCGATTACCTGAACAGCAAGGCGGACAACCTGGATACGACCGAGGTGCGGCATTACACCGGTCGCGGGGCCAACTTCCGCGTCCGTTCCAACTTGGGACTCGAGTGGACCTTGAACGACTTCGGTGCGAGCTGGACCACGCGCTACTACTCCAGCATGATGGAAGAGTGCGCGTATGACACCGAGTGCAACATGCCGGACTACGCCGCTCCTGATCTGGGCAACCAACCGATGCGTCGCACGGGTGCGAATACGTTCCACGACGTGCAGCTTCGCTGGAATGCGCCATGGAACGCCACGATCTCGGTCGGTGCGAACAACGTGTTCGATCACGTCGGTCCGATCATGTATTCGGAGCCGAACTCGCAGTATGCGTACTACGGCGGCTTCGACATCGGTCGCTTCTACTACGTGCGTTACAACCAGAAGTTCTAGGTTTCATCTGAACCAAGGTTGATACCAGCCGGGATCCCGCAAGGGGTCCCGGCTTTTTTTTCCGGGGCAAGCCGGCTCGCAGCTTCACCAAACGTTCCGGAATTTCCTGCTGCGTATCTTGTTGCGCATGCCCGGCCACGACTCATCTTGCGCCGGCCGCATTGTTTCGCGACCTTCGACCGAGGCGATCGCAAGCGCGTACGTTTGTGGGAATCGTGGCGCAAAACGTTTCGCCTGGCGCAAGATCACACCGACCTGCTTGCCGAACGGCGGCGCCGGCACCTGCGACGTGACCGGGTTGCCGCAGGCGTAGTCGAGCCCATCGCATCATCTTTCTTGACGTTGTCGGATCGGCCGCTCGCCACCGCTGCGGGCGGGGGTGGGCAACTCCCGAGCAGCGCATCGGCCATGCGACCCAAAGTAGCCAGGTGACGCGCGAAAACCCGCGCGCGCGCGCGTTCGCGCGCGTAAATAATTGATAAAAAAATGTATGTCAATTGCTAAGGAAGCGTTGACATCGCGTTAGATTTCACCGTACGGTCCGTCACCGGAAGCGGTCGCTAATTTAGCGTGTCGAGGGCCGCCCCCCACCCCATTTCCGCGCCCGCCGCAAAAGAGTGGAGCCGAAAGGGGTGTTGCCAACCGCAGTTCTCAGGAGTACTGGAATGAAATTGCTCTCCCGTAAAATACTTGCATCTTCAGTGCGTTACGCGCTGTCGATCGGCGCCCTGGTGGCGACCGGTGCGGTGTTCGCACAAGATGCCCCAGCCGACCAGGCTGAGCCCGCCACCGCCAAGACACTGCAGACCGTCGTGGTCACCGGCTCGCGCATCCGCAGTGCGGACGTCGAGACGGCACAGCCCGTCTTCACGATGACCCAATCCGACATCCAGAAGACTGGACTGGTCAACGTGGGCGATATTCTGGCGCACCTCACGGTGTCCGGCAGCCAGACCTTCAGCAAGGCCAGCGTCCTCACCTCCAACTCGGAGCAGGGTGGTCAGTACATCAACATCCGCAACCTGGGTGAGCAGCGGACCCTGGTGCTGGTCAACGGCAAGCGCTGGACCACCAGCCTGGCCGGCTTCACCGACCTGTCGACGATCCCCGCGTCCCTGGTCGAGCGTATCGACGTCCTGAAGGACGGCGCGTCGTCCATCTATGGTTCCGACGCGATCGCGGGCGTGGTCAACATCATCCTGAAAGAGAACTACACCGGGGCCGAAGCCTCGGCGTACTACGGCCAGAACGAGCACGGGGACGGCGAGTCGGAAGCCTACTCGTTCACCATGGGCTCCACCGGCGACAAGAGCTCGATCGTGTTTGGCGCCAACTACACCAAGGACGGCGAGATCAGCGCCAACAACCGCAGCTCGACCCGCTACACCTTTGGCGAGGATCACATCCTGGAGGGCCTGAGCGGCTTCAGTCCGTGGGGCAGTTACCACACCGTCGATGCGGACGGAAATCGAACCGGCCCGGATATGTACCTGAACCATACCGGCTCGTACGACGGCAAGGGCGTGGGTGCGGATTCGCGTGATCCGAACAACTACCACACGCCTCGCGCCACCGATGGCAGCGACCACTACAACCCGTCGCAGGACATGGATCTGGCCCCGCGCAACGAGCTGAAGTCGATCTTCACCAACGTCCGCTACGACTTCAACGACTACGTGTCGTTCCGGGCCAACGGCATGTATTCCGAGCGCGACACCCATCGCCAGATCGCCGGTTACCCGAATCGAAGCACAACCCAGGCCAACAATCCGGTCTACATTTCGCCGGACAGCTACTACAACCCGGAGCCGGGTGAAACCTTGTACTTCACCCGTCGTACCACCGAGTTGCCGCGTACCACAGACACCAACGTGAAGAGCTATCACTTCGATGCCGCCCTCGAAGGTGCCTTCACCCTGGGCGAGTACGACTGGAACTGGGATATCGGCACGAACTACAACAAGTACGATGTCGTCGAGATGGGCTCGGGCAACATCAATCTGCGGAATCTGGAGAATGCCCTGGGGCCGTCGTTCATGAACTCGGCGGGCCAGGTGCAATGCGGCACTCCGTCCGATCCGATTCCCACGAGCCAGTGCGTGCCGGTTGATATCCTCGGCGGGCCGGGTGCGATATCGCAAGAGGGGCTGGACTACATCAACAGCCAGAGTCTGAGCACCCAGCAGAGCATCGAGAAGGACTACACCGCCAACATCACCGGCGGCGTGTTCACCCTGCCGGCCGGCGTGGTGCGCGTGGCAGCCGGCGTCGAACACCGGGAAGTTTCCGGTTACGACATCCTCGACCAGCTGGTCGCCGAAGGCGCCACCACCGACCTCGCCGGTGGCAACACCTACGGCGATTACCAAGTCAACGAGGCATACGTCGAGGTGCAGGTGCCGGTACTGCGGGATCTGCCGGGTGCGAACCTGCTTTCGTTCAACGTCGCCAGCCGCTACTCCAACTACAGCAACTTCGGCAGCACCACCAACAACAAGTACAGCGTCCAGTGGAAGCCGATCGCAGACCTGCTGGTGCGCGGCACGTACGCGGAAGGCTTCCGCGCACCCACCATCGAAGACCTGTCCGGCGGTGGCTCACAGTCGTTCGATTTCTACACCGACCCATGCGACACGCAGTTCGGCGCGGCGGCATCGACGGCTTCGGTGGCGGCGAAGTGCGCAGCCGAAGGCTTGGGCTCGGACTTCCGTCAGCTCAAGAGCGATGGCACCCCAATCACCTCACCCGACACGCAGAGCACCACCGCGTTCAATGCAGGCGCGGGCAACGAGTACCTGCAGCCGGAAACAAGCGTCAGCAAGACCGCAGGTCTGGTGTACAGCCCGCAGTGGCTGCCCGGTCTGGATTTGAGTGCCGACTGGTACAACATCGAGATCACCGACTCGATCACCGGCGTAAGTGCGAACTACGTGTTGAACGACTGCTACATCTCGAACAATGCCAATTCGTGCGCGCAGTTCAGTCGTGATCCCACGACCGGCCAGGTGGTCGACCTGAACCGGGGCAACGTCAACCTCGGCAAGACGGAGACCGAGGGTTGGGACTTCGGCGGGCGCTATCGTCTGCCTGAGTTCGGATACGGCAATTTCACGATTAATCTCCAGGCCAGCTATCTGACCAAGTACGACACCCAGAGCGCTCCGGGTGCCGAGGTCGTTGGCTGGGCGGGTACGTGGAGCCTGCCACGCTGGCGCGCCAATGCCGGCATCGACTGGTTCATGGGGAATTTCGGTGCCACCTGGAGCATGCGCTACTACGGTGCGTTCCGCGACCTGTGCTGGGACACCTCCGATCCCGGTACCTGCAACCAGATGGATTACGAGGGGAAAAACTGGGGTAAGGGTGCGAACCGCCAGGGTGCCAGCACCTACCACGACGTGCAGTTCCGTTACAGCACGCCGTGGAACGCGAGCATCCAGGTGGGCGTGAACAACGTGTTCGACAAGCAACGTCCGATCACCTATTCGGTGGACAACAGCCACGCCACCTATCAGGATCCGTCGCTGGATCTGGATCGTTACTTCTACGTGCGTTATACCCAGAAGTTCTAAGCCTCATCTGAACCATGGTTGATACCGGCCGGGATCCCGCAAGGGATCCCGGCCTTTTTTGGTGCGCGCCGCAGGATACCCGGTAAGTGCGCCCACCCTTTCGCAAAATCCGGCGCCGCCCGCCGGGCAGTTCGATGCGAACGCGTCCCCCGGGTGGCTTGCGACAAGTGCCAAGCGTGCTATGTTGCACTTGCCAATCATGAGCACAGGGGTGACGTGATGCGGATGGGCCTGGCAATCGATGCGGCCTGCGACGTTTCGCAGGCGTTTCTGCAGCACAATCGCATTGCGGTGATGCCGATCACCGTGAAGGTCGATGACGACACCTTCATGGATGATCGCGAGCCGGACGAATGGCAGCGATTCATCGATCGCCAGCTCGGCAGTCGCAGCCACGCGGCATTGACCGAGCCCAGCCCGGTGGCCGCGGTGCAGAAGCTGTTTCTGGAAAAGCTGGTGCTGGAGCAGGACTGCGTGTTCTGCCTGACCATCACCGCCACCCGTACCCCCATTTTCGAGCACGTCAACAAGGCCAGCTTCGCGATCCTGAAAAACTATCGCCAGGTGCGTGAGCACGCCGCCGTCCCCGGTCCGTTCATGATGCGGGTGATCGACACCCGCAACCTCTTTGCCGGCGCGGCGCCGGCAATCCATGAGGCGAGCCGGATGATCGCCGCGAACGCGGCACCGCCCGAAATACGGGCGCGGCTGTTGTACATCGCCGATCACAGCTATGGCTATGTGGTGCCGCGTGATCTTTACTACATCCGCGCCCGCGCCAAGAAGAAAAACGATCACAGCGTCGGCCTGTTTGCCGCCATGCTGGGGTCGGCGCTGGACATCAAGCCGATTTTGCGCTGCTTCCAGGGTGAAACCGGGCCGGTAGGCAAGGTGCGCGGGTTCGAGCAGGGCGCCGAGGCGCTGTTCGGCTACGCCGCCAGGCGCGTGAGGGAAGGTCTGTTGGTGCCGGTGGTGTGCGTCAGCTACGGCGGCGACCTCGCCGTGTTGGGCCAACTGCCGGGTTACGCCGCCTTGCGCACTGCCTGCCAGGAGTGCGGCGTCGAGCTGATGGAGGCGCCGATGAGCATTACCGGCATGGTCAATGTAGGTGAGGGTGCCGTCAGCCTGGGGTTGGCGGCCGAAGAGCACGAAGCCGCGTTCTGAGCGGCGGGAGGGGACGCACGTCCACCGTACGCGGGATACCCACCCTGTCGCGGCCGCGCGGCGGGGTTACTGCCCGCGCGCCGTGTCTTTTCCTGATCGGCGTCGAACCTCGGCAGACATGCCCCCGGGTGACGTCTACGTCGCCGGAGCCCTCATCACCACCGGGAGCATGGCCCAACCTGATCAGCGTCGGAGCAGCACGATCAGCTCAATGCCGCGCGTACCGCCGGCACAATGGCCTTCACCCACAGCGTGTATTGCCTCGCGCAAGGATGCAGGCCGTCTGCAGCCAACAGCTCGGGCCGGCGACGCGAGATCGGGGTGATGTCGACGAACTGGGCGCCGGCGCGCTCGGCCTGCTCCCGCGCGACCGCATTGAAGGCGTCCAATGCGGCGGCGATGCTGGTCGGATCGCACGCCCGTTCCCGTGCGAAGCGGGTGACTCCCCAGTCGGGGATCGAGACTGCCACGACCCGCGCGGGCCGGCTGCCGGCCAGCGCGATGGCACGCATGAGCAGGCCCCCGAACTGTTCGCGGTATTCGTCGATGCCGCGCCCGCGATACTGGTTGTTCACGCCGATCTGCAGGGTGACCAGATCGTAGCCGGGCGTGAGCGCGGCATCGTCCATGCCCTGCGCCAGCTCGTCGGTGGTCCAGCCGGTGACAGCCACGATCCGTGGGTCGTCGACGGTCATGCCGGACTGGCGCAACTGTTCGACCAATACGGCCGGCCAGCGTTCGGTGGCGGCCACCGCCTCGCCGATGGTGTAGGAATCGCCCAAGGCCAGGTACTGCAGCGGCGGTGCCAGGGCCATCATGATGCAACCTCCTGACCTCGCGGGGGCGTCGCGGCCCGCTTCGCGGGCGGGTTTGTGCACCGGAGGGTGCGGCGCGGTTGCCGTGCGTGGCGCGTGGTCGATGCCGTGCCCGTGCCGATCACGCCACGGCAGCGCGGCGCTGTTCGTGCGCCATCCGCGCCAGCGCCCGTTCCATCCGCACGAAAACCTCACGCAGTTGCGCCGGCGGCGGCAACAGCGTCAGCCGAAAATGGCGGCTGACCGGTACGTTGAAACTGCTGCCGGGTACCACCAGCACGGATTCCTCTTCGAGCAGGCGCAGTGCGAAGGTTTCGTCGTCGAAGTGGGGCATGTGCTCGGCGCGCACCCGCGGGAAGGCGTACAAGGCACCCCCGGGCGTGACCAGGTCGAGGTATTCGCTGACGGCGACTCCCTGCAGCACCGCCTCGCGCGCCTGGTGCAGGCGGCCGCCGGGTGCGGTCAGGCTGCCGATGGTGGGTGTGTCCTGCAAGGCCGGCACCACGGCCCATTGCGCCGTCACGTTGGCGCACAGGCGCAGCGCGGCGAGCAATTGCAGTGCATCGCGATAGGCAGCCGAGCGCGCGGGTTTGCCCGAAAGGCTCATCCAGCCGACCCGGTAGCCGCAGGCGCGATGCACCTTGCTGAGACCGCCGAAGCTCAGGCAGGGCAGTTCCCCGGCGATTTCCGCCAGCGGCTGGAAGCGGGCCCCGTCGTACAGGATCTCGTCGTAGATCTCGTCGACAAGCAGCAGCAGCCGGTGTCGCGCCGCGATCTCCACCAGCCGCTCGAGCAGCTCGCGCGGGTACACCGCGCCGCTCGGGTTGTTCGGATTGATCAGCACCAGTGCCCGCGTGCGTGGCGCAATCAAGGCCTCGATTTCGTCCGGGTCGGGCAGGTGGTGCTGGCTCGCAAGGCAACGGTAGTAGATGGGCTGGCCGCCGTTGAGGATGGTGGCTGCGCTCCACAGCGGGTAGTCAGGGCTGGGCAGCAATACCTCGTCGCCGGGTTGCAGCAGGGCGCGTAGCGAGAGGTCGATCAGCTCGCTCACGCCGTTGCCGATGAAGATGCGCTCGGGTTCGACATGGCGCGCGCCACGAGCGCGCTGCTGGGCGGCAATGGCTTCGCGCGCCGCTTCCAGCCCCTGTTCGTGACCATAGGCGTCGCTGTCGTGCAGGTGGCTGGCGATGGCCTCGCGCAGGTGGGCCGGCGCCTCGAAGCCATAGCGCCCCGGGTTGCCGATATTCAGCTTGATGATGTCGAGACCGGCGGACTCGAGTTCGCGCGCACGCCGGGTCAACGCGCCGCGGATTTCGTAGCGAACATCTGCAAGATGCGCACTGGGGGTGATCGGGGCCAACGCAGGGTTCCTCCAAGGCGGGTAGATCGTCGCTGCGAACCGTGCAGTCGATGCTAGCAGCGTGATGCACTGCAACGCGAGACTTTTACCGGGCAAAATGCGGTTTGTCGTCGGACCGTGCCCGGGCAGGGCATAATCGCCCTACCATGCCAGGCAAGCCTCACCATGAGTGACGCCCAAACGATCGAACGGCTGCGGCACATCGGCTGGCGCGGCGACGTGCTGCCCGCCCAGGGCCTGCGCCTGGCCCGGGTGGTCGCGCAGCACCGGGCCGGATACGAGCTGCACGATGGCCTGGAGTTGTTTGGCGCGCAACCGGACGGACGTTTTCTCAAGCGTGGCATCGATCCAGCCGAGCGGCCGGCGGTCGGCGATTTCGTGGAAGTGGCTGCGGGCAAGCCGCCGCATATCCTGACCGTGGTTCCGCGTCGCAGCGTGTTGTCGCGCGCCGCCGCCGGCGAGCGCTACGGGCGGCAGCTGATCGCCACCAATATCGACTACGTGCTGGTGCTGACCGGGCTGGACGGCGACTTCAATCCCGCCAGGATCGAGCGCTACCTGTCGTTGACCGAAGACTCCGGCGCCCAGCCGGTGGTGCTGCTGAGCAAGTTGGACAAGTGCGCAGATGCCGAAGCGAAGATCGCCGCCCTGCGCGAGCGGCTGCCGGATGCCACGCCGATCCACGCCCTCAATTGCAAGGACCCATCGAGTGCACGGGTGCTGGCGCGCTACCTCCAGCCGGGTGACAGTGCGGTGCTGGTGGGCTCATCCGGCGCCGGCAAATCGACCCTGACCAATACCTTGCTTGGCACGGCGACCATGGCTACCGCCGCCGTGCGCAACCATGACAGCCGCGGCCGCCACACCACCACGTATCGCGCGCTGCTGCAACTGCCCAGCGGCGGTTGCCTGATCGACACCCCCGGCATGCGCGAGCTCAAGCTCACCGGCGAGGAAAACCTCGACCTGTTCGCCGACATCGAGCGACTCGCCGCGCAGTGCCGTTTCGCCGATTGCGGCCACGGCAGCGAGCCGGGCTGCGCGGTGCAGGTGGCGCTGGACACCGGCGAACTGAATGTAGAACGCTGGCGCCACTATCTCAAGCTGCACGACGAGCGCGAGGAGCAGGCGACCACGCTGGAGGCCCATTTGCGGCGTCAGCGCGGCGGGCGCCCGATCGAACCGCCACGTGGGCATCGCGGCAAGCGCGAGCGGGAATGAGCGGAAGGACGCCTGCCATGAATGCGAAAAACGACGGCATCGGACGGATCAGCGGGCATCCCACCGACCCGTAGATTGAAACGGCGATACTGCTTGTCGGTCTAGCAGCCGGTCGGACTTCACCCGGCCGGTCAGGCCGGCACGGGTGCTACTATCGCGCGCAGGCTTCCGCGCCTTGACGGATGCCTTCCCTTCTCGAAAAAAAAGCGCACGCCATGCCCCTCTCCGAAGAACTTCGTCTCGCCGCACTGGAGTATCACCGCCACCCGCGGCCGGGCAAGATCAAGATCACTCCGACCACCGCTTTGCTGACCCAGCGCGACCTGTCGCTGGCGTATTCGCCGGGCGTGGCGGCTGCCTGCGACGCGATCGTCGAGGACCCGACCGCCGCTGCGGAATACACCGTCCGCTCCAACCTGGTGGCCGTGATCACCAACGGCACCGCCGTGCTGGGGCTGGGCAACATCGGCCCGCTGGCGGCCAAGCCGGTGATGGAGGGCAAGGGGATCCTGTTCCAGAAGTTTGCCGGCATCGACGTGTTCGACATCGAGATCGACGAGCACGATCCGGACAAACTGGTCGAGATCATCGCCAGCCTGGAGCCGACCTTCGGCGGCATCAACCTGGAGGACATCAAGGCGCCGGAGTGCTTCATCGTCGAGCGCAAGCTGCGCGAGCGGATGCAGATCCCGGTGTTCCACGACGACCAGCACGGCACGGCCATCATCGTGGGCGCGGCCGTGCTCAATGCGCTCGAAGTGGTCGGCAAGAAGTTCGACCAGGTGAAGGTCGCCACCACCGGCGCCGGCGCGGCCGGTATCGCCTGCCTGGACATGCTGGTGGCGCTGGGCGTGAAGCCGGAGAACATTCTCGCCTTCGACCGCGCGGGGGTGATCCACACCGGCCGGACGAACCTCGATCCCGACAAGGCACGCTATGCACGCGATACGCCCAAGCGCAGCCTGGCCGAGATCGTGGAAGGGGCCGATGTGTTCCTCGGCCTGTCGGCCGGCGGCATCCTCAAGCCCGAGATGGTGGCCAGCATGGCCGAGCGGCCGGTGATCCTGGCGCTGGCCAATCCGCATCCGGAAATCACTCCGGAGGAGGCCAAGGCCGTGCGTCCGGACTGCATCATCGCCACGGGTCGCTCGGACTATCCGAACCAGGTCAACAACGCGCTGTGCTTCCCTTACATCTTCCGCGGCGCGCTGGACGTCGGTGCCACCGGCATCAACGAGGCGATGAAGACCGCCTGCGTGCGCGCGATTGCCGAACTGGCACGCATGGAGGCTTCCGACCTGGGCAGTGCCTACGGTGACGACATTCCAAGTTTCGGCCCGGATTACCTGATCCCGCGCCCGTTCGACCGGCGGCTGCTGGTGATGCTGGCACCGGCGGTGGCGCAGGCGGCGATGGATTCCGGTGTGGCCACCCGACCGATCGCCGACATGGATGCCTATCGCGATAAGCTCGGCCAGTTCATCTATCGCACCGGGCTGATCATGAAACCGGTGTACGAGCGCGCCCGCGCCGACCGCAAGCGCGTCGCCTACGCCGAAGGCGAGGAGGAGATCGTGCTGCGCGCGGTGCAGACGGTGGTTGACGAGCACCTTGCGCGACCGATCCTGATCGGCCGCCCGGAGGTGATCGAGAACCGCATCGAGCGACTGGGCCTGCGCATACGTGCCGGCGTGGATTTCGACCTGACCAATATCCACGACGACCCACGCTTCAACGACTACTGGCAGCAGTATCACGCGATGACCGAGCGGCGTGGTGTCACCCCCGCTGCGGCAAAGAACCTGTTGCGCTCACGCCCCACCCTGATCGCCGCATTGATGGTCGAGCGGGGCGAGGCGGATGCGCTGCTCTGCGGCATCGTCGGACGCTACCACAAGAAACTCGGCTACCTGCGCAGCGTGTTCGGGCTCGATCCCGGCGTGTCGTGCACCTCGGCGATGAGCGGGGTGATCAACGACAAGGGCGCTTGGTTCTTCCTCGACACCCACGTCCAGGTCGATCCCAGCGCCGAGCAGATCGCCGAGGCCACGATGCAGGCCAGCTTCCGGCTCAAGAGCTTCGGCATCGAGCCCAAGGTGGCCTTGCTCTCGCATTCCAACTACGGCAGCCACGACAACCCGAGCGCCGCGAAGATGCGCATGGCACGGCAGATCCTGAAGACGCGCGCGCCGAAGCTGGAAATGGATGGCGAAATGCAGGCCGACACGGCCTGGGACGAGGCGCTGCGCCAGCGCATATTCCCCCACACCACGCTGAGCGGCCGGGCCAACCTGTTCGTGATGCCGAACATGGATGCAGCCAACATCGCCTACAACATCGTGCGGGTGATGACCGACGGCGTGGCGATCGGTCCGATCCTGATGGGCGTGGACAAGTCGGCGCACATCCTGACGCCCGCATCGACCGTCCGGCGCGTCGTCAACATGACCGCCGTGGCGGCAGTCGATGCGCAGATCCGTGCAGCGCGCGGCGACCGGCGCGGTTGATCTTCCCGATGCAGTCCATCCGCCGGCGCATGACTCCGCCATTGGCGGGCCTGCCGACAGACGTTAAACTCATTTGTTGCCGCGCCGCAGCCCCGACGGCGCGAACTGCTTGCAGGCACGTCCTACCGTGCCGTGGAGAATCTCATGGATCAACTCGACGATATCCTCGACCAGGATCTGGACCCCACCGAAACCAGCGAGTGGATCGAATCACTCAATGCAGTGATCCAGCACGACGGTACCGAGCGCGCGCACTTCCTGCTCGAGCGGATGGTCGACAACACACGTCGCGCCGGGGGCTATCTTCCGTTCAGCACGACCACCGAATACGTCAACACGATTGCGCCTAGCCAGGAAGCGAAGAGCCCTGGCGACGCGGCGATGGAATGGCGTATCCGTTCGCTGATTCGCTGGAACGCGCTGGCGATGGTGGTGCGTGCCAACCGCAAGCCGGGCGACCTGGGTGGGCATATCGCCAGCTTCGCCTCCAGCGCGACGCTGTACGACGTCGGCTTCAATCATTTCTGGCGTGCGCCCAGTGAAGACCACCCGGGCGACCTGATTCTGCTGCAGGGCCATTCCAGTCCCGGCATCTACGCGCGCTCGTTCCTGGAAGGGCGCTTCCGTGCCGAACAGCTGGACCTGTTCCGCACCGAAGTGGAGGGGCGTGGGCGTGGGGCGCTGTCGTCCTACCCGCATGCGTGGCTGATGCCCGATTACTGGCAGGTGCCGACGGTGTCGATGGGCCTGGGACCGATCCAGGCGATCTATCAGGCGCAGTTTTTCAAGTATCTCGAAAACCGCGGGATGATCCCCAAGAGCGACCGCAAGGTGTGGTGCTTCATGGGCGATGGCGAGACCGACGAGCCGGAGTCGCTGGGTGCGATCTCGCTGGCCGGTCGCGAGGGGTTGGACAACCTGATCTTCGTGATCAACTGCAACCTGCAGCGCCTCGACGGCCCGGTGCGCGGTAACGGCAAGATCATCCAGGAACTGGAAGGCGTGTTCCGTGGCGGCGGCTGGAACGCGATCAAGCTGATCTGGGGCAGCTACTGGGATCCGCTGCTGGCGCGCGACAACCATGGCGTGCTGCGCAAGCTGATGATGGAAACCGTCGATGGCGAGTACCAGGCGTACAAGGCGTTCGGCGGCGCCTACACGCGCGAGAACTTTTTCGGCAAATACCCCGAGACGCGCGAGATGGTCGCCAACCTCAGCGACGACGACGTCTGGCGCCTGAACCGCGGCGGCCACGACCCGCACAAGGTGTATGCCGCCTATCACGCGGCGGTGCGCACCAAGGGTATGCCCACGGTGATCCTCACCAAGACCGTCAAGGGCTACGGCATGGGCATCGGGTCCGGCGAATCGCAGAACCCAACCCATCAGCAGAAGAAGATGGATGACGAGTCGGTGCGCGTATTCCGCGACCGTTTCCAGGTTCCGATCCCGGACGACAAGCTGCACGACGTACCGTACTACCACCCGGGGATGGATTCCCCGGAAGTGCAGTACATGCTGGAGCGGCGCAAGGCGCTCGGCGGTTTTCTGCCGCATCGTCGGCGCAGGGCCGATGCAAAGCTGAAGGCGCCGCCGCTGTCGGCGTTCGAGCAGATCACCAAGGGCACCGGCGACCGCGAGATCTCCACCACGATGGCACTGGTGCGCGGGATCAACCTGCTGCTGCGCGACAAGCAACTGGGCGAGCGGGTGGTGCCGATCGTGGCCGACGAGGCGCGCACGTTCGGCATGGAAGGCATGTTCCGGCAGATCGGCATCTACGCGCCGTTCGGCCAGAAGTACAAGCCGCAGGACTCCGACCAGCTCCTGTATTACCGCGAGGACCAGAAGGGCCAGGTGCTGCAGCAAGGTATCAGCGAGGCCGGCGCCATGGCTTCCTGGATCGCCGCCTCCACCAGTTATTCGGTAAGCAACCAGGCGATGCTGCCGTTCTACATCTACTACTCGATGTTCGGCTTCCAGCGCGTCGGCGACCTGTGCTGGGCCGCCGGTGACATGCGTGCGCGCGGTTTCCTGGTCGGCGGTACCTCCGGCCGCACCACGTTGAACGGCGAGGGCCTGCAGCACGAGGACGGCCATTCGCACTTGCTGGCCGGTGCGATCCCGAACGTGAAATCGTACGACCCCACCTTCTCCTACGAGGTGGCCATAATCCTGCAAGACGGCGTGCGCAGCATGCTGCAGGAGCAGGAGGACCACTACTACTACATCACCGTGATGAATGAGAACTACGCCCATCCGGACATGCCCAAGGGCTGCGAGGAAGGCGTCATCAAGGGCATGTACCTGTTGCGGGATTCGGGCATCGGCAAGACGGAAAACGGCAAGGGCAATGGCAAGGGCAAGGCCAAGGCGCCGTGCGTGCAGTTGCTCGGCTCGGGCACGATCCTGCGCGAGGTGATCGCGGCCGCGGAGTTGCTGGAGAACGATTTCGGCGTGAAGTCCGATATCTGGTCGTGCACCAGTTTCTCCGAATTGCGGCGCGACGGATTCGATGCCGAACGCTGGAACCGGTTGCATCCGGAAGATGCGCCGCGCGTGCCCTATATCACCGGCTTGCTCGAAGGGCGATCAGGCCCGGCCATCGCGGCGACCGACTACGTGCGCGACTTCGCCGAGCAGGTCCGCGCCTTCATGCCCGAGGGCATGCATTACACCGTGTTGGGCACCGATGGCTTCGGTCGTTCGGACACCCGCAAGCAACTGCGCGGGTTCTTCGAGGTCGACCGCTACTGGATCGCGCACGCCGCGCTGGCGGCGCTGGCGAAGGAGGGCAAGGTCAATGCCAAGGACGTCAGCCGGGCCATCAAGGAGTACAAGCTCGACCCGGACAAGCCGAATCCGCTGACGGTGTGACGCTCGCCGGTCACCGCAAACAAGAAGCCCGCCGAACGGCGGGCTTCTTGTTTGCGGTCCCGCCGCCGGAGGCGGATCAAGCCTCGTCGTCGCTGCGGAACGCCTGGCGCAGCAGCAAGAACGCACCGATCGTGCCGGCCACGATGGCGATCGTGGCCGCGGGGTGACGGTTCACCTGCCGCCGCAGCCGGCGATACTGGTAGTTGGCCTCGTCGGCGAAATCCTCGGCGGCATGCGACAACTGTCGGCTGTAGTTCCGGCCGCGCTTGCCGAAGCGTTGGCGGACGCGCTGGCGCCCACGTTCAAGCAGGCTCTGCGCGCTGTCGCCGGCGCCCTCGGCATAGTCGCGTGCGCCGTCGCCGGCCTGCGCGGCAGCGTCGCGGATGCGTCGTTCGATATCTCGGTTGCGCATGGGGTCGCTCCCTACGGTCGTATGGGCATACAGCCTGACAGTGTGGTGGTGACTGAAGCGTATATGGCGGGTCCCGCCGTCGCGCTTCGTTCAGGAACCAAGGGCATTCGCCGCCGTGCCCGGCTGCGCCGGTAGCCGGGCCGTTCTCCGCGATGTGCAGACCTTGGCACCGGCCCGGGAGCATCGCCATCGCATATCCCACCTCACCGCCGTGTTTGACGTGGCGTTGGCATTTCAGCGCGTAGCCTCGGGGGTTGCCTGGGACGTGGGAGTGGACGTGGTTTCATGAGCAGCAAGGCACCCCGTGTAGTCACCGACGAGCAAGGCATTCGCAAACTTGAGGCGCTGGTGCACGAATTGCAGGGTAACAGCCACGTCGTGCTGCAGTTGCACGACGGCACTACCTGTGATGGCGTGATCACGGTGCGGCCCAGCATGCAGGTATTCCGTGACCATGATGGTCGCGAGGGCCTCAATGCCGAGGTTCAACTGGAACGTCCGGATGTGCCGGCATGGCATCGGCGGATCTGGCTGGACCAGATCACCCGCGTCGAGCACCTCGATTCGGGCCTGGCCAGCGAAAGCTGAGCGTCGTCTGCACCGGGTCACCGGTTGCGTTGGCGCGCCCGGCACTCCAAGCTGGCAGGCCCGAATCGACCGGAAAACGTACGGATGAACCACGCACTTCGACTTGGCCTACTGGGTGCTGCTTGCGCTGGCGCGCTGCTGGCCGCCTGTTCACAGCAACCCGGCACGCCGCCCCTCACCGCCGAGCAGCAGAAGGCGCAAGCCGCCGCCGCCGCCGCCGAACGCAATCTGGCCACCTATCGCCAGTTGTTGAAGCTCAACAACGACGAGATGGTGGTGACAATGGGCAAGGACATCGTCAGTCGCTTCCCGGACAGCGACGCGGCGAGGGAAGTGGAGCAGACCCTGCCGGCGATCGAAAAGCGCTACGAGGCAAACCGCGAGAAGAACCGTCTGGCCGCGCTGTGGACCTATCAGGTCGCGCCGATGGCCGGCGGCATGCAATCGACCGCGAGCATCTACAGCAGCCGGCGTGGCGACGATGGGCAGATCCGGCTGGTGTTGCGCCGGCATACCAGTTGGGGCCAGAGTGCGTTCCTGTACGGCAGCAAGCCCGGCTTCCTGTGCCGCGGCACTTGCACGATATCCGGCAAGGCGGACGGCAAGCCGGTGCAGATCAAGGCGTTCACGCCACAAGGCGGTGAGCCGGCGCTGATCATTCGCGACGACAAGGCTTTCATCGCGCTGTTGAAGAAAACCCGGGAGCTGGATCTGGATGTCACCCTGCTCGAGGGCAAGCAGGACGTGACCCTGGTTTTCGAGGTTGGCGGCTTCGATCCGGTCAAGTGGCAACCCCTGGACAAGCCGCGCAAGGACAAGGCCGGCAAGAACTAAAATCGACGAGGCCGGTCTGAGCCAGTGCACCAGTTGCCGTGTCGGCGCGAACGGACGGCTATCCGCCCAAGTGCACGGCGGCTTCTGATGCATTGTCCATCATGCATTCCAATGGAGATTTCGCCATGTCCAGACCGGGACCGCGGATTATCCTCGCCTTGGCCGGCTTGCTGGCCGCCTGCTCCAGCGTGCCGTATGCCCAGCGCCAGCAGCAGCGTCAGGCCGCCTATGTGGCAGCGGCCGGCGCACCGGTGACGAGTTTCCATTTCTTCACGCTGTGGTCCTGGGAGCCGCTGAGCGACCACGAGCTGGTCGTGTACACCCGGCCCAGCCAAGCCTGGCTGCTGGACCTGGACGGGCCTTGCGAGAACCTCAGGTTCACGCACGCCATCGGCCTCACTTCCAGTATCGGCGAAGTGTCCACCCGCTTCGACAAGGTGCTGACCGGGCGGCACTACATGCCCTGCATGATCACGCAGATCCGGCCGGTCGACGTGAAACAGCTGCGGATCACGCAGGAGGCGCAGCGCAAGATCAGTGCGGAGCCGCGCGAGCAACCAGCGCCCGCATCCGACCTTGAGCCCGCGCAGCACGGACAAGACTAACGGCGCCAAGGCAGCCACGACGGAGCGGTCGCAACCCACCCGTGAACACGTGACCATGTCGTCATCCTGCGTTGCGGCCCTTCGGACCACGCCGCATCCGGGTGGGGACGTCGACGGTGACTCCTCCTGCGGCGCATGGCGATGTCCCGGCGGGGCCTGCGCCGGGCACCTCTCGGTGGGCGGGCGTCTGCGCAACTCCGTTCGACCTGAATGCTGGCTCATTGCTGTGCACATGGCTGTCACGCGCAGGCGCACAGGATTTCGCCATCGTTGCCGTGGCACCTCGACGTTTCGGGTGCATCGTCGAGGCTGCACCGGCGACGGACCCCGATCCGCCTGCGACCAGGAGAGAACCGATGATCAAGCATGGTTTCGGACTTGCCGTCCTCGTATTGGCCTTTGCAGCCGCGTGTGCCTCGCCGCCGGCCGACGACGCCCGCGCTGGCAATGCCACCGTGAAATGCCATCTCGTCTACGACCTTTCAGGCTGGTCGCTGATCTACAAGCACGCCGAGGGTACCGGTACGGTGACCTGCGACAATGGACAGCGGGCCAACGTCAAGATCGCCGTGGTCGGTGGCGGCCTTACCGCCGGCAAATACCAGATCAACGATGGCAAGGGCGAGATCAGCAACGTCCACAGCATCGATGACGTATTCGGCGACTATGCGCAGGCCGGTGCCGAAGCGGGAGTGGTGAAGAGCTCGCAGGCGCAGGTGTTGACCAAGGGCACCGTATCGCTGGCGCTGGCCGGCACCGGTGAGGGCATCAACCTGGGTATCTCGGCCGGCAAGTTCACCATCAGCCGGCGCTGACGCGGCGCAACCGGCATGAACGGCAAGGGCGCCCCGGGCGTCCTTGTCCCTGACACGGCGCTACACTGCGGCGATTGCCCCGGAATCCATCACGGAGAGCTCGCCATGCGTCGTCTTGCCCGCCTGTTCATTCTTGCCCTGCTGTGTGCGCCGGTCGCCGCGGCGTTTGCCGCCGGGCCACAAGTCGGCCAGACCGCGCCGACCTTCCGCCTGCAGGATCAGAATGGCCACTGGCGCAGCCCCGCCGATTATCATGGCCACTGGCTGGTGTTGTATTTCTACCCGAAGGATTTCACCCCGGGCTGCACCACCGAGGTATGCGCCTTCCGCGACGACATCACCAAGCTGCGCCAGGCCGGTGCCGATGTGGTGGGCGTGAGCCTGGATGATGTCAAATCGCACGCCGAGTTCGCCGACAAATACCAGGTGCCGTTCCCGCTGCTGTCCGACGCCGGGCACGAGGCCGCTACGGCCTATGGCGTGCTGGCCTCGCACCGGGGTCGGCACTATGCCAGGCGCACCACCTTCCTGGTCGACCCGCAAGGACGCGTCGCCAAGGTCTACCTCGATGTCGATCCGGAGAAGAACTCGGCGCAGGTCCTGGCCGACCTGGCTGCCCTGAAGGCGACCCCCTGATGCCGGTGGCGATGCGTGTGGAATCCGTTTCACGTGGGCGCGGGTTCGCCCTGTGGCGGGCGGTTGTCTGGCTGTTGCTGTTGCTGGCCGCGTTCGGTTGTGTGCAGTACTTCAGCCATGCCGAACGGCTGTGGGGGCAGCGCCATGCGTTTGCGTCGGATCCGGTGGCGCGCCAGGCGTTGCACCGCCTGCTGGCCTGGGATGTCGCCTATCTCCTGGCTGCCTCCGCCCTGATCGTGCTGTGCGCCGGCTGCATCCTCCGCCTGCGTTGGGCCCGCCCGGCGCTGCGCGTGGCCGCAGGGGTGCTGGCCTTGTGGATGCTGGCTGCCGGTGGCGCGATGCTCGCCCAGTGGCCAGCCTTGCTGCAAGCCAGCCAGGATGCCGTGGACCAGTTGCGGGATCATGCCGCCTTGCAGCAGGCGCTGTTGCACGCGCGCCGCAGCTATCTGCTGGCGCTGGCGTTGAAGGGACTCGCGGTGCCGGTGCTGCTGTGGCTGAGCTGGCGGTTGGGTACGCCGGCGGTGCGTGCCCAGTTTCGTGCGCGGTACTGGGAGGCCGGCAGGCCTTGATGGTCGAGGCGAGAATCCGGCGGCGCGAGGACCGGGCTGGTTGCGTTCGATGAACCCGCATCCGGTGGGGGGTGCCTGGGCGGTGCGACCCGCCGGTGGGCGTGTTCAGGCGACGTTCGCCGGTGAGCAGGTATCGGTCAGCGGAGATCTCGGCGGGAGTTCGTTCGATGCGTGCATCGTTGGCGTTCGTCACCTTCAGCGTACTGGCGCTGTTGCCCACGTGGCCACTGCATGCGCGGGACCTTGCCACCGCCTGCCATGCCGAGAGCACGTACGATGTGACCTTGCACGCGGACCGCCTGCTGTTCGAGCGCGCGGCGCCGGCGCCGGCGCGGGTGGAGATGCGACACGACAGCCTGCGCACCGACGGCATTGCCGTGGCGCTGACGCCGGCACAGCAGGATCGCTTGAACCTGTTCGAGCGCGACCTACGGGCACTGGTGCCGCGGCTGCGCCGGGTGGCGCAGGACGGGGCGGACCTGGCGGTGCAGGCGCTGCGTGAGGAAGTGGCGGATCTGGGCCTCGGTGCCCATACCCGCGCCGAGTTCGATGGCAGGTTGGCGGCGCATGCCGCCGCACTGAAGCAGCGTATCGCGCGCAGCCAGAGCACGCATGACTGGGACGGTGACGCGATCCATCAGTATGCCGATGAGATAACGGCCGACCTGATGCCGCTGGTGGCAGCCGACCTCGGCCAGCAGGCACTCCATGCCGCCATGGCGGGCGACCTGCAGGCGGCGGCCCGCTTGCGCGATCGCGCCGGCTCGCTGGCCGCCGGGCTGGAGCCGCGCCTTGAGCGACGCATGCAAGCGCTGCGTCCGCAGCTCGACGCGCTGTGTCCGGCGCTCCAGCGGCTCGCGCGACTGCAGCAGGGCCTGCGCGACAACCGGGGGCAACCGCTGGATCTGCTGCGGGTGGATGCGGACCACACGGGCAATTCCGTGCTGCCAGGGTCGGATTGATATCCGACTTGCGCGACACGCAGGCGGTGTCGTCGCTTGCCACGCCTGTCGAGCGTCCGGCAGCATGGAACCCGTCTGCCCGTCGCACTGACTGAGGAAACGGCATGTCGACACATCCGCAGGAGGTCCTTGCATTCTGGTTCGATCCGGTGCAGGTCGGGCATTGGTTCGCGGCGAATGCGGACTTCGATGCGCAGATTCGCCGGCGCTTCGAGCGGACGGTGGACGCGGCGATGCGGGGACAACTGGACGCCTGGGCGACCCGCTTCGACAGCTGGCTGGCACTGCTGATCCTGCTCGACCAGTTTCCACGCAACCTGTATCGCGCCGACGCACGCGCCTGGGCCGCCGACGTCAAGGCACAGCGCGTTGCCTTGTCAGGGCTGGACGACCGGTTCGATCAGTCGTTGCCGCCGCTGCGGCGGGTATTCGCCTACCTGCCGCTGGAACATGCCGAAGACATGGGGCTGCAGCAGCGTTCGGTGGCCTTGTTCGAGACTTTGTACCTGCAAATGTCGCCCGAACAGCGTGAGCGCTACGCCGGATTTCTGGACTATGCTCGGCGTCACCGCGAGGTGATCGCGCGCTTCGGCCGCTTTCCGCACCGCAATGCCATGCTGGGTCGCACCAACACCGCTGACGAGGTGGCCTACCTGGCGCAACCCGGCGCGGGGTTCTGAGTGGAGATCACCATGCGGCAAGGATGTCCGATTCAACACCGGCCAGGGAGCAGGTCATGCGCATGGGTCTCATCGTCGCCTTGTTCGTTTGCAGTGTCGCAGTGCACGCGTCCAGCACGTTGCGCGTCGGCTACCAGGTACTCACCGTGGGTGACAGCCAGGAGCGGGTCACCGAGTTGCTCGGCAAGCCATCGTCGAAATCGCATCGACGCCGCGCGCGCACCCGCGGCGGTCGCCGGGGCGGGGTCCGGGTGATCGACAATCACCAGGGTGGCGAGCAGTGGCGCTATCGACGCAACGGACACATCACGGTGGTGACCATCGTCGACGGTCGGGTCACCGAGATCGAGGATCGCCGGCTCTGAGCGCGGATGCGGGACTGGGCCGGGAGTGGTGAAAATCCCCAGCCTGCGCAGCCCGGTTTGCTCCTGGCCGGTGCCATGACCGGTGCTGCGCGCGATACAAGGCTCACTTCGATAGCGCCGGCACGCCGCGATCGGGGGCGGGCTGCCGGCTACGCCGGCGGCGCTCGTCTACTGCAGCGTCACGGCACGTCGGTTGTCGTTGGAAACTTTGTCGATCAACACGTTGTAGGGATCGATGCCGGCCTGCGCGGGCTTGCCATCGACGGTGACGGTGATCGTGCTGTCGCCGTCCTTCACCATCTGCTTTTTCAGGTACAGCGGCTTACCGTCCCTGCCGGCGCCCGGTGCGGCAGCGAACACCCCGATTTCGATCGGAAAGTCGACCTTGCCGGGAGTTTCCTTGCCTTTGCCGTCGACATAGACCTTGCCGGCGTGCACCTTCATGGTCACCTCATACTTGCCGTCCGCCAATTTTTTCGCGCTGGCGGAGGTCATGCGGTTGTCGAACAAGGTGATCTTCCAGAAGAAGTCGTCCAGCATCGGCTGCCACTTCGGCCCCAGTGCCTTGCCCAGCGCGTCCATGAATTCCTGGGAGGTGGTGTACGGCGGTTGCTGGAAACCCTTGTCGATCAGGAATTGCTTGAGCATCGCGTCGAGCTTGGCCTCGCCGACATAATCCTGCAGGGCGTAGAACACCATCGAGCCCTTGCGGTAGTGGATGTACGGCTGGTTCTCCACCTTGGCCAGTGGCTCCTCGGCAACTTTTTCGGTGGCGCGGCCGGCCAGGTACATGTCCAGTTCGTACTTCAGGAACTTGCGCATCTGGTCTGCGCCGTACTTGTGTTTGGTCACCATCAGCGAGGAATACTGCGCCAGCGATTCGCTGAGCATGGTCGAACCCTGCATGTTGGCGCCGATCACCCGGTGCGCCCACCACTGATGCGCCACTTCGTGCGCGGTGACGTCGTAGACGTAGTCGAGTTTCGACTTGTCGCGCAAATCCGCTATGAAGCCGATCGATTCGGAGAACGGGATGGTGTTGGCGAACGACTGCGCGAACGCGGCGTAGCCGGGAAACTCGACGATACGCAGCTGCTTGAACTGGTACGGGGTGTAGTGGCTGTCGTAGTAGTCGAGCGAATCGCCGGCGCTCTCGATCATCCGGTCCACGTTCCAGGCATGCGCCGGGTTGTAGTAGACCGAGATGGCCACGCCATCGTGATCCACGCGCTTCACCGTGTAGCGGGCCGACAGCCAGGCGAAGAAGTTCAGCATCGGCTGCTCCATCCGGTAATGGAAATAGCGCCGGCCGTCGGCGATCCATTCCTTCTGCAGCGTGCCGGGTGCCAGCGCGATCTGGTCGGCGGCGGTGGAGACGGTGGTGTCGAAGCTGATCCAGTCCGCGTCGTTGCTGATGTAGGTGTTGGCGCGCGCCTTCTCGTCGCCCAATGGCGGCATCCGCGGCACATCCACCTTCAGGCCATACTTGCGCCGGTCGTTGCGGTCGGTGAGCTGCATCCGTGGCTGGTAGCCGAATTGCGGCATCACGCTGTTGTTGAAGAACGTGCCGTTGTGGGCCAGGAAGCTGCCCTGCGGGCTGTTGGTGAAGCCTTCCGGCGCGTACTCCAGGGTGAAGTCGAACGGCATCGAGGCGCCCGGCGCCAGCGGTGTGTCCAGCCTGTAGATGGTGAAGTCCAGATCCTGGTCCGCGCTGACGATCGAGTGCGGCGCGAACTCGAGCGACTTCAGCGTGAAGCCGTCGGTGAAGTTCACGTACAGCTCGCTGATCGGCGTGCGGTGCTTGTTGACCAGGGTGTAGTGGCCACGGATCTCCAGCTTGCGCTGGTACGGGTAGATGTCGACATTGGCCTGCACCGCGGTGATCCGAGGTTGTGGTGCGCCCTGGTACTTGGCGTATTTCTTTTCGTAGTTGGCCCGCTCGATCTTCTGCGTCGTGCTGCTTTTGTAGGTGTTGAGCACATTGGTGTTGTAGTAGATCCAGCCGCCGCTGCCGATGAAGGCGAGCAGGCCAAGCACCAGGGCTGCCGCTGCCGGTGCGCGCACACGCGCACGCGCCTCGCGCAGGCGCTCGCGCCATGACTGGCCGGTGCCGCGCACCCAGAACAGCGCAGCCAGCACCAGCAGCACCACCGCGCAGGCGGTCCAGTAGAAGTCGAACCACAGCACGCCCTTGAGGAAGTGGCCATAGCCGTTGAGATCGGAATACGGCGCACCGGGCGTGCTGCCGTAGTTGTAGATGTGCTGTTCCCAGTGCAGCAGGTCGAAACCGATGGCACTCGACACCAGCCACACGATGGTCAGCAGGTAGCCGAGGAACTTGTTGTTCGACAGTACCTGCAGGAACACCGCCAACACCGCCAGCAGCGCGAACGGAATCGCCTGCAGCGCAAGGGTTTGCAGGTACAGGCCCGGCTCCAGGTGGGTGTAGCCGTGGCCCAGTTGCCAGCCGACGCCGACCACGGCGCCCACCAGCAAAAACACCGCGATCACCGCCAGCAAGGCGCCCAGCTTGGCCATCAGCGGTACCCAGTCCGGCACCGGAAAGGCGTCGCTGACCTCGGCCGAGCGCTGGCTGCGTTCGCGCCACACCAGCTCGCCGGCGTAAAAGACGATGATGATGTACAGCAGCCACTGGAAGCCGCCCTCGATGTTGTCCAGCACCTGGTGGGTCACCGGCCAGGTCGCGGTGCCGTAGATCTGCCCGGACAGCATGAAGGCGCCAAACAGGTTGGCCAGGCCCAGCGCCAGCATGATCAGGAACGGTGCCCCGCGCAGCACGCCCAGCGTGTCGAAGCGGAACTGGGTGTGTAGCTGCAGCAGACGGACGCGCAGGTTGTCGCCCAGGGTGACCCGGGGCAGGGTCAGCGCCGTGCTGACCGCTTGCGGGCGCAGCATCGGCGGCTCCGCCCGTTGCTTGCGCCGCGGCAGCTTCAGTCCTTCGCGGTTCGGGCGGAACAGCACCGCCGTGGCGCCGAGCATGGCCAGGCTCACGCCGACCCACAACAGGCGGTTGAACAGCAGCACGCCGGTCAACGCCGGCAGCGCGTGATTGGACTGGGCGGCTGACCAGTAGCGCGTGACGATGGCCAGGGTGCGGCCGCCGAACGGATCGAGCATGGCCGCGAGGTAGTGGTTGTTGACATCCTTGGTGAGCTGGCCCACCACGCCCTGCAGCACGAAGTAGACGATCACGCCGATGTAGGTCGCCAGCAGCGAGCGTGTGGTGGTGGCCAGCAGGTACAGCAGCGCCGCGATGAACAGCATGTCCGGGATCACCATCACGCCGAACGCCCAGGCATAGCCGTGCCAGTTGGCCGGACCGATGCGCGCCGCGTCGATCCACGGCATCATCCCGCCCAGCGCGATGCCCAGCGCGCAGGCCAGCATGATCGCCAGCGAGGCAGCGTAGCCGGCGGCGAAGCGCCCGCCCAGGTAGGCGCCGCGGCTCATCGGCGTGGCGAAGATGAGTTCCGAGGTGCGCTGCTCGAAATCGCGCAGCGCGGCGCCGGCGACGAAGATGGTCACCAGGAAGATGCTCAACACGGTGAGCACGCTGAGCAGGCGCACGATCACCAGCGGCGCATTGCGCAGCACGTTGCCGCTGGCGCCGCCCAGGATCACCGCATCGGTGCTGGCCAGCGCGAAGGCAAGCGCGCCGAAGGCGAGCGCGACGATCCAGAACAGCGGTGCCCTCAACTGCTGGCGCAATTCAAAGCGGAATATTTCGAAGAACATGGGTGATCCTGGCGGGTGCGCTCCTGCGGAAACCGGGCGGCTTTCACGCGGCCCGGCTGGTGGCCTGCGCGCGCAGGCGGCCGAAGTAGACGTCTTCCAGGTCCGGTGCGACGGCCTCGAAGCCTTGTTCCGGCAAACTGTCGGCCAGCACGTGCAGCAAGGTGCGGCCGCCGGCGAGGCGGGTGGACAAAATGGTCATGCGCGCCCGATAGCCGTCCAGCTCGGCCTTGTCGATCGTGCGCCGCCAGACCCGGCCTTCCAGTGAGCGGATCGCCTCGACGGGCTCGCCGCTCAGCAGCACCTGGCCCTGGCCGATGATGGCCATGCGCGAGCACAGGTCGGTGACGTCCTCCACGATGTGGGTGGACAGGATCACCACCATCCGCTCGCCCAGTTCGGCCAGCAGGTTGAGGAAGCGGTTGCGCTCTTCCGGGTCGAGCCCGGCGGTGGGCTCGTCGACGATGATCAGGCGCGGCTCGCCGATCAGCGCCTGGGCGATGCCGAAGCGCTGGCGCATGCCGCCGGAGTAGGTGCCGAGCTTGCGGCCGCGCACGTCCCACAGGTTGACCTGGCGCAGCAGTGCCTCGACCAGTTCGCGTCGCTCCTTCTTCACGGCGACGCCCTTGAGCACGGCAAAGTGCTCCAGCATCGCCTCGGCCGAGACTTTCGGGTACACGCCGAATTCCTGCGGCAGGTAACCGAGCAGGCGCCGGGTGGCGTGCTTGTCGGCGAGCAGGTCCATTTCGTCCAGCCGGATCGTGCCCTCGTCCGGGTCCTGCAAGGTGGCGATCGTGCGCATCAGCGTGGATTTGCCGGCGCCGTTGGGGCCGAGCAAACCGAACATGCCGCTGGGGATGTCCAGCGATACGCTGCGCAACGCCCGGACGCCGTTGGCGTACGTCTTGGAGAGATCACGTATGGTCAGCATCGAGGGCTTCCTGTACCACGTGCGGTGGCTTGCGATGGCGATGAGCCTAAGGCATGGGCGCGGTTTCCGCGTCCGCTCAAGGTAATGCATACGCTCGCGAATGGAGTGTGCCGATGGTGTGGTCCGTCACGCGACGGCGGGCGCATCGCGCGCGTGTTCGATATGATTGACAACTTAAGCCTGCGACCGCCATCCCCGCGCGGTACGCCTCAGCCTTGCAGGAGTCATCATGGCCGACCTCAAAGAAGCCCGCGTCCCCGATATCGGTCACGACGGTGTCCCCGTCATCGAAGTGCTGGTCAAGGCCGGCGACAAGGTCGAGAAAGAGCAGAGCCTGATCACGCTGGAATCGGACAAGGCCACCATGGAGGTGCCTTCGCCGTTCGCCGGCACCGTGAAGGAAATGAAGCTCAAGGTGGGCGACGAGGTTTCCGAAGGCGCGCTGATCGCCCTCATCGAAGCCGTTGGCGAACAGGGAACCGATACCGCGTCCCCCTCTCCGGCTCCGGGACAGGAACGCGGTGAGGGTGCGGCGTCGCACGATGCCCCCGGCCCGGCTGGGGGCAAGCCGGCCGCGCAGGAGCCGACGACTCCAGCCCCCGCCGAGCCACCCCCTTCACCGATAGCAGGCCAGGGCGTGGCACCGGGCAACGTGCCGGAAGGCGACGTGCCACACCCGCGCCCGCCGGTGGACGCGGCGATCGTGATGCCGGGGGATGCCCCTTACGCCAGTCCGGCCATCCGCGCGTTCGCCCGCGAGCTGGGGGTGGACATCCGCCAGGTGAAAGGCAGCGGCCGCAGCGGTCGCATCCAGCGCGACGACGTCAGTGCCTGGGTCAAGCATGCGCTGGCCTCCGGCGCGCGCCCCAGCCAGGGCGGCTCCGCCTCGGTAGGCGGCCTGGACCTGTTGCCGTGGCCGAAGATCGACTTCGCCAGATTCGGCGGGATCGAGGAAAAACCGCTCACCCGCATCCAGAAGATTTCCGGCGCCAACCTGGCGCGCAACTGGGTGATGATCCCGCACGTCACCCAGCACGAGGACGCCGACATCACCGAGCTGGAGGCGTTCCGCAAGCAGCTCGGCGCCGAGAACAAGGACCTGAGGATCAGCCCGCTGGTGTTCCAGATCAAGGCGGTGGTGGCAGCGCTGAAGCAGTTCCCCCAGTTCAACGCCTCGCTCGACGAATCCGGCGAGAAGCTGATCCTCAAGAAATACTTCCACATCGGCATCGCCGTCGATACGCCCGACGGGCTGGTCGTGCCGGTGATCCGCGATTGCGACAAGAAGGGGCTGCTCGACCTGGCGCGCGAGATGGGCGAGATTTCGAGGAAGGCGCGCGAGAAGAAGCTCGGCCCGGCCGAGATGTCCGGCGGCTGCTTCTCGATCAGCTCGCTGGGCGGGATCGGCGGTACGTACTTCACGCCGATCGTCAATGCGCCGGAAGTGGCCATCCTCGGCGTCTCCAGGGTGGCGATCAAGCCGGTATGGAACGGCGAGAAGTTCAAGCCGCGGCTGATCCTGCCGCTGTCGCTGTCCTACGACCACCGCGTGATCGACGGCGCACTGGCCGCACGCTTTGCCTCGTTCCTGGCCAGCCAGCTCGGCGACATCCGCCGGCTGCTGCTGTAGCGGTGGCTGCGTGCCGTTGCTGCAGGCATTGATGGGTCAACGGCCGGCCGCCTCGACAGCGGCAGGCGCGCCGTCGGGTGGCGATCTGCTCGATACCAGCGTCTTGCAGGGTGGCGGCCTGAACCTTACGGTCGGTTCGCTTGTGGTCGGTGTCCTGCTGTTCGTTGCGTGCGTGTTGCTGTCGGTGGTGTTGCGCCGGCTGTTGCGCCGCTATGCGCGCCGCTACGAACACGTCAACCCGTCGTCGGTGTACGTGGTGGGCCGGCTGCTGCATTATCTGCTGCTGCTGATCGGCGTGTTGCTGGCGTTGAACGCCAGCGGCATTCCGATGGCCCGGTTCACCGTGTTTGCCGGCGCCCTGGGCGTGGGCCTCGGCTTCGGCCTGCAGGCCATTTTCAACAACTTCGTGTGCGGCCTGGTACTGCTGTTCGACCGCAGCCTGAAGGTCGGCGACTTCGTCGATCTCGCATCCGGCGTGCACGGCCGCGTGCGTGACATCGGCATTCGCGCCACCCGGATCACCACCAACGACGACATCGACATCGTGGTGCCGAACTCCGAATTCGTGAATGGCCGCGTGGTCAACTGGACGGCGCGCGAAGGCGTCCGTCGCCTGAAGGTGCCGTTTCATGTGGCTTACGCAAGCGACAAGGAATCCGTACGACGGGCCGCGCTGGAAGCCGCGCACGACGTGGCATTCACGCTGACCCACGAGGGCGAGAAGGCGCCGCAGGTGCGCTTGGTCGCGTTCGGGGACTGGGCCATGCAGTTTGAACTGGTGGTCTGGTTGAATGCCGAAGCTACCCGTCGCCCCGGCGCGGCGGTGGCTGCCTACAACTGGGCGCTGCACAATGCCTTGCTGGCACACGACATCCGCATACCTGTGCCGCAGAGCGACATACGCCTGCATCGTCCGCTCCCCGATCCTGCTGTCTCCTGATCCCGTGGCCGGCGCCCAGTACCGCCGCCCGCCCGCAACTTCCGAGGAAATGCCCATGGCCAACACCATCGAAATCAAGGTTCCCGACATTGGCGGCCACGACAACGTGCCGGTGATCGAGGTGCTGGTGAAGGTCGGCGACACGGTCGAAAAGGAGCAGAGCCTGATCACGCTGGAATCGGACAAGGCCACCATGGAGATTCCATCCAGCGCCGCCGGCGTGATCCGGGAGCTGAAGCTCAAGGTCGGCGACGAGGTGTCCGAAGATACGGTGATCGCCCTTCTGGAAACCGTCGGCGCAGCCGACACGGCGTCCCCCTCTCCCGCTCCGGGAGAGGGCAGGGGTGAGGGTGCAGGGTCGCCGGGAACGTCAAACAACGCAAATAAGGGCGGTGAGTCTCCCGCGAGCACCAGCCCCTCACCTCAATCCTCTCCCCGGGGGGGAGAGCAGGCCAAGGCGCCACAGGCGGCGGCATCCTCTGGAACAGCCCCCGACCTCGAATGCAAGCTCGTCGTGCTCGGCTCCGGCCCGGGCGGCTACACCGCCGCCTTCCGCGCCGCCGACCTCGGCGTCGACACCGTGCTGGTGGAACGCTACGGCATGCTGGGTGGCGTTTGCCTCAACGTGGGCTGCATCCCGTCCAAGGCGCTGCTGCATGCCGCGACCGTGATCGACGAGGCCGCGGCGATGGCGGCACACGGCGTCAGTTTCGGCAAACCGAAGATCGACCTCGACAAGCTGCGCGACTTCAAGGACAAGGTGGTCGGCCAGCTCACCGGCGGACTGGCCGGCATGGCCAAACAGCGCAAGGTACGCACGGTTGAAGGCACCGGCGCCTTCGTCTCGCCGAACGAGCTGGAAGTGCAGACCAAGGACGGCACCCGGCTGATCCGTTTCGAATACGCGATCATTGCCGCCGGCTCGCAGTCGGTGAAGCTGCCCTCGTTTCCGTGGGACGATGAGCGGATCATGGATTCCACCGGCACGCTGGAATTGCGCGACGTGCCGAAGAAGTTGCTGGTCGTGGGCGGCGGCATCATCGGCCTGGAGATGGCCACGGTGTACAGCGCACTCGGCAGCGAAGTGACCGTGGTCGAGTTCATGGACCAGCTCATGCCCGGCGCCGATGCCGACCTGGTCAAGCCGCTGGCCAGGCGCCTGGGCGGTCGGCTCAAGGGCATCCACCTGAAGACCAGGGTGACCAGCGCCAAGGCGACGAAGAAGGGCATCGAGGTCGGCTACGAAGGCGACAGCATTCCCGAAACCAGCTTGTTCGATCGCGTGCTGGTATCGGTGGGCCGCTCGCCCAACGGCGGCAAGATCGGTGCGGACAAGGCCGGCGTGACGGTCACCGAGCGCGGCTTCATCAACGTCGATACGCAGATGCGCACCAACGTGCCGCACATCTTCGCCATCGGTGACCTGGTCGGCCAGCCGATGCTGGCGCACAAGGCCACCCACGAAGCGAAAGTGGCGGCCGAAGCGGTGGCCGGGCAGAAGAGCCACTTCGATGCCCGGGTGATTCCGTCGGTCGCCTACACCGATCCGGAGATCGCCTGGGTCGGCGTCACCGAGCGCGAGGCGAAGGAGAAAGGGCTGAAGGTCGGCGTGGGCAAGTTCCCCTGGGCCGCCTCCGGCCGTGCCATCGGCATGGATCGTACCGAGGGCTTCACCAAGCTGATCTTCGATGAGGAAACCCGTCGCGTGGTCGGTGGCGGCATCGTGGGCGTGCACGCCGGCGACCTGATCTCGGAAATCGCGTTGGCGATCGAGATGGGTAGCGAGGCGGCCGATATCGGCCTGACTATCCACCCGCATCCCACCCTCAGCGAATCGGTCGGCATGGCGGCGGAAGTCTACGAAGGCACCGTCACCGATTTGTACATGCCGAAAAAGAAATAGGTGCGCGACGGAAAAGCCCGGGCGTGCCCGGGCTTTTCCTCCATGCGCCGCGAAGAGGCACGCGTCAACCGCTTACTGGGCCGCCGGCTGCGGATGCTCCGCCTTGAACTGCTGCCATTGCTGTCGACGTGCTTGTGCCTGTGCCTTCAGCGTGGCCGCCTGCGCTTGCTGTTCCGGCGTCAGCATCGCATGGATCTGCGCGCGCAGCTTGGCCTGCTGTTGCACGCGGGCCTGGGCCGCCTGGCCTTCGGCTTGGGCCAGGCTGGTAGCGGCGGCCTCGTACCCGGCCTGGTCCGGAGTCATCGACTCGAATGCGCGGCGCTGTTTGCGCAGGGCTTCACGCGAGGCCTTGTTCCTTTCCCGCGCGGCACTGACGAGTTCCTTGATGCTGGCCTCCTGCGCGTCGCTGAGGTTCAGCTTGGCGAGCATCCGCATCTGGCCGTGGCCGTGGTGACCGTGGTGACCATGCCAGCCGTCATCGCCGAACGGCTCCGGGCCGCCGCCGGTCGCGGCCATCACCGCGGTGGTGCCGATGGCCAAGGCTGCAGCCAGGGTCAGGCCGAGGAGTGTGTGCTTGCGCATGGGGGTTGCCTCTTGCATGGTGGGGAAGGTACGCCACCATTTGACGCCGCGATGGCGTATAGGTTCTTTGCGCGAGGGTAAAGAATGGTAAAGGGCGTGGTGCCGAGGTGGCACAACCGTATGGAATGGCCGACATGCAGACTCCCGCCCCGTCCCGCATCCTGATCGCCGATGACGACCGCGCGTTGTGCCGCCTGTTGGCCGACTACCTCCAGCGCGAGGGTTTCGTGGTGGATGTCGCGCACGATGGCGAGGCGGCGCTGGCGCGCCTGCGCAATCCGGCCGAGCGGCCCGATCTGCTGATCCTGGACGTGATGATGCCCGGACGCGACGGGCTCGCTACCCTGCGTGAGTTGCGTACCCAGTATCGGTTGCCGGTGATCATGCTGTCGGCCCGCGGCGAGCCGGTGGACCGGGTGATCGGGCTCGAGCTCGGCGCCGACGACTATCTGGCCAAGCCCTGCCTGTCGCGCGAACTGCTGGCACGCGTGCGCGCGCAGTTGCGGCGCAACGCGCCGCTGGCCTCGGGCACCGTGCAGGCGGGCAACCTGCAACTGTTCCCTGGGGAACGTCGGGCGCGGGTCGGTGAACAGGAGTTGTCGCTGACCGGCGCCGAGTTTTTGCTGTTGCTGGGGCTGGCCCAGCGCGCCGGCGAGCTGGTCGACAAGGCCGTGCTGACCCGTCTGGCGCTAGGTCGCGAGCTGGAACGCTTCGACCGCAGCGTCGACGTGCACGTCAGCCGGCTGCGGCACAAGCTCGCCGACGCATCGCCCGCTGCGCCACGGATCGAGTCGGTGCGTGGCTCCGGCTACGTGCTGGTGGTGGCTGCACGATGAACCCGCTCAAACGTTCGCTGTACTGGCGTTTGCTGGTCTGGTTCTGCGTGGCGAACCTGCTGGTGCTGTTCCTCGGTGGATTTTTGGCGCGGCGTTTCATCGAATACACCACCGCGATCGAGATCAACTGGGCGGCGCTGGCACAGGAGGCCGATCAGGCCTACGAAGCCGGCGGCCGCGCCGCGCTGGCCGATTGGGTGCGGCAGCAGCGCAAGCAGGGCGTCGAGGCCACCTTGTTCGAAGCCGGCGAGCCGCTGGTTCCGATCCGTCTGCACGGACCGATGCACGCCTTGTTGCAGGAGTGGTTGCCGTCAGGGCAAAGCATCGTGTTGCAGCCGCGCAAGGGTTTCTACGTCGCGTTCCAGCAGGTCACCGGCGCCGACGGCCACACCCGCCAGTTGCTGGCGATGAGCCGCTCGCACGTGCGCCTGCGCCCGCAGACACGCGAGAAGATCTATCTGGCCGTCCAACTGCTGTTGTCGCTGCTGTTCATTGGCGCCGTCGGTTGGTGGGTGGCGCGCAGCGTGGCGCGGCCGGTCGAGGCACTGCGCCGGGCGACCCGGCGCATGGCCGATGGCGAACTCTCGACCCGGGTCGGCAAGCAGGGCGGGCTGGCGCACGACGAACTGGCCCAGCTCGCCGGTGACTTCGACCTGATGGCCGCGCGGATCGAGGCTTTGGTGGCGCATGAGCGTGGCGTACTGCAGGATCTGTCACATGAATTGCGCTCGCCGCTGGCACGGTTGCAACTGCTCCTCGACCTGGCCCGGCGTGGCGACAAGCCTGACGAGGCAGCGCCCTACTTCCAGCAAGCCGAGCAGGAGATCGCCCGGCTCGACCGCATGCTCGGCGAGATACTGGCGCTGTCGCGGCTGGAGGGCGGCCTGCCCGGCATGGAGCGCGAGGCCGTGGACCTGGCCGGACTGGTCCGCGACGTGACGGAACAGTTCCGGATCGACGCCGACGCCGGTCGCGTCGAACTGAAGCTTGCCAGCGTCGACTCCATCATGGTCTCGGGCAATGTCATGCTGCTGGAGCGCGCCTTCGGCAACCTGCTTGCCAATGCCATCAAGTTCAGTCCCGAAGGCGGCGAGGTCGAGCTGACTCTGCGCGCAGAGCCGCCGTTTGCCGAACTGGTGCTGCGCGATCACGGGCCCGGTGTGCAGGATGCCGAACTTGGCTTGCTGTTCCGGCCGTTCTTCCGCGGTAGCAATGCGCCGCGGGCCGATGGCCATGGGCTGGGGCTGGCCATCGTGCAGCGGGTGGTGCAGGTGCATGGGGGCACGATCGAGGTGCGCAATGGGGATGGCGGAGGGTTGGAAATCCGGGTGAGGATGCCGTTGGCGTGAGGGTGCCTGGCTTGATCGGCCGGCGCGTCGGCAACTGGCCGCCAGGCTTGGCGTCGTGCCCATCCAGCATTCCAGCGGCGGACACGCGCGACTGGGCACCATCAGCTGTCGCGGTGACGCGTACCTGCGCACCTTGCTGATCCAGGGCGCACGCAGCAGCCTGCAGCGCGCCAAGGCGGTCAGCGAAGAGAAGGCCACGCCCGAACAACTCTGGATTCGCCAGTTGGATGCACGGATGCCGTTCGGCAATGTGCTGGTGGCGATCGCCAACAAGCACGCGCGGCAATTGTGGGCGATGCTGGCACACGACCTTGATTACGACCCGCACGCCTGCGTGAAACATCTCATGGCGAAGCGGCATGCCACGGCCCACGCCGACACGGCAATCGGCATGGTTTGAAAACGTTCCACGTCAGCGCGCAGCGTTAGCAACGGGGGCCCCGGAATCAGGTCTGGCCTCGTAGCATCCACCCTGGCGGCAGAAGGTAGGCAGGAACTACAAAGCTAGACCTAAAAACTCAGGTCGTCGCCGCCACCTTGTCGCGAGCCGCCAACCCGCTGAGGAACGCCCCGACTTCAGCCCCACCCATTCCACGCGAATGACGTTTGCCGTTGACCAGAATAAAGCACCGAACCCAGCCCACGTACGCCTGCTCGGTGCGGATGCGGTAATGCTTCAGGCGTAACCGCGCACGTACCAGATCCAGCAACCGCGGGGTTTTCGTCCCCGTTACACCCTCACTTCCGCCTGCGTAACTCATACACCCGCAAAAGTGCCGGATAACACCGACAGCTTGCCCCTTCATTGGGTCCAGCGCTGCCGCACAAATGGCTGATCTCTTGTAGGAATTCCCCTCTTGTGCGGTCAGGAAGGGCGTTGCATACTCGGTGCAACACCCAACTTCTTGGGTCGACTAAGCGTTAGAGGGCGCTGGTGTGCGCTCGTCGGGTGCATCAATGGTCATCGTGTAGCCGCAGCATTTCGGCCAGCCCGTGCGCAGCGCGTTGGCGCTGTCCAAGCGTTGCGTGCGTCCGCATGTGCGGCACCAGACCCGGCCGCGTTGCAGTTTCGGATGACTCTTTGCAAGCGTTTCGTGCAGTGTTGGCATTTCGTTTCTCCGTAGTGCGCCGTCTAACACGGCGCTCAAGTCCGACCGCCATCCCGCTGCGCGGGCTGTCGGCGGCTTAGCTCTGCGTTAGGGTGCAAGAGTGGAACTCAACGAAATTATGAGTGTTAGTCGAGCACTGCTAGCGCCGGTCGTGGCAGTCCTGGCTCTTCTTGTCGCGTATGGGCAGTACCGAACAGCACGCCATCAGCGCAGAATTGAGCTTTTCGATCGTAGGTTTTCGGTCTACACGCGAACAGTCAACTTCGTTAGAGCGTCCTGTCACGGCGATATTGTTGCTTCCGAAATATCTGCCGAGTTCTGGGCAGCAGTAACAGAAGCTCATTTTCTTTTCGGCAAAGACGTCATTCATGCATTGGAGGTCATCAAATATCGCGCCATAGACATCTCAGTTTCAAAAAGCATGATTGCCGCCACACCTCCTGAAGAAGAGCTCAAGTATGTGTATTCAATGCGCGACCATCAGCAATGGTTCTCTCGGGCCGAAGAGCCAATTACAAAGGTATTCCGCCACTATTTGCGGTTGCACTGAGTTGGTTGCACCCTAACCACTCGTTCAAGGCGGACGGCTTCGCCGCCGCTTAACTCCAGCGTTAGTCGGCAGTGCAGCGGTCTTCATCTCAGGGGGGAGTTCGTCGCAACATGAAGCGGGTCGCACGTACCAGCATCAGAACAGCTTCGGCCAGCATCGTCGCCGTCGTTTCGCGTGCGGCTTACGGGAATGTTTCTGTTACTCCGGCGAGCGTCGTCGCCAGCGCCAGGTTCAACGCAGTCGTTGCGTTCGCGGCATGGGCTTCGTCGTTTCGTTCAACATCGGGCGTTGCCGTGGTGGCACCGCCGTCTAACACGGCGGTCAAGCGGACGGCGTACCGCCGCCGCTTACCTTTGCGTTATGTGGCAACAGGGGAGTAAGTCGTATGTCGTGGGTTTTTATTCTGGTTATTGTCGTTGTCGTGGCTGCGGTGTTCCTTGCGGCTGCGGGCAAGAAGGCTGGCATCGGCTCAAAGGTAGGCTTTCCGTACGTTCCTGCAAAAGCACTGTTTTCG
>JACDJC010000163.1_pt1 | contig 87336 bp, 74 predicted proteins | sample 7454191 | NCBI WGS metagenome assembly JACDJC01 (sample SAMN14253291, study PRJNA609438) | sludge metagenome | isolation source: sludge after 25d culture with pyrite and EDTA | collected 2018-12-20 | reverse complement strand
GTTTTGCTCTCCTTCATTGAAGCGTTTCAAACCCCAATAAGGTAAGCCAAACGGCACAAAACGTGACTGTCCCAAAATCATCTGCATCTCAGCGATCCGTTCTTCCAGTGAGCGCGACCTCTTTCATGCCACCTCCTTTGGGGGGGATGAAAGAGATGGGGCTAAGGGTGGTTGAGATTCTGGCTATGGCGTGCCGAAAATGGTGTTTTTCGAGAACCGGAGCGGAATGTACTTAAAGGTACATGAGCACCGGAAAGCGAAGAAAAATGCCATTTGCAGGCCGCCAGAGCCTGAATATCGACTGCCCTAAATCGTCCAGCCGCCATCAATGTTGTAAGCCTGACCGGTCGTGTAGGTCGCACCGGCGAGATACACGGCGAGATCAGCGATTTCTTCCGGCTGACCGATGCGGCCAATCGGCTGACGGGCGATGAACGCCGCGCGCTGTTCTTCATAATCGCCCTGCGCACGCAGACGATCCTGCAAGGACGGGCTTTCGACCGTGCCGGGGCAGATCGCGTTGCAGCGGATGCCCTTGGCGACGTAATCGGCGGCGACGGCCTTGGTGAGACCGATAACGGCAGCCTTGGTGACGCCATAGGCAAAACGGTTCGGCACGCCCTTCACGCTCGACGCGACGGAAGCCATGTTGACGATGGCACCGTCCTTGCGTTCCAGCATACCCGGCAGCACGGCGCGGATGGTGCGGATCATCGCCTTGACGTTGAGATTGACAGCGAAGTCGAGGTCTTCATCCTTCATTTCAAGGATGGAGCCGCCATGGACGACGCCTGCACAATTGAACAGGATGTCCACCTGGCCGATCTCGGCTACAAGCGTGTTCACCTCAGCCTCGTCAAGCACGTTGAGCTTGCGGGTGATGATGCCGTTGACGCCTTCGATTTCCTTGAGGGCGTCGGTGTTGATGTCGGTCGCATAGACCTTGGCGCCCGCTTCCGCGAAAGCCAGCGCGCTGGCGCGGCCAATCCCCTGTGCTGCGGCAGTTATCAGTGCGGTTTTTCCATCAAAGCGTATCGTCATTTTCAAGCCTTCCGTTCGACAAGCAGGATGTGATCGCAAGCGAGCACCACTTCATCCCGCTGATTAAGCACTTCGCAGCGTTCCGTCACGCGTCCCATAGTGGCGCGCTTGGGATCGTCTTCCTTGGCACTGATCGTAACCCGTGTGCGGATCGTATCGCCGATATGCACCGGACGAATAAACCGCAGACGATCATAACCATAGGAAAAAGCAACCGGGTTGATCAGCGTCGCCGTGAGGCCGACGCCAATGGCAAAAATCATGGTGCCATGCGCAATGCGCTGGCCGCCCGGCAATGTCTTGGCAAATTCCGCATCCATATGATGCGGGAAGAAATCGCCCGTATGCCCGGCATGAACCACGAAATCGGTTTCAGTGATGGTGCGGCCCGTCGTGAGGCGCACATGATTCATTTCATAGTCTTCGTAGTAGATTTTCTGTTCGGCCATGATCAGACCTCCGGTTTTGCGGCAAGCGGCGTGGCGGGCGCAGCGCTTGACTGATAGGCGGCCTCGACAAGCGCCATGGTGTGCCAGGCATCTTCGACAGAACCAACCAGCTCAGCATCTTCGCCTGTCGCGAAACGCTGCAACTGCGCCATGCGGTTCAAGAATGCGTCCGGGAACCAGGCACCTTCGAGCGGCACGGAAACCCAGTCATCACCGCCCTTGGGTTTGATCCAAAGCTCGTCCGGCTCACCACGCGGATAGTCGAGATTGACGCCCAGTTTCACATAGGCCGCACCTTGCGCGCCGCAGATGCGGAACTCGCAGGCCTGAAACTTGCGGCCGAAATCATGGTCATGATTGACCGACAGAGCACAACGGACACGGTCGCCATAATCGAGGATTGCGGCGGTGCGGGTCTGGGCCACGTCATGGTTCGGATGACCAATGGTCTTGGCATGAACACCGAGCGGATTGCCGAGCAGACCGCGGATGAAATCCAGATAGTGGATCGAATGCATGGCGATCTCGATGCGCGGCAGACCTTTCAGGAAAGGCCACAGCCCCCATGGCGTGGCAAGCGCCAGCCATGCGTCGAAATCCACCACTTCGCCAAGCAGGCCCTTATCGACAGCGTCGTAAAGAGCGAGCATCATCGGCGCAAAACGCAACTGGAAATTCACCGCCGCTTTCAGATTGCGCGCGCGGCAGACCTTCAGGATCTCTGTTGCTGCGGCAAGGTCACTGCCCATCGGCTTCTGGATCAGAACAGCTGCACCTTCCGGCAATTGCGACAGGATCGCTGCATGGGCCGACGGTGGCGTTGCCAGATCGAAGATCGCGCCTTCGACGGCAAGAGCTTCCTCAGCACTGGCAAAAGCCTTGATGCCCCACTGGTCGGCTAGCTCTTTAGCCTTGTCCAGATTGGGATCAAAAATACCTGCAACCGGAAGGCCGCCCTTCTTATAGGCGGGCAGATGCGCGTCGCCGACAATGCTACCCGCGCCGAAGATCACAATGGGCTTCGGCTTGGAGGGCTTGGCCCACCACTGACGCAGCTGCTTTGGATCGAAAGCCTCAGTCATGATGGAACACCTCTTCCATCATTGCCCACCACTCGCCCTCTTTGCGGGTTTCGAGTGGTTTCTGGCATGGCATGCAGACGGACCACCATTCCTGATTTTTCGGGTTATCGGCCATCTTCTTCATGTCCGCGTCAAAGTCGGTGCCGACATAGTCCCATGTGCCGAACAACAGGTTTTCCGGCTCTTTGAGAAAGATCGTATAATTGGTGATGTTGCATTCCGAGATGAGCGCAAGAATTTCCGGCCACACGGCAGCGTGCAGCTTCTTATATTCTGCGATCTTCTCCGCATTGAGGCCAATCACCATGCCCATGCGCTGTTTTGCGGGAGACGTCATGCCGCCTCCGTGATCTCGCGGGTGAATTCCGAAATCGACCGGGCGCGCACTGCGTCCCAATCCCACTCGATGCCGATACCCGGCTCGGACGGTGCAATGGCGCGACCATCGCGAATTTCCATGCCCTTGGTGGTGAGGTCATCGAGCTGCGGAATATATTCGACATAGCGACCGTTCTGCACCGCGCAGACGAGGCTGACATGCAGCTCCATCAGGAAGTGCGGGCAGACTGGAATGTCGAATGTTTCCGCCGCATGGGCCACTTTCAGCCAAGGCGTGATGCCGCCGATGCGCGCCACATCCACCTGTACGATGGAGCAAGCGCCCTTCTGCATATATTCGCGAAAATGGCGGATCGAATAGATGGATTCGCCCACCGCAATCGGCGTCGGAGTGGAGCGCGTCAGGCGGATATGACCGTCGAGATCGTCTGCCGGAAGCGGCTCCTCGATCCATGCCAGATCAAGCTCCTTCAGGCGCTCGGCGCGACGAATGGCTTCGTCCACCGTAAAGCCCTGATTGCAATCGGTCATGATTTCGAAGCCGTCGCCCAGCGCCGCACGCACGGCGGACAGGCGCGCATAATCTTCAGAACCATGCGGCTTGCCGATCTTGACCTTGGAGCCGGTGAAGCCCTTGGCTTTCGCGGCTAGTGCATCCTCGACCAGCGCTTCCTTCTCGATATGCAGCCAGCCACCCTCGGTCGTGTAGAGCGGGCAGCTTTCCTTGGCGCCGCCTGCCAGCTTCCAGAGCGGCAGGCCCTGCTTCTTGGCGCGCAGATCCCAAAGCGCAGTATCGACTGCGGCCAGCGCCAGCGCGGTGATCGGGCCGATGGTGGTGGCATGGGTTGCGAATTCCAGCTTGCGCCAGATGGCTTCGATGCAATCGGCGTCCTCGCCGATGATGAGCGGCACGAGATGGTCGCTCAACAGGCGCATGACGGACGAACCGCCAGTGCCGATCGTATAGCTGTAGCCCGTGCCGACCGCACCGTCGCTGTCGGTGATGGTGACAATCGGCGTTTCCTGGCTGACGAAGCTCTGGATCGCATCTGTGCGTTTGACCTTCGGCGGAAGGTCAACCATGCGCAGTTCAACTTTTTCAATACGTGCCATATCTATACCGCCAAGCTCTTGCCGCTTGCCGCATCAAACAGATGCGCCTGCGACAGATCAAAATGCATGGAGATTGCTTCACCGGAATTGAGAGGGCGCGGGTTGAGCATACGCGCTACCCATTCCTTACCTGCGAACTCGACAAAAACCAGTGTTTCATTGCCAAGAGGCTCGGTGATCGAAACACGCAGATTTTGCTCATGCGATGTACCGGCACCACCCGACGACAGGCCATGGCCTTTCGGGAAGACATCATCCGGGCGCAGGCCGAATGTCACCTTGGAGCCGTCCTTGGCCTTGCCCCGGAACTGGGCAGGCAGCGGAAGGTGATCGCCATTGGCAAAGACCAGATCGTCGCCCGTCACCGTTGCTTCGCCCATATTCATCGGCGGGGAGCCGATAAAGCCAGCAACGAACTGCGTCGCCGGGCGCTTGAAGACTTCATCCGGGGTTCCGGCCTGCTCGATATGGCCATCGCGCATGATGACGATGCGGTCGGCCAGTGTCATGGCTTCGACCTGATCATGCGTCACGTAAACGACCGTCGACTGCACCTTGGCATGCAGCTTCTTGATTTCGGTGCGCATCTGGGTGCGCAGCTTGGCGTCGAGGTTCGACAGGGGTTCGTCGAACAGGAATACTTCCGGATTGCGCACGATGGCGCGGCCCATGGCAACGCGCTGGCGCTGGCCGCCGGAGAGCTGCGCCGGGCGGCGTTCCATCAGCGCTTCCAAACTGAGAATGGCCGAGGCTTCATTGACGCGACGGTCGATTTCCGCCTGGGGCTGCTTGGCGATCTTCAGCGAGAAGCCCATGTTCTCGCGCACCGACATATGCGGATAAAGCGCATAGGACTGGAACACCATCGAGATGTTGCGGTCACGTGGCGGCAGATCGTTCACCACCTTGCCGCCGATCTCCAGCGCGCCGTCGGAAATGCTTTCAAGACCCGCGATCATGCGCAGCGTCGTGGACTTGCCGCAGCCGGACGGACCGACCAGCGCTACAAATTCCTTGTCGGCAATTTCGAGATTGATGCCATGCACCACGCCGACATTGCCGTAACGCTTGACGAGATTTTTAATGGAAAGCTGAGCCATTGTAATATCAACCTTTAACCGCGCCGAACGTCAGACCAGCAACAAGGTGTTTCTGGACGATGAATGTGAGGGTCAGCGCCGGAATAATCATCACGACCGCCAGCGCACACATGCCGCGCCAGTCGATGGTGAATTCAGCGGTGTAATCGAGAAGACCGACAGGAAGGGTCTTGGAATTGACGGAACGGGTGAGCTGGGAAGCCAGCGCATATTCGTTCCATGAAGTGAGGAAGGCAAAGATGCCTGCCGTCGCGATGCCCGGACCGGCCAGCGGAAATTCCACCTGCCAGAAGGCCTGCCAGCGCGTGCAGCCGTCAATCTGTGCTGCTTCGGCCAGATCCTTCGGCACCTGACGGAAGAAACCGTCGATCAGCCAGATCGTGAATGGCACGTTCAGCGCCACATAGGTCAGGATGAGGCCAAAATGGGTGTCGATGATGCCAACGCGGGAAAACACCATGAAGAGCGGCAGCGAGAGGGCGATACCTGGCACCGAACGCGTCAGCATGAAACCGAGGAAGGTTGCCGACTTGCCCCAGAAGCGGAAGCGCGCGAAGGCATAGCCGCCCGATACGCCGACGATCAGCGCAATCACGGTGGAGGTCACCGAGATGATGAGCGAGTTGCGGAAATAATCCCAGACCGGAATACCACCGGCGCCTGCGCCCGAGAACATGGCGCGATAAGCCTCGAAGGTGATTTCCTGCGGAATCCAGACCGGCGGCTTTGCCATGATTTCGACCGGCGGACGCAGCGAGGACAGCACGATCCACAGGCCGGGCAGGCAAATGATCGCCATCGCCAGAAACAGGCCGATGAGGTAGGCGACTTTCTTGACGCGGCGCAGCAGGCGATGCTGGTTATTGGAGAGCGTTGTTGATGCCATGATTACCACTCCGCTCCAATTTGCGCGCGTGCGGCTGCAAGCTTGCGGAAGAACATTACGGTGAAGAGGATCGAGAGCAGGATCGCGACATAGGCCATGGCATTGGCGAGGCCCATCTGCGCATCCGAATAGGCGGTGCGCCCAACCAGCGTCCAGATCAGCTCGGTTCGGCGTGCCGGGCCACCATCGGTCATGATCTTCACGATGTCATAAGCGCGCGCCACGTCGAGCGAACGAATGGTCATTGCGATGAAGGCAAATGGCATCAGGTAAGGCCAGATGACATAGCGGAACGTCTGCCATGGCGTGCAGCCATCAACGCGCGCGGCTTCCACCGGGTCCTGCGGCATGGACAGAAGACCGCCCAGAATGAGGATTGCGAATACCGAGGTCGACATCCATACTTCTGCGAGCAAAATCGCAAACAGCGCCAGATTGCCGTCGATCAGCCACGGAATAGCGGTATCGGTGATACCAAGCGATTGCAGCGCATTGTTCACGAGACCGATATTGTCGTTGAACATGAACTTGAACTGGAAGCCGACGAGAACCGGCGAAAACATCATCGGAAACATCATCAGCGTGCGCAAAACGCGCTGGCCATGGGTCGCCTTATTGATGAGCAGCGCCAGTCCAAGGCCGAGCAGCATTTCCAGATTGAGCGCGATGGTGAGGAAGATCACCGTGCGGATGAATGCAGCCCAAAACACCCAATCGCTCATGATGCGCTGATAATTGCGCAAGCCGATGAAGTTGAACAGGCTGTCAGGGCGCGTCAGCCGAAACGGCGTGAAGCTTGAATAAAGCGAAAGCGCGAGGGGAAACAGAACCACCGCTGCAAGGATGATAATGGCCGGAAGCAAAAGCAGAACCGGCGGGGAAATTCGTTTAAACATTGTTCTTCCGAAGCGGTGCGTTGATAAGCAGCATCAAGGCATACGCGCATCCCAAAAACCGCTACGCACTTTTTGGGATGCGCTTGGAATGGCCCGCCCCTGTTCAGAACGGGCCATGAAGTCACAGTTTAAATCAGGCGAAGAGCCTGGCACTACAATTGCAAACTCGTCAGGCCGTGGCGAAAAGAGTGATCTTCGAGCACCGGAGCGCAGAAAAATTGCTCTTTGCAGCCCGGCATCACGAGGAATGCAAATGTAGTGTTAGAGTTCACCAGCATCCTCAAGTATCTGCGTTGCCTTCTTGGCTGCATCGTCAAGCGCCTGCTGCGAGGTCTTGTCGCCAAGAATTGCTGCCTGAAGTTCAGGATAGACGGCGTTGGAAATTTCGATCCATGACGGGGTCTGCGGAACCGGGAAAGCGGTCTTTGCCGTTTCCTGGAACACGGAGAGCACTTCCTTCTTGTATGGATCGGAAGCAGCCTGTTCGATGACGTAATCCCAGACAGCGGTGCGGGTTGGCAGCGTGCCAGCAGCCGATTCCTGCTTCTGCGAATCCTCGTTGGTCAGGAACCAGACGAGCGAAGCAGCAGCTTCCTTGGTGGCACAGGATTCGGTGACCGAGAAGCCGTGATGGCCCGACCAGCCGGTGCGCTTGCCGGAAGAACCTATCGGAGGCGGAACGATACCGACATTGCCTGCGACCTTCGACGACTTCGGATCGTTGAAATAGGTCGCCCAGCCCGGCCAATCCAGGTTGATTGCGATGGTGCCGGATGCAAAGCCAGCGCCCAGCTCATCCCAAAGATAGTTGGTGGTGCCTGCAGGAACGGCCTTGGCCTTGTAAAGATTGACGAACCAGTCGAGCGCACGGACACCGGCTTCAGAATTGAAAGCTGGCTTGCCGTCCTTGAGATATTCGCCGCCTTCTGCGACCAGCATTTCATAGAAGCGGCCATTGATGGCTTCTTCCTTGCCCGCAAACTGCGTGCCGTAGAAATTCGGCGGATCGGCAAAGAACACAGCCTGATCGGAAACTTCTTTCCAGGTCTTTGGCGGCGCCAGATCGTAGCCGTATTTTTCCTTGAACGCGGTCTTCTTGGCGTCGTCTTCGTAAAGGCTCTTCTGATAGTAGAGCGCCGAGACGTCGAACTGTGCGCGCGGAAGCATGACCAGCTTGTCGTTAAGCGTCGAAGCCTTGATCACCGATGGCACGAAGCCTTCGATTTCGCCCGATGGAAGCAAACCATTCAGGTCGGCATAGAGATCAGGATATTGCGGCGCAAAAGACGAATGGTTGGAGCCAACGCACCAGTTGATCGAGCCCGACGCGATGTCCGACTTGATTTCCTTGTCCAGTTCGAAGTGGTTCTTCTTGGACAGGATGTTGACCTTGGCGCCGGTCGCCTTTTCCCATTCAGCAATGCGCGAATAAAGCGCTTCATATTGCTGACCGCCGATCAGCTTGGCGTTTACGGTTACGCCTTCAAACTTACCCGGCAAATCGGCCGCACCAGCGGAACCCATTGCCAATGCCAATAGAGCCGTTCCTGCCAGGCAGGACGTTTTGAAACTCATCATGCTTCTCCTCCTCACGACGGACATTTCCCCGGTCCGCCCCCAATTGTGAATTTGGTATTTATATGCAAACATATTATTCAAAACCGGTCAAGGCGAGTTTCCGCACATTTGCGACTTTCGCATTCACGACTGTTCGTATATGAAGGGGAATATTCATGAGGGGAGCCAACTTGGAAACAGACGATCGCTATCGCGCCCCGGCGCTGGACAAGGGACTGGATATTCTGGAACTGCTTGCGAGCGTGGATGGCGGGCTGACACAGGCAGAAATTGCCAAGCACCTCGACCGCAGCCCCAACGAGTTTTACCGGATGCTCGACCGTCTGGTGAAGCGCGGTTACGTGACCAAGCTTGAGGGCGACCGCTATTCACTGACGCTCAAGCTGTTCGGTCTTGCACATCTTCATGCGCCGGTGCGCAGACTTGCATCCTTTGCCACGCCTTTCATGCGTGAACTTGCCGATCGTTCGAAGCAGGCCAACCAGCTTGCCGTGTTTGACCGGGGATCTGTTGTCGTCATTGCACAGCAGGAAGCTCCGGATTACTGGGGCATTTCAATCCGCGTCGGTTCGCATATCAGCCTGTTCGACACCGGTTCCGGCCATGTGCTTCTCGCCTTCCGATCCCCGGAAGAACGCAAGATGATGATTGCCGAATATGCGAAAGACGGTGAAACCGTGAAGCTCGATGAGAGTTTCTACGAGCGCCTCGACCAGATTCGCGAACGCGGCTATGAAATGATGCCCAGCGCTCAGGTGGCAGGCGTCTACAACCTCTCGGCCCCGATTCTCGGCCCGGATGGCACATGCATTGCCTCACTGACCTGTCCTTACGTAACACTCGTCAATTCAGCTTCAGCACCCGACATTACGCAAACCATCAGCCTGCTTCAAAAGACCGTCAAAGACCTGTCGAAACTGGTTGGTTCCGACATCGGGGCAACCGACTAAGCAATGCCGATAATTCTTATTTGAAAACTCTCTTCTTTTTTGAAAGTATGGCATCGGAGGAGAGTTTTCATGATTATCGATACCCATCTGCATCTGATAGACAAAAGCGCGTTGGCTTACCCATGGCTGGGGGATGTACCGGCGCTCGACCGCGACTTTCTGTTTGAGACCTATCGGAAGCAGGCTGAGCGCTGCGGCATCAAGGCGGCGCTGCATATGGAAGTGGATGTGGCGGCTGATAGCATTCAAGCCGAGACGTACCATGTTCAGGATATTTCAATCGCTAATGGTTGCTTCATAAAAGGTGCAATTGCTTCCTGCCGCCCGGAAGAACCGGGCTTTCCCGAATACCTCGAATTGCAACTCGGCAATTCTTTCGTCAAAGGCTTTCGCCGCGTGCTGCATGTCGTGCCTGATGACGTTTCCGAGGGTGCTCTTTTCCGCGAGAATATCAAGCGGCTGGAAGGCACCGGCCTGACCTTCGATCTCTGCACGCTCCCGCACCAGATCGACAAGGTGACGGCACTGGCCGATCTAGCGCCGGACGTGCAATTCGTGCTCGATCACTGCGGCGTTCCGGACATCAAGTCAGGTGCGCTGGAAGTCTGGCAGAAGGGCATTACCGAGATTGCGCAGCACGACAATGTGACGGCAAAGATTTCCGGTGTGGTTGCCTATGCCGATGCTGAAAGCTGGACTGTCGACACCGTGCGCCCCTATGTGGAGCATGTCATTCAATCCTTCGGCTGGGAGCGGATTGTGTGGGGAAGCGACTGGCCGGTCTGCACACTGGCGAGCAATATCGATGCAGGTCTTTCAACATGGGTAGCAACAACCCATGCGCTTCTTGAAGGGTGCAGCGAAGACGAAAAAGCGCTGCTTCTCTCCGAGAATGCAACGCGTCTCTGGAAACTTTAAACTTAAAGGCTGGCGAGTTTCTCGCCAGCCAAACATTATTGATCAGAAGCTTTCGCGGAAAAGCCGGTTTAGATCGGCAATAACATCTTCCGCCTTCTCATTGTCCAGCAAGCCCTTGTTGATACGCTCGGAAGCCGCTTCCTGAAACGGCATATAGCCATCGTGACGCGGACGCACCCATGCGCCTTCCAGCGTTGCACGCGTGTCGCGATAGAAGTCGGACGTCGCCGCATTCACAGTGTCATCTTCCCAGGCTGTCGCATGTCCCGGCTGACCGTTGGACGCCGCGTAAAGCCCTTTCTGAACGTCACCGCTTGCAATCCAATAGGCAAAATCGATAGCGGCTTCAGGATGTTTGCTGAAGGCTGAAACCGCAATACCCGTGCCACCCAGAGCCGATCCTGCAACACCCGCCGCGCCCGCTGGAATATCGGCAAAGCGGATCAGGCGGTCGCGGAAGCCCGGCATGGCATAATTCACATAGCCATAGATCAACGGCGAGCACGCGATTTCGGATTCTGGATTTGCCATTTCCTCGAACACGGCAATCGGGTCCATGCCGAAACATTCAGGCTTAACCAGCGAAGCAATCTCGCGCAGTTGCTCGAAAGCTTGTGAGCCGTCCTCGACAGAGATCAGCTCGCCTTCGACCGCGCAAGGCGTTCCGGCATTGGCAACGAGTGTATAAAAGCACATCAGCGAATGCGGCGAGCGCAGTGGCAGCAGAACTTTCCCGGCGCGGGCAAGACGCAGCACCTCGCCCCATGAGGTGGCTGGCTTGTCCATGAGATCGGGACGCCACGCCTGAACCTGCGTGGCCGCATCCAGCGGAAATGCCCATTGCCGCCCCTGCCAGTTATAGCTTGGGAAGGATTGACCGACCGAACCGTCGGCCAGCGCTTTCAGTTCGGCTTCGCGGCCCGGCACATCAAGCGGCAGCAGACAGCCTTCCTTGGTGATCTGGCCCACATGCGGATGGTCGATCACGATCATATCGAAATTGCGTGCCAACTCCTCGACCGGGAAGGTCTCGAAATCCTGTAGCGACCGCTTTTCCCACGCGATTTCAACGCCTTTGTCCGCGAGCCATTGTTCGGCGCCTGCAACCATCGGATCGTAACCGCGCGGGTGGCTCCAGGTCATGCCTTTAAGCTTGATCTTGCTCATAGACCGAACTCCTCGCGTATTTGCTCGCTATTTTCGCCAATGCGCGGTGCGGCGCGCGCCACCTTCGGGCGCTGTCCGTTGATGCGCAGCGGCGAACGTGTCGTGGTGATGGAAACATCATCCTCACGCGTCACCGTCTGGAGCATGTCGAGGGTCAAAAAACCTTCGCTTGCGAGCAATTCTTCCCAGTTGAGAACGCGGGCGCACCAGATATCGGCAGGTTCCAGAATGGCGAGCCATTCATCGACGGTCTTCTCGGCAATGCGGGCAGCAATCAGCCGCTTGATCTCATCGCGTTTGGCAAAAGCGCTTTTGGGATCATCGGCAAACGGGATGAGCGTATCCGCTTCCAACAGTGGCGCCAGTTTCGCAATCGGCATCATGGCGATTGCGAGATAACCGTCCGCTGCCGGATAGACACCGTAAGGTGCTGCGAGATAGGCGTGGGCACTGCGGAAATCGGAACGCTTTGGCAGACGACGGCCATCGTTAAGGTGGGTGGTCAGCACTTCAAACTGGAAATCAACCAGCGCTTCGAGAAGGCTGGTTTCGACATGCGAGCCTTTATTGGTGATGCCGCGGCGAACCAGCGCTGCGAGAATTCCCTGTGCGGCCGCAGCCCCTGCCAGCATATCGGCAACAGCAAGACCGAAGGGCACGGGCCCCTGCCCTTCATCGCCATTCAGCCACATGAGGCCCGAGCGCGCCTGCGCCAGCAGATCCTGTCCGGGACGTCCGACCCATGGCCCTTCTTCGCCATAGCCGCTGATCGATGCATAGACGAGACGCGGATTGATTTCTTTGGCTGCCTCGTAATCGAGACCAAGACGCTTGATGACACCGGGACGGAAGTTCTGGATGAGCACATCGGCCTGAGTGAGAAGCTTTTTCAAAGCTGCCAGATCGTCAGGATTTTTGAGGTCGATCGCAAGGCTGTCCTTGCCGCGATTGATGGCATGAAAAATCGTGGAATCACCGCCGATCTCCGTGTCGCTCAGATAAAGCCTGCGCGAGAGATCGCCACCATCGGGCCGTTCAATCTTGATAACGCGCGCGCCCAGATCCATCAGGCGCAACGAGCAATAAGGCCCCGACAGAAACTGGCTCATATCGACAACAACAAGCCCGCTCAGCGGCAGTTCGCTTTCCGACATCGGGAAATTCCCTCCTCATGAATTTCTTATGTGAATATAGTCTTCACATATGGATTTATGGAAGGCAAGACTGAAATTGGGGGCAGAACACAAAAACGCCGCCCGGTTGGGCGGCGTTTTCAGTCCCTATTTGATGAGTTCGATTGCGTGTTAAACTTCGTTGCTGGCCAGTTCCAGCAAGGTCCAGACGTGATCGGCAAATGAGTTCCACACTTCGATCCGGTAGTGATCGGCATCCCACTTCAACAGAATGATCTGGGCATGATCGAAGATTGTGCGCGCAGCACCCGGAGCCTTCATCTGCGAAAGATCAAGCGGGGAAGCAGCATTCAACAGCCATTCGGCTTTGGGGCCTGTAATGTCGATGCCAGTTTCGCGATGACTAACCTCAGTGAGGCTATGAGGCTCTGTTTCATAAAGCTTGGCAAAGGCCTGCGCGATATCTGCGCCCTTGGCTTCCTCGGCCCAGATATACCATTCATCCGGTCCGATACAGGCGACAGCAATATCGCCGGTGCGCGTAAGACCGCCGATCCTGGCCGGGATTTTTGCGCCCAGTGCATTTTCAGCCAAGGCGAGTTTTGCCGGAGCAATGCGCAGGATGAAGCGGGCGGCGTCATCGGCGGCATGGATTTCCAGGCGACCGGAAATGACGACCTTGCGGTTCGAATAAGGTTTTGTCTCAACAAGCATGGTTCAATCCTTATCCGTTCAGTTTCTTGCCTTCGGGGTCATAGAAGACCATGCCCGAAACAACCGCTTCATGCACGCTACCGTCAGGCATCGGCATATAAAGCGTTTCACCCATCCGGTCCTTGCCGCCTGATACCACGGCCATGGCTATGGAACGACCAAGCGTCTCGCTCCAATAGGACGACGTGACATGGCCAAGCATGGTCATTGGCAGCGCCTGTTTTGGATCAACGACAATCTGCGCACCTTCTTCCAGCACCAGCTTCGGATCGTTGGTGAGCAGGCCCACGAGATGCTTGCGATCTGATTTCAGCATATCCGGACGCGCCAGCGAACGCTTGCCGACGAAATCCGGCTTCTGCTTGCCAATGGCCCAGCCAAGGCTGGCATCATCCGGCGTTACCGTGCCGTCAGTGTCCTGACCGACGATGATATAGCCCTTTTCAGCGCGCAGAACGTGCATGGTTTCGGTGCCGTAAGGCGTGATGTCATATTGCTGGCCAGCCTCATAAAGCGCCTTCCAGAGTGACAGGCCATACCGCGCAGGCACGTTGATTTCGAAGCCCAGCTCGCCGGTGAAGCTCATGCGGAACAGACGCGCCGGCACACCAAGGAATGTGCATTCCGCCACCGACATATGCGGGAAGGCTTCGTCCGAAATATCCAGACCTTCGACCATCGGTTCGATGAGCTTGCGCGCATTCGGGCCATTGATTGCGACCACTGCCCACTGTTCGGTGGTCGAGGTCAATGAGACTTTCAGCTCCGGCCATTCGGTCTGGAGATAATCTTCCATCATGTTGAGAACACGCGCGGCACCGCCGGTTGTGGTCGTCACATGGAAGCGATCCTGCGTCAGACGACCGACAACACCGTCATCGCGGATGAAGCCATCTTCGCCAAGCAGCAGCCCATAACGGCAGCGCCCGACGCCAAGTTTCGTCCATGGGTTGGTGTACATGCGGTTCATGAATTCGGCCGCATCCGGGCCGACTACTTCGATCTTGCCAAGGGTGGAGGCATCAAACATGCCGAGCGACTGGCGGGTCGCCTTGCATTCACGCGCCACGGCCTGATGCATGTCTTCGCCCGCTTTCGGGAAGTACCATGCGCGGCGCCACAGCGAGACCGGCTCGAAAGCTGCACCGTGCTGTTCGGCCCAGCTATCAATTGGCGTCTTGCGCGTGACATCGAACAGCTTGCCGCGATTATAACCGCAGAAAGCACCAAAGGTCGTCGGCGTGTAAGGCGGGCGGAAGGTGGTGAGACCAACCTGCGGCGTTGGACGCTTCAATGCGTCAGCGGCAACGGCCAGACCATTGATGTTGGAGGTCTTGCCCTGATCGGTCGCCATGCCATTGGTGGTATAGCGCTTGACGTGCTCGATGGAATGAAACCCCTCGCGCACGGCCAGACGAATATCCTTGGCGGTCACATCGTTCTGGAAATCGATGAAAGCCTTGGCCTTGCCCGGATCGCGATCCGTTGGCAGTTCGCGAACACTCACACCATCACAGATGAAGTCACCGGCAACTGCATATTCATATGCCTTGGCCTTATGCCCGGCATCCGAGGCCGCAGCAGCACCGGCCTCCGCACCCTCGCGCAAGGCGGCTTGCAGATCGAAATTGCCATTGCCTGCACCGGCGCAGCGGCTTTCCTCGGTGCGTTCGCCCGGCAGATAGATCTGACGCGCCTCATCCCAGACGAGCGAGCCTTTCGTGTGCGAGAAAAGATGCACGCTCGGATTCCACCCGCCCGACATCAGCAGCACATCGCAGGCAATCGTGCGCGCAGCACCGACCGAGCCATTGGAAACCGGATTAGCGCGGACCGACGACACGCGATGGCGTCCTCCGGTGTCCGTCACAGTCCAGCCGGTCAGTGTTTCAATGCCGAGCATTTTGGCACGGTTGATAAGGCTGTCGGCAACGCTTGAACGCACATCGATGATGGCAGGAACCTTGACGCCTGCGACCGCGAGATCGAAAGCCGCAAGCCATGCGCTGTCATGCGAGGTGACGACGACGGCCTGATTGCCGACCTTGACGCCATAGCGATTGAGATAGGTGCGTGCGCTCGATGCCAGCATCACGCCGGGACGGTCATTGCCAGCAAAGACCAGCGGCTTTTCAATCGCGCCCTGCGCCAGCACCACCTGTTTTGCGCGCACGCGCCACATGCGTTCACGCGGTGCATTGGCGGCAGGCTTTGCCTGATGATCGGTCAGGCGTTCGCAAAGGCCGACCATGTTTTGATGGTAATAGCCAATGGCCGTCGTGCGCGGCAAAAGCGTAACATTCGGATTGGCCTTGAGCGCTTCTATGGTTTCATTGAGCCAGTCCCAGCTTGCGCGGCCATTGATGACCGGCTCCGGTTCCGACAGAAGCGAACCGCCGAATTCCGCCTGCTCGTCAACGAGGATGACCTTCGCACCGCTTTTTGCGGCTTCGAGCGCAGCAGCCAGACCGGCAGGTCCGCCACCGGCAACCAGTACATCGCAGAAGGCATAGCGGCTGGCATAGGTGTCCGGGTCCGGTTCGGATGGCGATTTGCCAAGACCGGCAGCACCCCGAATGAAAGGCTCATAGACCTTGTTCCAGAAGCTTTTCGGCCACATGAAGGTCTTGTAGTAAAAGCCTGCCGAGAAGAACATGTAGAACGCATCATTGATCGCGCCGACATCGTGCTTCAGCGACGGCCAATGGTTCTGGGTTTCGGCCTTGAGGCCGTCATAGAGTTCAAGCACCGTTGCGCGGGTGTTCGGCTCAAACCGACCTGGTCCACGCGAGACGCCCATCAGCGCATTCGGCTCTTCGGAACCAGCAGAAAGAATGCCGCGCGGGCGGTGGTATTTGAATGAACGACCGGCCAGATGCTCGCCATTGGCAAGCATGGCGGATGCCAGCGTGTCGCCTTCAAAGCCGGAATAGGTCTTGCCGTTGAAGCTGAACCGAACGGACTTGGCCTTGTTGACACGGCCTTTGTTATGAATGCGCATATCGGTCATTATTTCGTCTCCGCAGCCGGAGTTTCTGCCAAAGCAGGACGGGATTCGCCTGCCTTGTAGGTCACTGCAAACTTGTCGCTCACCGTATCGCGCACCGCATTGAAGAAGCGACCGCAGCCATTGATATGCCGCCAGCGCTCATAATGGGTGCCGCGCGGATTGGAGCGCGTGAACAGGAAGTCGCGCCATTCATCATCGGTCAGTGTCGATGGGTCGGCTGGGCGCGCAATATGCGCTTCGCCTGCATAGGCGAATTCAAGCTCGGGACGTTCCATCTCGCAATAAGGGCAACGGATAAGAAGCATGTTTTATCTCCCTTAGTGCGCGACAGCGGCAGCAGCCGCTTCGTCGATCAGGCGACCGGTGGTGAAGCGTTCAAGCGTGAATGGTGCGTTGATCCAGTGTGGCTCGTCGCGGGCAATTGTATGCGCAAAGACATGCGCCGAACCCGGTGTCGCCTTGAAGCCGCCCGTACCCCAGCCGCAATTGACAAACAGGCCCGGCACCGGCGTCTTGCCGATGATCGGCGAACGATCCGGCGTGACGTCAACAATACCGCCCCATTTGCGCAGCATCCGCATACGGGTGAAGATCGGGAAGACTTCGCAGATGGCCGCAAGCGTATGCTCGATCAGCGGCAGACCGCCGCGCTGGCTGTAAGACACATACTGGTCAGTACCGGATCCGATCACCAGCTCGCCCTTGTCGGACTGGCTGATATAGGCATGAACCGTGTTGGACATGACCACGCAAGGGAAGATCGGCTTGACCGGCTCGGACACCAACGCCTGTAGCGGGAAGCTTTCAAGCGGCATGCGAACGCCTGCCGTATCCATGACAATGGACGTGCTGCCAGCAGCGGAAACCGCCACTTTCTTCGCCTTGATGAAACCGCGTGGCGTATCAACACCGGTCACGCGACCCGAAGCATCGCGGCGAATGGCTGTAACCGGGCAATTCTGGATAATATCGACGCCGCGCTCGGTCGCGCCACGCGCATAGCCCCAGGCAACCGCATCGTGGCGGGCCACGCCGCCGCGCCGCTGCAAGGTCGCGCCGACAACCGGATAACGCGCATTGGCTGAAATATCGAGCGGCGGGCAATATTCCTTCGCCTGCTCCCTGGTCAGCCATTCATTGTCGATACCATTGAGGCGATTGGCATGGATGTGACGCTTGAAGCTCTGCACATCATGCACCGTATGCGCCAGCATCATCACGCCGCGCTGCGAGAACATGACATTGTAGTTGAGGTCCTGGCTGAGACCTTCCCACAGCTTCATCGCATGTTCGTAAAGATGCGCGCTCTCATCATAGAGGTAGTTGGAGCGGATAATCGTGGTGTTGCGCCCGGTATTGCCGCCGCCAAGCCAGCCTTTTTCGATGACCGCGACATTGGTGATGCCATGTTCCTTGGCCAGATAATAAGCGGCACCCAGACCGTGCCCGCCAGCGCCGACAATGATGACGTCATATTCGGCCTTGGGTTCGGCATTCGGCCATTGCGGCTTCCAGTTCTTGTTGCCGGAAAGCGCATTTTTAATAATAGAAGCTGCAGAAAAACGGGACATAGACAACCACCAGTTTCGCGACCGCAAGCGCCCTGTCGGCACAAGCGAAGCCTTTGATGATATTTCTATTGTTTCCGTTTCAAACCCGACAGCAGGCTTGCGTCAAAAGACGCCACAAATACGACATGCCCACCATTTCGCGACATCTCGTCCACCCCATACAGTTGGGTCCGCGTCTGTAACCTGACGGCAAAGCAGTTTCAAAAATCGCCCCTGTAAAATAGGACAACATTATTGTCCTTTTCTCTTTCCTTTTATTGCGCAAAGGTCTACGCATTCTTTCGCAAAATCGCGTCCAAAATAAAAGAAACGCAAGAAAGGTGATTCCGTGACTAAGGAGAATCTACTCGAGAGTGCACTCGTTCGTCTGGACGAAGCGGCAAGCCACATCAACATCGATGCGGATGTCATCGAGAAGCTGAAATATGCGCGTGAGACCATGAAAGTGCGTCTGATGATTCGTATGGATGACGGCTCGCGCAAATCCTTTCTTGCATGGCGCTGCCGCTATGACGATACACGCGGCCCGACGAAGGGCGGCATCCGCTATCACCCGGAAGCGACCGCTGAAGAAGTCGAGACGCTGGCCTTCTGGATGACTTTCAAATGCGCGGTCATGAACCTGCCTTATGGCGGCGGCAAGGGTGCTATCCAGGTCGATCCACGTCAACTTTCCAAGGCTGAACTGGAACGTCTTTCGCGCGCCTACATCCAGGCTTTCTCCGGCATTATCGGGCCGGATCGCGACATTCCGGCGCCCGACGTCTACACCAATTCCATGATCATGGGCTGGATGGCAGACGAATATTCCCAGATCGTCGGACAGTCCTCGCCTGCCGTCATCACCGGCAAGCCGCTGGCGCTTGGCGGTTCGCTCGGACGCAATGATGCAACCGCACGCGGCGGCTTCTATCTCGTGCGCCATCTGTCGCACGATCTGGGCCTTGCTGCGCAACTTCGCGTCACCGTTCAGGGTTTCGGCAATGCCGGTCAGTTCATCGCCAGGCTGATGGCAAGCGATGGTCACAAGATCGTCGCCGTATCGGATTCGTCCGGTGCTGTTTATTGCGCCAACGGCCTTGATCTCGATGCGCTTCTGGAAGCAAAGGCACAGAACAAGTCTGTTGTTTCCACCGCTGGCAAGAACGGCCATGAAGCAATCACGCCTGACGAACTGGTTGCTGCCGAATGCGATGTTCTGGTGCCAAGCGCCATGGAAAACATGATCCATGCCGACAATGCGGCATCCATCAAGGCCAAGCTGATTGTCGAACTTGCAAATGGTCCTGTCACGCCGGAAGCAGACGAAATCCTTGCAAATAACGGCGTCATCGTTCTGCCGGATATTCTGGCCAATGCAGGCGGCGTTACGGTTTCCTATTTCGAATGGGTGCAGAACCGTCAGGGCTATTACTGGACGCTTGAAGAAATCCATGAGCGCCTGAAAACCATCATGGAACGTGAAGGCCGCGCCATCTGGAATCATGCCAAGCAGCACAAGGTGACAGTTCGCTCGGCAGCTTATGTCCATGCGCTGCAGCGTCTTGCACAGGCCATCGAGGCACACGGCACGCAAAGCGATTTTACTGCCTGATCCTGCCTTTTGAGATCACCCCTTCTGCCAGCCTGCTGTCAGGAGGGGTGTCGAACGGCGGTTTCCTTTTCCCGCCTGCGCTATAGTTTACCTTCACAAGGGAAAACCAGCGCGATGGGATGAAGAGCATGTCGTACGGAAATCTATTCAAGGGAAGTGCTGTCGCACTTGCCCTCTTTGCGGGCGCAATTCAATTTTCCAGCCTCGCGCAGGCACAGGTGGTTGTGTCGTCCAAGATCGACACCGAAGGCGGTGTTCTCGGCAACATCATTCTGGCCATTCTCAATGCCAATGGTATCAAGACCACGGATCGCATCCAGCTCGGCGCGACGCCGGTCGTTCGCAAGGCGATCACCGCCGGCGAAATCGACATCTATCCCGAATATACGGGCAATGCCGCCTTCTTCTTCAACAAGGCGGACGATCCGCTCTGGAAAGACCCAGCCAAAGCCTATGAGACTGCAAAGCAGCTTGATTACGATGCCAACAAGATCGTCTGGCTGGCGCCATCACCGGCAAACAACACCTGGGGCATTGCGGTGCGCAAGGATGTCGCCGACGAAAACAAGCTTACGAACCTGAGCGAGTTCGGAAAGTACATTTCAGGTGGCGGGAAGGTCATTCTGGCCGCATCGTCGGAATTCGTGAACTCGGCAGCAGCCCTGCCAGCGTTCCAGACCGCCTATAGCTTCACCCTGAAACCCGACCAGCTCATCACACTTTCAGGCGGGGATACGGCCGCAACCATTGCTGCCGCTGCCAACCAGACCAACGGCGCCAACGCGGCCATGGTCTACGGCACCGATGGCGGCATCGCACCCTCCGGGCTTGTGGTTCTTGAAGACGACAAGCATGTGCAGCCGGTTTACCAGCCCGCCCCGATCATCCGTGAGGAAGTCTTGAAGAAGAATCCGAAAATCGAGGAGTTGCTGAAGCCCGTTTTCGAGAAACTTGACCTGACCACCCTTCAGGAACTCAACGGTCGCGTGCAACTGGGTGGCGAACCGGCAAAGGCGGTTGCCGAGGATTTTCTTAAAGCCAACGGTTTTCTCAAGTAGAGAGCGCGATAACGGATAATTGCCGGGCATGAGTGCAACAAACCAGACGATCCAGGCAAATGGCACGAAGGGCCTGTTTGCATATATCGACAAGCTCGGACTGGTCATTGCAGCAATCGGCTTATCGGGATTGCTTCTTCCATTCGCAAATTTTCGGGCAAACCGCATCGTTCAAGGCGAGCCGCGTTATCTTTTGGATGCCCTGCCGACCTCGTTGGCGCTGCTGTTCGCCGCTGTCGTAGCGGCAGGACTGCTGATCGGCTTTGTCCGTAACAACAATTCGTTGCGGCTGTTCGCTGCTCTGTTCTGCCTCGCATCGGTCATGGTGGCAATCGGCTTCGCCGCGTCATATCTGTCGCCCGAAGGAAACAGATATGCGCGGGTTTCTCCAGCTTCCGGCTTTTGGCTGCTGTTTTTTGCGAACGCACTTTATGTCGCGGATGGGCTGGTCCGGCTGCGTGCCGGTCCGTTTTTACGGGTCGGACTGCTGGTCATTGCGGGATTGCTTCTGGCCGCGCTGCTTTCCTCGGGACTCTGGGACAGCATCTCATTCATGAAGGAATATCAAAGCCGCGCGGACAGCTTCTGGAATGAAGCCGAACGGCATATAGCCCTGGCTTTGGGATCGCTTGCAGCGGCAACCGCAGTGGGTATTCCGCTGGGGCTTGTCTGCCATCGCTTGGCCGGGCTGCGCGCTTTCGTTCTGAACAGCCTCAATATCGTGCAGACCATTCCGTCCATGGCGCTGTTCGGTATTTTGATCGCGCCACTCAGTTGGGTCGCCACGCAGTTTCCATGGGCGGGCGCTATCGGTATCCGTGGAATCGGAGCTGCACCGGCATTCGTCGCACTTTTCCTCTATTCGCTGCTGCCTATCGTGGCAAATACCGTCGCAGGACTGGCACAGGTGCCGGAACCGGTAACGGACGCAGCCCGCGGCATGGGCATGACGCGCCTGCAACGCCTCTTCAAGACCGAGTTTCCGCTCGCTTTTCCCGTTATTCTCACCGGCATACGTATCGTCATGGTGCAGAATATCGGCCTCACGACCATCGCGGCATTGATTGGCGGCGGCGGCTTCGGAACATTCGTTTTTCAGGGCATTGGGCAAACGGCGATGGATCTTGTTCTGCTGGGCGCCTTGCCTACCGTTCTCCTCGCCTTTGCAGCCGCCGTCATTCTCGATGCCGCGATAGAAATCACCGAAAGAGGCAGCTCCCAATGATCGAGTTCGACCATATCACGAAGCGCTATAACGGGCGCGCAGCGGTGGACGCGGTGAGCTTTACCATCGAACCCCACAGCATTGCTGCCATTGTCGGGACGTCCGGTTCCGGCAAGACGACCCTCCTGCGGATGGTCAATCGTCTGGTCGAGCCGACCGACGGGGAAATCCGCATCGATGGCCGCAGTGTCATGGACGAACCCGGTCATGTTCTGCGCCGGCAGATCGGCTACGTCATCCAGCAGAACGGACTTTTTCCGCATCGCACCGTCGCGGAGAATATTGCGACGGTTCCCCTTCTGCTCGGATGGCAGAAACAGCGCATCGATACCCGCGTGGATGAACTGCTTGAGCTCTTCCAGCTTGAACCGGCAGACTATCGCGACCGCTACCCGCATGAACTTTCCGGCGGGCAACAGCAACGTGTCGGTGTGGCACGCGCGCTCGCTGCCGGGCCGAACATCCTTCTCATGGACGAGCCGTTCGGGGCACTCGATCCGGTAATCCGGGCCAAGGCGCAGGAAGATCTGAAGGCGATCCAGAAGCGGCTCGGCACGACCATAATCCTTGTCACGCACGACATGGAGGAAGCCATATCGCTGGGTGATCGTATCGCCGTCATGGATGACGGAAAATTGCTGCAATATGGTCCGCCGGCAGAAATTCTTGCCCGCCCGGCAACCGATTTCGTTGAGCGCCTTGTCGGTACGGGCGAACGGCCCTTCCGTCTCCTCTCTCTGATGGACCTGAAAACCGTGCTCCAGCCCGGTGATGCGAGCGGTGCAACAATGCCGGTAACGGCGTCGCAACGCGATGCCCTTGCCGAGCTTCTGTGGTCAGGGCGCAAAGCCCTTCCCGTTCTTGACCATGATGGAAGGCCACTTGGACAAGTCACGCTCGACAGGCTTCTGCATCAGGCAGAGCGTCCGGCATGAAATTGTTCCTGTCCCTTGTTCCGCGTGCGCTGCTTCTAGGCGTTCTGCTGCTGTTTCTGTGGCGGCCCCATCTTTTCGAGCCATTGTTTCGACCGCTCGTCGATGAGGGCGTCCCCGTCATTTATGATCGTGCAAATTTCGTAACGCTGACTTTACAGCATCTCGGTCTGGTCGCTCTGGCTGCACTGGCTTCCACGATTGTGGCTGTCTCGATGGCAATCTTTGTCACCAGAAAGCAGGGTGCGGAGTTTCTGCCGCTCTCACGCAGTCTTGTGAATATCGGCCAGACCTTTCCTCCCGTTGCAGTGCTGGCACTTGCAGTGCCGGTCTTCGGTTTCGGAGACAAACCGACCCTGATTGCGCTCTTCCTCTACGGTCTGCTTCCGATTTTTGAAAATACGCTGACAGGACTAACGACTTTGCCGCCTCCGGTTGTCGAAGCTGCGCGCGGCATGGGGATGACCAGCGCACAGCGGCTTGTGAAAGTCGAGGTTCCACTTGCCATGCCGGTTATTCTGGCGGGTATCAGACTTTCCGCCGTGATCGGCCTTGCAACGGCCACCATCGGCTCGACTGTCGCTGCCAGAACGCTTGGAGAAGTCATCATCGCCGGGCTCATTTCCAACAATCTTGCCTTCGTTTTGCAGGGAGGGCTCGTCGTGGCCGCACTTGCCATACTCATCTTCGATGGGTTTCAGGCAATTGAGCGTTATCTCCTGAAACGTTCCGGGCGGGGCCTTTGAAAGACGCCACGGCATTCCTATATCCTTGCAAATAACCAGCCAGTGAGGAACGGGATGAATATCGGGCAGGCGGCTGCAGCATCTGGCATATCGGCGAAGATGATCCGCCATTATGAAACAATCGGACTGATTGAAGCTGCCGAGAGAACCGGTTCGGGCTATCGCGTCTATACGCAGAAAGATGTCGAAACCCTGCGCTTCATCCGCCGCAGCCGCGATCTCGGTTTTCAGGTTGAACAGATCAAGGAACTCCTGACGCTCTGGCGCGACCGCAACCGCGCATCGGCTGATGTCAAGAAGGTGGCGCTTGGGCATGTCGAGGAGCTGGAAGCCAAGATGCGCCAGCTTCAGGAAATGGCTGATACGCTGCGCTACCTCGCGAAAAACTGTCACGGCGACAACCGCCCCGATTGCCCGATCATTCACCAGCTTGCAGAAAACAGCGTGGAAAGCCGCAAACGTCCGGCTCCGCGAAAAGGTGAATTGCTGCACGGCAAAATCTGAGATTTTCAAATGAAAACGCCGGGATTACTCCCGGCGTTTTTCTTTCATATCACCGGCTCAGCCTTTCGGCAGAGTATAGGCGATCACGTAATCGCCGGGATTGGTGCCGACAGAACCATGCCCACCGGCAACCATCAAAACGAACTGCTGATCGCCGACCGTATAGCTCATCGGCGTCGACTGACCTCCAGCAGGAAGCCGTGCTTCCCAGAGCTGCTTGCCCGAAGTCAGGTCATAGGCGCGCAGATAGTCATCCACGGCTGCACCAAGGAAGGCAACGCCGCCTGCGGTAATCATCGGTCCGCCAATGCCCGGAACGCCGACCTTCAGCGGAAGTGGAACCGGTGACATATCGCGGATCGTTCCATTCCGATGCTTGTAGGCGATTTTGCCGGTTCGCAGGTCAACACCGGCGACATAGCCCCATGGCGGCGTCTGGCAGGGAATGCCGAGCGGCCCCAGGAATGGTCCCATGAAGACGCCATAAGGGGCGCCGTCGTTGCGGTTCAGGCCCTGCTCGCTTCCCTTTTCATCCTGTCCTTTCGGCGGGATGTCCGCACGCGGGACAAGACGTGAGGTGAAGGCGAGATAGGTCGGCATACCAAACATGACTTGCCGCACCGGATCGACGGCCACGCTGCCCCAGTTGAACACACCGAAATTGCCCGGATAGACAATCGTTCCGCGCAGCGAAGGCGGGGTATATCGGCCTTCATAGAACAGCTCGTGGAACTTGATACGACAAGCGAGCTGATCGAACATCGTCACGCCCCACATGTCGCTTTCGCGCAAGGGCGGCGGACTGAAAGTGAGGTCGGAAATCGGCTGCGTTGGGGCTGTATGGTCCTCGGGTATCGCGCCTGTCGGAGCTGGAATTTCCTTGACCGGAATGATCGGCTCGCCGGTACGTCGATCCAGAACATAGAGATCGCCCTGCTTCGTCGGTCCGACCAGTGCCGGAACCCCGTTGATTTCCAGCAGGACCGGCTGGGCTGGAACGTCCATATCCCATAGATCATGGTGAACCGTCTGACGCACCCAGCGAAGTTGTCCGGTGTTCACATCGAGAGCGACGATGGACGAGGAAAACTTCTCCACATTCTCGCTGCGGTCCATACCAAGCTGGTCGGGCACCTTGTTGCCGAGCGGAACAAAGATTAGCCCAAGCTTCTCATCGACGCTTGAAACGGACCAGCTATTGGGTGAGTTGGTCGTGTAGTGCTCACCCTCCGGCAGCGGCGTGGTTACATCCGGATTGCCCGAATCCCAGTTCCACAGCAGTTGGCCGGTACAGATATCGAATGCGCGGATGACGCCGGACTGTTCTTCCGTCGAGTAATTGTCATTGACGGCGCCGCCAACGATGATCTTGTCTCCGACGACGACAGGCGGTGAAGTGGAGTAATAATACCCTGCCGGATTGTATTTCATGCCATGGCTGAGATCGAGCGTACCGCCATTGGCGAAATCCGTGCAGATTTCTCCGGTGGCCGTATCCAGTGCAATCAATCGTGCGTCAGATGTCGGCAGATAGACACGCTCGGCGCATTTTGCTCCAGCCGTTGCGGTCGCATCCTTCCAGTAGCTCACACCACGGCAGGTCTGGTGCTGGCGATCCGTATTGAAGCCAACCTTGGGATCGAATTTCCACTTTTCCTTGCCGGTTGCCGCATCCAGCGCAATAGCCCAGTTATGCGGCGTGCAGAGATAAAGGGAATCGCCAATCTTGAGCGGCGTAACCTGATAGGTCGTTTCGCCAACATCCTGCGGCTGCTTCACATCGCCGGTCTGATACTGCCAGGCAACCTGAAGCTTGGAAACATTATCCGGCGTTATCTGCGCCAGCGGCGAATAGCGCTGACCGTAAGGCGTTCGACCATATTGATGCCATTCGCCATCGGGCACGTTACCGCCAAGATCGTGCGTTGCAGCCACCTTCTCCGTCGGCAGGTCTCCGGCAATGTTGTAGCTATCCTGGGTTATCGCATAGCCTGCGACCACGACTGCGATCACCGAGGCTGCAGCCAGCGGCAGACCACTATCGCCTGCCCCGTTGTTCAGTGGTTTCCTGATCCAGGGTGTCAGCATCCAGAAGCCGAGCAGCACGATGATGCCGCCGCGTGCGCCAAGCTGCCACCAATCGAAGCCGACTTCGTAAACGGCCCAGCCCAGCGATCCGAGGATAACAAGCGCATAGACCCATAATGCCGAGGCGCTGCGCCGGGACAGCAAAACGGCGGTCAGCAGAAAGCCGATCGCCGCGAGTATGTAATACCAGCTCCCGCCAAGTGCGGCGAGCCAGATGCCTCCCGCGCCGAGCGCAAGCCCAATCAGAAAAAGAACGATGGAAGTTAACCAGATAAGCAAGACATTACCCCTTCCAGCATAAACGGCATCCCATCATATGTGCAGAGAAGCCGGGCGGATTAACCGCTCACCAATTTCGAGGCATTCCAGATATGGCCAGATATGGCCAGATATGGCCAGATATAGGTTGCAAGTCTTGCGGCAATCCGTGTGCCGCACAACTCCATGCTGCCTACATATCCACATAGGCGAGCATGGAAAAAATCTAGGGAGCGGCAGAGTAATTCTTTCGCGGGAAAGATCGAAAGGGACTGACCTCCATTCGAGCGCCATCCTTGATTAAGGCAGAGTGCAGGAAAGGGGCTTTGGGCCGTCAAAAGACGTAAAACGGTGCCGGAATATGCATATTTTCGCTCGTCAATTGCGGCGAGCGCATGGCAAAACTGTGTGTATTCCGGCTTTCAGGAGGCTTTTTAGCGGCATCACGCAGAACCGCGCATGATGAGGTGGCTATCGAGACGGCGTATTTCCTTCTCGACTGCCGCCCCGCTTTCCTGCGCATTGATCCGCGAAAAAAGCATATCGAGACCCAAATGCGCAATTTGCCGATAGTCCTGCGCAACCGTCGTCAGCGGCGGACAGGTGAAGCGGCTAAGAGGATGGTCGTCATGACCGGCGACGCGAAGATCGCAGCCCTCTTCACGCCCGACATGGCGCCGACGCTCGAATGCCGCGGAAATTACGCCGAAAGCCAGACGATCATTGGCACACAGGACCGTGCGCGTCGGAAAGCCGCCGCGATCAAAAATCCGGCCCGCCTCCTGATAGCCCAGTTCCTCGAAATTCCAGTTCTTTGCTTCTATGGGAAGGATGATCGGTTCAACGCCAAGCCTTTCCATCGTTTCGATATAGGCCGAACGCCGCTCCAGCGCATTCTGGTTTACCGCCGGCATTTCGAGGAAGCAGGGGTGTTCCCCCGTTCGATAAAGATATTCGGTGATATTCCCTATGCTCTGGCGATTATCCGTGCCGACGAACGGCTGGTCATCGCTGATGCGGCTGTCCAGGAAGACCGCAGGTGTCGAGTTCGACAGACTGGAAAGAAGCTTCTCATCGGTATCGAAACCGAGCGGGGCCATCAGAACACCCGCAATCTTGAGAGACATCAACGTGCGCATCGCCCGCGCTTCGAGTTTTCTGTCACCATGAGATGACAGCACGATGGTCCAGTAGCCCTCCGCCAGACAGCGCATCTCGATCTGGCGAATGATCTCCGCGTAGAAGGGATCGGATATATGCGGAACGATAACGCCGATGTTCTTCGGCTTCTTGCGATTGAGACTGACTGCAAAAATGTTGGGCTGATAATTATAGTCTTTCAGCGCCTTTTCGATACGAGCCCGCGTGGAAGGCTTCACGCTTTCAGGATTGTCGAAATATTTCGAGACCGTAGGACGAGACAATCCGCTTGCCGCCGCGAACTCTTCCATCGTCCTGATCTTCTGTTCGGTCATGCCCTGCTTTTCCCACTGGGGTATCGAAGTGATTTTTCGGTGTCACCCACTTTTCTTTTCATGCGTAAATTTATTTCCGCTCAGAAGCAACAAATTTCAGCGCATCAGTGATCAACAGCCCACGCCTTCACCTCTTTTCTATAGCTCACGCCCGCGTCGCGTGCCCAAATTCAATCGTTATAATTTTTACACGTGAAAAATTTTATATTGACACGCTGAACAAGCTCTAGCATGTCTAGGGGAGCTCAATCATGGGCTGAAGGCCCTGCCCTTCGGGAGGTTTGCAGTTGGCGACAACTAACGAACCAGCAGGAAAACCGTTGTTCATGTCCCATAGAAGGACGTCCCGGCGAGCGCCGGTCATTCGGAGGAAATCATGTTTCGCAAATCGCTCAGCCGTATTCTCTTTTCCGGCGTAGCCCTGGCCATGATGGCAGGTGCTGCATCTGCCGAAGGCATCGGCGCATCGCTTCTGACCCAGCAGCATCCTTTCTACATCTCGCTCGCAGACGCGATGAAGAAGGAAGCGCAGGCAGAGAATGTGCCGCTGGAAGTCTCCATCGCCAATCAGGATTTGAGCAAGCAGCTCGCCGATGTGGAAGATTTCATCACCAAGGGCGTCGATGTCATCATCATTTCGCCGGTTGACAGCAAGGGCGTCCGCTCGGCCATCAACAAGGCTGAAAAGGCTGGCATCAAGGTCATCACCGTCGACGTTCCGGCCAACAATGTCGATGTGACTTCCTTTGTGGGCACGGACAACTTCGCAGGCGGCGAAAAGGCTGCCGAACTGATGGCAAAGTCCATCGGCGAGAAGGGCAACGTCGCCGTGATCGATTACCCGACGGTTCAGTCGGTCGTTGATCGTATTGAAGGCTTCAAGAAGGGCATCGCCAAATATCCGGACATCAAGATCGTGGCGATCCAGCCGGGCATCACCCGTCCAGAAGCTCTTTCGGCTGCCCAGAACATCCTTCAGGCCAATCCGGATATCGTCGGCATCTTCGGCTTCGGTGACGATGCCGCATTGGCCGCTGCCTCGGCAGTAAAGTCGGCCAAGCTCGAAAACCAGGTCAAGGTGATCGGCTTCGACGGTATGGAAGAAGCCCGTAACGCCGTGAAGAACGACCCGATCATGGTCGGCGTTATTGCGCAGTACCCGGACCAGATGGGCAAGGTCGCGGTTGAAACCGCTGCCAAGGTTATCAAGGGCGAGGAAGTGCCTGCCAAGCAGCCGATCGTTCCGGGCGTCGTCACCAAGGACGGCGAAACCAAGTAACACCGCGTGAAACAGCGACACTCCTCCCAGTTGCTGTTTCCTATCTGCGTGCGGCGGCCCGGCGAACACCACGCGCCTTGCCGCCGCCGCAACCCTTTTTGAATTGCAGACTTCGCTCGCGATCAATCTTAAAATCCGCCTGCGGAACTGAATAACAGAGAGTGGAGGCCCCCAAAGTGACAGATACCGAGACAGCCACCAGATCCGAACGAGAAGCCACGCCGGATACGGTTCTTGAAATTCGCGATGTCGCGAAATCCTTCGGCCCGGTCATCGCGCTGAAGCGCATGAACCTGACGGTGCGTCGTGGTCGCGTGCATACGCTGCTCGGCGAAAACGGCGCCGGCAAATCCACGCTGATGAAGATTCTGGCCGGCGTGCTCAAGCCAACATCCGGCACCATCTTGCTCAAAGGTGAGGCCTATGCGCCGAAGAACCCGCGCGACGCGCGTGCCAGTGGCATCGCCATCGTCTTTCAGGAATTGAGCCTCTCCCGCAACCTGACCGTTGCCGAGAATATTTTCGCGAACCACGAGCCAAGCCGCTTCGGGTTTGTGCGGGAGCGCGAACTGAACGCCGCTGCCGACAAGCTCATTGATGAGCTTGGCCTGCCTGTCGATGCGCGTGCAAAGGTCGGCGATCTTTCGATTGCCCAGCGCCAGCTCGTCGAAATCGCCAAGGGATTGAGCCAGCCTGCTGACATCGTCATTCTGGATGAGCCGACCTCGTCGCTGTCCGATAGCGAAGCTGAAATTCTGTTTTCGATCATCGAGCGGCTGAAAGCGAAGGGCACTGCCGTCATCTATATTTCGCACCGCATGGAAGAAATCATGCGGCTTTCCGACGACATTACGGTTGTCCGCGATGGCGAATATGTCACGACCGCCGAAAAGAGCGAGACCAGCATCGACCGTCTGATCGCGCTGATGGTCGGTCGTGAGATGAACGATATCTACCCGCCACGTGAAGCGCCGCGCCCTTCGGAAAATGTTCCGCCGATTCTGGCGACGAAGAACCTCTCCGTGCCGGGCAAATTCCATGACGTCACCATCGATGTGAAGCCGGGCGAAGTTCTGGGGCTGTTCGGACTGGTCGGTTCTGGCCGTTCGGACGTGATGAAGGCATTGTTCGGGATGCTGCGGCCCACGGGTGAGATCAAGCTCGACGGCGAAGTCATCACGCTTTCCTCACCGACCGATGCTATTCGCAACGGTATTGCTTTCGTGACCGAGAACCGCAAGGAAGAAGGTCTTGTTCTTCCGCATAGCGTTGAGCGCAACATCAACATGGTTGGGCTTGGACAGCTGGCGGGGCCTTTCGGCCTGATGCGCTCCAGAGCAGAGCGCTCCGCTGCCAAGGCGGAAGTGCTGCGTCTGGCCATCAAGACAGCATCCATCGACACGGTTGCCGGATCGCTCAGCGGCGGCAACCAGCAGAAGATCGTGCTGGCAAAGTGGCTGCAGACAAAGCCGCGCATCCTCATTCTCGACGAGCCGACGCGCGGTGTTGACGTTGGCGCGAAATTCGAAATCTATCGCATCATCCGTGAACTTGCCGCCAATGGCGCGGCGATCCTGATGGTTTCCTCCGAACTGCCGGAAGTGCTGGGTCTCAGCGACCGCGTGGCCGTCATGCATAACAAGCATGTCGCTGCCATTGTCGATGCCGATGGCCTCACGCCCGAAACCGTCATGAGCTACGCAGCAGGAATGCACATATGAGCAACGCACAAAATCTTCAGAAGAAAGCCGTGGACGCGGAAGTCCGCCGTTCGCTTTTCAGCTCCCCGCTGATCCGCCAATATGGCGGCATCATCATCTCGCTGGCCGTGCTCTGCGTGGTCTTCGCGGTGTTGAACCCGCGCTTTCTCGCCTTCAACAACTTCATGAACATCATGCAGCAGGTGGCGGTGATCGCCGTTGCCGCCTACGGCATGACCTATGTGATCCTGCTCGGTGAAATCGACCTGTCCATCGGTTCGATCATCGCGGTTTCCGGCATGGTGGCGGCGCAAGCCTTTGCCATGGGCTTCGGCTTCGTACCGACTGTTGTTTTCACGCTTGCGGCGGGCGCCATCATGGGCGGGCTGAATGGTGTGCTTTCGGCAAAGCTGATGCTGCCATCCTTCATCGTGACCGTTGCGACGATGGGCATCTATCGCGGCATGGTCAGCCTGCCGACCAATGGTGCACCTGAAATCATCGAAAACGACACATGGCTCGCCATCGGTTCGGAAAACTGGCTCGGCCTGCCGATCATCATCTGGATTGTCGGCGTCCTGTTCATCTTCAACTATATCCTGCTGTCGAAGACCGTTTTCGGCCGCCGTATCTATCTGTCGGGCGGCAACAAGGAAGCGGCGATCTATTCGGGCATCCGCGTCGATCGCATCAAGATCATCGTCTTCATGCTTTCGGGCGTCATGGCGGCGATCAGCGGCATTCTCCTGTCGTCGCGTCTGTCCTCGGCGCAGACCAATGCGGGCATGGGCTACGAACTCGACGCCATTGCGGCGGTCGTGCTGGGCGGCACCTCGCTTGCTGGCGGCGTCGGCACCATGGTCGGCACCATTCTCGGCGCGCTTATCATCGGTGTCATCAATAACGGCATGAATATGCTGTCGGTGCCTTACTTCTATCAGCTCATCGTCAAGGGCGTGGTCATTCTGGTCGCGGTCTGGCTCGATGTGCGCTCGAAATCCGTTCGTACGTAATCGCGGTGCAGCTTATGAAAAAGATCATCACCATCGGTGAAATCGTCGTCGAGATCATGGCCGTGGAAACTGGCAACGGTTTCAAGTCTGCCATCCCGTTGATCGGCCCGTTCGCTTCCGGCGCGCCTGCGATCTTCATCGATCAGGCGGCCAAAATGGGCCAGCCTTGCGGCATGGTCAGTGCAGTCGGCAATGACGATTTCGGCGCACTCAATGTCGAGCGCCTGCAAAAAGACGGCGTGGATGTTTCGGCCATTGGCGTACATCCGACAGCCGCCACCGGCAGCGCCTTCGTGCGTTATCGCCCCGATGGCAATCGCGATTTCATCTTCAATATCAAGCACAGCGCATGCAGCGCCATCGGCCTGACACCGGAAGCTGAAAAGCTGATCGAGACCGCCGATCACCTGCACATCATGGGTTCTGCCCTGTTCTCCGACGGCATTGTTTCGGCGATCCACGAGGCGACAATCCGCATCAAGGCGAAGGGCGGCACAGTGTCCTTCGACCCGAATATCCGCAAGGAAATGCTGGAATTGCCGGGCATGCGCCAGGCACTGGCCCATGCGCTGGAAAACACCGATCTGTTCATGCCAAGCGGCCCGGAAATTTTCCTCTTCACCAAGGCGACCGAGGAAAAGGCTGCTGTGAAAGAACTGCTGGCCCGCGGTATCAAAGCCGTTGTGATCAAGCGCGGCGCTAAAGGCGCAAGCTATTTCGACCAGTCTGGCGAAGTTTTCGCACCTGCTTTCAAGGTCGATGAAATCGACCCAACCGGAGCAGGCGACAGTTTTGGCGCGGCATTTGTCACCTGCTGGCTGCGCGACATGGCCCCGAAGGAAGCTCTGGTCATCGCCAACGCCACCGGCGCACGCGCCGTTGGTGTCAAAGGGCCGATGGAGGGCACCTCGACCATGGCCGAAATTGAAGCCTTCCTTCAGAAAAACGGAGTTCCAGCATGAGCAGCACGAACGTTCTGAGCGCACTTCCCGCACGTTACGCCAGCGGAACTCGCGGCGGCATCACGTCGATCTGCTCTGCGCATCCTCTGGTGATTGAGGCCGCTCTTCTTGAAGGCATCGCGACCAGCACGGACGTGCTGATCGAGGCCACCTGCAATCAGGTCAATCAGGACGGCGGCTATACGGGCATGACGCCTGCCGACTTCCGCCGCTTTGTGGAAGATATTGCGGCTCGCGTCGGCTTCGACACCAAGCGGCTCATTCTGGGTGGCGACCATCTCGGTCCGAACCCGTGGAAGCATCTGCCTGCCGAAGAAGCCCTGCTGAAATCGGATGTCATGATCGACGCCTTCGTGCGCGCAGGCTTCACCAAGATCCATCTCGACACGTCGATGGGTTGCGCTGGCGAACCGGTTGCACTGCCTGATGCCGTGACCGCCGAGCGCGCCGCGCGTCTGGCCAAGGTTTCCGAAGCTGCGGCCCGTGAAGCCGGATACGACCTGCCGGTTTATATCATCGGCACTGAAGTGCCGATTCCCGGCGGTGCGATGGAAGAAATCGAAGAGCTGGAACTGACCAAGCCGGGCGCGGCGGTCGAGACAGTCGCCATTCACCGCAAGGCTTTCGCAGCACTTGGACTGGAAGACGCCTTTGCCCGCGCCATCGGCGTTGTGGTGCAGCCGGGCGTCGAATTCGGCAACGAGAATGTGGTCTTCTACAACAGCGAAAAGGCGACGGCGCTGAGCGGCGTTCTCAGCGAAATGCCGCAATTCGTCTTTGAAGCACATTCGACCGATTATCAGCCGGTGGAAGCGCTTTCCGATCTCGTTCACGACGGCTTCGCCATTCTGAAAGTCGGCCCCGGCCTGACTTTTGCACTGCGCGAGGCGCTTTACGGTCTCGACCAGATTGCGGCTTTCCTCGACAAGCTGCCGGAAGAAGAAACCCTGCGCGGCAAGATGGAAGCACTGCTTCTGGCCGAGCCGAAGAACTGGGAAAAATACTACCATGGCGATGCAGAAGAACTGCGTCTGCAACGCCATTTCTCCTATAGCGACCGCATCCGCTATTACTGGCCGCATCCGGTGGCAACCGCTGCTGTGGATGCACTTTTGAAGCGTCTGGAAGGGCGCAAGATACCGGAAACGATGATCAGCCAGTATCTGGGTACGCTTTATCCGGCTGTCGCATCGGGTGAGATTGAACCGACGCCGCACGCCCTGATGGTGGAGGCCGTCCGCAATGTTGTGCGGACATACGGCAAAGCTGTCGGAACTCATTAGAGCGGTTCCGGTTGAAACGGAACCGCTCTATGTCTTTGTTTGTACGCATTATCCTACGCAAAACCGCTTCGCACTTTTGCTGGAAATGCTCTGAAACCAAAAGGCGCGGTCAATACCGCGCCTTTCTTTTGCTCAGACCTCTATCGGGCTCTTAAAAGCCTTGAGCCGCAAGGCATTGCTCAGAACAAAAATGCTCGAGAAAGCCATAGCGCCTGCCGCCAGAACCGGCGACAACAGCGTTCCGGTGACAGGGTAAAGAACACCCGCCGCCACAGGGATCAGCGCGACGTTGTAGGCAAAGGCCCAGAACAGGTTCTCGCCGATGTTGCGGATCGTCGCCTTCGATATCGCGATGGCATTGACCACACCGCGCAGATCACCCGACATCAGCACCACATCCGCGCTTTCAATCGCAATATCCGTGCCGGTGCCAATCGCAATACCAACATCGGCAGCAGCCAGTGCAGGCGCATCGTTGATGCCATCACCGACAAAGGCAATCCGCTTGCCGCCTGCCGAAAGCCGCTTCAGTGCCTCGACCTTGCCGTCCGGCAGCACTTCCGCAACCACTTCATCGATACCCAGACGCCTTGCGATGGCCTCGGCAGTGCGACGGTTATCGCCCGTGATCATGGCGACCTTCAACCCCTGCTCGTGCAGGGCAGCAATGGCCGCTGGCGTGGTTTCCTTCATCGGGTCGGCAACGGTCAGGATTGCCGCGAGCCTGCCGTCAATGGCGGCGTAGAGCGGGGATTGTCCTTCATCGCCGAGACGCTTCGCATCATTGGCAAAGGCCGCTACATCATGTCCGAGCTTCGTCATGTAACGATCAGCGCCGATGGCAACCTCATGACCGGACACATGAGCCTTCAAGCCGAAACCGGGGACCGCTTCGAAAGCCGACACATCCGCGAGCTTCAATCCCTTCGCCTTCGCTGCTTCCACAATCGCATCGGCAATCGGATGTTCGGAGCGGGCTTCGACGGCTGCAACAAGCGCCAGAAGTTCGTCTTTATCAAAGCCTTCGACGGTCGCAAAATGCGCGAGTGCGGGCTTTCCCTGTGTCAGCGTACCGGTCTTGTCGACGGCGATGACGGAAGCATCGCGCAAGGTCTGCAAGGCATCACCGCGACGAAACAGGACGCCGAACTCGGCTGCGCGGCCAGTGCCAACCATAATGGAGGTCGGCGTGGCCAAGCCCATGGCACACGGGCAGGCGATGATGAGAACCGCAATGGCGTTCACCAGCGCATAACCCAGCATGCCCGTGCCGCCGATCGCCAGCCACAAGACAAAGGTCAAAGCAGCAGCAGCCATCACAGCGGGGACAAACCAGCCGGTCACCTTGTCGACCATGGCCTGAATAGGCAGCTTGTCGGCCTGCGCATCCTCGACCATGCGGATGATCTGCGAAATCACCATGTCGCGGCCAACCTTGGTCGCGCGGAAGGTGAAGGCACCGGTCTTGTTGATCGTGCCGCCGACCACTTCCGCGCCCTTTTCCTTGGCAACAGGCACAGGCTCGCCGGTAATCATCGATTCATCGACATAAGACGAACCGTCGATTACTTCGCCATCGACCGGCACTTTCTCGCCAGGACGAACTTGTACGACATCGCCTGCCCGAACATCTTCAAGCGGTACGTCAATAGCTTCGCCATCACGCAGAACCCGTGCCGACTTTGCCTGCAAGCCGACCAGTCGGCTGATAGCCGCACTGGTGCGCCCCTTGGCGCGCGCTTCCAGAAAACGCCCGATCAGGATCAGCGTAACGATGACCGCGGCGGCTTCGAAATAGACATTCACCGTACCTTCGGGCAGCACTCCCGGGAGAAAGGTTGCAACGACAGAGAAGCCCCAGGCCGCGAGCGTACCGACCACGACGAGCGAATTCATGTCGGGCGTGCCGCGCAGTAACGCCGGTATGCCTTTCTTGAAAAAGCGCAAGCCCGGGCCGAACAGGACCAGCGTTGTGAGCACGAGCTGCAAATACCAGCTATTCTGCATGCCAATGCGGTCCATGACGAACATATGAACCGCCGGGATGAGATGTGATCCCATCTCCAGCACAAAAACAGGCAATGTCAGAAGGGCGGCAAGGATGACGCTTTTCTTCAGTTCTGCTGCTTCCGCATCCCGCTTTTCGGACTGGGTCTCCTGTTTGTCGCTGTCCTGCCTGTCATCAAGTGACCGCGCCTCATAGCCAGCAGTTTCAACTGCCTTGATAAGCTCGTTGACCGATACCTGCCCCGCCAGATCGACATGCGCCCGCTCCGTTGCGAGGTTGACGCTGGCACGGGTGACACCGGGCACACCGTTCAATGCCTTTTCCACCTTGCTGACACAGGAAGCGCAACTCATGCCCTCAATCGCCAGATCTATGCTGGCAGCAGGGACTTCATAACCCGCCTTGCGAATGGCATCGATCACCGAGGGCAGATCTGGCGCGCCTTTGAAAGTCACATCGGCGCGTTCCGTTGCGAGATTGACGGAAACCTTGTCCACGCCCGCAACTTTGGACACAGCTTTTTCCACGGACGACACGCACGAAGCGCAGCTCATCCCTTCGACGGGCACCGGAAAACTGATGGTTTCGTGATTTACAGGCTTGTTCATGGCAATCCCTTTCATCGCCCGGAAAGGGCACAATTCGAGAGTTGCTCTTTAGATAGTCCTTCCCACCGTTGGAAGGTCAAGCCCTTTTTGAAACAAGATGAGATTTGGATTTTTTGTCTGGCGCGACGGCTCTTCGAACGCGGCTCAATAACCAATGAGCGATATCCTAAATCGGCAATGTGTTATGTGCCGCAGGCATCTCCAGACCGACATTGCTGCGATTTTGAATGAACGAATGCACGTCGCCAGCAGGCATTGGCCGCCCGGTCAGGAAACCCTGCACCTCACCAAAACGCTCGGTCTTCAGACGCTCAAGCTGTTGTGCGGTTTCCACGCCCTCAGCCGTCGTGACAATGTTGAAGCCCGCGCCGAGCGTCGCCACGGCCTGAATGATGGCCAGATCGCGCGTATCGACCTCGATGCCCGAAACGAAACTGCGATCAATCTTGATTTTATCGAATGGAAATGATCGCAGATAACTGAGCGAAGAATAGCCGGTCCCGAAATCGTCCATAGCAATACGAACACCCAGTCGGCGCAGTTCGAACAGCAGCTCGATATTGTTCTTGCTGTTCGACAGGAAGACCGACTCCGTGATTTCAAGCTCAAGTCTGTCGGGTGAAAGACGCGCCGCTTCAAGCGCGTCCATGACGGAGTGCAGAAGTGTCGTCTGGCTGAACTGGACCGGCGAAAGGTTGACTGAAACCTTGATGTCCTCCGGCCAGAGAAGAGCCTCCCGACATGCAGCCCTTAGAACCCAGTCACCGATCGGGCCTATCAGTCCGGTTTCCTCAGCCAATGGAATGAATTCGGCAGGAGAAACCATGCCACCCTCAGGATGACGCCAGCGGATTAGTGCTTCAAAACCGGAAATCTTGCCGCTCTCGAGATTGAAGATCGGCTGATAGTGCAGTTCAAACTGCTCATCCAGCAGAGCCTGGCGAAGCTCGCCGGTCATGACATGGCGCTTCTCAGCCGCAAGACGCAAGGCGTGCTGGTAGAAACGGAATGTGCGTCGCCCACCGGATTTTGAGGCGTAGAGCGCAAGATCAGCATTGCGCATCAGCACATCGGGGTTGTCACCATGCAATGGCGCCTGGGCAATACCCATGCTGCAGGTGACGAATTCGGAATTACCCACCAGCACGAATGCATCCTGAAAGGCCGAAAGGATGCGATCAGCGAACATGGCGATCTGCCCAAGTGTTCCGCTGCGATAGACAATGGCAAACTCATCGCCACCAAGCCGGGCAATAAATTCCTCTGAAGTCGTGATTTGTTTCAGACGGCGCGCGGCTTCCTGCAAAAGCTGGTCACCGGCCTGATGACCGATGCTGTCATTGATGTTCTTGAAATGATCGATATCGAGATAGAACAAGGCGAAAGGTTCGCAATCCCCGCCCTTCTTCAACAGGCTTTCGACATGGTGCGCAAAATAGGCACGGTTGGGCAAACCGGTCAGACTGTCGTGCATGGCAATATGTGCCATGCGTTCCTCGATCTCACGCCGTTCCGTTATATCCTCAACAAGACCAATCAGATAACGAGGTTCATCACCTTCGACGGGCGGGATCGAGCATTTTATGATCCGCATCGTGCGCGACGTTCCATCCTTGCGCTCGATCTTGCGTTCGACGCTCAGCACTTCCCGGCGCTGCATCGCCATGTGGTCCTGCTGGCCAATGACAGCCGCTTCATGTTTGGGGAAAAGGTCCAGGTCGGTTGACCCGATTGCTTCATCTATCGGCTGCCCGCTCGCCGCAGATGCCGCCTGATTGTAGAGCACATAGCGACCTTCGTCGTGCATATCCTTGACGAAGACACCAAGCGGCAGATTGTTGACGAGACTGTCCAGCAAAGTCTGCGCATGACTTGCCTGACGATTGGCCTCCGTCAATTCCGTCCGGTCCTGAACGATTGCCAGAATCGCTTCCTTGCCGTCGAATAACACCTCGCGTCCATAAGTCAGAACATCGATGGTTTCGCCATTGGCGCGCAGATGTTGCCAGCGCTCCGGGCGTTCGAGGTCGCTGCGGTCGCGAATGGCGGCAAGCATGCGCTCGCGCTCGGCCTGCGGACGAATATCGAGAACAGTCATGCCCGGCAGCTCATCTGGCGTATAGCCGTAGAGCGCATAGGCCGCGTCGTTCATGATGATGAAGCCGAGAGTCTGGGGATCATAGACCCACATGGGGGTCGGATGGGTGGTGAAAAGAATACGGAAATCCTGCTGAGACGTGCTCGCAATGGAGCCTCCCGCCTCTGTCGGACCGGCTTTCCGCTTCACCATTCTACACCCCTTGCCCCGAGCCGACATACGTCGTCAGTTTGAATTAGCCAACAAAACCTCTCACTGGAACATCATATTCCGCATGGGTTCATGAACCGGACAGGCTCACGAACCAACAGGTGAGGACCGTCAACAGGACACACTTCCCCGCGGGGAGAATACGACCAATGGTTTTAACAAACCATATATGAAGCGGCTGCTCATATAGGTTTTTTTCTCATGTTCGTATTTTTCAATAGAACCAGACATTGCCTGAGACTGCCGAAGACGGCCCAACACGGCCCAAGACGGCTTGACCGCTCAAAACTTCCGGCCTATGCCTGAAGACGCAAAATTCGTTGGGGTGCCTTCGAAGCAATATCAGGAAAAGTGCCAAGCGGTTTTCCGTCCGATATTGCGACACAAAAGGCTGAGAGGCGCGTTCTCGCGTTAACCCATTGAACCTGATCCGGGTAATACCTGCGTAGGGAACGGAGTTTGACGCGTCGCGGACGGGGTTCATCCCACTCGGAGCTTATGCTCCATAAAGGTTCATGACGTCTCATCTTTCCGTTCGGAATGAGAGACGACATGATGGACCAAAGACAGAGTTTCTCCCGAACTATATCAACAAGCGGCCAGGCGCGTTCCGTGCCTATATGCGTCACCATTGCCGGTTCCGACAGTGGCGGCGGCGCTGGCATTCAGGCCGACCTCAAGACATTTTCGGCGCTCGGCGTGTATGGCGCGAGCGTTATTGCTGCCGTGACCGTGCAGAACACCTGCACGGTGAGCGCAGTGCACGACATCCCGCCCGCCATTGTCGCAGGGCAGATCGATGCCGTTTTCAGCGATCTTGACGTGGCCGCGGTGAAGATCGGCATGGTTTCCGTGCCCGAAACCATTGAAGCCATTGCGCGGGGGCTTGCCCATTTTTCTGGCCCTATCGTGCTCGACCCGGTGATGGTTGCAAAATCCGGCGACCGGCTTTTGAGCGAAAGCGCCATTGCGCTTTTGCGCCAGAAACTGGTGCCGCTCGCAACGCTTTTGACCCCAAACCGACCTGAAGCGGCCTGCCTGCTCGGCTGCGGTCTGGCGCTTGATGATGAAGACGCCGAACAGCAGGGCCGCGCATTGCTCGAACTCGGCGCGAAAGCCGTTCTGATGAAGGGCGGCCATGCGGAAGGCGAAATTTGCGTCGACCTGCTCGTTCGCCGCGATCAGCCGACGCTGCGTGTCGAAGCACCGCGCATCTTGACCGGCAACACCCATGGCACAGGTTGCACGCTCTCCTCGGCCATTGCGGCGGAGCTTGCCAAGAACCTGCCGCTCGAAAAGGCCGTGCTTGCAGCCCACACCTATCTGCAAGGGGCAATCCGCGCTGCCGACACATTGAAGATCGGACACGGCCACGGGCCGGTGCACCATTTCCATGACCTCTGGAAAACACGAATGGAGCAGATTGCGTGATGCGCGTCACCATCATCGGAGCAGGTGTCGCCGGTCTTGCCACCGCCGCCGAGTTCACCGATCAGGGCCATGCCGTTACCGTCATCGCCAAAAGCGTGGAAATCGGTTCCGACAGTTGCTCATGGTTTGCGGGTGGAATGCTGGCACCTTGGTGCGAGGGCGAGAGCGCAGAAGAGCCGGTCGTTCGCTTGGGACAGGAAGCGATCGGCTGGTGGGAACGGCACGTTTCGACAGTCCATCGCAAGGGTACGCTTGTGCTCTCGCACACACGCGATGCGACCGAACTTCGTCGTTTTGCCCGCAGGACAGAGGCATTTGACACCATCGATCAAGTGCAGATCGATGCGCTCGAACCAGACCTTGCAGGCCGTTTTCGGCAAGGGCTTTTCTTTGCAGGAGAAGGTCATCTCAACCCGCGCAAAACACTGATTGAGCTCGCCGAAAACCTGCAGAACAAAGGCGTCGTCTTTCATCTGGGGCAGGATGCGAAAGACGTCAAAGTCGAGACCGACATTACCGTCGATGCGCGCGGTCTTGCAGCGCGTGATCAGTTGCAGGACCTGCGCGGCGTCAAGGGTGAGATGCTGGTTGTCCGCTCGCGCGACATCAATCTCAAGCGGCCCGTGCGCCTCCTGCATCCGCGCATTCCGCTCTACATCGTGCCGCGCGGCGACGGCGTGCACATGATCGGCGCGACGATGATCGAAAGCGATCAGCGCAGTGGCATCAGCGTGCGCTCGACATTGGAGCTTTTGAGTGCGGCTTACGCCCTGCATCCAGCCTTTGGCGAGGCGGAAATCCTCGAAACCGGCGTCGATGCGCGCCCCGCCTTTCCAGACAACCTTCCCCGCGTGAGACGGCGCGGCAAAACCATCTATGTCAACGGGCTTTACCGCCACGGCTTCCTGCTGTCGCCCGCCGTGGCACGCATGGCGGTTGCGGCCGCGACCACGCCCGAAACCATGCCCGAATTTGTGGAGGATTATGCATGACGATCGTGCTCAACGGTGAAGTCATCACCACGGCAGCCGCCAATCTGGCGGCGCTGCTGACCGAAATCGAACTGGATGAAGCGGTTGTTGCAACCGCGCTGAACGGTGAATTCGTGGCCAGCGACGAACGTGCAGCCGCGACCTTGTCGGCTGGCGACCGCATCGAAGTTCTGGCCCCGATGCAGGGAGGCTGAGATGCTGGAATTCTACGGCCAACAATTTGAAAGCCGCCTGCTGCTCGGCACGGCGCAATATCCATCGCCTGCCATCCTGGCCGATGCGGTGCGTGCTTCGCAAAGCGATATCGTCACCGTGTCGCTGCGCCGCGAAAGCGGCGATGCGCGCGCCGGACAGGACTTCTGGGCGCTGATCCGCGAGCTGGGCGTCGCCGTTCTGCCCAACACCGCAGGCTGCCACACGCCGCGTGAAGCGGTGACCACCGCCAAAATGGCGCGTGAAATCTTCGGCACCAACTGGATCAAGCTGGAAGTGATCGGCGACCACGACACGTTGCAGCCCGACCCGTTCGGTCTGGTCGAAGCAGCGCGCATACTCTGCGACGATGGCTTTGAGGTCTTTCCCTATATGAATGACGATCTGGTCGTCGCGGAAAAGCTCATTGAAGCCGGTTGCAAGGTGCTGATGCCCTGGGGCGCGCCCATCGGCTCAGGCCGTGGCCTCAACAATCCTTATGCGCTGAAAACCATGCGGGCGCATTTCCCCGACATTCCGCTTGTTGTCGATGCCGGCATCGGCGTGCCGTCCCATGCGGCTGCGGCGATGGAACTGGGCTATGATGCCGTGCTCATCAACACCGCTGTCGCCAAGGCTGGTGATCCCGTCGCCATGGCGCGCGGCTTCGCACTGGCGGTTGAAGCCGGACGGCTCGCTTTCGACGCCGACGCCATCGAAGCGCGCGACATGGCCGCGCCATCCACCCCTCTTCTCGGAAAGGCATTTTTGTAATGGCCCTCGATCCGTTCTACCCGATCTTCGACAGCGCAAAATGGCTGGAGCGCATGGTTCCGCTCGGCGTCAGGCTGGTGCAGTTGCGCGCCAAGGACAAGACCGAGCCGGAGCTGCGCAGCGAAATCCGGGCCGCTCGGGAAATCTGCCTTGCCCATGACTGCCAGCTGATCGTCAACGACTATTGGAAGCTCGCGCTGGAGGAAGGTTGCGACTTCATCCATCTTGGACAGGAAGACCTCGACGATGCCGATCTGGATGCCATTCGCGCCGGAGGTTTGAAACTGGGTGTTTCGAGCCATGACGAGGCGGAACTGGACCGCGCGCTGTCGGTAAAGCCAGACTATATCGCGCTCGGCCCCATCTACCCGACCATTTTGAAAAAGATGAAATGGCACGAACAGGGCCTGTCCCGCCTTGGCCAATGGAAGGCGCGGATTGGCGATATTCCGCTGGTCGGGATCGGCGGTATGAGCGTCGAACGCGCACCGGGCGTTTTTGAAGCGGGCGCCGATATCGTTTCCGTCGTCACCGACATCACCCTCAATGCCGACCCCGAAAGCCGCCTGCGTCAATGGATCGAAACCACCCGCGCTTATGCAGGCCACGCTCTGGAGCAGACCCCCATGGAAAGGCAACGCAAATGAAAAAGACCGTCTTCGCCGCCCTGTTCGGCCTCGCTTTCACCGCTGCCACCGCCGCTCACGCTGACGACAAGCCAAAGCTCATCCTCGACTGGTATGTGAACCCGGATCACGGCCCCATCATCGTTGCCGACAAGCTCGGCTACTTCAAGGATGCCGGGCTGGAGGTGGATATCGTCGCGCCTGCCGATGCCTCGACACCCACCAAGATGGTGGCGGCAGGACAGGCCGACCTCGCCATTTCCTATCAGCAACAGGTGCATCTTCAGGTGCATGAAGGTCTGCCGCTTATCCGCGTCGGCACGCTGATCGACTCGCCGCTCAACTGCCTGATGACCCGCGACGACGGATCGGTGAATTCCATCGCCGATCTCAAGGGCAAAAAGATCGGCTATTCGGTCGCCGGAACCGAGGAAACTTTGCTCGGCACCATTCTCGGTCAGCACAGTGTCAAACTCTCGGATGTCGAACTGATCAATGTGAATTTCTCGCTCGCGCCATCTCTGATGTCGAAGCAGGTCGATGCGGTGATGGGTGCCTATCGCAATGTCGAACTGAACCAGATGGCCGTCGAAGGCGTGCCCGGCAAGTGCTTCTTCGTCGAGGAAGAAGGCGTGCCGGTTTATGACGAGCTGGTCTATGTCGCCGCCACGACCAAGCTGGACGCGGCGGAAAAGAACAAGATTTCGCGCTTCCTCTCGGCCACAGAGAAGGCCGCGCAATATATCGTCAATCACCCGGACAAGGGTTACGAGCTGTTTTCATCCTACAGCACCGAGCTCAAGGACGAGTTGAACCAGCGCGCCTGGAAAGACACTGTCGCGCGCTTCTCACGCGCGCCTGCAAGCCTCGATTATGGTCGCTGGCAGCGTTATGAGGCCTATCTCAAGGAGAACAATCTGGTGCCCTCCATCCTGCCTGTCGAGAAATTCGCTATCGACGTCAACGCGGAAGGCAGCAAGTCATGAGCCAGCCGCAACCGCATTATTCATCCGAACTGTTCACGCGCTTGCGCGCCGCGACGCTTGATGATTGGAAGCCCTATATCGATCATGCATTCGTGCTCGGATTGGGTGACGGCACATTACCCAAAGCGGCGTTCCTGCATTATCTCCGTCAGGACTATGTCTATCTGCACCACTATGCCCGCGCCTTTGCGCTTGGCGTCGTCAAGGCTAATACATTGCAGGAAACACGGCTCTGCGCCCAGATCATGCATGGTCTGGCCGTCACGGAACTGCCGCTGCATGTCGGCATCTGCGCCCGCGAAGGGATCAGCGAAGACGAGCTTTACGCGACGAAGGAAGAGCCGGAAAATCTCGCTTATACGCGCTATGTGCTCGATTGCGGACAGGCGGGCGACTTCCTTGATCTGCTGACCGCGCTTGTGCCCTGCGCGCATGGCTATGGCGAGATCGGCCTGAACCTTGCCGTGACCGCCCTGCCCGGTACGCCTTATCAGGAGTGGATCGACACCTATGCGGGGCCTGAATATCAGGACATGTGCCACACGGTCGGCAAACTGTTCGATCAGGCCGCAAAAGACCGCATCGGCAACGACTTTGAGAAAAGCCCGCGCTGGCCAAAGCTCTGCCAGATTTTCGCCACCGCAAGCAGGCTCGAAGCCGATTTCTGGTCCATGGGTTTGAAGGCCGGATAGTGAACGAAACACTCTCGAACCGAAGCCGAAAAAAGCGTGCTGCCGACGGCTTGCTGTCGGCAGCAGTAGCGCTGGCCATCTGGCAGGCGGTGGTGAGCGTGGGCCAGATGCCGCGCTTCATTCTGCCCGGTCCGCTGGATGTGGTGCAGGCGCTGATCGCCAATGCCGGGCTGATCACTGAGAACGCCGCCGCCACCATCGGCGAAGTTCTGGGCGGTCTTGTCCTTGGCAGTGCGGTCGGCATCGCGACCGCCATCTGCCTGATGATGTCGCCGCTGGCGCAGCGGCTTGTCATGCCTGCCATGGTGTTTAGTCAGGCGATCCCGATCTTCGCGCTCGCCCCCATTTTGACTTTGTGGCTTGGCTATGGACCCGCATCGAAGATCGCAGTCACAGTGCTGATGATCTTCTTTCCCGTCGTTTCGACCTTCTTCGACGGCATGCGGCGTACCGATAGCAGCCTGATCGACGCGGCGGAAATTCTGGGGGCGGGACGCATGGCGATCCTGTTTCGCATCCGCATTCCGTCTGCCTTTCCCTCACTGGCATCGGGCCTGAGCCTTGCCGCCGTCTATGCGCCCATCGGTGCCGTGGTGGGCGAATGGGTCGGCGCATCGAAGGGCCTCGGCTATCTGATGCTGCTCGCCAATGGGCGCGCCAAGGTGGATCTCATGTTCGCCTGCCTGTTCGTGCTGGCTGCCTTCACCATGCTGCTGCACGGCACGGTGTCGCATTTCGCCCGCAAGCTTGCCGCCTGGCCGAAAAAAGCCGCATAAAAAAACCGGCGGTTTCCCGCCGGTTTTTGCATCCACTCACATTGCTATCAGGCCAGCGTATAGGCCGTCTTGACCGTCGTGTAGAACTCGGCGGCGTAGCGGCCCTGCTCTCGCGGACCATAGCTCGAACCCTTGCGCCCGCCGAACGGCACGTGGAAATCGACACCGGCGGTCGGCAGGTTGACCATCACCATGCCCGCTTCCGAATTGCGCTTGAAATGCGTGGCATATTTCAGGCTCGTCGTGCAGATACCAGACGACAGGCCGAAGCTCGTATCATTGGCGGTAGCAAGCGCTTCTTCATAATTCTTGACGCGGATGACCGAAGCGACCGGGCCAAAGATTTCCTCGCGGCTGATACGCATCTGGTTGGTGGCTTCAGTGAAAAGCGCTGGCTGGAGATAGAAGCCCGGCGTTTCGCGGTTCAGGCGTTCCCCGCCAAAAGCAAGCTTCGCGCCTTCCTTGCGGCCAAGCTCAATGTAATCCATGTCCTGCTGAAGCTGGCTTTCGTCAACGACAGGGCCGATATGCGTGCCCTGCTTCAGGGCATTGTCGACCACAACGCTTTTCAGCTTTTCGATTGCAGCGGCAACGAACTTGTCGTGGATGCCTTCCGTCACGATGATACGCGACGATGCCGTGCAGCGCTGGCCGGTCGAGAAGAAGGACGAATTGACCACGGACTCGACAGCGACATCGAGATCGGCGTCATCAAGGACGACAACCGGGTTCTTGCCGCCCATTTCAAGCTGGAAGCGACGGTTGTGCTCAATGGATGCCGCCGCAACGCGCTTGCCCGTACCGGTCGAGCCGGTGAAGGTGACGGCCTGAACGTCCGCGCTGTCCAGAATGGTCTGACCGACAACCGAACCCTTGCCCATGACGAGATTGAGAACGCCCTTTGGCAATCCCGCACGGTGCAGGATATCGACAATCGCCCAGGAGCAGCCCGGCACGAGATCGGCCGGTTTGAACACAATCGTGTTGCCGTAGCAAAGTGCCGGAGCGATCTTCCAGGCTGGAATAGCGATCGGGAAATTCCATGGCGTAATGATACCCACGACGCCGACTGGCTCACGGGTGATTTCCACACCGATACCCGGACGTGCAGAAGGCAGAACTTCGCCAGCCAAACGCAGGGCTTCGCCTGCGAAGAAATCGAAAATCTGGCTGGCGCGGATGGTTTCGCCGATGCCTTCGGCCAGCGTCTTGCCTTCCTCGCGCGACAGGAGACGGCCAAGCTCGTCCTTGCGTGCCAGAATTTCATCGGCAGTTTTGCGCAGGATGGCGTGGCGTTCCAGAATGCCGGAACGCGACCAGGCCGGGAAAGCGGCTTTCGCCGCAGCAATGGCTGCCTTGGTGTCTTCGGCAGTTGCCCGGGCGTAGGTTCCAACCACATCATTGGTGTCCGAAGGATTGATGTTGGCGATCCCGTCGCCGCCGACCCATTCGCCCGCGATCAGATTTTGATGAACTGTCATGAACTCTCCCTGTGCGCCGCACGGCTCTGATATATCTCAGGACGACCCTTCACCCATGAGCGGCAGAATTGCAAGGCCAGAGCTGCCCTGTAACGGAAAAAGTGACAATATCCGTTCAGCAAAGGGCTGAAAGCTGGACCAGCACTCTTTAAAACAAGGCTTGCAAATTTGTCACAGTCAAATGATTGGATAGAAAATTCGCCATTTTGCGTCTTGGCAAAATTTTCTGCTCATTTATTGTGCACGCATCTGCAACACTGGCAAGAGGTATGAGATGCGTGTCTATTACCCATTCCCCATGGTGCCCAGTGTTAATGCGGGCGCGTCCAAGCTTTAAGTCTTTGGCCCGCATTGCAGGCTGAGGCCTGAACGCCCTCCCTAAGAGGGCATATTCCTGACAACTTCCAAATTTGCCGCAGCCGTCATTGGCTGTTTGTTTGTCTTTGTTTTCACGCATTGTCCGACGCAAAACCGCTTCGCACTTTTGCTGGAAATATTTTTACAGGAACCAGAATCCGTTTAAACACGGCCTGGTATTATAGATATGACTCGGTTTCGCATAGATTTCCGGGGACCTGCCTTCCGCAATGTCCTCGGCTACACTTTCGGCCATTGGCGAAGTCAGCCCTTGCGGCTGACGCTGATGATAATCGGCATGCTGCTTGCAACAGCCGCAGATGTTCTGACGCCGCTCTATTCCGGTCGGTTGGTGGACGCGCTTTCGTTGGGTAGCGATGGCGCTTGGGATGCTGCCATCCACGCCCTCATCGTCCTGCTTGCGCTGGGCGCGCTGGCGCTGATCACGCGTCAGTTGACCTTCTATGTCATCACGGACTTCACCTTGAAGATCATGAGCGACATGGCAGCAAGCTCGTTCCGTAAGCTGCAGCGGTTTTCGACAGACTGGCACGCCAATGCTTTTGCCGGATCGACGGTGCGCAAGGTCTCGCGCGCCATGTGGGCGCTCGACCTGCTCAACGATACGCTGATCGTGGCGCTGTTGCCGTCGATCCTGATGCTGGTTGGTTCGGTCGTGCTTCTATCATGGTACTGGCCGCTGATGGGGCTGCTGGTTGCAATCGGTTCGGTGCTGTTCATCGTCTGCACGATTGTGATTTCGCTTGGCTTTGTTGCGCCTGCGGCAACGCTTGCCAATAGCTGGGACACGCGAATGGGCGGCGCTTTGGCCGATGCCATTTCGTGCAATGCCGTTGTCAAGGCATTTGGCGCGGAAAGCCGTGAAGATGCGCGTCTTGCAAAGGTCGTTTCCAAGTGGCGCGGTCGCACACGCCGCACATGGCTGATCGGTACGCTGAATGGCTTCATTCAGGGCGCGAACCTGCTGGTGATGCGCGGCGTGGTCATCGCCTTTGCGCTCTATCTGTGGAGCCAGGGCAAGGCAACGGCGGGCGATATCACCTTCGTCCTGACAGCCTTCTTCATGCTGCAAGGCTATCTGCGCGACGTCGGCATGCATATCCGCAACCTGCAGCGCTCGGTCAACGACATGGAGGAGCTGGTCGACATCGAGGCACAGCCTTACGGCATTGCCGACAAGCCAGGTGCACCGGCGATCAAGATCGGAAATGGCGAGATCACGTTTGATAACGTCACTTTCCACTATGGCAACCACGAAGCCGCTCTCTATCGCGACTTTTCAGTCAAGATCGAAGCTGGCGAGCGGGTTGGTCTGGTTGGCCATTCCGGCTCTGGCAAGACGACATTCGTCAAGCTGATCCAGCGTCTCTACGATGTCAGTGGCGGCGCCATCAAGATTGACGGACAGAACATTGCCGAAGTCACACAGGCATCGCTCAGATCGCAGATCGCCATCGTGCAGCAGGAGCCGGTCCTGTTTCACCGCACGCTGGCCGAGAACATCGCCTATGCCCGCCCCGGCGCGACACAGGCGGAGATTGAGGAAGCGGCAAAGCTTGCAAGCGCGCATGACTTCATCCGCCGCCTGCCGAAAGGTTATGCAACGCTTGTCGGTGAACGTGGTGTGAAGCTTTCGGGCGGCGAGCGTCAGCGTGTCGCTATTGCCCGTGCGTTTCTGGCAGATGCACCGATCCTTATTCTGGATGAAGCCACATCGAGCCTCGATTCAGAATCGGAAGTGCTGATCCAGCAGGCAATGGAACGGCTGATGGTTGGTCGGACAACGCTTGTCATTGCGCACCGGCTATCGACGGTTCGTGCGCTTGACCGGTTGCTGGTCTTCGACAAGGGCAAGATCCTTGAAGAAGGCGATCATGATGCGCTTATCCGCAAGCCGGGTGGCATCTATCGCCGCCTGTTCGAGCGGCAGGCGCTGGAACTGACCAAGGGACTGGAAGACGTCTTTTCGTAATCCAATCTCCTATATAGCCATGGACAGGGCCGGATCAATTCCGGCCCTGTTCGCTTTTTACGCATGTCTCCCGAAACCCGTTCCGACTTTCGGGAGACATGCTCTGTATGCTCCATTCATCATCCATTCAGATCACGGTGCGTATCACTCGCGGCCCAAGCGTGCCTTGACATTTCCATGACAGAAATGTGACAGGCTTTTTGTGGAAGTTCGGGAGTTGGTGAGTAGAACATGCCGGGTGTGATGGAAAATACCGCAGCGCGTCGCTGGAGCGATGCCGCGATTTTCGGGCCTGCCCGTATTGCCTGGCCGCTGCGCCTTGCAGCAATTACGCTTGCTTCCATCGTGCTTTCGACGCTGCTGGTTTTCGCTGTCGAATGGATCGTGCGCGGCTCATTCACCGACACGATGCAGTTCTTCCGCACGCCGCACAAGCCTGCATGGACGACGGTTGCGCTCTTTGTCGTCGTGCTGACAGCGAGCGACGCCATTTTCGGACGCATTCACTATGGCTTCTTCGTGATTGGCCCGCTGGCGCTGATTGCGGCAACGACAGCACGCGAAAAGAGCCTTTATCTCGGTGACCCGCTCTATCCGAGCGATTTTCTCTATGCCCGTCAGATCGTCGATCTTCTGCCGCTTCTGGTGCGTGACCGCCCGTGGAGCGCGGTCGGCATAGCCCTGCTTCTCATCGCTTCGGCAGCCGTGATGATAACCGTGACATTGTTCTGGTGGCGGCGCTTCGACCCGATCCCATGGAAGGGGCGGATGCTGCGTCTTGCCTTCGCGTTGCCCTTGCTCGCCTGGTTCGCAGTGATTTCCGACTATGCCAGTTTTTCGCTGGCGCGCGACCGTCTGCGCATTCTGCCGATCATGTGGGACCAGAAGGAAAACTACGCCCATAACGGCTTTACCATGGCCTTCATCCTGAATGTGCCGATGGCTACCGTCTTCGCTCCGGAAGGCTATTCTTCGGAAGCAATTGCCGCCATCGAACCGCCAGCACAGTTGATCCCTGCTGCCTTCGATGCCAGCAAACCTGACGTCATCATGGTGATGAGCGAATCCTTTTGGGACCCGACGCGCCTTCCGGGCGTGGCTTTCAGCGCCGATCCGATTCCGACAGTCCGGGCGGAACAATCCGGCCATGTCTTCTCGCCAGAATTCGGTGGCATGACGGCCAATGTCGAGTTCGAAGCTCTGACCGGGTTTTCCAAAGCCTTCCTGCCATCCGGCAGTATCCCTTATCAGCAATATATCCGTCGCCCGCTTCCCTCGCTTGCAAGCTTTTTCAAGGATCAGGGTTATGCGACGCGCGCCATCCACCCCTATCGCCAATGGTTCTGGAATCGCGGTCCCGTCTATGAAAGCATGGGCTTCGACAGGTTCATGTCAGAAGAAAACATGCCGCCGCTGGAAAAGCGTGGCGCACTGGCTTCTGACGCTGCCTTGACCGATGAAATCATCCGCGAAGCGGATTCCATGGATGCGCCATTCTTCTTCTTTGCCGTCTCGCTGCAAGGACATGGCCCTTACGAAGCCAATCGTTACCCGGATTCCAAACTTGAGGTGCAGACTGACGCCAGCGAGCATACGCGCCAGTCGATCCGGTCCTATTCGCAAGGCGCCATGGATGCCGATGCGAGCCTTGCACGGTTGATGGAATGGGCATCGAAGCGTGACCGGGAAACCATTCTCGTCTTCTTCGGCGACCATCTGCCGCCACTTGGCCCCGTCTATGTCGAGACCGGGTTCATGGACAACCGGGTTGCGAGCCGCACAGCGCCTGCCGCGGATATGATGCTGCAGCATGAAACGCCGCTTGTTCTCTGGTCGAGTAAACGTGGCGCCGAGCGAGGAACCGGCACGATCAGCCCCGCCTTCCTGCCGCTGCACATTCTGGATATGGCGGGTATGCAGCATCCCTATTACACAGGCTTCCTGCGTCAGTTGCACGAGCGCTACCAGGTCATTGACAATCATGCGGTTTTCGACCGCTCGGAGAAAGCCGAGGAAGGCTGGCAACAGAGGCCACCATTCCCACCACTCCTGCGCGACTATCAGATGCTGCAATATGACATGATCTTCGGCAGCAATTTTGCCCGCGAGCGGTTCTTCCCCGCGCATCCCACACAGAGTTAGACAGGCTTATACCGGTGCTTTTCCGGATGACTGACGGATGATGAGTTTATACTCAATCCGCCGGGAGGCCGACAAGTGACCGGTTTCGATCTGATTGAGAAGCATGTCCGCCGCATCGCGTGTCATCTCGAAAATCGGCTGGCGGACGGTGGTGATCTGCGGCGAAACCATGCTGGCAATCGCGCTGTCATCAAAGCCAACCACCGTTAGCTGGTCAGGTATCGCAATGTTGCGATCATAGGCGACCTGCATGACGGCGGCGGCCATATCGTCGTTTGACGCAAACACAGCCGTTGGCGGCTCCTCAAGCGAAAGCAGCTTCTTTCCGGCGGCGAGACCGCTCGCAAAACTGAAGCCACCCTGCACCTCATAATCGGGATTGCGCTTGATCCCCGCTTCTTCCAATGCGCGGCGATAGCCTGCGAGGCGCAGTTCCGCCGAACGATGGGTTGGATCGCCAATGACGATTGCAATCCGGCGATGACCGAGTTTCAGAAGATACTCCATCAGATCGACGCCAGCCGCTTCGTCATCGATTGTGACGCTGTCGGTCGGGTGCACATTCACGTCGCCTGCGACACGGGCAAATGGCATAGCGGAAGCCGTCAGTTCGGCCAGAATTTCAGGATCGTCCGACATGGGGGGCGTCACGATGATGCCATCGAGACCGGAAGCGTGAGCTGTTTCGATCAGCGCACCACGGATATCTTCACGATTTTCGACAGGGAAAATCAGCAGCCGGTATCGCGTGTCACGCAGCCGCTCCAGCGCGCCCATCTGCAATTCGGTGACATAGCTGGCGCTTGGGTTCTCGAAGAAAAGGCCGATCAGGTGAGAACGCCGTTCAACAAGGTTTCGGGCAGCAGCATTGGGACGGTAACGTAACTCGCTCCCGGCCTGCCTGACCTTTTCACGAATGGCTTCGCGCACATTCGGTTCGTCATTATAGACGCGTGAAACTGTCTTGATCGACACACCGGCAAGGCGTGCCACATCATGAATGGTTGCTCGTTTTCCTGCTGCGGCCATATCGGATCGTCTCCCTCCCTCTCCGATCTAACTAACCGCTTCGCCGCAAAACGAAAAGAGAAATCAGGGAACAGAACAGACCCGTGAGCGCGTCAGAAACCGGACTTCGCGCCCATTGTCGAGGGAGAACATGCCTCCACGCCCCGGAACGACATCAATAATGAGTTCTGTGTGCTTCCAGACTTCATATTGCGGGCCGCTGATATAGACCGGAGCACCGCCGATCTCGCCCAGTTTTACGTCTGTGTCACCGACAATGAACTCACCTTGTGGATAGCACATCGGTGATGACCCGTCGCAACAGCCGCCCGACTGGTGAAACATGATCGGCCCATATTCGGCCTGCAATTCGCGGATGAGGTCAAGCGCTGCCCTCGTGGCGCTAACCTGCCCCTTGCCGTCGCCGGAAGCTACCTCAACCATATCCTCCTCCATGATAAGAAAGGGCGGAAATTCACCGCCCTTTCTTATATTAGCCCAACCGGCCTATTGAGTCAGGTCCATGACCACGCGACCTTCAATATTGCCTTGGCGCATATCATCGAAGATGGAATTGATATCTTCGAGCTTCTCTGTGCGGATGGTAGCGCGCACCTTGCCGTCGCCAGCAAAATCCAGTGACTCCTGCAGATCAAGCCGCGTACCGACGATTGAACCGCGCACCGTGACGCCGTTCAGCACCATGTTGAATATTGAAAGCGGGAAATCGCCCGGCGGCAGTCCGTTCAGCGATACAGTACCGCCCCGCGATACCATGCCCAGCGCCTGTTCGAAGGCAATCGGCGAAACCGCCGTAACCAGCACGCCTTGCGCGCCGCCATCGGTTTCTTTTTTGATATAGGCCGCCGGATCGTTATGCGTCTTGGCATTGACGGTTACCGTCGCGCCAAGCTTCCGCGCCAGATCGAGCTTTCTGTCATCGATGTCGACAGCGGCAACGTTAAGCCCCATTGCCTTGGCGTATTGCACCGCCATATGACCGAGACCGCCAACACCAGAGATCACAACCCAGTCACCGGGCTTGGTGTCGGTTACCTTGAGGCCCTTGTAAACCGTTACACCCGCACAGAGAACCGGCGCGATTTCGTTGAAATCGATATTCTTCGGCAGATGTCCGACAAAATTCGGGTCGGCCACGACATATTCGGCAAAACCACCATTGACCGAATAGCCTGTATTAAGCTGTTCCTCGCAGAGCGTTTCCCATCCGCCCAGACAATGACGGCAGTGTCCGCACGCAGTGTAAAGCCATGGAACGCCGACGCGATCCCCCTCTTTCAGGTGTTTGACACCACGCCCCACAGCCGAAACATAACCGACGCCTTCATGCCCCGGAATGAATGGCGGATTGGGCTTCACGGGCCAGTCGCCTTCGGCTGCATGCAGATCGGTATGGCAAACGCCAGACGCATGGATGGCAACCTGTATCTGCCCCGGACCGGGCTCAGGTACTGGCACTTCATCGATCGTCAGCGGCTTTCCGAATGCCCGCACCACGGCGGCTTTCATTGTCTTTGCCATGAAGTTTCTCCTTCGTTGTCGAACTGAGCTGGCTTCCTGGGGGAGGGAAGAAATGAATGTCGAAAACTGAATGCTTTCCGGAGGCACTAGAAGAAGGTCGCCCGGGCGTTTCCGCCCAGGCCCCCTTGGGAGGGTATTGGAAGCCGTTAGCTCGACGCAATACTGGCATGAAGAACGGCTCCATCCCTTGATTGAGCGCAATACGAAGATGCTTTCTCCGTATTGCAGTTCCGAGGTCAGCTTCGGCTGGAGCGGCTTCGTTCAAAACGGAGTCTTTGAAACCGCTCTAGCCTTTTGTTTTATGCATGTCTTGATCCCAAAACCGGTTCCCACTTTTGGGAGACATGCTCTAGAAGAAACCCAGCTTCTTCGGGCTGTAGCTCACCAACATATTCTTGGTGTTCTGATAGTGGTCCAGCATTTTCAGATGGTTTTCGCGACCGATACCCGATTGCTTGTAGCCGCCGAATGCCGCATGTGCCGGATAGGCATGATAGCAATTGGTCCACACACGACCGGCCTGAATGGCACGCCCGAAGCGATAGGCACGCGTGCCATCACGCGTCCATATGCCGGCACCCAGACCGTAAAGCGTATCGTTGGCAATCGACAGCGCCTCCGCATCGTCCTTGAAGGTAGCAACAGACACAACCGGTCCGAAAATTTCCTCCTGGAAAACACGCATCTTGTTAGTGCCTTTGAATACGGTCGGCTTGACGTAGTAACCGCCAGCCAGATCGCCTGGCAGAATATTGCGCTCGCCACCTGCCAGCACTTCAGCACCTTCTTGGCGGCCGATGTCGAGATAGCTCAGGATTTTTTCAAGCTGTTCGCTGGAGGCCTGCGCGCCGATCATCGTGGCAGGATCAAGCGGATCGCCCTGCACGATCGCATCCACGCGCTTCAGCGCCTTTTCCATGAACTTGTCGTAGATCGATTCATGAATAAGCGCGCGGCTTGGACAAGTGCAGACTTCGCCCTGGTTGAGTGCGAACATCACAAAGCCTTCAATGGCCTTGTCGAGGAAGTCATCATCTTCCGCTGCGACATCCTTGAAGAAGATGTTCGGCGACTTGCCACCAAGTTCCAGCGTAACCGGGATGAGATTCTGGCTGGCATATTGCATGATCAGTCGACCGGTCGTCGTTTCGCCGGTGAAGGCGATCTTGGCGATGCGCGGGCTTGATGCAAGCGGTTTGCCTGCCTCAAGGCCAAACCCGTTGACGACATTGATAACCCCTGGCGGGAGAAGATCACCGATCAGTTCCATAAGCACGAGGATCGATGCCGGTGTCTGTTCAGCCGGTTTCAGGACGACGCAGTTGCCCGCCGCAAGGGCCGGAGCAAGCTTCCATGTCGCCATGAGAAGAGGGAAATTCCACGGGATGATCTGGCCGACAACGCCGAGCGGTTCATGGAAATGATACGCGACCGTGTCGTGATCGATTTCGGAGATGCCGCCTTCCTGGGCACGGATGACGCCTGCAAAATAGCGGAAATGGTCGATGGCCAGAGGAAGATCAGCAGCGGTGGTTTCGCGGATTGGCTTGCCGTTGTCCCAGGTTTCGGCGGCAGCCAGCGCAGGCAGATTTTCCTCAATCCGGTCGGCAATGCGATTGAGGATGAGCGCGCGTTCCGCCGCGCTCGTCTTGCCCCAGGCATCCTTGGCGGCATGCGCTGCATCGAGAGCCGCTTCAACATCTGCGGCGTCCGAACGGGCGACTTCGCAAAGCACCTGCCCGTTGACCGGCGAAGTGTTTTCGAAATAGCGGCCCGATTTGGGTTCGACCCATTTGCCCCCGATGAAATTTCCGTAGCGTTTTGCGAAAGCCGGCTTCACGGTCCGGCTGAATTCAACCTTGTTCATGACATTCCTCCCAAAACCACGCTGCTCCTACAGCGTTTCATGCGTGAGGATCGCGCGGCAGTGCGAAAGAGTCATCCCGCGCATTCAAGCTCGCAAGGTTATGTGTCGCAATATTGAGACAGTTGTGTCCGCTTATTTCTGATTAGTGCGGACGAATGATCTTCAGCCGGTTGAGCTTGCGATGAAGCGTGGCGCGACTGATGCCCAACAGCCCGGCAGCAGCCGAGATATTCCCTTCTGCACGCGCAAGGGCGCGCAGAATTACGCTCCGCTCCGACTCTGCCATATCTTCACGTGGATCGGCATGCCAGCCGAGAAGATCGGCTGCGGGCAACGGAACCGCAAGAGCGGCATCGTCAAGCCCCATGGCCAGACGCGCCGCACGTGTGGCGCCGATAACCAGATCATCCTTGTCGACCGCGATCAGTGCGCCGCCGGTTCTGTCGGGGCTTGGCGCCAGCATGATACGAGCCTCCGGGAAAGCCTGACGGAAATTTTCAGCCTCGATGCGCCGTGCAGCATCGATTACGGCGACGGATATGAGTTGCGCGAAAGCCTCCGTCAGATCGGCGCGGCATGACGAAACATCAAGTGCTGCCATCAGGCGCCCTTGATGATCGTGGATCGGCGCGACCGTGCAGGAAAGCCCGATATTACGGGTATGAAAATGCTGGTCGCGATGAATTGTCAGCGGGCGCTGTTCGACAATGCAGGTGCCGATACCGTTCGTGCCTTCGCTCTGTTCGCTCCAGACCGCGCCGGTCCAAAGCCCCCAGCGATAAAAAGTATCGTCATCGCCCGGTGCGCCACGACGTTCGACCGGCACGCCCTCGCTATCGGCCAGAAGCACACAACAGCCGACCCCGCCAACGGCCAGATAAAGGCGGTCCATACTGGCTTGCGCTATGCTGACAAGGCGTTCGATACGCTGATGAGCAGTTCTGAACTCACCGTCGGAAAGGGTGCGCACCGACCCCAGTTCGGCAGGATCAAGCCCATGCAGTTCCGCCGAGCGCCGCCATGAGGCGACCAGAGCCGATCGGGCAGCGCCACCCGCGGTCATGATTGCGGACTGAATCCGATCAGCATGCGTTAGGTCTTGCGGTGTGCCCATCTTTTCCTCCCAGGAAGGCTGGAACCCGCTATATGGGAGAATAATGACTGCTCAAAACACAACTGGCAAGTGCGGCTAAAGATTGAGAGGGCTTAGGCGACGCGCGCTGGCTTCAGATATTCCTCAAGCGAGGAAACATCCGCCGCATTGAGCCGAAGACCAAGTTTCGTACGCCGCCACAAAATATCCTCGGCGCTCACTGCCCATTCATTCTCGAGCAGATACCGCACTTCGGCTTCATAAAGATCGGCGCCGAAATGCTGTCCGAGATCGGCAAGTGAAACGGCTTCCCCAAGCAGAACATGAATACGCGTTCCATATTGCCGGAACAGACGCCGCGCATGAGCAGGCGTCAGGAAAGGATATGCAACTTTCACCTTTTGCAATTCGCGTTCGAACTCGACATCCACGAAATCACCGCCGGGCAAGGGTGCAGCGTGGGTCCACGGCGCACCTTTTTGCCCCAGCCGATGCTCGATCTTCTCCAGCATATGTTCGGCAAGTCGCCGCGCAGTGGTCAGCTTGCCGCCAAAGACGTTAATCAGAGGTGCAAGCCCATCCGGCGCATCTTCTTTCAACACATAATCGCGCGTTGCTTCCTGTGCCTTGCTCGCACCGTCATCATAAAGCGGGCGCACGCCGGAATAGGTCCAGACAATATCCGCGCGTCTGACCGGCTCCTTGAAATATTCGCTGGCTGCCGCGCAAAGATAGTCGGTCTCGCCATCGGTGATCGCAACCTTGGCCGGGTCACCCTGATAATCCTGATCGGTCGTGCCGATCAGCGTAAAGTCGTCCTCATAGGGAATGGCAAAGATGATGCGTCCGTCATTGTTCTGGAAGAAATAGGAACGGGGATCGGAGAACTTCTTGCGCACCACAATATGGCTACCCTGAACAAGGCGGACATTGTGGAGCTGTCGATCTCCTTCGACACCTTGCAGAACCTTGTCGGCCCAGGGACCAGCAGCATTGACCAGCAGACGAGCCCTAACTTCCTCGCGCTCATGTGTACCGGTATCTTCCAGTGTAATGGTCCAGTATTCGCTGTCACGGCGCGCCGCCACGACTCTTGTGCGGGTTCGGATCATCGCACCGCGATCTGCTGCATCACGGGCGGTCAAGGCAACGAAACGTGCGTCATCCACCCAGCAGTCCGAATATTCGAATGCCTTTGTAAAAAGCGGTTTCAGGGGCTGCGCTGCCGGATCGGAACGCATATCGAGCGTATGCGTCGCAGGAAGTTTCCTACGCCCGCCCAAATGGTCATAGAGAAACAGCCCCAGCCTCAACAACCATGCAGGACGCATTCCGCCCTTATGATAGGGCAGCACAAAGCGCATCGGATGAATGATGTGGGGTGCATTGGCCCACAGCACCTCACGCTCCATCAGCGCCTCTCGCACCAGACGAAATTCGTAGTGCTCCAGATAGCGCAAGCCACCATGAATAAGTTTGGTTGCTCGCGACGAGGTGCCGCTTGCCAGATCGTTCATTTCGGCAAGGCCAACTGAAAATCCCCGGCCAACCGCATCACGCGCGATACCGCAGCCGTTAATGCCGCCGCCGATTACAAATATATCGAATAGTTTCTCTTGCGCCATGGCGAACCCCGAAGACCAGTCTCCGAAAACCAAAGCGAATATAATTCATTTAATACGAAAGCAAACCGAAAATGAAACGAACCTACGTTCGTTTTTCTTCCGTCTGACTCTCTCCGAGGGTTTCGATCAGTTCGACCTCGCTTTCGCGGCACAATTCCCGCAACTGGTTCGACGGACAGTGATCCGTAATGAAAGTATCGATCTGCGATATGTGACCGATACGCACCGGCGCGGTCCGTTCCAGTTTTGTGGAGTCAGTCACGAGAATTACATGCCGCGCATTGGCGATGATGGCTTGCGCCACTTTCACTTCACGGAAGTCGAAATCCAGAAGGGCCCCGTCTTCATCCATGGCAGAAGCGCCGATAATCGCATAGTCGACCTTGAACTGCCGGATGAAATCGACGGCTGCTTCACCGACGATCCCCCCGTCGGACGGACGCACGACACCGCCTGCAACAACCACCTCTATCGAGGGATGAACGCGCAACGTATTGGCAACATTGATGTTATTGGTGATAACCATCAGATTGTTATGATCAACCAGTGCCTGGCTGACGGCTTCGGTTGTGGTGCCGATATTGATGAACAGGGAAGCACCGTCCGGAATGATTTCTGCGGCAGCGCGTCCGATCGATTCCTTTTCGTGCGCGGCGATGCGGCGTCGTGCTTCATACTCCATGTTCTCGACGCCGGATGGATAGAGCGCGCCTCCATGGATACGACGCAGCATCCGGGCGCGGCAAAGATCATTCAAATCCTTGCGTACAGTCTGCGGCGTCACTTCAAAAGCCGCAGCAAGATCATCCACCAGAACCTGCCCTTGCTTGCGAGCGAGCTCAAGAATTGCATTGTGACGGGGGGTGAGCTGCATTTTTATCCCGGAGCTGGCATTATTCTGATTGCGTTCGGGTAATTTCGCGGTTTTTCAATAGAAAGCAACCATTTCAGTTCGATTGGCTTCGAATAGCATTCGCTTTTCAGCAATTTTCGACATTTATCGTCGTCACCCGGCAATCCTGCGAAGAAACCATAAATTCAAATAAAACCTTCGTTTAATTTTCGATCGGAAGACCTCTTTCGCCGACTGATGCCTAAACCTCAGCCATCACTTTGGGCATACTGCTCCGGCCGTCATAAACCTATTCGTTAAATGTGGATCGAATATCTATATTCATAAGATTCCAAACTGGCGTATTCTTGAAATCATCTCTTGAACACAAAAGACTGAAGTAAAACGAGAGATATGAGGCATGAAAAGTGAGTTTGGCGCGTTCATCCCAACTTGATGCAAACATAGAATAAAATAATCGGGCTGTTTGTTACGGGCCTCGGAATGCGGGGAAACGAGTAGCGTTATTGCGTAGCAGGGCAAGTGTGAAATTGGGGCCCAGACGGCGACGAAACTCGCCGGTATGACTGAATGCCAGTCCAATAAAAAGAATACTCAATCTCATTCGAGAGGGCGAACCACCGTTCGCCCTTTTTCGTACAAACGGCATTCAACTAGAGCATTTCCCGCTTTGATTGAACCATTGGTTTACACGCATCTTTTCCGAAAAGCGTTTCATACTTTTCGGAATGCGTTCTGAAACGAAACCGAGAGGGTTCAATCAAGATCGAACTTCTCACCGTACATTCGATGCAGCTTGCACGCGACTTCCGTGCGGTTCGCAGCACCAATTTTCTTCATGATATTATGGACGTGAGCCTTGACCGTGCCTTCGCTCATACCGAGTTCAAAAGCGATGATCTTGTTCGATTTGCCAATTCGGATGGCATGGACGACTTCGATCTCGCGCGCTGTGAGCAACTCGCCCAGAACATCATCATCAATATCTGTCGGTGCTGTCTGAAAAACCATGGAAGCAGGCACATACATGCCGCCAGCCGTGGCAAGATGAATGGCTTCGACGCAAACCTTGATGTCAACTGACGTTGGAATATAGCCGCGGGCGCCAATTTCCATGGCGCGAACAACCTGGGCCCATTCCTCGCGTTCAGCAAGAAAAACAACAGGGACCGGACGCCAGAGCTCGATCACGGCTTGCAATTTTTCCGAGAAAAACGGATCGGCCAGGCGCTTCGAACCTATGTTGATAAGAACAACAGCAATATCATCGGTCGGATCTGCTAACTCGATCGCCGCTTGTGTCTCGACGGGAAGCTTGAGACCGTTCAGCACGAGCCCGTTATAAAGGCACTGCCGTTCAAGATTGCTCTTGCACACGAGCAACATGCGCCGTCCACGCGCTGCTTCAGTGCTGGCGGCGTTGCCCCTGTCGCCCATACTCTCCGAAGCAGCCCAAAGGCTATCCCCTCTTGTCTCCAACATGTGATACTCCCGGCGCTACTCAAGTTGCTCTATGTTTATGCATCCAACTATTACTTTCGTCAGAGACGAACAATTTCCTGCGCTTGCCTGGATAGACGTGTAGCCTTGGCTGGGGTAAATATTGCTATCGGGAAATAATCGTGTCATTAACTTATGTTAGCAACGCATAAAAATTATGACCGTCCATAAGAACGACTTGGAGAGCGGTAGGATATATCCTCTATATCTTTCGTTTATATGGTTTTCGAGTTTGCTGAATTTATAGACGCTGGGGGGCAGTTGCGCATTTCGAAATTCATAAGCACATAGACTTTTGATGGAAATGCCGACAGGCAATTTACACGATTACCCGACTGGAAGACCACCATGTGATTGGGTGGGCATACTTTAAGGCGCGTATCGATTTGATTGAATCGAGCAGGCGCCCTAACTGTGATTTCAGGATGCAACTTTTCCGAAAGGCTGTCGCACAAATTTCGGGATACGCTCTAGTGGGTTAGAAATGCATAGTGGCAAGCAGACCACAGACCCATCAATCGAAGCGCTTATTGGTTTATTGGAGGCACCTCCAATTCTTGCCAAGCTGGAGGCGCGGGAAACAGACGCGCTTTCGTCTCTCACCATAATCGAAAGCGATTTTTCTGCCGATGCCACCATCATTGAGCAGGGTGCCCGCGTCAGAAGCATCCATCTCGTGCGCTCCGGTTGGGGCTGCGTATATCGCGACCTGTCCAGCGGCGAACGGCAGATCATCGACTTTCCCATGCGGAGCGATTTTCTTGGGCTCAGGACTGCCGATGGCTACAGCTACAACACAATCGCGGCGATCACGCCGATGTCGGTTTTCGAGATTCCGCTTGTCTCGCTTGAAGCCTCTATCGAGCGAGCGCCACGTCTCAGCCTGATCCTCATCGAGCTTCTTGCACGCCAGCGCTCGATGCTGATCGAGCATCTTACCAATATCGGATGCCGCGCAGCATTCGTCCGAACGGCACATCTGTTTCTGGAGCTTTCTGATCGGGTGCAATCGTGCGGGATGGGCGATCCAAATTCCTTTTATTGCCCGCTAACGCAATATCAACTCGCCGATGCCCTGGGCTTAACGCCGATACACCTCAATCGAATGCTGCGTGATCTCCGCGAAGAGGGGCTGATCCTGTTCCGCTCGAACCGTGTGGAGATACTGGACCGTAAACGCGTGGTAGCCCTTGCCCAATATGATGGAGAGTTCATGCGCATGTCGGTTTTCGGGAAAGCAGAATGACAACCGATGCGAATTCTATTCTCTGGCGCAAACCGCAGAGATGAAGGCCCGAAACCGGGCCTTCATTATTTTTCAGCATGCATTTCCTGCGACCAGCGATTGCCAATCGATCTCCTGGTCAGAAGGCTCCGGTTTAATCGAAATCACGACCCCGGTTTTGATCCGTCGCCGCATGACGACGTCGTTTTCATCCGATGTCATCCGAATTGTGCCTCCGTCACTGAGCACCTGAAGGCGCGTGCGGGAGATTTTAAGCTCGGTCGCCAACAGACGATCCAGGCGCATGTAGACCGGAAGGGCAACTTGCAACTCGATCTCGATTGTCTCGAAAAAGGCTGCTGCGTGCACAACAGCTTTGGCGACATCGTACTCCGGGAACTCATCGACGCGCTGTGATTTCCGTCTCAGTGCTTGCATATTGAACGCCTCAGCCCAAATCCATTGCGGATCGTTGGAATGAAGCGCCTCCAGTATCCTGGGATCGATCTCGCGGACATTCTGCCGTTCGAAAATCGACCGGTTCCATGTCTTGTCGCATGTCAGGCATTTATAAATCAGCCACGCATCAAGCTTTCGGCCATTGGCATTCAGTCTGACCTTACCGCTCGATCGAAAAGCGTTCAGCTTGCCGCACCCACTGCACGCAATCCAAGGCTGAGGGGCAGTTTTCGGTGTGATCGTCCACCGCACCCGAAGAATATCGCTCATAATATCTCGGTCTTCCATTCTGGAAGCTCACCAAGATGGCGAATGAGGTGCCCATTCCGGGCGCGGCATGGCGATTTTTCAACTGATTGAAGAGCAGAGACAGGCAAGCTGTTCCGGCACATTTGACAATGCCAAACCGGTCTCTAACCGCCACCCGATGAACAAGTTCACACGCCCGACAGCTCGCTGCTATCAGGTTGCATGGGTGAAACTGGATTGAGACCGGAATTAATTAGGCAAAGTCTACCTCGATGCGCCAATGCTCTTCGGGAAAGCATTTAACACGGCATCAACCTGGATTGCAGCCAATGCTGGTGCCTTGAAGGCAAGAAATAGTTCGAGTGGTGCAAATGCAACGGCTTATCGCCGGCTAGCGGATATTGATGTGAAGAGAAATATCGGGATAAAAAGTGCTTCGGCACTTGGAAAATGGTCGGAGTGAGAGGATTCGAACCTCCGACCCCCTCGTCCCGAACGAGGTGCGCTACCAGGCTGCGCTACACTCCGTGACCACGTGGTCTTGACCATTGAGGCGGCTTATAACGTCCCCTATTTCAAGCTGCAAGAGCATCTTGTGGTTTTTTTAAATGCCTGACTTGAAAAGTTGGACACAGCTTTCAGGGAAGCTGTGTATAAGGGAAAGGTGTTGCGTCCATTTGCTTCCAAAAACGATCAAACCAGAGCAAAAACGGGCTTCGTGCCACCGCCAAAAGCCACGAAATTGGGATTGGCAAAACCCGTAACACCTTCATTGGCGCGCTGGCCATAAGAGAGCGGCGTCCCCTCGAAAGTCGTGGTGAGACCGCCAGCGGCGCGCAACACGGCATCGCCCGCCGCCGTATCCCATTCCATCGTCGGGCCGAAACGCGGATAGATATCGGCCTCCCCGCTGGCAATCAGGCAAAACTTCAGCGATGACCCGATGGAAACGCAACTGCTGATCCTGTTGTCGTTCAGGAACTTCTCCGTTTCCGGGTTTTTATGTGACCGGCTGCAAACCGCCACCTGCTCGGACCCGTGAACGCGCACCGCTATCCTGCGCCGTGTTCCGATTGCATGATCTTTGGTCGTCGTTATTTCTTCAGCACCGTTGCTGGTTCCAATAAACAAGCGATTGCGAACGGGTGCATAAACGATGCCGAGAACTGGAGCGCCATCCTCGATCAGGCCGATATTCACCGTGAAGTCGCCGTTTCGCAGCAGAAACTCACGGGTGCCGTCCAGAGGATCAACCAGTAGAAATTGCCGACCCAACTGTGAAGGCAAACGTCCTGCCGCCACTTCCTCCTCGGCGACAACCGGAATGTCCGGGACAACGGAAGCGAGTGCCGCGAGAATGATGGCTTCCGCGTCACGATCTGCTTCCGTGACCGGGGAGGAATCTTTCTTGCTCTGAACCGCGCAACCATTGGCATAGTGCTTCATGATAACGCGCCCCGCCTCAAGTGCAGCTTCCTGCAGGACGGTCAGTATTGCATCGTCGTTCGGATCGGCTTTCGGGGAGGCTGAAATCTTCATTGCTCAGATTGACCAGGAATCGCTGCCATAACTGCCTATGATACCACGTTCGGCGAGATACTTTTCTACTTCTGCGACGAGTTCGTCAACGTCACGACCCGTCGTGCTCAGGCGTAATTCCGGTGATACCGGTGCCTCATACGGAGAATCGATCCCGGTAAAAGCCTTGATCTCACCGCGCAAGGCCTGCGCATAAAGCCCTTTGGGGTCACGCGCGATGCATTCTTCAATCGGTGTATCCACGAATATCTCGACGAACTCGCCTTCGGGCAGCCGGGAGCGAATGCGATCCCGTTCACTCCGAAATGGCGAGATAAAGGAAACCAGCACCACCAGCCCCGCATCGGTCATCAACCGGGCGATTTCGCCGACACGGCGGATATTCTCTGCCCTATCCTCCTCCGAGAAGCCCAGATCGCTGTTGAGGCCATGGCGGACATTATCACCGTCCAGCAGGTAGGTATGCTTGCCGAGCGCATGGAGACGCTGTTCGAGCCGGTTTGCGATGGTGGATTTGCCGGAGCCGGACAGACCCGTGAACCAAAGCACAGCCGGTTTCTGGAATTTCTGTGCTGCGCGTGTCTGCTTGTCGAGGTCGAAGGACTGCAGATGCACATTCGTCGCCTGACGAAGCGCGCTATCGATCATCCCAGCACCCACAGTCGCGTTTGTAAGCCGGTCGATCAAGACGAACGCGCCGGTTACACGATTATCCGCGTAAGGATCGAACGCAATCTGATCCACCGTCTGGAGATGGCAAAGTCCAATCTCGTTGAGGTCAAGGCGGGGCGCTTCCTGACGGGTAAAGCTATCGACATCGGTTCTGTATACGATCTCATTGATCGTTACCGGCGTCTGATCGGTTTCGGTACGCAGGATATAGGATCGGCCGGGATGCAACGCCTCCTCGCCAAACCAGACTATATTGGCCGAGAACCGATCAGCAACTTCAGGCCGGGCCTCGGTCCCTACCAGCATATTGCCGCGCGAAACCTCAATCTCGTCCTCCAGCACCAGTGTGACGGCTTGCCCCTCGGAAGCGCGCGGCAAGTCACCGTCATAGGTGGCGATGCGTTTTACGCGGGAGGTCTTGCCTGATTTGGCGACAACCACCGTATCGCCGGCAGTGATCGACCCGGATGCCACTGTGCCGGAGAAGCCGCGAAAATCGAGATTGGGACGGTTCACATATTGCACTGGAAAACGAAACGGCTTGGCCGCTGCCTCCGTGTCGATGCGCACGGTCTCCAGATGTTCGAGCAAATGCGGCCCTTCATACCAGTCCATGCGTGGCGACGGCAGGGTGACATTGTCGCCGAAACGCGCCGAAAGCGGGATCGGCTGGATGCTGACAAAGCCAAGTTCTTTGGCGAAGCCCATATAGTCGGCAACGGTGCGCTCGAAAGCCCCTTGCGAAAAATCGACCAGGTCGATCTTGTTCACAGCCAGAACGATATGACGAATACCAAGTGCAGCGGCAATGAAGGAATGGCGCCGTGTCTGGGTCAGTACACCCTGACGGGCATCGATAAGCACGATAGCAAGATCGGCTGTCGAGGCACCAGTCGCCATGTTGCGCGTATATTGCGCGTGACCCGGCGTATCAGCGACAATGAATTTGCGACGTGGCGTCGAAAAGAACCGATAGGCGACATCAATGGTGATGCCCTGTTCCCGCTCTGCCTCCAGACCGTCAACCAGCAACGCGAAATCGAAATCGTCATCCGTGGTGCCGAACTTGCGGCTATCGTTCTTCAACGATGCGAGCTGGTCCTCGAAGATCAGTTTCGTGTCATAGAGCAGGCGCCCGATGAGCGTCGACTTGCCGTCGTCCACCGACCCGCAAGTGAGGAAGCGCAACAGCGTCTTGCGCTCCTGATCGGCCAGAAAGTCGCTGACTGCGGCATTGGTCGCAACAGGCTTGATTATCGCATTCATCAGAAATAGCCCTCGCGCTTCTTTTTTTCCATCGAACCGGCTTCGTCGCGATCAATGGCCCGGCCCTGCCGCTCGGATGTACGGGCAATCAGCATTTCTTCGACAATATCGGAAAGGTCCGCAGCACTGGATTCAATTGCGCCGGTCAGCGGATAGCAGCCAAGCGTGCGGAAACGCACCAGCCGGTTTTCCTCCCGTTCGTCCGGGCGCAATTTCATGCGGTCATCGTCGACCATAATCAGCATGCCGTCACGCTCGACCACGGGACGATGCGCCGCAAAATAAAGCGGCACGATGGGGATATTCTCCTGCAGGATATATTGCCAGATATCGAGCTCAGTCCAGTTCGACAACGGAAAGACGCGGATCGATTCCCCTGCGGAAACGCGGGTATTATAGATCTTCCACATTTCTGGACGCTGGTTCTTGGGGTCCCATCCATGCTGTGCGTTACGGAAGGAAAAAATGCGCTCCTTGGCGCGCGATTTCTCCTCGTCGCGACGAGCGCCGCCAAAAGCGGCATCGAACTTGTATTTGTCCAGCGCCTGCCGCAAGGCGACCGTCTTCATCACATGAGTGTGGACATTCGATCCATGGCTAAAGGGACCAATACCCTCGCGCACGCCATCCTCATTGATATGCACGAGCAGCTCGAAACCCTTTTCACGCGCCTGCGCATCGCGAAACTCAATCATCTCCCGAAACTTCCATGTCGTATCAACATGCAGAAAGGGAAAAGGCGGTGGAGCGGGATAGAATGCCTTCATCGCCAGATGCAGCATCACCGACGAATCCTTGCCGACCGAATAAAGCATTACCGGGTTGGAAAAACTTGCCGCGACCTCGCGAAAAATATGGATAGCTTCCGCCTCAAGGCGCTGAAGATGCGTCAGGTTCTTGGTCAGGGATGCATGATGCACGACTAATTACTCCCGGCAACCGGATGGGGTCTCGATACTGGCGGGAGGGATGGCGAATGCCTTCATCCGGCACAGATGCGGCAAAAGCCACGGTGCGCGCATTGTCGTGAAATGATGCGGGAAAGTGAAAGAAACCTATCGCTTATTGCGACTGGCTTGCGCGAAAAACTTACCGTATTTGCACGCAGGGCCGGAACAAACTTGCGCGCGCCGGGAAAAGCCACTTTTTGGCCAAGCTACGGAAAATCATACAATTTTTGTGATATTTAACGGCTTTTCGCTGTGGAGCTGCCCGCTATTCGGACAGCTCCGGAGCAAATTATTACTTGGCGAGACTCGCCTGAACATCGTTGAGCGTCGCTTCGAGTGCCGACACCATCGTATCGATCTGCTGATCGTTGATGATGAGCGGCGGGCAGAAGGCAAGCGTATCGCCCATTGCGCGGGAAATGACGCCCCGCTCCTGAAGAACCGCATTTGCCTGAGCACCTAGCGCACCAGCCTGTTCAAGACCTGTCTTGGCCTGCTTGTCAGTGACAAGCTCGACACCGGCAATGAGACCGACGCCGCGCACTTCACCGACCAGCGGGTGACCCTGCAAATCGCGCAGGCGCTTCTGCATATAGGTACCGCGATCGCGCGCATTGGCGACCAGATCACGCTCCTCGATAATCGCGAGGTTTTCCAGCGCTACCGCTGCCGCCACCGGATGGCCGGATGCCGTGAAACCGGTGCCAAGCGTGCCGATCTTGTGGCTTTCCTCGGCAATCGGTGCGTAAACGCGCTCATTGATAAGGAAGGCCGAGATCGGCAGATAGGACGACGAAAGCTGCTTCGACATGACCAGAATATCCGGCTTCATATCGAACGTCTGGCTGCCGAACAGATTGCCCGTCCGTCCGAAGCCGCAAATAACCTCGTCGGCGATCAACAGAATATCGTAGCGCCTGAGAACTGCCTGCACCTTTTCCCAATAGGTTTTGGGCGGTACGACCACGCCGCCAGCGCCCATCACCGGCTCGCCAATGAAAGCTGCAATGGTGTGCGGGCCTTCAGCAAGGATCAACTGTTCCAGCTCATCTGCCAGTCGCGTTGCGAACTGCTCTTCAGTCTCGCCTGCCAGCCCTTCACGATAGTGATGCGGGCAGCCCGTATGCAGGATACGGTCGATCGGCAGATCGAAGGAACGGTGATTGTTGGGCAGGCCAGTCAGGCTGGCGGAGGCAATCGTCACACCATGATAGCCACGCTTGCGCGAGATGATTTTCTTGCGCTCCGGTTCGCCAAGCGCATTGGAGCGATACCAGATCAGCTTGATGACCGTATCGTTGGCCTCGGAACCTGAATTGGTGAAGTAGGCCTTGCTCATCGGCACAGGAGCCATCGAAACAAGCTTTTCCGCCAGATCGATGACAGGACCATGCGAACGGTAGGAGAATGTATGGTAGAAAGGCAGCTTCTTCATCTGTCTTGCAGCTGCTTCGGCCAGACGCGGCTCCGAAAAGCCCACGCCGACACTCCAAAGTCCCGACATTGCTTCAATGTAACGCTTGCCAGTTACATCTTCGACGTAAATGCCATCGCCCCGCTCAATGACAAGCGGGCCTTCCGCTTCGAGGCGGACAGCATCGGTGTAGGAATGGAGATGATAACGGATATCGCGGGCTTCGAGAGAGTTTGGCTGAGCAGTCATTCATTAATCCTCCGGGAAAGATAATGAATTTGTAGCCCGTTTCAGAAAAAGCGCAAACCGGAAAGCCGCTGAAAAATGCCCTTCGGAACAAACCGCCGAGGGACTTGGAAAATATCTAGAGAAGTCCGAACGTGCGGGCCTTGGCGACCGCCTGAACCTTGTTGACCGCAACCAGCTTTGTCAGCACGTTGCTGATATGGAAATTCACCGTGCGTGTGGAAATATTGAGGATCGTACCGATGATCTCGGCAGTCTTTCCTTCGCTCGTCCAGCGCAGGATCTCCCTTTCCCGCATCGTCAAGTTCACTTCAGAAACGCAATTCATCGCCGGAACATCAAGATGTTCATACATGGACAGATGTAAAAGATTGGCCGCAATCTGCATCTGGCGCCGCAACATCGAAATCTCGCCCGAAGACAATGCCGGACCATTTCTCAGGAAAGACAACATTCCGAAAACGCCTTGAGCTGCCCAGCACGGCTGGGAAATCCCAACCTTGAGACCGAAGCGCTGTGCATCCGTCCAGATTTGCGGTGCTTCTGCAAACAGCTTCGGCGACCAGACCAAAGGCTCGATGCTGTTCAATGCCTTGCGAACCAGTGGATCGATATCGGCATATTTTCTGGCCGTATAATGATCGGTCCATTCCTGGGGCAACGATCCAAAGCTGAGCCATTTGACCACGCCGTTCAGCAACGGAACGCGCATGACATAAGCCGTATGTGCAAATCCGCACTGCTTGGCATAAGTATTTATGTATTCAAGGAGCTGTCCGGCATCGTCAGCAGATTGCATGGATTCATAAATTTGTTCCCATTTCATTGCAGACTTCCCAAAGAAAAATATAACTATCGATGATTATTGAAATTCGAATCATTTGAATAAAATGCCAACAAATCACTAACACGTCCCTGCAATTTTCACCAAATAATAATAAGTATAGAATACTGCGCCGACAAAATATTAAACTATACTAATTTAAATTTTAGTTTATTAGAGCTCCTTTCGATCTGGCTGGATCAGATCGGCGCTCTAACTTCTTTTAAGCCACGCATAAGCTTATCGATCCTCGGTTCACTCCGGTCGAATTATGCTCTATCCGTTTGTTTTTAAGCATGTCTTTACCCCGAAACCGGTTCCCACTTTCGGGAGACATGCTCTAAGCCAATTGCTCATGAATATGAAACGTCAAGCCGATGCAGCCGCGTCGACTGGTTTGTAGCCGATGCATAGATACAAACCAGCCAAACGCGCACCGCGCATCTGTCAAAACTACGAGTATATGAGATTAGGTTAATTTAACTGCGGCATTTGTCACGCCGCAGCGTCTTCCGAAGTCGCCCCTGGGGTGTAATTGAGGATCGGCGCAAGCCAGCGCTCGACCTCCTCGACGGACATTCCCTTGCGGTTCGCGTAATCCTCGACCTGATCGCGTTCGACCTTGGCCACGCCGAAATAATAGCTTTCCGGATGGCCGATATAAAGACCCGACACAGAAGAGCCTGGCCACATCGCGTAGCTTTCCGTCAATTCCACGCCAGTGTTCGCGGTTGCATCCAGAAGACGGAAAAGGGTCGTCTTTTCTGTATGATCTGGCTGGGCCGGGTAGCCCGGAGCGGGACGAATGCCCTTATATGGCTCTCCGATCAGTTCTTCCGGCGTGTAAGTCTCGTCAGATGCATAAGCCCAGAATTCCTTGCGGACACGCTCATGCATCAATTCTGCGAAAGCTTCCGCAAAACGGTCGGCGAGCGCTTTCACCAAAATGGCCGAATAGTCGTCATTGGCGCGCTCGAAACGCTCGGCTATGGCAACTTCGCCAATACCCGCCGTCACGACAAAGCCACCGACATAATCCTGCTTTCCGCTCTCGACGGGAGCCACGAAGTCGGACATCGCGACATTCGGACGGCCATCGCGCTTGCTAAGCTGCTGGCGCAAGGTGAAGAAGGTCGCAAGCTCCTCTTTCCGGCTTTCGTCGGTGAAAAGACGGATATCGTCTCCCACCGCATTGGCGGGCCAGAATCCGACGACAGCTTTCGGCGTGAACCAATTTTCGTCGATGATTTTCTTCAGCATCGCCTGCGCGTCGTCCCAGAGCTGCCGGGCGGCTTCGCCCTGCTTCTCATCTTCAAGAATTGCCGGATAGCGGCCCTTCAACTCCCAGGTCTGGAAGAACGGCGTCCAGTCGATATAGCGGGCGATTTCGGCCAGATCGTAATCGTCGAAAGTCTTCGTGCCGGTGAATGTCGGCTTTGCCGGAGCAAAACTATCCCAGTCGAGCTTATGCGCATTGGCGCGGGCGCGAGCGATCGGCAGGCGCTGCTTCTCGGCTTCATTGCGCGCGTGAGCCGCGGCCACCTTGGCATATTCTCCGCGCAGACCGTCAACATAGGCTTGCTTGCCTTCCGGCGACAGCAGGCTCGAAACCACACCGACGGCACGGCTGGCATCGATGACATAGACCGCCTGCCCGCGTTCATAGCGCGGATGAATCTTCACCGCAGTATGGACACGGCTGGTCGTCGCACCGCCAATCAGAAGCGGAATATCGAAACCTTCGCGTTCCATTTCTGCTGCCACATGCGCCATCTCATCCAGTGACGGCGTGATGAGGCCGGAAAGGCCGATGATATCCACCTTTTCGTCACGCGCCACCTGCAGGATTTTCTGCGATGGCACCATCACGCCGAGATCGATGATCTCGTAATTATTGCAGGCCAACACGACGCCGACGATATTCTTGCCGATATCGTGCACGTCGCCCTTCACGGTCGCCATCAGCACCTTGCCGGCACTCTGACGTTCAGAGCCGCCAATGCCTTTTTCAGCATTGAGGCGCTTTTCTTCTTCCATATATGGCAGGAGAACGGCCACGGCCTGCTTCATCACGCGGGCCGACTTGACCACCTGCGGCAGAAACATCTTGCCCGCGCCGAACAGATCGCCAACCACGTTCATACCGGCCATCAGCGGCCCTTCGATGACATGCAGCGGACGCTCGGCAGACTGCCGCGCCTCTTCCGTATCGGCTTCAATATATTCGGTAATGCCGTTGACCAGCGCATGCTCAAGGCGCTTTGCCACCGGCCATTCGCGCCAGGTCAAATCCTGCACCTTGGCTTCCTTGGAGCCTGAATCGCGAAAACGTTCGGCGATTTCCAGCAAGCGTTCGGTTGCATCGGAGCGGCGGTTCAACACCACATCCTCGCAGGCCTCGCGCAGTTCCGGATCGATGGCATCGTATACCGCAAGCTGACCGGCATTGACGATGCCCATATCCATACCCGCCTGAATGGCGTGGTACAGGAACACGGCATGCATCGCCTCGCGCACCGGCTCATTACCGCGGAACGAGAAGGAAAGGTTCGACACGCCACCCGAGACATGGACATGCGGCAAGGTCGCCATGATCTTGCGTGTCGCCTCAATGAAATCGACGCCGTAATTATTGTGTTCTTCGATACCGGTCGCCACCGCAAAGATGTTCGGATCGAAGATGATGTCTTCCGGTGCGAAGCCGACCTGTTCGGTCAGAATCTTATAGGCCCGTGTACAGATTTCGATCTTGCGCGCCTCGGTGTCGGCTTGTCCGGTTTCATCGAAAGCCATCACGACAACTGCCGCGCCATAGGCGCGAACGAGCTTCGCATGATGAATAAAGGCCTCCTCACCTTCCTTCATCGAGATGGAGTTGACCACCGCCTTGCCCTGAACGCATTTCAGGCCAGCCTCGATGACTTCCCATTTGGAGCTGTCGATCATGATCGGCACGCGGGCAATATCCGGCTCGGCAGCAATCAGATTGAGGAATTCGACCATGGCCTTTTCGGAATCGATCAGGCCTTCATCCATGTTGATGTCGATAATCTGGGCGCCATTGACCACCTGATCGCGCGCGACGTCGAGCGCAGCAGCAAAATCGCCAGCCTTGATCAGCTTGCGGAAGCGTGCCGAGCCGGTCACGTTGGTGCGTTCGCCAACATTGACGAAAGGAATATCCTCTGTGAGCGTGAAGGGTTCGAGGCCCGACAAGCGCATCAGTGGCGCAACCTTGGCAGGCTTGCGCGGCGGATGTTTCGCGACAGCCTCGGCAATGGCGCGGATATGTTCCGGCGTCGAGCCGCAGCAACCGCCAACCACATTGACCAAACCATCACGCGCAAAGCCTTCGATCTGGGCAGCCATTGCTTCCGGCGTTTCGTCATACTGGCCAAACTCGTTCGGCAGACCAGCATTCGGATAGGCGCAGATGAATGTATCGGCGATGGTCGACAATTCGTCGAGATGCGCACGCATGGCGTTGGCGCCCAACGCACAGTTGAGACCGATAGTGAACGGCTTGGCGTGACGCAGCGAATGCCAGAATGCCGTCGGCGTCTGCCCGGACAGGGTGCGGCCGGAAAGATCGGTGATCGTGCCGGAAATCATCACCGGCAGGAAGATGCCCTTTTCCTCGAACACTTGTTCCGAGGCGAAGACAGCAGCCTTCGCATTCAGTGTGTCGAAGATGGTTTCGATCAGGATGATGTCGGAACCGCCATCGATCAGCCCCCGGATCTGCTCGGCATAGGCGATGCGCAGATCGTCGAAGGTAACAGCGCGGTAGCCGGGATTGTTGACATCCGGCGACAGGGAAGCGGTACGGTTTGTCGGCCCAAGCGCTCCTGCAACGAAGCGGCGGCGGCCGTCCTTCTGCTCGGCGCGCAGGGCCGCACGACGCGCAAGACGCGCACCGTCACGGTTCAATTCGTAGACCTGCTCTTCCATGCCGTAATCGGCCTGGGCGATCGTCGTAGACGAGAATGTGTTGGTTTCGAGAATATCCGCGCCCGCAATGGCGTAGGCGTAATGGATTTCTTCGATAGCCTTGGGCTGCGTCAGGGTCAGAAGGTCATTATTGCCCTGAAGCTGACAGTCGCAGGCGCCGAAGCGCTCACCCCGGAAATGTTCTTCATGAAAACCAAGCCCCTGAATCTGGGTTCCCATCGCGCCGTCGAGGATCAGGATGCGCTCCCGCGCTGCCTTGGTGAGAGCTGCAAGCACTTCTGAGCCATCCGGCTGCGCAGCCGTTGCACCAAAAAGACCTTCGAGGGAAGAGGCCATAAAACACCGCCTGTATTCAATCTGTTATCAGGCAACAGGATTTGCTCGGACACACAAACCCGAATTGCCCTTCATACGCATATCACGGAAGTCGCTTAATGACATAAACATATCTTTATGTCAATTCAGGCCGAGTGTTTCCTATCCTGTTATCCGCACATCACCGATCTGTTGCCGGACCCAAGAAATTGTGACTGCGCAGGGTCACCGCTCTGCCACAATGTTCGACGTAAAATGACCTTAGGGACGATTTGTGTTGTTCATTTTACGCGCATCTTATCCGAAAGCCGTTTCACATTTTTCGGTATGCGCTGTGAGGAGAGACCGATGAAAAGGTTTGCTTATTCCCTGTTTGCTGCATGTTTGTCACTTGGCATGGGACTATCCGCTGCTGCCGGGACCGCGAATGCGGCACAGCCGTCTTTGATGGCGACACCGTCCGCCCAGGCTCTAGCACCGAATGTACAAAACGTTCAGTATTACGATTATCGTGGTGACCGCCGCTATTGGCGGGAGCATCGCCGTCACTGGCGGCATGACCGTCCGCGTTACCGTCCGTACTATCGCTACGATCGCCGTTATTGGGGACCACCACCTGTTTATCGCTACCGTCCAGCACCGATCTATCGTGGCGGCAACCCGCATGTGCGGTGGTGCTACAACCGCTATCGCTCCTATCGAGCCTACGATAACACGTTCCAGCCTAATTATGGGCCACGGCGCCAGTGCTACTCGCCATATCTCTAAAACGAAAAAGCCCCGGAAAACCGGGGCTTTTTCTAAATAAACTGGCTCAAAATCAGGTTACATAAGCACCGATTGAAGCCGCGACCAGACCGATCGCAACCGCAATCATCACGCCATAAACGCGTGGCTTGTCAAACAGGACGGCAAAAGCCGCAAACCAGCTGACAACCGCAGCGCCTAGCGCGAATAAAAAGCCCGGCTTGTCGCCGTGGTACAGGTTAGCCGCCATGAGGCCGCCGATAATCAGCGCGCCAAAAACGATCATCAACCCTGTGGCATATCGCTCGTAATCGTCCATTTAAATTCCTCGGTTCCGCTCCCGCCGCGACAGGTACCGGAAACTCTCGTCAATCCGTTTGGCCATTTAAGGGCATTGGCCGGTCGCCATCACACAATCATTATTCGTGTCGTTCTTCAACCATTTCACTGCGCCATTTTCCGCAATTGTTACGACTTTTCACGTGAACGTTCCTATCGTTACCCGATAACCGGCATTCGTCCCGTTCAAAACCATGTTAATATGACTTCCATGGAATCGTCAGGCGTCACCATTTTCGAAACAGAGATCGGACCGTGCGGCATTGCCTGGCGCGGCCAGAAGATTGTGGGCGTTGAGATCGGAGATGCTGACGAGAAGGAAACCCGCTATAGGCTCAGTGAGCGGTTCCCCGGTGCCGAAGATATCGATATGCCCTCCTTCGTCAGCGATGCAATCCAGGGTGTCCGTGCGCTTCTGGCAGGTGCCGATGTTGATTTTTCAACTACACCGCTTGCGCTGGATACCCAACCCGATCTCAACCGACAGGTCTATGAAATAATTCTTGAGCTGAAACCGGGTGAGACAACGACCTATGGTGCAATTGCCCGAAGGATCGGCGATGTGAGTCTCTCACAGGCTGTCGGCTATGCGCTTGGCAAGAACCCGTTTCCGATCATTGTGCCCTGTCACCGGGTGCTCGGAGCCAACGGCAAGGTCGGCGGCTTTTCGGCGGCAGGTGGCACGGCGACGAAACTGAAGCTTCTCAATATCGAGCGAGCAAAAACGTCCAGCGAGCCCGATCTTTTCGGTGGCCTGCCACTACAGGAAAAACCACAGGCCGGCTGGTAGTTATTTTACGCATTTCCGAACGCAAGACCGCTTCGCACTTTTGCTGGAAATGCTTTAGCGCTTGTCTGTCACAACATCGGCTGAAAAGCGCAATTCGCGCATCGGACGCACCAGTTGCGTCGTCGCGTCATAGGTCGGATGCTTCTTGAAAGCAAAAAGCGCTTCCTCATCTTTGAACTCGGCATAAACCACGAGATCAATGCGGTCGCACATCGGATCGACCCTGGAATTTGGCAGAACTTCAAAAAGGTCAGCATGGGGAATGGTGCCAAGTTGCTCCAATCCCTTTTTGACGGTCTCTATATCCTGACCTTCTTTGACGCTGAAGAAAACAATATGCCGGATCACGCCGCGACTCCCTGAATTTGGTGAGGCGTGTCTAGCGCATCAAGGCGTGCAGAAAAATGGCAAATTTGAGCGATGTGCCTAACTTGCCTTGACACGCCGCCAGGCAAACCCGGCCTCCTCCGGCACGGAGCCGCGCCCCGGCTGATAGTAACCGGGCGTATCGACCAGACGGTTTTCGCCGAGACGGCCTTGCGCAACCTTGTTCGTCACCTGAAGGCTGTCGAAACCGGTGCGCAGCATCAAGGCAGCCTGATCGATCAACACATCGCCAACGGCGCGCAATTCACCCGCAAAGCCTGCGCGGCGCAAAATCTCGGCCTTGGAATAGGAGCGACCGTCATTGAACGCCGGGAACTGCAAGGCGATTAGCGGCACGCTGCCAAGATCATCCAGCAGCGGTTCAATGGCTTCGCCCGGCGCAACCGAAACGCCAATCCGGCGATTGGAGGCACGGCGGCGTTCTTCGTCCAGTCCAAGCCATACGGCGAGCGGAATGATGACAGCCGGAGCGTCGTCCGCAGCTTCCAGATCGTCGGCAAAGACATAATCGTCTTCGCGAAAGCCATCGGCAGACCAGAGTTTGGTTTCGTTGATATCGCTCATTTCCGGTCACCTGCTCCCAAATTCTTCAAACTATCCGACAGACCCGACAGGTGGATGCCGCATTCTGTCTTTTCCGATCCCGCCCAGCGTCCGGCACGCTGATCTTCGTCGTCGTTCACGGGCCGCGTGCAGGGCATGCAGCCGATGGAACGGTAGCCCTGCGCGGTCAGGGGATGCGGCGGCAGATCATGCTTTTCGGCATAGGCCTTGAGATCGACGGCCTGCAAACGCGCCAGCGGATTGATACGAATACGCGGGCCGACCGATTCGAACGTTGCCAGGCTTTCGCGCGTCGATGCCTGAAACTGCTTGCGGCCCGTCATCCAGGCCCGATAAGGGGCCACGGCGCGCGCCATCGGCTCCACCTTGCGGATGAAGCAGCAGCGATCCTTGTCGGTCATCGACAGCGCGCCGAACGGATCGTCCGCCTTGAGGCTATCCTCAAGCGGCAGGATATCCTGCACATCAGTCAAACCCAGCCGGTCCACCAGATCATGACGATAATCGAGTGTGGCCCGAAAGTGCTTTCCCGTATCGAGAAACAGCACCGGCGTTGCCGGATCGATTTCCAAGATCATATGCAAAAGCACTGCCGATTCCGCCCCGAAGGAAGACACGACCGCGATCTGCCCCTCATAGAGTTCGCGCGTGACGAGCGCGATCACATCTTGCGGGGTAGACGCGCCGTGGCTGGCCTCCAGAAGGCGGGCCTCGGCGGCGGCACTTTCTTCAGCATCAAGCTGCACGGCTTATTTCTCCATAAAGCGCGCGTTTGAACGGCTCCATGCCTACGCGGCGATAGGCGGCGAGGAAGGTGTCCTCCGGACTTTCGCGCAAGGCGAGATAGGTATCGACCACCGTTTCGATGGCATCCACCACTTCTTCCGACGAGAAGCCGCGACCGGTGATCTCGCCGATGGCCGAATGCTCATCCGCCGAACCGCCAAGTGTGATTTGATAGAGTTCCTCACCCTTCTTCTCGACGCCCAGAATGCCGATATGACCGACATGGTGGTGGCCGCAGGCATTGATGCAGCCGGAAATCTTGATCTTGAGATCGCCGATTTCAAGCTGGCGCTGGTGGTCGCCGAAGCGCTCGGAAATACGCTGCGCCACCGGAATGGAGCGCGCATTGGCAAGGGCGCAATAGTCAAGACCCGGGCAGGCAATGATGTCGGTGATGAGACCGGCATTCGGCGTCACCAGACCATCCGATTGCAGCAGATCATAGACGGCTGCGAGATCGGCCTTGGCCACATGCGGCAAAACCAGATTCTGCTCGTGGCTGACGCGGATTTCATCGAAGGAATAGGTTTCGGCAATGTCCGCCACCAGCTCCATCTGCTCGGCGCTCGCATCGCCGGGAATACCGCCGATGGGCTTCAGCGAAATGGTGACGACCGCATAATCCGGGTTCTTGTGCGGCGTGACATTGCGCGCCACCCAGCTTGCAAATTCCGCATCGGCCTTCTGGGTTACCGCCAGCACTTCCCAGCCTTCCGGCCGTTGCGGCAGGTTCGGCATGCGGAAATAGCTTTCGATAGCGTCGATATCGCGCTGCGGCAGCTTCAGCTCGCCGTAACGAATATCTTCCCATTCGGCGTCAATCTCGCGGGTCAGTTCTTCGACGCCCGTTTCATGGACGAGGATCTTGATGCGCGCCTTATACTTGTTGTCGCGACGGCCATGCAGATTATAGACGCGCACGATGGCCGTCACATAGGTCAGCATGTCCTCGAGGGGCAGGAAGTCGCGAATCTTCTTCGCCACCATCGGCGTGCGGCCCTGACCGCCGCCAATATAGACGGCCAGTCCCAGATCGCCTGCCTCGTTCTTCTTCAGCTGCAAGCCAATGTCATGCACCTGAATGGCCGCACGGTCATGGTCGGAGCCGACAATGGCGATCTTGAACTTGCGCGGCAGATAAGAAAATTCCGGATGCAGCGACGACCACTGGCGCAAAATTTCTGCAAACGGACGCGGATCAGCCACTTCGTCGGCGGCAGCACCTGCGAAATGATCGGCGGTCACGTTGCGAATGCAATTGCCGGAGGTCTGGATGGCGTGCATCTCGACTTCCGCCAGCTCTTCCAGAATGCGCGGCACGTCCTTCAGGGCGGGCCAGTTATACTGGATGTTCTGGCGCGTGGTGAAATGGCCGAAGCCACGATCATAGTCGCGTGCAATCGATCCAAGCCTGCGCAGCTGGCGGCTCGACAGCGTGCCATAGGGGATGGCCACGCGCAGCATATAGGCGTGCAATTGCAGATAGAGGCCGTTCATCAGACGCAGCGGCTTGAACTGGTCTTCGGTCAGCTCGCCAGTCAGGCGGCGCTCGACCTGATCCTTGAACTGGGCAACGCGGGCCGCAACAAAATCGCGGTCGAATTCATCATAACGATACATAGTCTAAATCCGGGTTCAGAGCATTTCCAGCAAAAGTGGGAACCGGTTTTGCGTCCGGAAATGCGTCAACAGATATTACGAGGCGCGCTTCAAAGCAGGCTTATCAAGGGGCAGATCACCGAAGGTAACGATGGTCGGGCCGGAAAGGCGAATACGCTCGCGCAGGCGGATCGGGTAAAGCCCCTCCTCGCGCTCCTCGACATCGATCACATTCACATCAACGACCAGATTGGCTTTCGCTGCAACCTTGCCCGCCTCTTCAAGCGCCGTCACGGCTTCCGCATGGCGGGCGATCAGCGCGCCGTCGATGGTCTCCTGCCACGAACCGTCTGCACCGAGCCACACAGCCTGCCCGTCGATCAGCCGGTTTGCAGTGAGAACTTTTACGACCATTTCCAAACTCCAAACTTTTGTTAACCGCGCATCCTGCGGGTTTAGGCTGCGACGGAAACCGGCTTGAGGGCCAGCGCTTCGGCTTTGTCGATTGCGGCACCGGCGACTGCATCGCCAATGATCACCATGACCGGGCCGGAAAGTTCCTTGCGGTTTTCCAGATCCGGCAAATCCTTCAGCGTGCCGTGGAACAGGCGCTTGTCCTGCCGGCTCGCATTTTCCACCACCGCCACGGCGGTATCTTCATGCAGGCCCGCACCAATCAGGCGCGCAGCAACCGATGCCGCGACCGTGGAGCCCATATAGACGGCAATCGTTGCACCCGATACGGCGAGCTTCGCCCAGCCCGGCAGCACATCGCCCGTCATGTCATGGCCCGTGGTGAACACCAGCGACGAAGCGACACCGCGCAGCGTCAGCGGCAATTCCATATCGGCAGCGGCAGCAAAGGCCGAGGTGATGCCGGGCACGATCTCGAAACCGATACCGGCAGCACGCAGCGCCGCCATTTCCTCACCTGCGCGTCCGAATACCAACGGATCACCGGATTTCAGCCGCACAACGCGCTTGCCTTCCCGCCCCAGCGAAACCAGCAGGCGATTGATTTCTTCCTGGCTTTTGGAATGGCAGCCCTTGCGCTTGCCAACGGCAAGGCGCTCGGCGTCACGACGGCCCATGGCAATGACGCCTTCCGGCACCAGCGCATCATGCACGATCACATCGGCTTCCATCAAAGCGCGATGGGCGCGCAGGGTCAGCAGGTCTTCGGCACCCGGACCGGCGCCGACCAGCCAGACATAACCGGCAGCATTGTCACGTTGCTCGATCAGGTCGCTCGCAGCCTTGTAGGCTTCCACGCGGTCGCCATTTTCAATGGCGCTGGCGACACGGCCCGAAAAGAATCCGCGCCAGAAACTGCGGCGCGCCAGACCCTTGGGCAGCGCCCGCTCGACCAGCGGTCGCCAGCTTTCGGCAAAATGCGCAAGCTCGCCAAGGCGCGGCGAAAAGGCGGCATCGATACGCGCACGAACCATCTGCGCCAGAACCGGAGCACTGCCTTCCGAACCAATCGCAATCGTCAGCGGCGCACGGTTGACGATGGCGGGCGTCAGGAAATCGCAAAGGGCTGGACGGTCAACGACATTGACCGGAACCTTCTCGGCCTTGACCACGGCAGCAATGGCGCGATCCTGCGCTTCATCGCCGGTCGCCACGAAAACAAGCTTTGCGCCCTCGACATGTTCCGGCGCAAAAGGTGCTGCAATATGCTCCGCACCATGGCTCGCGATGAAATCGGCCAGATGATGTTCTGTTTCTTCGGCAATGATGCGAAGACGTGCGGATGTCTGCGCCACGAGGCGCGCCTTGTTCAAAGCTTCCTCGCCGCCGCCAACGACGACAACCACCTCTTCCGACACCCGGAAGAAGGCAGGAAAATCAGCCAGTAAACGCTTTTGCGGTAGAGACACAGAGACCATCCTTTTAAGATGGCGCCATTATCCATGGAGAGCGGGAGATTTATAAGAAACGGGCTTGCGCGTGAAAATCACGGCGAGCATCACTTTTTCTCAAAACAGCCGATTGCGGGATTTTAATTTCCCATAAGGCCGGAAATATATCTCACAATTTTTATAGGGTTTACATAGACTTATAGATATCGGTTACCGATAATCGCCGCTCGTGAAGAAGGCCGGAACATGTTTGGGCCAGCGGCGGGGCAGCACGGCAATCAGATCGAAACGCAACGACAGACGGGCATGATCGGGCTGGCGTTGCAGCCAGAGATCGGCTGCGGCTTCGATACGGCGCATGGCCTGCGGTGTGACGGCGAGATGCGCGGCTTCCAGGCTGCTGCGCGCCTTGACCTCGACAATGAGCACAAGATTGCCCCGCCGGGCGATCAGATCGATTTCACCGAGCCGCGTTCGATAGCGCCGCGCAACGATCCGAAAGCCTTTCAAAAGAAGCAGCACGGAAGCAAAGCGTTCGGCGCTGTGTCCGCGAAAGAAAGCAATGCGCTTTTTCTCGCGGAGGTCTGTCATCGCTGATCCGATTTCAGTTGCATAAGGCGCTGATAGAGAACCGATTTCTGCCCGCCGGTCATGCGCGCGGCCTCGCCTGCGGCCTTGGATGGCGGCAGTTCGTCTGCAAGCGACAGAAGCAGCTTGTCGATATCTTCCTCGCTTTGCGGAATGGTGTTGCCCGTCGGCGGGCCGACCAGCAGAACCACTTCACCGCGAATGCGATCTTCTCCGTCAAACTCCGCTGCAAGTTCACCCAGCGGCGCCGTGCGAATGGTCTCATAGGCTTTGGTCAGTTCGCGGCAAAGCGCGCCCATACGATCCGGCCCGAACACTTCAGCCATTTCGGCCAGTGTCGCCGCTGTCCGGTTTGGCGATTCATAGAACACCAGCGTTGCGTCGATGCCCTTGAGGCTTTCGAGCTTCGTCTGCTTTTGCCCATGCTTGGACGGCAGGAAGCCGCAGAACATGAAGGCGTCGGTCGGCAGGCCAGAAGCGGCAAGTGCGGCCAGAACTGCGGAGGCACCCGGAATCGGGACAACGCGAATACCCGCTTCGCGTGCTTCGCCAACCAGACGAAAGCCCGGATCAGAGACGAGCGGCGTGCCCGCATCGGACACCAGCGCAACGCTTTTGCCCGCAGACAGCGCGGCAATCAGCTTTTCACCAGCTTCTGCCGCATTGTGCTCATGATAGCTGATCGGACGGCGGGAAATGCCGTAACGGTCGAGGAGAACGCGGGTCACGCGTGTATCCTCGCAGGCAAGAACATCGGCTGCGGCGAGCGTTTCGATGCCGCGCAGCGTCATGTCGCCAAGATTACCGATCGGTGTCGACACGATATAAAGTGCTGGCTCCAATGGACGGGCGCGCATGGCTGTGCCGCCCACCACATATTCCCGTCGCCCCTCGCTTGCTTCGTCCGTCATTATAAGTTCCTTATGCCGCCAAGTCGGCAACCAGTGCGTCGAGCACCAGCGCACCATCTGGCGTTGCGCGAATGATGCTGCCGCCCATCGGCTCGATCATGCCCTCGGTGATCAGTTTCGCCAGACGCTTCTGGTCAACATCATGACCCGACAGCCGCTTGTAGCGATCCAGATCGATGCCTTCGCGCAGACGAAGCCCCATCATCAGGAACTCGTCGCCCTCCTGCCCGCCATCAAGATATTCTTCCTCGATAATGCCGTGGCCGCGCCGATCAACCTTGTCGAGCCAGGTTTCCGGATGCTTTTCGGTAATCGTCACTGTGCGAACGTCGTTTTCCACGAAACGCCCATGCGCGCCGGGGCCGATGCCCACATATTGCCCATAGCGCCAATAGACGAGATTGTGCTGCGACTCGCGCCCCGGCACCGCATGATTGGAAATCTCATAGGCCGGGAGACCATGTTCTGCCGTCACCCTTTGCGTTTCTTCATAAAGCGCTGCGGCGTGGTCCGGCTCCGGTGTGGTCAGCTTTCCGGCCTTCCAGAGATTGTAGAACTGTGTGCCTTCCTCGATGGTCAGCTGGTAGAGCGAGAGATGATCGGCAGCCAGTCCGATTGCTTCCTTCAGCTCTTCGCGCCATGCCTCGATGCTCTGGTTCGGACGCGCATAGATCAAATCGAAGGACAGGCGCGGAAAAATCTCGCGCGCCAGACGAATGGCGGCCTTGGCCTCCTCGACCGAATGCATGCGCCCGAGACGGCGCAAATCGGGATCGTTAAGCGCCTGAATGCCGAGCGACACGCGATTGACGCCTGCCGCGCGATAGCCGCGAAAACGGTCGGCTTCCACACTGGTCGGGTTGGCTTCCAGCGTCACTTCGATATCGGGTGCGACAGACCAATGCGACCCGATATTATCGAGCAGCGCGCCCACCGTTTCGGGCTGCATCAGCGATGGCGTGCCGCCGCCCAGAAAAATACTGGTGACCGTGCGCGGGCCAGTGCGCTCGCGCAGCGTTTCCATCTCGCGCCGGAAAGCTTCAGAAAAACGCGCCTGATCGACCGGCTTGTGACGGACATGGCTGTTGAAGTCGCAATAAGGGCATTTGGCCAGACAGAACGGCCAATGTACATAAACGCCGAACGCGGTTTCCCCATTCGCACGCGCGATGGGAATCGTGCTCACGCCGTCCACTAACGCCGGTGAAGAGGGAAACAGCTTGTTCATTTCGCGGAAGCCGGCTCCACGTTGAGCGCCTTTTCGGCAAAAAGCTTGAAGGCGCGGGCGCGGTGCGACAGGGCCTCGGCGTCGCCCGGCTTCCAGCCGTGCTTCTCACCGGCGGTCATTTCACCAAAGGTCTTTTCGTGGCCCGCCGGCAGGAACACCGGATCATAGCCAAAGCCGGTCGTGCCGCGTGGTGGCCAGATCAGCACACCTTCCACTTCGCCGCGGAAATATTCCGCTTCGCCATCCGGCCATGCAAGGCAGATGACGGAAACGAAACGCGCGCCGCGCTTGTCCGCAGTCGTCGCACCTTTTTCCTGCAAAAGATCTTCGACCTTGCGCATCGCCATATTGAAATCACGCGTGCCGTCTTCGGTTTCAGCCCAGTTGGCCGTGTAGACGCCCGGCTCACCATCCAGCGCATCGACCATCAGGCCGGAATCGTCGGACAATGCGGGCAAGCCGGTGGCCTCTGCCGCAGCAAGCGCCTTGATATAGGCGTTTTCTTCAAACGTGGTGCCGGTCTCGTCCGGCTCCGGCAAGCCAAGTGCTGCAACAGAGCTGACATCGAAGCCGAACGGACCGATCAGCCCGTCGAATTCCTTCAGCTTGCCTGCATTGTGCGAGGCGACAATCAGCTTGCCTTTTTCCAGCGTTCTCATTTTCAATTCCATAGTTTGGGTTCGGCAATCTCCAGCGAATTGCCGGATGGATCGCGGAAATAAATCGAATGTGCGCCATTGGGCCAATCGAAATCGGCCTCAATGGCAACGCCATGCTTTTCCAGATGTTTCCGCCAGCCCTCGATCTCGGCGCGGCTTGCAGCAAAACATACATGACCCGGCCCCGTTGTGCCATGCGGCGGCACAGGCAGATTGCCGGGCAAAGGCGGCTTCAAGGTTTCTTCCGCCTTGAAGAGCAGCAAAATGCCCTCACCACAACGGAAGAAAGCATTGCGCGCGCTGAGCTGGCCCACCGGTTCCAGCCCCATCGTGTTGCGATAGAATTCTACCGCCTCGGCGACGTCGCGGACATAGAGTGCCGTTTCAAGAATACGTGCAGCGCGCATGGATTTTCCCCTCGGTTGCGACGCATCCGATGCGGTTCATCGAGATTCCGGTTATGGCGAGCCGAAAATGGTGGTCTTTGAGACCCGGAGCGGAGTGTACTTAAAGTACATGAGCACCGGAAGCGAAAAAGAACGCCATTTGCAGGCCGCCAGAGCCGGAATAACGCGAACCGTCAGGCGACGGCCATCTTCTGCAAGGACACAAGACGATCGACACCGCTGCGCGCCAGTTTCATCAGGTTCAGGAACTCTTCTTCCGAGAAAGGCGCGCCTTCGGCGGTGCCCTGAATTTCAACAATGCCGCCCGCGCCGGTCATGACGAAATTGCTGTCGGTCTGGGCAACGGAATCTTCCGCATAGTCCAGATCGAGAACAGGAGCGCCTTCATAGATGCCGCAGGAAATGGCGGCGACATGATCCTTCAGCACCTTCTCGACCCGCACCATCTGGCGCGCTTCCATCCAGCGCAGGCATTCATGCAAGGCCACCCAGCCGCCGGTGATGGCTGCCGTGCGCGTGCCGCCATCGGCCTGAATGACATCGCAATCCACCGTAATCTGTACTTCGCCAAGCGCCTGCATGTCCACGACAGCGCGCAAGGAGCGCCCGATCAAACGCTGGATTTCCTGCGTGCGTCCGCCCTGCTTTCCGGCAGCGGCTTCGCGGCGCATGCGATCGCCGGTTGAACGCGGCAGCATGCCATATTCCGCCGTGACCCAGCCCTTACCCGTATTGCGCATCCAGCCCGGCACCTTTTCCTCAAGGCTTGCGGTGCACAACACATGCGTATCGCCAAACTTGACGAGGCAGGAGCCTTCGGCATGTTTCGAGATGCCGCGTTCGAAAGAAACGGCACGCATTTCGTCAGCCGCACGCTTGGATGGACGCATAGAAAATTCCTCGATTCATTTTTCCAGTGCGGCTTTTTAGGCTTCCCAATCGCAAATAGAAAGGCGCTTTCCCTGAAAAACCGACAGAGGGGTTGAGAGCTCTGTCAGGATAAAGCTAAAAGCTTTGACGCTTTGACTTCCAACCCTATATTCGTCCTATGCTATTTCTAGTGTGGCGAATCCAAAATTCGCATCACCTAGGAACAGCGCTGTGAACGAATTTCGGATTCAAAGCCACACCAGGGTTCGCGACCATATTATGATGAAAACGCCGGAACACCAGCTTTTGAGTTCGCTCGACCAGCGTTCGCGTGATATTTTCCGACTGATTGTGGAAACCTATCTGAACGATGGTGACCCGCTCGGCTCGCGCAACCTGTCTCGACTGCTACCGCATACGCTTTCACCTGCCACGATCCGCAATGTCATGAGCGACCTTGAGCATCTGGGCCTCATCTATGCGCCGCATATTTCAGCCGGACGCCTGCCGACGCAGATCGGGCTACGCTTCTTTGTCGATGCGTTTCTGGAAGTGGGTGACCTGCCACCGGAGGAACGCTCCTCCATTGAGGCGCAGGTTCGTTCCGCCGGAATGAACAATTCGGTTGAAAGCGTTCTGACCGAGGCAAGTCAGGTTCTTTCAGGGTTATCGCGTGGCGCGGGCCTCGTGCTTGCCACCAAGGCAGAAGGCGCACTCAAGCACATCGAATTCGTTCGTCTCGAACCGACCCGTGCTCTCGCCGTTCTGGTCATGCAAAATGGCGACGTCGAAAACCGCGTCGTCAATCTGCCCGTCGGTATCAGTAATTCGCAACTGGTCGAGGCATCGAATTTTCTCAACGCGCATATTCACGGCCATACGCTTTCCGAAGCCAAGGCTGAATTGGAGAAGCTGACGGAAGAAACGCGGCAGGAACTCGATCAGCTATCGCAGGAACTTGTCGCCCAAGGGCTGGCGGTCTGGAGCGGTGCCGGAACGGATCAACCGGCACGGCTGATCGTTCGCGGACGCGCCAATCTTCTGGAAAATATCCATGCGCAGGAAGATATCGAGCGTCTGCGCCATCTCTTCGATGATCTTGAGACCAAGGACGGCATGGTCCAGCTTCTCGATCTCGCCGAGGCCGGATCAGGTGTCCGCATCTTCATTGGTTCGGAGAACAAGCTTTTCTCCCTTTCCGGCTCATCGCTGGTGGTCGCCCCCTATCGCGACAGCGAGCAAAGGGTTATTGGTGCTCTGGGAGTCATTGGGCCCACCCGGCTCAACTATGCGCGGATCGTTCCCATGGTGGACTACACCGCCCAGATCGTTTCCCGCCTCCTGCGGTAACTGTGAGATTTGCCGGGACAAACCAAGTCCCTGAAAATAGACCTTGATTTTACTGGCATGAAACTCGATATCCGCCCCAGAAGATATTCAAGACGGAAGTAGCATTATGGCTGACGAAAAAAACAAATCCCAGAACCCCGATCTTGAGCAGCGCGACATCAACAATCCCCGGGATCGTGAGGCGCTGAACCGAGCTGCCGACGATTTTCTGAAAGCGCG
>JACDJC010000162.1_pt1 | contig 87436 bp, 78 predicted proteins | sample 7454191 | NCBI WGS metagenome assembly JACDJC01 (sample SAMN14253291, study PRJNA609438) | sludge metagenome | isolation source: sludge after 25d culture with pyrite and EDTA | collected 2018-12-20 | reverse complement strand
CTCAGGCTGCCGACGCAATCGTCGCGCCAGAGCCAGAAGCCGTTGAATATGTCCGCGTCTGCGATGCTTACGGCGCTGGCTACTTCTACATCCCAGGCACCGAAACCTGCCTGCGTATCCATGGTTATGTTCGTTACGACGCAACCGGCGGTGATGACGTATACGCTCGGGCCGGTGGATATTCGTACGATCCTGAAGACGGATACTCTTTGAAGGCCGGCGGTAAGGATCGTGACACTTGGTCGAAACTTGCCCGTTTCGCCCTCAAGGTCTCGACGGCTTCGGAAACCGAACTTGGAACCCTCAAGACTTATTCGGAAATGCGTTTCCAGTGGGCTGACGGCGCGGACTCTGGCTCGACCGGCACCCTACGCTTTGGCTACATCCAGCTCGGCGGTCTGCGCGTTGGTCTTGATGAATCGGCCTTCGTAACCTTCCCTGGTTACCTTGGCAATGTCATCAACGATGATGTGATCCTCGCTGGCGGCTATCGCACTGGTCTCATCAGCTACACCTTCACCGGCGGCAACGGCTTCTCGGCCATTCTGTCGCTCGAGCAGGGCAACGACGTTGATGTTGATTACAACGGCACCATCGATGATTACATGCCGCACGTTGTTGGCGGCCTGAAGTATGCTGGTGGTTGGGGTTCGATTGCTGGTGTTGCTGCTTACGATGCAACCAATGAAGAGTGGGCCGGTAAGGTCCGCGCAGACGTAAACATCACCGACCGCTTCTCGGTCTGGGTACAGGGTGGTTACAAGTCTAGCAATGACGAGTATCTGCGCCCGACTGCTGGTGGCGGTTACGTCGTTGACGGTGGCGACAGCGCTTACAAGGGTCTGCGTACCATCAACAGCTTCTACGGAACCTGGGGTGGTGACTGGGCTGTCTGGGGTGGCGCTGCATTCAAGGCGACCGAAAAGGCTACCTTCAACGTTCAGCTCGCTTATGAAGATGCAGGCACTTTCGCAGCAACCGCAAACGTTGCTTACGAACTGGTCCCTGGCTTCACGATCACGCCGGAAGTTTCGTACACCAAGTGGGATGACTCCAAGTCCCTTCTTGATGGCGAAGATGCTTTCCAGGGCATGGTTCGCTTCCAGCGCTCGTTCTAATCAGATCGACGCTTGAACATAATGCGCCAACGGGAAACCGTTGGCGCACATCCAATTGAAACATAGCTCACAAATGCGTGCACTTCGATCTTTCCAGAATGGGGAATTCGAAAAGGATCGAGATCCGAGGGGAATTACAGGGGACGACAAAAGCTTGGGGGCAATCTGGTCTTTGAAAGGATCGAAAAATGTCTCCACATAAAGTTAGCTCACATATCTTGTGCTCCGAGAATTATTTCATTAGTTGTGCGTCTCATATATCTATGAGGGGCATGCAATGATCGTCGTTGGGGAAACGAAGATCGACATGGGCGAAAAGTTTGCGCCGATAGTCGACTACAACTTACAGTACACATCCAACAAAAGTCCGAACCACCGGCTTGTCGAACAATTTTCGGTGGCGGAACTGACGGGGAAGTATATCAACATCCTGTGGGATGACGGGTCACACAAGTATAATGTTAGGTCGTTTCTTGGCGAGATTGACGAAATTCTGAAAGGTGAACGCTTTTCAGGATTCGATCAGGAAATGCTCGACTCCGTTATCGGCTCGCTTCGTGAGCGCGGCAACAGCAATGCAACCATCAATAGAAAGATGGCTGCGCTGAGCAAGCTGCTGCGAAAGGCGCACAAGATGGGGGATATCTTCAATCTACCGGAATTCATCCGGCAGAAGGAGCGTGTAGGACGTATTCGATTCCTTGAATATGAGGAAGAAAAACGCCTGTTCGCCGCGATTAAATCGCGCTGTGAAGATAGCTACCGGTTATCACTCTTTCTGGTCGACACGGGCTGTCGCCTTGGGGAAGCAATCGGCGTTACCTGGAACGATATTCAGGATCAACGGGTTACGTTCTGGCTCACCAAATCAAATCGCAGCCGTACTGTGCCCCTCACCCGCCGTGCCCGCAAAGCAGCACATATTCCGCATGAAAAGCTCAAAGGCCCCTTCTCCATGCTCAATCAGGTCCGGTTCCGCCATATCTGGAATGAGGCAAAGATGGAAGTCGGCCTTGGCACGGACGATCAGGTCGTTCCGCACATTCTGCGTCATACCTGTGCATCTCGACTGGTTCGCGGTGGCATCGATATTCGTCGTGTTCAGATGTGGCTGGGACACCAGACCCTGCAGATGACCATGCGCTATGCTCATCTTGCTACACATGACCTCGATTCATGCGTGAAAGTGCTTGAAGTCCACTAGAGTGGCTCCAGTTAGAATGGAATCGTGAGCTGCTCTATCTCTTTGTTGGCAAGTCTTATCCGATGCGTCGTAGCGGGATAAGAAATCAGTTCAGCGAGCTGATTTCCCTGCGTAGAAGCTGTTTTGTCTTGCAGGAGATACTCTGCAAGGTAGCTCGAAAATTGTAACCAGGTTTTCGGATAAGATCGAGTGGGCACACATAGTCAGAGCATCGATCGGTCCAGTCAGATCGAAATGCCCTCTACGCGACTTCGGCACGTCCATGTGTAGGACTTCATAGCCAGCCCCTTGGAGGCGTGGCTGAGGTCATGATGTTTATCGATATTCGGGTTCAGGCCCGGATAGTTTCACCTTGTCTAGCCTTATTGCTTAGCTTTAACTGGCAGCAAGCGCGATCATTTACTCGCATTATTCAGCCGACGCGGAATCATTGTGATGGCACCGGCGAATACAAGTTGCTATGCCTTTTCCCAGCAGGACAGGCGTTGGTGACTGACGGCATTCTCCAGCCCTTCGATTTGTCCTCATCACATTGTGCAGGACTGAGAATCGACTGGAAATCGCCATGGGATCGCCCCGCCTTACACCGCTCGTCGCAAGCTTACCATCCACCGTTCCTTTTACCGGTCCTGAAACGTTGGAGTTACAGCGGGGAAAACCTTTCAAGGCGCGAATCGGCGCCAATGAGAGCAGTTTTGGTCCAGCACCATCTGTCCTCGAAGCCATTCGGACGGAAGCAAGCGAGATATGGAAGTATGGCGACCCTGAAAACTATGAATTGCGCCACGCCATTGCCGCACATCACAGCGTGAAACCTGAAAACATCATGCCGGGAGCGGGTGTCGATGCCTTGCTCGGATTGGTGGTCAGGCAATATGTTCAGGAAGGTGACAGAGTCATCAACTCGCTGGGCGGCTACCCGACCTTCAACTATCACGTTGCCGGTTATGGCGGGAAACTGTCTACTGTTCCTTATATCAACGACAGATCAGACCTCGACGGCCTGCTTGATGCGGCGCGCAAGCAAGATGCCGCAATTCTATATCTCGCCAATCCGGATAATCCGATGGGAACCTGGCATGAGGGTTCGGATATCCAGTCCTTCATCGAGCAGGTTCCTGAAACCACGATGCTCGTTCTGGATGAAGCCTATTGCGAAACGGGGCCTGCCTCCGCCTTCCCGCCTTTCGAAACCGACCGGCCGAACATTTTGCGAATGCGTACCTTCTCCAAAGCCTACGGCCTGGCAGGAATTCGGTGCGGTTATGTGGTTGGCAGCGCTGAAGCCATCAAGTCCTTCGACAAGATTCGCGACCATTTCGCAGTGAACCGTCTTGCGCAGGCAGCGGCTATCGCTGCCCTCAAAGATCAGGCTTACCTGCGCGACGTGGTAGCTAAAATAATAGCCGGTCGAGATCGCATCGTCACAATCGCCAAGGCAAACGGCCTTGCAACCGTCCCCTCTGCCACGAATTTTGTCGCCATCGATTGCGGCAAGGACGGAGCATTCGCCACGGCAGTTCTCAACGGCCTGATAGCGCGTGACATCTTCGTGCGCAAACCCGGTGCCCCGGTTCTCGACCGCTGTATTCGCGTGAGCGTCGGTATCGATGAACAGCTCGATCTTTTTGAAGCTGCCCTACCTGCAGCTCTAGAGGATGCCCGAAAAAACACAGATATTCGCGAAACTGCCTGAACGGTGGAGCTATCGATGCAGATTCAATCCGATAGTCGGCCCCATAAAATTCTTTTCAGCACGCTGGCCGGGCTGTGCGGTGCGCTTGCAATCGCTGCTTACGCGGGAGCGGCCCATGGTGGGGAGAACCATCTGGGCAATATTGCTCCGCTTCTTCTCGGCCATGCGCCCGCGTTTCTGGTGTTATCGCTGATCGTGCCTGCCAGCCGCACCGCTTATCTAGGCGGGATATTACTTGTCATCGGCCTCACTTTGTTCTGCGGCGATCTCTTCATGCGTGACATGACGGGTGATCGGCTCTTTCCGATGGCTGCACCGACTGGTGGATCATTGATGATTCTCGGTTGGCTAGCCGTCGCAATTACTGGCTGGTTTTCAAGAACCAAATAAAAAGGGGCCGAAAGGCCCCTTCTCTCTAAGATTGTCCTGATAGGATCAGGAATTACCCTTCAGGCGCGCATTGCAGAGGCTGTAATAACCGCCGCCCTTCTGTACCCACTTCAGGCCGCCAAGTGCATTGGCATCCTTCAGGGCATGGTACTGTTCGAGGCAAGTGTGCATACGAGCCTTGCCAGCGGATTCGCTGGAGAATTTTGCTGAAACCGCAGTCGGGAACTTCACACCTTTCGGTGCAGCAACTGTCGGTGCTGCCGGTTCGTTGTTGCCATCCGTGCTGAGCGCTACCGGATCTGCACCCGCGCCACACTCGGCCTTGCGGAAATCGTTCCACTTAACACCATTGTCCGTACCGGCATCCTTGGCCGCCTGATACTTGGCGCTGCACTGCTTCATTGTCAGGCCTTTGGCGCTGTCATCTGCTGCCGGAGCGGCTGCACTCTTGGCTGCCTTTTTGGCTGGAGCGGCAGGTGCTGGCGCTGCGGGAGCTGCGGCGGCATCTGCGCCGTCTCCGCATTGCGCCTTGCGGAAGTCGTTCCACTTCATGTTACCAAGCGTGCCAGCATCCTTGGCCGACTGATACTTCGCGCTACATTCCTTCATCGTCAGCGCGTTGGCAGGCGATGAAAATGCAAACGCAGCGGCACTCATGATAATGGCCGTGCCAGCCATAGCTGTGATGGATCGAATAGACATCTTGTCACTCCCTGTCGAATGCAGCCTTTCGATCGCGTGGCGTGCTTTGTGCCTTGCGATCTTGCTAATATAGAAGAACGGTAGATGTCATCGTTGCTCTGACCCGTTCCGCTTATACGTCAACCTTGCGCTTCGCAAAGTTGACTGTCAATCATTTGGTCAATATTACCCTCAGCTCCAATACAAATTTTCTAACGGGCTTTCTTTGCTCGTTATGGTCATGCAGGTGCCATGAAGTAAAATTATAGTACTTCCCACCTCATGTCCGATTTTTATTCGAACAGAGTTAAAATCCTGGGGCGGTGCAGATGACAAAGCGGATCATGATCATTGGCGGCGCCGGTTCAGGAAAATCAAGCCTCGCGCGTGCGCTAGGCGAGGTTACCGGCTTACCGGTCGTTCATATCGATACCCTCTACTGGCAGCCCGGTTGGACGATGCGATCACGTGACGAAATCGGTCGCCTCACCAAGGAAGCGGCAAATCAGGACAGATGGATATTCGAGGGCAATCATAGCGAAACTATGAATTACCGAGCCTTGCGGGCAGATATGCTTATTTTTCTCGATATATCGACCATGCGTCGCCTGTGGCGTGTACTGAAAAGAACGGTAATCCACTACGGACGCTCGCGCCCAGATATGGCGGAAGGTTGTGTGGAGCGTTTCGACTGGGATTTTCTGAAATGGGTGGCTGGCTATCGCCAGAACGGCCGTATTCGTGCGCTGGTCTTTCTAGAGAAGGCGCCTCAACATCTTTCCAAGCACCATTTGCGCAGTCCGTATGATGTGAAACGCTTTCTTGCGCAGATGGCGCGCGAAATAAAATAAAACAATCGGCCTTCCCGATTGCGATAAATCCACAAAGAAGACCGTGAAATAACAATATTTCAAGCCGTGCGCTGCATCGCAAGGGCTGTTATATTTAATCGTCTCCCAAGACTTTACGCTGCGTGCTATGGCCCAATCATCTGCACAGCGCGAATGCATGACATGCCGGAACTCGTTCCGGCACCGTAATCTTTTTGCCGGATTGCCGGCTTCTCGCTGTTCTGGAGTTTCCACGTGGCCGATATCACTGATAACGCCGCTGCCCTTATTGATGCGCCGAAATCTGCCGCATTCGACCGTCACCGCCTCTATGAAGATGCTATGGCGATGCTGATCGGCACATCCTTCATTGCACTTGGCATTACGCTTTACAGCCAGGCGATGCTAATGACTGGCAGCACCGCCGGTATCGCCCTTCTCATCCAGTATGCAACAGGCGCTGAATTCGGGTTGCTCTATTTCCTGATCAATCTGCCATTCTACTATTTTGCCGTGCGTCGAATGGGGTGGGCTTTTACGATCAGAACATTCGTCGCAGTGGCCATGATGTCGGGCTTTGCGCGACTGATGCCCTTGAGTGTCGACTTCTCAAGCGTCAATCCGCTTTTCGCCGCACTCATGGGCGGTACCTTGATGGGTATGGGTGTACTCGCACTCTTCCGGCATCGTTCCGGTGTCGGCGGCGTCAATATATTGGCGCTCTATCTGCAAGATGCCTATGGGATAAGGGCCGGCTGGTTTCAGCTCGGCCTCGATATCCTGATTATGCTGGTCTCGCTGTTCTTTATCCCGTGGGAAAATATGGCACTTTCCCTCATCGGTGCGATTGCCATGAATCTTATCATTGCAATCAATCACAAACCGGGCCGGTATCTCGGTATAAGCTGAGAAAACAAAAAGCCGCCTTCGAAGACGGCTTTTCTCACAAACAACTGTTTGTCGCTCAGTGGGCGGTCATCCACTCGCGTGCGTCGCGCAACGCTGCTGCCAGTTCGCCCTTGCTCATCGTGGCAGCCACCTGATTACGCATGCGGGCGGCCTTCTCGCTGCCGCGGATGGCCGCAATGTTCAGCCATTTGTGGGCCTGCACCACGTCGATCTCGCAATCGCGACCGATGGCAAATTTCATGCCCATTTCCAGAAGAATGCGATCCTGCGCGATTGCGTTGTTCTTATTCGTAAAGCTCTGAAACTGTGCCATTTTCTTTTGTCCCTGTTAAATCCCGAGAACCGTCCGGTCTTTATTTCAAAGCCTGATTTCGTTGCTTCGAAACTGCCGTCTCTGTCGTTCCGTTCATGCTCTCAAATCTACGGGAAAGGATTGAAATGCGCGTTAAACCAGATGCTTAACGAGCAACCAACAAAATCCGAACAAGGGATAAACTTGGGATTTTGTTAAACATGCAAGTGCCGCCGATTGCTGGATTTTCGTAAAAATTCGATTCAAATCCGCATGATTGAACGAAACCAGTTGCTAACTATAGACAACATTCGAACGCGGGCGTGTGTGTACAAAGGGCAGTGTTTCATGTGCCGAGCACGACATAAATATCCCTCTTCCGCTTCGCCGGAAACTGGTTTACGTTTACGTTTGCGTAAGTTTGATGGGTGGTCGAGGAGGCTTCCGTCTTAAACTTCAGAACGCATCACAGCGGTTTCATCGTTGCGACCGGCAAAACCGGGACTGGCGGCGATTTGGGAGGAAAGAATGATCCGCACACTTATTCTTGGAATGACGCTTGCAGCCACCTTTGCCGCACCCGCCCTCGCCGAGGAAGGGATCGTCGGCACGTGGAAGCGTCCGAACGGCACGATCATCAGCTATGCAGCATGCGGCGCCAACAAGTTCTGCGGCACGGTGCAGACCGGCGAATACAAGGGCAAGTCCATCGGCACGATGTCGGGCACCGGGGGCAGCTATAAGGGTGAGGTCAACAAGCTTGACGAAGGCAAAACCTATACTGGCAAGGCCAGTGTCAAGGGCAATACGCTTTCACTCTCCGGCTGCGTGATGGGCGGCCTGATATGCAAGAGCGAAAGCCTGGCGCGCCAGTAATATCCAGCGCTGCGGAATCAAAAAGGGCGGCCCCAGGCCGCCCTTTCTTTCATCGCTTGTTCAGCGTGCCTTCTGACCGAAGAGAATCTTGTGTTCCTCTTCCTTGTTCACGGACGCATTTGCACGTTCACGTTCTTCTTTGCCGACCACGAGACCGCGCTGCACCGCAGGGCGCGCATTCATCGTCTGATGCCAGCGCTTCAGGTTAGGGAAGTCATCCAGGTTCTGGTCATAGTTCTTGTAGGCATTGATCCAGCCAATGGAGGCCATGTCGGCAATGGAGTATTCGCCTGCGATATATTCCTTGCCTTCAAGTTGCCTGTTCAGGACGCCGTAGAGACGGTTGACCTCATTGGTATAGCGGTCGATGCCGTATTGGACTTTTTCCTGAGCATAGATACGGAAATGCCCGGCCTGCCCAGACATCGGGCCTAGTCCACCCATCTGCCACATCAGCCATTCGTCAACGGCGACACGCTTGCGTTCCTCGGTCGGGTAGAACTTACCGAACTTCCGGCCGAGATATTGCAGGATCGCACCAGATTCGAACACTGAGATCGGTTCGCCGCCCGGCCCTTCCGGATCGATGATCGCGGGCATACGGTTATTTGGAGCGATCTTCAAAAAGTCAGGCTGGAACTGATCGCCCTTGCCGATATTGATATATTTGACCTCGTAGGGAACGCCCAGTTCTTCCAGCATGATGCTGATCTTAAAGCCATTCGGCGTGGGCCAATAATACAATTCGATGGGCTTGGTCTGTTCGGCCATGGGTTCTCTCCCGCTGATCCTGAAATTGCGCGGGACGTGTTCCCGCATTCCAATGATGGGAAACATAAGACCCTTTCGGGCAGGCACAAGAGCCACTTGTGGCAATAAACGGAACATCAATATTTTTGAACACTGCATGAACGACGCTCTCAGGGACGGTTCAGGCGCCATCGCTAGATTGAATAGGGAGAACAGAAATCAGAACGGCTTTGGGGGTCAACCGGTATGCTTCGTCGTTTAACAATTGTCTGCCTGATGATCGCTGGCTTTGCCGCAGTCGCCAGCATTTTCGTTGACCAGAGATATAACGTCTACCGGGATCAGCCGGTGATCGGGCCTGTAGCCGCATTCACCCAGAAGCCTGCTGGAGAACGGCCATGAAAAGAACCCGGATCATAGCCGCAGTCGCCCTTCGGGTTTTCCTTTTCACAGCCATTTTCACCGGTCCGGCAGCGACCTTCGCCTACACGCAGATTGGCCAGCATTCCCAGATGAGCGGCATCGGCCTCGTACTTTATGTTAGCCTGCAACGCGTCGCATAAACTGGGTCATATACCAGTCATGGACTCTGCTATACTAGGCCATGACACAGCGAATCGAACATCCATTTCTGACCGAGATCAAAACACCTCCGACCGTTGACCCGGAGGTTTTCAACGACGCCGGTGCGGCGGTTGCCGCCCTGCAAAAGCTCTATGATCGCAATACGGCCTTCCTGCGCGATGCGTTCGAGAAGGTTGCGCGCGGCGAAGTTCCGCCGCAGCGCTATCGCGCTTATTATCCCGAAATCTGCCTGTCCACATCGAGCTTCGCGCATGTGGATTCTCGGCTGGCTTATGGCCATGTCTCGACGCCGGGCGATTATTCCGCAAACATCACACGGCCCGATCTGTTCGACCACTATCTCACCGAGCAGATTCGTCTCCTGATGCGCAATCACGGTGTGACCGTGACGGTGAAAGAGTCCTCAACGCCGATCCCGATCCATTTCGCCTTCAAGGAAGGCACTTATGTAGAGGCATCTGTCGCCAATGCCTTCACGCACCCGCTGCGTGATCTCTTCGACGTGCCCGATCTGGCGGCAACCGACGACAAGATCGTCAATGCCGATTTCGAGCCCGCCCCCGGCGAACCGATGCCGCTTGCGCCATTCACTGCCCAGCGCGTCGATTATTCACTGCATCGGCTGGCGCACTACACGGCGACGAGCCCGGCGCATTTCCAGAACTTCGTGCTGTTCACCAACTACCAGTTCTATATGGACGAGTTCTGCGCCTATGCCCGCGAATTGATGGCAGAAGGCGGCGGCGGTTATGAACAGTTCGTTGAACCGGGCAATCTGATTACGCGCGCGGGCGAGACCGAACCAAGCAGTGGCAGCCCTCTACCTCGCCTGCCCCAGATGCCAGCCTACCACCTGCAACGGGGCGACCATTCGGGCATCACGATGGTGAATATCGGCGTGGGACCATCCAACGCCAAAACCATCACCGATCATATTGCAGTCTTACGTCCACACGCCTGGTTGATGCTCGGCCACTGCGCTGGCCTTCGCAACAGCCAGCAGCTTGGCGATTATGTCCTGGCACACGCCTATATGCGTGAAGACCATGTTCTCGACGACGATCTGCCTGTCTGGGTGCCGTTGCCAGCACTTGCTGAAATTCAGGTTGCGCTGGAAGAGGCCGTCGAGGAAATCACCGGTCTGGAAGGTTACGATCTGAAACAGATCATGCGTACCGGCACGGTCGCAACCATCGACAATCGTAACTGGGAACTGCGCGACCAGCGCGGCCCGGTGCAACGCCTCTCACAGGCACGCGCTGTCGCGCTTGATATGGAATCCGCTACAATTGCGGCCAATGGTTTCCGTTTCCGTGTGCCTTACGGCACGCTTCTGTGTGTTTCCGACAAGCCGCTGCACGGTGAACTGAAACTTCCGGGCATGGCTACCGAATTCTACAAGCGACAGGTGGCGCAGCATCTGCGCATCGGCATCCGCGCAATGGAAAAGATCGCCGCCATGCCGGACGAGCGGCTGCATTCCCGCAAGCTCCGCAGCTTCTACGAAACGGCTTTCCAGTGACGTTAAGGGAGTAGGGGAATAAGGGAGTAAGGCAGTATGTTGGAGCTGTGCTGGAAACAGAGCAGCTTGGATCCTACTCCCTTATTCCCTTATTCCCTTATTCCCTTATTCCCCTACTGCCTTCATTTCCATTATCGCGCCGTATTCAATAGCTAGAGGCATTTCATGTCGAAAAGCCGTGAAAACCTTTCATTCCTGTTGTTGCTGGTTGCTGTCGCGCTGTCGGTTCCGCTCGTGCTCGGATTTCTTGGGGCGGCACATCCCGCACTGGATTCCTTTTCGCATTTTCGAGCCCACCTCGCCGTCTTGCTGGCAGTGCTGACCGTTCCTTTGCTTTTCACCAAAATGCGGCGCGAGGCAGCGATGCTTCTGCTTTTTGCCGTTATGGCTCTCAGTACAACTGTCGGTGCTGCACGCGATTTCCTGAGCGGCTCCACAGGTGCACAGGCGCAGGAACAAGGTGGGGCACGCTACAGCCTCGTCCAGATCAATTTGCGCGAAGACAATCCCGAACCAAAACGTATTCTCCAGATGATTGCGCAAGAAAAGCCGGACGTCATCACCTATGAGGAAGCGAGTGAGCAATGGACAAAATGGCTCACCATTCTCCAGGGTTCCTATCCCTACCACCTCAATTGTGCTGACGATCCCAACACATGGGGCGTGGGCATCCTGTCGAAGCGGCCTTTCAGCGAAGATGCACAGACGGCCTGCGTCGGAGATGGTTTGCTCGCAATTGCGCCGATCAATTTCGGCGGAACGACCGTGCATGTCGCAGCACTGCACTTTTCATGGCCATGGCCACGCTGGCAGCCTTATCAACTCCGCTACATCGAACCGGAACTACAGAAGCTGAAAGGTCCTCTGGTCGTCGCCGGTGATTTCAATGCGGCACCGTGGAGCAATGCCGTTCGTCGTGTCGAACATGCCTCCGGCACCCGTCATATGACCGGTATCGGCGGCACGTGGATGACGCACCTGCTGCCTGTTACGCTGGCGCCCTATATCGGCCTGCCGATTGATCAGATACTCGTAAGCCCCGAAATCGGAGGTGCGAAGGTTTCGGCACGTGAAGATGCTGGCTCAGATCATCTGCCGGTGCGGCTCGATTTTTCCGTTCCGCCGCCCGTTCGGCCAGATGAAGAAGAACCGGAAACCCAGTCCGTCATGCTTCAATAAAAAAGGCGGTTCCAGACCGCCTTTTTCTTTCACATGTTCACGTAAACAGGTCCCTCGCCAACTCTCTTTTAGCCGCATTTCCGGAACGCAAAACCGGCGCCACTTTTGCTGGAAATGCTCGAACGGCGGTCGAGACGGACACTGTTTTCCGCAAACATTACATGTTTACGTAAACAGGTCCCTCGCCGCCTTGCGGCGGCACCCAGTTGATGTTCTGGTTCGGGTCCTTGATATCGCAAGTCTTGCAGTGCACGCAGTTCTGCGCGTTGATGACAAACCGCACGTCCTTTGCCTGCGGATCGGCAGCAGAGTTGCCGTCGGCATCCACCCATTCATAAACACCCGCAGGGCAGTAACGTGTCGACGGACCGGCAAAGATGTCGTGTTCAGACGTCTGCTGCAATTTCATGTCACGGACCTGAAGATGCACAGGCTCATTCTCGTCATGGTTCGTGTTCGACAGGAACACCGACGACAGGCGGTCGAACGTCAGAACGCCATCCGGCTTCGGATAGTCGATCTTCGCGTGTTTCGCAGCCGGCTCAAGTGACTGCGCATCAGTCTTGCCGTGCTTCAGCGTTCCGAAGATGGAGAAGCCGAAAAGCTGGTTGGTCCACATATCGAGGCCGCCGAGCGCCACGCCAGCAATCGTGCCGAACTTCGACCACAGCGGCTTGACGTTACGCACGCGCTTGAGATCTTTGCCAATCAGGCTCGAACGCCAATTGTTCTCGATCTCGACCGGCTCGTCATTGGCGCGTCCTGCGGCAATTGCCTCGGCGATCTTGTCGGCAGCGAGAACGCCGGAAAGAACCGCATTGTGGCTGCCCTTGATGCGCGGCACGTTGACCAGACCGGCCGAGCAACCGATGAGTGCTCCGCCCGGAAACGAAAGCTTCGGCACCGACTGGAAACCGCCTTCGGTAATCGCACGTGCGCCATAGGAAAGACGCTTGCCACCCTCGAAGACATCCTTGATGGCCGGATGCGTCTTGAAACGCTGGAATTCTTCAAACGGCGACAGATACGGGTTCTTGTAGTTGAGGTGCAGCACAAAGCCGACCGCAACCATATTGTCCTCGAGATGATAGAGGAACGAGCCGCCGCCGGTCTTCATGTCGAGCGGCCAGCCGAAGGAGTGCTGAACCAGCCCCGGTTTGTGCTTGGAAGGATCGACCTGCCACAATTCCTTGAGCCCAATACCGTATTTCGCCGGTTCGCGGCCCTCGTCGAGCTTGAATTTCGAGATCAGCTGCTTGGCAAGCGAACCGCGCGCGCCTTCGCCGACCAGCGTATACTTGCCGAGCAGCGCCATGCCGCGTGTATAGTTCGGACCATGTGTTCCGTCACGCTCGACACCCATATCGCCAGTGGCGACGCCGATGACTGCGCCCTCGTCATTGTAGAGCACTTCGGTTGCTGCAAAGCCCGGATAGATTTCCACGCCAAGTTCTTCGGCCTTGGTGCCGAGCCAGCGGCAGACATTGCCCAGGGACACGATGTAATTGCCATGATTGCTCATCAAAGGCGGCATCGCGAAATTCGGCAGGCGCACGGAACCTGCAGGCCCCAGCACGAGGAAATGATCGGCTGTCACGGGCGTCTTGAAGGGGTGCCCCTCTTCCTCGCGCCAGCCCGGCAGAAGCTGGTCGATGCCCACCGGATCAACGACAGCGCCAGAAAGAATATGCGCTCCGACTTCCCCACCCTTTTCGAGGACGACCACGGAAAGTTCGGGATTCGCCTGTTTCAAGCGGATTGCCGCAGCAAGGCCAGCAGGACCCGCGCCGACGATCACAACGTCGAATTCCATGCTCTCGCGTTCGGGAAGCTCCTGGTTTGCATATTCTGGGGCTTCAGACATTCATCCCTCCGTCCGGTGTAACATCGTCTTCTCACTAAGGTAGCCCAGACGACGCATCCAATTGTTTTTGTGCATGATCTAATCGCGAATACCCATGAACCGACTGCCTGTCAGCACTGATGGTATGGAAAGACCTGCCGTTTCCCCGTAATCTGCCTTACCCTGTCGCAGAGTTGGAGACTGTCGCAAATGCGTCCAATTGTCCAAAACAGGCGTCCTACGTCCACATATTCATTTACCTTAACGTAAACGTCAAATCTATTCCATTCAAGAAGCTGCGATGAGGATTTGTTCTTGGTGATGGAAGAAGTACGACTTCACAGCATGTCATGAGCATAAGAGAGCCGTAGCTGGCTCTGGCTGGAATATGCCGGTGTGAAATCGGATATGAATTGTCACTAACCGTCGAAACAAGCCCTAAATCCCAACCGGGCTCTTGCATTCACCCGCAAAATTCGCCACCTCAGAGGTGAGGTAGATAATGGCTGATAATCGCGAAACGCTGGATATTGAAGGTTTGCTCCGCTTCTATGCGGAAGCAGGCGTTGACATGCCGCTTTCCGAAACGCCGTTAGACCGGTTTGCGGAGCCTCAGCGCCCTGTTCCTTCGCAACCAACGGCGCAAATGTCGAATTCGCCGGAGCGCGCCCGGCAGCAGCAACCACGTCCGGCCCCGACACCTGCCCCCACCAGCAGGCCAGTTCAAGCCGCAGCCGACCTTCCCGACACAGCGCAGATTGCGCTCGCACGCGAGGCGGCGGCACAGGCTTCGACGCTGGAGGAATTGCTGGAGAAGCTCGCTGCATTCGACGGCTGCAACTTGAAATTCACGGCGAAGAACCTTTGTTTCGCCGATGGCGATCCGTCATCCGACATCATGTTCATCGGTGAAGCGCCCGGACGGGATGAGGATATGGAAGGATTGCCGTTTGTCGGAAAATCCGGACAGCTTCTCAATCGCATGATCGAATCTATCGGCCTGAAGCGAGAAAGCGTTTATATCGCCAATACGATCCCGTGGCGTCCGCCCGGCAACCGCACGCCGACGCCGCTTGAGACGGAACTCTGCCGGCCATTCATAGAACGACAGATCGAGCTTGCCGCGCCGAAAGTTCTGGTTGCACTTGGCGGACCTGCGGGCAAGGCACTCACTGGCGCGACGGAAGGTATCCTTCGGCTACGCGGCAACTGGAAGATTCATCGTACGCCCAACGGCCTCGAAATTCCCGTCATGCCGACCCTGCACCCAGCCTACCTTCTGCGAACGCCAGCGCAAAAGCGGTTTGCATGGCGCGATTTTCTGGCTGTGAAGCTGAAATTGGCCGAATTGATTAGTTGAAATCTCCGTAGTTCAGTGGCATCGGCAGGCGGCGTAGGCGGTATTGTCACCAACATGCCGCAAACTTGTTCTATTTCGCCGCTTGCCAAACCGCCTTTCGGCGACAAGTAGCCCTAAATTCAGATTCCCCATGGGATTTCACTGTGGAGTTTTTCATGGCTGGCCAGCTCCTGCCCATAGCCGCTTTGCTTGCAAGCACCTTTCTGATGCTGCTTGCCGGTGGCCTTGCGGGTATTCTTCTGCCCTTGCGTGGCGGCATGGAAGGCTGGTCGACCACGACCATCGGCTGGATGGGTACGAGCTATTCTCTCGCCTTCACGATCGGCTGCATCGTGGTGCCGCATCTGGTGCGGCGCGTTGGGCATGTGCGCGTCTTCTCCTCGCTGGCGACGCTGCTTTCGATGGCGCTATTGTTCCATGCACTGGTCGTCAATCCCGTCGCATGGATGATCTTCCGTGGCGTTGCAGGTTTTTCGCTCGCAGGCAGCTACATGATTATCGAAAGCTGGCTGAATGAGCGTGTGACCAATGAATCGCGCGGCCGCATCTTCTCGATCTATATGATTATCACCATGCTCGGACTGTTGTGCGGACAATACATCCTGCCGTTCGGCGATGCGGGAACGCAGACGCTCTTCATCATTTGCGCCATCATCTATGCAAGCGCACTGCTTCCAACCGCCCTCTCAAGTGCACAGTCGCCCAACCCGCTGACGCAGGTTTCGCTCGATCTGAAAGGGCTTTACCGACGGTCGCCTGCTGCAGCCGTCGGCTCGCTGATTGCTGGTATAGTTGCAGGCACCTGGAACTTCCTCGCTGCCATTTACGGCGAGATGAACGGCCTTTCGACCTTCGGCATCGCAACAATGCTTGCCTGCGCCATGGTCGGCGGCGCGATCTTCCAGTATCCGCTCGGACGGGGTTCTGACTTTGTCGATCGTCGCTATGTCATGGTGATCGCCGGTATTATCGGCTTTGCCTTGTCGATGGTGATGGTGCTGTTCCACCCCACTTCGCCCTATGCGCTCTACATCATGATGTTTCTGTTCGGTTCGGTGATTTATCCGATCTACAGCCTCAACGTCGCTCACGCCAATGACTATGCGGACGCCAGCGAATTCGTGAAGGTTTCCGGCGGATTGCTGATTATTTACGGCGTGGGCAGCGTCATCGGGCCTGCTCTTTCCGGCCCGTTGATGGATATGATCGGTGCATCGGGCTTCTTCGTAACCATGGCCATTGCCTACGGCTTATACGGCCTGCATGCCTTCTGGCGCATCCGTCGCTTCGAACGCCCAGCCATCAGCGACCAGAAGACCGAATACAAGTTCCATACGCCGGACGGCCAGTCCACGCCGGAAACCATGCAGCTTGATCCTCGTGCAGAGGGCGCACCCGGTCAAAGCTGAATTCATTGTGTCTGAGGTGCGTTCACCTTGTGGGGCGCAATGGAAAGCTTGTGCTCGCGGTAGATGATGAAACCGCCCGCCGCCATAACGATGGCGCTACCGGCCAGCATTTCGAAAGTCGGGATATCGCCGAACAGCAAAAATCCGATGGCAAGTCCCAGCAGCATCGAAGTGTATTCGAAGGGAGCAATCGTCGACATCGGCGCATGGCGATAACACTCGGTCAGAAGGATCTGACCAACACCACCCGCAAAGCCAGCACCGACCAGCATGGCAAGCTGTGACCAGTTCGGTACGATCCAGCCGAATGGAAGGCTTGCCAGGGAAATGACGCTCGCGGATAGGGAAAAATAGATCACAATGGTCGAGGTGCGCTCCGTCTGCACGAGGCGACGCACAAGCATCATGGCCACCGCAGACAGAATAGCCGCGCCAAGAGCGGCAAACGCACCCATGGCCTCGTCATGCCCCATGCTGCCGCCGGAAAACACCGTCAGCCGCGGCCAGATGATGACCATCACACCACCAAGCCCGATGAGAACCGCGCTCCAGCGATAAAATCGCACGACTTCATGCAGGATGACCGCGCCAAGAATGACGGTAATCAGCGGTGAAGCGTAGTTGATCGCGATTGCTTCGGGCAGCGGCAGCTTGGTGAGAGCGAAAAAGCTCATCGACATGGAACAGACGCCCACCAGCCCACGCCAGAAATGGCTGAAACCGTTCTGGGTGCGGAACACGCCGGAAAGCTGCCCGCGCCACCCCAGATAGACCAGTATCGCGAAGATTGCGAAGAACGACCGGAAAAAGATCAACTGTCCGACAGGCACGCCTTCAGCCGCCTTCAGCAAGGTGGACATGGCGACAAAAACGGCAACGGAAGCGATTTTGAGACCGATGCCGAGCATCGGGTTGGTTTCAAGATGGGCAGCCTCGACAGGCGCGCTCGTATGAGCGTTCACAACGCAATTCCTTAAAAACACAAAGCGCAGGTTCGCCCAAAATATTCGAGCGCCTGTTTTCTTATTCCTGTTTGTGAGACAGCACCAGTAGCACAAAGGTTCCGCTGAAAATTATTTGGCAAAGTGTCTGTCGTTTGTTTTGTCGCATTATCCGACGCAAAGCCGCTTCGCACTTTTGCTGGAAATGCTCCGGTCACAAAAGGCCGGTTGGTTGTTCTGGAATTGAGTTTCCCTTGGCTGCAATTCCGGGTACGAATCCAGCATTGTGAGTTCAATGTGAGTTCAGGGAGAGAGTTTCGCTATGCGTACTGAAACCGGCCAGACATTCCGTCTCGAAGATTATCGTCCGACCCCATACGCCATACCCGAGACAAAACTGGGCTTCTCACTGGAACCGGGAAAAACGCTCGTCCGTGCTACGCTGACGATTGAACGCCGGGATGACACCCCGGCTGGCACACCGTTGGTTCTCGATGGTGACGAACTGAAGCTTGTCAGCATCGCCATTGACGGCAAGGCGCTTGCCGACAACAGCTATGTCGCAACGCCCGACCAGCTTGAAATCAGCGATCTGCCGGAAGGCAAGCGCTTCACGCTTGAAATCGTGACAGAAATCAATCCGACCACCAACCGCCAGCTATCCGGCCTTTATCGCTCCAGTGGCGTTTATTGCACGCAGTGCGAGGCAGAAGGCTTCCGCCGCATTACCTATTATTATGACCGCCCGGATGTGCTGTCAGTTTATACGGTGCGAGTTGACGCCGACAAGCAAGCTGCCCCCATTCTCCTGTCCAATGGCAACCCCGTTGACAGCGGATCGGTCGAAGGCAACTCGGACCGGCACTTCGCAATCTGGCACGATCCACACCCAAAACCGTCCTATCTCTTTGCACTCGTTGCCGGATCGCTTGGCGTCGTGAAGGATCACTTCACCACGCAGTCCGGACGGCCTGTCGATCTGGCAATCTATGTCGAACATGGCAAGGAAAGCCGGGCACTCTATGCGATGGATGCACTGAAGCGATCCATGCGCTGGGACGAGGAGAAGTTCGGGCGCGAATATGATCTCGACGTCTTCAACATCGTTGCCGTTTCCGATTTCAACATGGGCGCGATGGAGAACAAGGGTCTCAACGTCTTCAACGACAAATATGTGCTGGCCGATCCCGAAACCGCAACCGACGTCGACTATGCGGGCATCGAAGCGGTGATCGCACACGAATATTTCCATAACTGGACCGGCAACCGCATCACCTGCCGCGACTGGTTCCAGCTCTGCCTCAAGGAAGGCCTGACGGTCTATCGCGACCACGAATTTTCCGCCGATGAGCGCTCGCGCCCGGTGAAGCGCATCGCAGAAGTGAAGATTCTCAAAGCGCAGCAGTTCCCGGAAGACGCCGGGCCGCTCGCTCATCCTGTGCGCCCGCGCGAATATCGTGAGATCAACAATTTCTACACGGCAACCGTCTATGAAAAAGGTTCGGAAGTCGTGCGCATGATCCGCACGATCATCGGGTCTGAGCTCTTCCGCAAGGGTATGGACCTCTATTTTGAGCGCCATGACGGAGAAGCGGCGACTATCGAAGATTTCGTCAAGGTTTTCGCCGATGTTTCCAGCCAGGACTTTTCACAGTTCGCGCTCTGGTACGATCAGGCTGGAACACCAAAGGTGGAAGCCGCTTTCGCCTACGATGCTGCGAAGGAAACCTTCACGATTGAACTGGTGCAGTCGCTGGGAGCGACGCCCGGACAAACCGTCAAGAAGCCGATGCATATCCCGATTGCCTTCGGCCTTCTCGGTTCTGACGGCAAGGATATGATGCCAACATCCGTTGAAGGTGGAGACGTGCGCGGCGACGTCATCCATCTGCATCGTTCTTCCGAAAAGATCATCTTCCACGGCATCAAGGAACGCCCTGTGCCGTCGCTGTTGCGCGGGTTCTCGGCTCCCGTAAATCTATCAGCACCTCTATCGGATGATGATCGCGCATTCCTGGCCCTCAACGACAGCGATCCGGTTGCCCGCTGGCAGGCATTAACCGGAATTTTCAACCAGGCCCTGCTTGAAGGCGCCAAGCGTGTTCGCGGCGGTCATGCACCGGCGATTGATGATAAGGTCATCGAACTTGCCGGAAATATCGCTTCGGACGGGACGCTTGTTTCGGCCTTTCGTGCGCTTTGCCTCACGCTGCCGAGCGAAAGCGACATCGCACGCGAGATGGGCAGCAATGTCGATCCGGATGCGATCCTCGCCAGCCGAAACCATTTCGTGGACGCTATTGCCACCCGATATGCCGACGACTTTGCAAAGCTCTATGATGGCCTGAAACAGGATGGCGCTTTCTCGCCGGATGCAGACGCAGCAGGCAAACGTGCCTTGCGAAACGTGCTGCTCGATTATCTGAGCCGCCACGACAAAAGCCAGAAACGCGCCGCCAGCCAGTTCGTCAATTCGGATAATATGACTGACCGCTTCGCGGCGCTGGCCGTGCTGGTGCACCGCTTTGGCGATACGGACGAGGCAAAGGACGCACTGGCAAGTTTCGAGCACCGGTTCGGCAAGGATGGTCTTGTGATGGACAAGTGGTTCAGCGTGCAGGCGAGCCGTCCCGGCGACGAAGCCTTGCAAGCTGTGCGCGATCTTACGAAACACGCCCTCTTCTCGCTCGACAATCCGAACCGCGTCCGCTCCGTGATCGGCTCATTCTCCGCATCCAATCCGACCGGCTTCAATCGCAAGGATGGTGCGGCCTACGAGTTCTTTGCAGATACGATCCTGTCCATCGATCCAGAAAATCCACAGCTTGCAGCGCGGCTTCTGACGGCGCTTCGCTCCTGGCGTTCGCTTGAAGATACCCGCCGCGAGCATGCAAGGGCAGCGCTGGCGCGTATTTCAGGCGCAGGCAAACTATCTACCGACCTGCGCGATATCGTGGACCGCACTCTCGCCTGATTCGCGACCTATCCTGATCGTTATGGTGATTCGCTCGTTCCGACTGCTTAACCAGCAATCGGAACGAGCCATTTCATGCTGATGAACGCAAAGGCGGCGGGCAGTCAGCTTTCATGAGTCTTTTCATGCCTTTAGCCGAATCAAATGCGATGCTGATTCCACTTAAGAGCTTGAGATTCATGAATAAATTGGCTGATAAAACCCTGATTTTTACGCCTCGTTAACGAATTCGCTGGACAGCGCGAATCACTTTTGATTCATTGATCATATTCGGAGGTGGCGTATTCCGAATCACTTCACTCGCAGGGAATTCACGAGGGACCATTATATGGCGAGCACCGACGCGTATGGCGCGCCGGCGGGGACGCATTGCGAATCCGGTCGGAAAAGAAGGAAAGGCAAGCTTTCGGGCCATGTCAGTCTTCTTGCTGGTCCGGCCTATGGCAAGTTCATCTCAATCGAGCCTATCCTGCGACGCCTCGTTCCTGCGCTCATCATCATTTTCCTGATTATTCTCGGCGTAGCGCGCGTCTTCTCGATGCTGGCGTGGCGCGAGGATATCGAGCAGCAGCATAAGGCATTTCTGTCGGCTGCGACCGCCAATCTCGCACAGATGATCGAGCGTGTTGCCAATGGCACCGACGCCGGAGCGCAGATCGCCGCGAAGGATATTCAGGACACAATAGCCGAGTTTCGTTCGCGCGGGCTGTCGTCGTCCGGCATGACGCTTGCCGTCATTGACCCACAATCCTCCGTGGTGGCAATTTCAGGCCCGATGTCCGATCTATCCGGCAAGCCGGTCGATACGATCCTTTCGGAAGCACAGCCGCTGTTCCTGTTTGCAGAACGTGCAGGCGTGCTGAAAGTCATGTTGCAGGGCGAGCCGGCTTTCGGCGCCTTGTCGAAGCCTATGACCCTGCCCTATTCCGTTATCGCCGTCGAACCGGAAAGCGCGATCTTTGCCGAATGGCGGCGGGCCGTGTCGCTCAATGTGACGCTCTTCGCAGGCACAACTGGCGTCATGTTCGCCATCCTTTACGCCTATTTCAGCCAGGCAGCGCGAGCCCGTGAGGCCGACGATCTTTCCAACCAGATCCAGCGTCGTATTGATCTGGCGCTGGGCCGTGGTCGATGCGGCCTGTGGGATTGGGACATGGCACGCGGTCGCATCTACTGGTCACATTCCATGTATGAGATGCTGGGCTACGAAGCACAGGATGCGGTGCTGCCATTCGGCGATGTGGCTGCAATCATCAATACGGAAGATGGCGATCTTTATTCGATCGCCGAACAGGCAGCGGCAGGCGATATTTCGCATGTCGACCGCGTCTTCCGCATGCGCCACGCCGATGGTTCGTGGGTGTGGATGCGTGTTCGCGCGGAGATCGCCAGCGAAGGAGATCTTCATCTGGTCGGCATCGCCTTCGACGTCAGTGAACAGCACCGCTTTGCGCAGCAGACGGCAGAAGCCGACATGCGCATTCGCGAAGCCATCGAGAATATTTCGGAAGCCTTCATCCTGTGGGATTCCAACAATCGCCTCGTCATGGCGAATTCCAAGTTCAGTGAATATGCTGGCCTTCCGGTCTGGACGCTGAAACCCGGCGTGCCGCGCAACGAAGTTGATGCCCATACACGCCCGTTTACTTTCGAACGCCGCATGGCCAATGAACATAACCGCGCTGGTGGTCAGACCTTTGAACGCCAGCTCAGCGATGGCCGCTGGCTCCAGGTCAACGAACGTCGCACGCAGGACGGTGGCCTTGTTTCCATTGGCACGGACATTACCCAGCTCAAACTGCATCAGGAACGTCTGGTCGACAGCGAACGCCGCCTGATGGCGACGATTCACGACCTGTCGATTGCACGCAAAGGCGAGCGGGACCGCGTGCGTGAACTCTCCGAGCTTGCCCGCAAATACGGTCAGGAAAAGGAACGCGCGGAAGCCGCTAACCGCGCCAAGTCCGAATTCCTCGCCAATATGTCTCACGAGCTGCGCACGCCGCTCAATGCGATCATCGGTTTCTCGGAAATGATCCAGGCAGGCACATTCGGCCCGCTCGGCTCCGACCGTTACGAGGAATACATCAACGACATCCATACAAGCGGCAACTTCCTGCTTAATGTCATCAATGACATTCTCGACATGTCGAAGATCGAGGCCGGGCATTTCTCGCTCGACCGTGAGCAGATCGATCTCTGCCCGCTTATCAATGAAACGGTACGCATGATTTCGCTGCAGGCGGATGAGAAGAATATTGCGGTCAATACGCGCATCGAAGAGGCAATGCAGCTCTATGCCGACCGGCGCGCGATCAAGCAGGTGCTCATCAACCTTCTCTCCAATGCGGTGAAGTTCACATCCTACGGCGGGCAGATCACGGTACGGGCGCGAAAGACCGGCTCAGCCCTCTTCATGACTATTCAGGATACCGGTGTCGGCATTCCAAAATCGGCAATCAAGAAGATCGGCCAGCCCTTCGAACAGGTGGAAAACCAGTTCACCAAGACTCATACCGGTTCCGGCCTCGGACTTGCCATCACCCGTTCACTGGCCGAGCTTCACGGCGGCTGGCTTCGCATTCGCTCAACCGAAGGCGTTGGCACCGTGGTTTCGGTCTGCATCCCTGATCGCAAGCGCGGTCAGGTTGGACATGGTGCGGAAATCCACGCGGCCTGATTAGATGGTCAAAAGCTTCTCAAAACTTGTCCGCACGTCAACGGCGACTTCCGCCAGATGATGCTCGACGCGCTTTATGTCTGGCATGTCGGCCGCACGGCATAGCAGGTCGATCATGCCGGGTATGAATTCTTCACGTTTGGCATCGCTTCCAAGACACAGACGGATCGTCTGGCTCAGATTGGTATAGAGGCGATGGGCGCCGACAAGGCTATCGGCAAGCGCCGGATCAGCAAAAGACGGGTCCAGGGCCGAAAGGATTTCTTCTGTACCCAAGGGACGCGGCTTCCGGTCGAGCTTGTTGGCCAGCACGGCAAACTGGGCGATGAATTCCAGATCGACAATGCCGCCGGGCTTCAGCTTGAAATCCCAATCATCGGCAGGTGGCTTTTCCTGATAGATGAGGTCGCGCATCTCGCGCACATCCTGGGCGATCTTCTTCACGTCACGGGGAGAGACAAGAACCTTGTCGATCTCGCTTCTGATGTGATCCATAAACGCCTCGTCGCCATGAATCGGGCGCGCACGGGTCAAGGCCATATGTTCCCATGTCCATGCTTCGCTGCGTTGATACTTGCCGAAGGATTCGATGTGGGTGGCAACCGGTCCCTTATTGCCGGAAGGACGCAGCCGCATATCAACTTCGTAGAGCACGCCTTCCGCAGTTGGCGCGGAAAGTGCCGCAATGAGCCGCTGGGTCAGGCGAATATAATATTGCGAGGGAGCCAGCGGCTTTTCACCGTCTGATTCATCCGTCTCCTTGTCGTGATCGTAAAGCAGGATCAAATCGACATCCGAACCGGCGGTGAGTTCGCGACTGCCAAGCTTGCCCATGGCCAGAAGCGCCACTCTCGCGCCCTTAACCTTGCCGTGGCGTCGCTCCAGTTCAGCCGCCACAACCTCGAATGCCTTGCCGATCATCAGTTCAGCCAGATCGGAAAATGCGCGACCAGCGCGCACGCCATCAATGGCGCTTGTGAGCAGGCGAATACCGATCAGAAAACGATGTTCGGCAGCGAAGATACGCAACCGGTCCAGCACTTCCTCATAATCGGTCGCAGGCCCCAGAAACACGCGAAGGCGCTCTTCCAGATAGGCGCGTGTCGGCATTTCCGAGAAAATCGCCGGATCGAGCAGACCGTCAAAAACATGCGGGTTGCGCGTGATGATTTCGGCAAGCCGGGGGGCGGCGCTCATAATCAACACGAGAAGGTTCAGGAGACGGGGATTGGATTGCAACAGGCTGAAAAGCTGGATGCCCGCAGGCAGGCCCTTCAAAAAACCGTCAAAACGCAAGAGCGCTTCATCCGCGCGCTTGGTCTCGGCAAAGGCCTTGAGCAGAGCGGGCGTAAGTTCGGTCAGGCGCTCACGCGCTTCGGCAGATTGCGTGGCGCGATAACGCCCGAAGTGCCACGTGCGGATCACGCGGCATATATCGCTCGGACGTTCATAGCCCATGGCCGCGAGCGTCTCCAGTGTGCCCGGATCATCCACATCGCCAGTAAAGACAAGATTGCCGGATGAGCTTCCAAGTTCGGGAGCCTGCTCGAACAGGGCCGCATAGTGCTTTTCGACGACCTTGAGCGCATCGAGAAAAACATCTGAAAAGGCTGCCGGATCGGCGTAACCCATCATATGGGCAACACGTGCAAAGCCTTCATCGTCTTCGGGCAGAATATGCGTCTGCTCGTCGGCGATCATCTGGATGCGGTGCTCTACGTCGCGGAGGAAATAATATTCCTTCGCCAAGGCATCGCGAGCCCTCTCGGTGATCCAGCCCCGCTCCGCCAGTCTTGCCAGCATCGGCACTGTCTGGTTGCCACGCAATTCGGGAAAGCGCCCTCCAGCGATGAGCTGCTGCGTCTGAACGAAGAATTCGATTTCGCGGATGCCGCCACGTCCCAGTTTCACATTGTGGCCGCGCACAGCGATATCGCCGTGCCCCTTATGGGCGTGGATCTGCCGCTTGATCGAGTGCACGTCGGCAATGGCCGCATAGTCGAGATATTTGCGCCAGACATAGGGGGAAAGCTCCGCCAGCACCTGCTTCCCGGATTCGCGGTCCCCTGCAACGGGCCGCGCCTTGATCATCGCCGCGCGTTCCCAGTTCTGGCCGCGCCCTTCGTAATAATGAAGTGCCGCGCCGACAGGAATGGCCAGCGGCGTGGAACCGGGGTCCGGACGCAGGCGAAGATCGACGCGGAAGACATAGCCATCGCCGGTGCGGTCCTGCAGGATGCGGACAAGGCGGCGTGTCAGCCGTGAGAAAGTTTCGACGCATTCATACGGATCGCCGATGGCCGGTCTGGTTTCATCGATGAAGACGATGAGATCAATATCGGACGAATAATTGAGTTCACGCGCACCGAACTTGCCCATGCCGAGAACAATCCAGCCACTGTCCTTGTCGGGCTGGTTTCGGTCAGGAAGTTTAATCTTGCCCGCACTATCCGCATCAAGCAGCAGAAACCGGACGGCTGCGCCAGTGCAGGCCTCGGCCAGATCAGTGAGCCAGCCCGTCGTTGCTTCCGTATTGAAAATGCCAGCGAGATCGCAAAGCGCGATAAGGACATGCGCCTCACGTTTCAGAACACGCAGGCTGGTCATGAGGGAGGCTTCCGTCACGTCTGCACTTGCAGCACTGGCCGAGATATCCGCCAGAATATTCTCTAGTGCAGCCTCCGGCGATTTGTCGACGATGCGATCCAGAATACGCGGATGACGGGTCAGTGCTTCGCGAATGAATGGAGAAAGATCGAGAACGGCCGAGAAGAACGGCGCGGCTTCTGCCTTTTTCAGCAAGGCTACGACGTCTGTAAGTTCCTCTTCTCCGGCACGCGCCGCAAGGTCAGCCAGGAAGGTCTCCGCCCTTGCAGGATCAAGCGGCGTCAAAGCACGAATCTCTCTCTCCAAGAATAGTGCCGTTGCGTTTTCTGCCGCCATGATCCCCTCTTATGTCACGCCATTATTCGACCTTGCCCGATGGCAATGGAAACTCCAGCACAGCGCGCAGGCCCGGATCAATGCCTTCAAGACGAAGTGCGCCACCGTGCAATTTCATCACCGCCTTGGCAAGACTTAAACCGAGTCCCGAACCGGGCTGCGTGCGGCTTTCCTCAAGGCGAACAAACCGTTCTGTCGCCTGTTCGCGTTTTTCTTCAGGAATGCCGGGACCATTATCGGCAACGATGATGCGGACCCAGTTCGGATCACGCTCCATAGAAAGGCTCACTGTCGCAATCCGCTCATCGCCGCCCGCATACTTAATTGCATTGTCGACGAGATTGGAAATCGTCTGCCCGACCAGTTCGCGATTGATATGAAGCGCAACTTCATCGAGATCACCAAGTGTCAGGTTCACACCCGCATCCTCGGCAACGGGCTCATACATTTCGGCCACGTCGCGAAGGATCGGCGCTACCGGCATGTTTTCGAGATTCTCCGATGAATAGCCTGCTTCAAGACGCGAAATCATCAGGATCGCGTTGAAGGTCCGGATCAATTGATCCGACTCGCCGATAATATCTTCAAGCGCCTCACGATATTCAGGTCCGGCCTTCTTGCCGGAAAGAGCTTCTTCCGCTCGATTGCGCAGGCGCGTCAGCGGCGTCTTGAGATCGTGCGCGATATTGTCGGAGACCTGCTTCAGCCCCTCGTTCAATTCCAGAATTTTGCCAAGCATGACGTTGAGATTGCCCGACAGGCGGTCGAATTCATCACCCGAGCCGTTGACCGGAAGCCTGCCCGTCAAATCCCCATCCATGATGCGCTGTGAAGCCTTGGACACGTCATCGATGCGCTTCAGGGCGCGGCGTCCCACAAACAGCCAGATCAAGAGCGCTCCAACGCCCATGATACCTAACGCCAGCATCAGCGACCGGCGAACAACATCACGGAACCGCTCCGGTTCACCCAGATCGCGACCGACCAGAAGCCGCATGCCGTTCGGCAATGCGATCACGACCGCAATGGCGCGGTGCTCCGTCTCCGTGCCCTGCTCGCCATAGCGCCGATATTTGAACCCGCGCTCAATAATGCCATCGGTATCCAGAACACCGGGCTCCACGCTCTCCACATTACCCGCAAGGATGCGGCCTGTCGGATCAGCGACCAGATAGAGATAAGCGCCCGGCTGGCGCGAGCGATAATCGATTGTCCGCACGAGCTGCGGTATGCCGCCCCGCGCATAGCTCTTGCCAATGCTGCCGATCTCCTCACCCAGCGATTGCTGGGTCTGCGCGGCCAGCATGGAAGCAGACAGATTGGTCATGTAGAAGACCAGCGCTACCGCGCCGACGATGAACAGCAGCAGATAGAGCGTTGATAGTCGAACGGCGGTTGTGCGCATGAGCGCTGAAAAGCGGCTCATCAATCCACCTTGGCGACTGCGGATTGTTTTGCACGTCCGGCCTTCAGCATGTAGCCGGCGCCACGCACCGTATGAAGCAGAGGAACGTCGAAGCCCTTCTCGATCTTGGAACGCAAACGCGAGATATGCACGTCAATCACATTGGTCTGCGGATCGAAGTGATAATCCCATACGTTTTCGAGCAGCATCGTGCGCGTGACAACCTGTCCGGCATGACGCATCAGATATTCGAGAAGTCGGAATTCGCGAGGCTGGAGCGTAATATCCACATCCTGACGGCGCGCTGTATGCGCAAGCCGGTCAAGCTCCAGATCGCCGACGCGGTAGATCGTATCTGCTTCGCGGGGACTGGAACGACGTTGCAAAACCTCGACGCGAGCCAGCAGCTCGGAGAATGCATAAGGCTTGGTAAGGTAGTCGTCACCACCGGCTCGCAGTCCTGTGACGCGGTCATCCACTTCGCCGAGTGCGGAAAGGATCAGGACCGGGGTTTCCATGCCCTTGGCACGCAAACCAGCCACGACGGACAAGCCATCACGCTTCGGCAGCATGCGGTCGACTACGAGGACATCGTAGCTTCCATTCTCGGCCAGCGTATAGCCGGTCTCGCCGTCACCGGCGATATCGGCGGAATGTCCGGCCTCGGTGAAGGCCTTCTCCAGATAGCGGGCCGCTTCGCGGTCATCTTCAATAACGAGAATCTTCATGGCGCTACTTATAATACCGTTTGATGATAAGGCGATGCCAGGCGGAGAACCGCCTGGCATCGAATTGCTCAGAGCCTTAAGGGCTACCGGTCATCATCCCTGATCGATCGGCAGGGCCACGAAGCGGCTCTGATCGTTGCTCTGCAATTGCAGCAGCACTGCCTTGCGACCCGACTTGGCGGCTTCGCTGATGGCGTTGTTGATGTCCTTGGCGCTCTTCACCGTCTGGTTGTTGACGCTCATGATGATATCGCCGGAACGGACACCACGGTCAGAGGCATCGCTATCGGGATCAACGTCGGTTACCACCACGCCGTTGCCATCTTCGGATGGGGTCACGGTCAAGCCATAGGAGTCGAGCGTCTCGCTCTGGCTGCCGCCGCCATTGTCACCCGAAGTGCTGGCCGACTTGCCGAGATCGCCAGGCATCGCCTCGATGGTGATGTCGATTTCCTCGGCCTTGTTCTTGCGCCAGACGGTGAGTGCCGCCTTTTCGCCTGGAACAATGCCAGCAACCTTGCGTGCCAGATCGCGCGGATCCTGAACGGGTTCGCCGTTGACGGCAGTGATCACATCACCGGACTGGATGCCAGCCTTGGCAGCAGGGCCGTCCTTCTGCGGCGAAGCGACGATTGCGCCCTTCTCTTCAGCAAGGCCGAGCGAAGCAGCAATATCCTTGGTCACCGGCTGAATCTGGACACCGATCCAGCCACGTTCGACCGAACCCTTCTTGATGAGCTGGTCAACGACCTGCTTTGCGGTAGAGGCCGGAATTGCAAAGGCAATACCCACGCTACCGCCCGAAGGCGAGAAGATTGCGGTGTTGATGCCGATGACCTGACCGGACAGGTTGAAGGCCGGACCACCAGAGTTGCCCTTGTTCACAGCCGCGTCGATCTGGATGAAGTCGTCGTAAGGACCGGCGCCGATATCACGGCCGCGAGCCGACACGATACCGGATGTCACCGTACCGCCGAGACCGAACGGATTGCCGACAGCCACAACCCAGTCACCGACGCGAATCTTGTTGTCGTCGCCGAATGCAACATAGGTGAACTTCTTCTTCGGATCGTTGACCTTCAGCACGGCCAGATCGGTACGCGGATCGGTTCCGATCAGCTTTGCGTCAAGTTCCGTACCGTCATCCATGACAACGCTGTAGGCATCGCCATCAGAAACCACGTGATTGTTGGTTACGACATAGCCGTCTTCGGAAATGAAGAAGCCGGAACCCTGGGCGACCGGACGTTCATGACCGGGGCGCGGACCGCGCTTGCCGGGGCCACGGCGATCCGGGCGGGCATCGGGACGAGCGTCGCCACGCGGATCCATGCCGAAATCACGGAAGAAGCGCTTCAGCGGATGATCGTCCGGAAGCTGATCAAATCCGGGAGGGCCCGAGAACTGGCCGCCGTCGCCGCGATCAGCAGTTTGCTGCACGTCCTTCTTCACGCGGACGCTGACAACAGCCGGACGAACCTTCTCAACAAGATCGGCAAAACCCGCAGCCTGCGGCGGTGGCGTTACCTGGACTGCGTCAGCACGCGCATCATTGAGCGCACCAAGCGGGCCGGTAGCGAGAAAACCACCGGCGAGAGCAGCCGATAGTGCAATCGCGGCAACGCCCTTGCGATAGTTGGAAATCCTGGCTCTGGACATTTATTTCTCCTTACGAGCAGTAATCCGGCCGCTGCCCTGATCTTTCAGGAAACGCAGGCCTGTGAAACCTTTATAGAGCGTAAGATAGTCAGGGCTACCTTACCGCTCCGTTTCCACAACATGAAAGTTTCGTAAGGTTGCGAATAAGATTCGCAAGCAGATGTCAGTTATTTGCCGTCCAGCAGACGCGAGAGTTCGGCTTTTTCGCTGTCGGTAAGCGGTTTGGGCGCTTCGCCCGCCTGCCTGCGCCCGCGAAAGGCAAAAATCAGCGCAACCGCACCGATTAAAAGGACGACGACCGGAAAGCCCCACAGAAGCACGGTACGCGCATTGAGGCGCGGCTTCAAAAGAACGAACTCACCATAACGGTCAACGATGAAGTCCATCACCTGTTGGTCGCTATCGCCTTCCTTCAGGCGGTCACGCACGAGAATGCGAAGATCCCGGGCAAGTTCGGCGTTGGAATCGTCGATGGATTCGTTCTGGCAGACCATGCAGCGCAATTCGCCGGAAATCGTGCGGGCGCGCTTTTCAAGCGCCGGATCGGACAGGACTTCATCGGGATTGACCGCGAGCGCCGCCGTTCCTTGTATCGCCAGCGCAGCGCCAAGCAGGAGAGCTGCGAATGCCGACCGCTTTCTCATGCTGCGGCCTCCGCTTCTTTCGACGCGGACTTGCGACTGCGTGACGGCGCGCCGACCCGCAGACGACGATCTGCCAGGGAAAACAGGGCACCCACCATCATGACAAGGGCACCATACCAGATGAGCGTTACGTCAGGCTTCCACCAGATACGAACCACAACTGATCCATCACCCGGCTCATCGCCAAGCGCAACATAGACCTGGCTGAACCACAGCGTCTTGATGCCTGATTCCGTGGTTGGCATCTGGCGTGCCGGGAAGAAGCGCTTGGACGGTTCAATCTGTCCGAGAGTGCGTGCGCTGGAATCGAGCAGGGTGAAAGTGCCGCGATTTTCGGTGAAGTTCGAGCCGGTCAGCGGACGGAGGCCTTCAAAGCGAAGTGTATAATCCTGCACCTTGGCTGTGTCGCCCGGACGCATGATCAGTACATTCTCCGTGCCAAACGTAGTCACGCTCACAATGCCAAGCAGCGTCACGCCAAGCCCAATATGGGCGAGCGCCGTGCCAAAGACCGAACGCGGCAAACCCTTGAAGCGCGCAAATGCTTTGCTTGCGGAAACCTTGCCAATGCCAGCCTTGAGAACGAGGTCCGTCAGGCTGCCGAAAATCAGCCACACGGCAAGTCCGATCCCGCATGCGGCGAGAACCGATTTCGCCGATGTACTCCATAAGACAATCCCCGCCCCCAGAAGCGAGAGCGCGAAAGCCGTCATCAACCGCTGCGACACGCCGTAAAGATCACCGCGTTTCCAGGCGAGCAACGGACCGAACGGAACTGCAAAAAGAAGCGGGATCATCAGCGGGCCGAACGTCATGTTGAAGAACGGTGCGCCAACGGAAATCTTGTCGCCGGTCATCACTTCGAGCAGCAGCGGATAAAGCGTACCGATCAGCACGGTCGCGGCAGCGGTCGTCAGGAACAGATTGTTGAAGACGAGCGCGCCTTCGCGGGAGATCGGGTGGAAGATGCCCCCCGCCGTCAGGCTCTGTACACGAAGTGCGAAAAGCGACAGCGATCCGCCAATGAAGATTGCAAGGATCGCCAGAATGAAAAGACCGCGTCCCGGATCGGTGGCGAAGCTGTGAACCGAGGTCAGAACGCCGGAGCGGACAAGGAATGTGCCGAGTAGCGACAGCGAAAAGGTAAGGATCGCCAGCAGTACAGTCCAGATTTTCAGCGCAGAACGCTTTTCCATCACGAGAGCGGAATGGAGCAAGGCTGTCCCAACCAGCCACGGCATGAACGATGCGTTCTCGACCGGGTCCCAGAACCACCAGCCGCCCCAGCCAAGCTCATAATAGGCCCAGTAGGAACCCATCGCGATACCGCCAGTCAGGAACATCCAGGCCACGAGTGCCCACGGACGCACCCAGCGCGCCCACGCGGCATCAAGACGCCCCTCGATCAGTGCCGCCACGGCAAAGGAGAAGCATACCGAAAAGCCGACATAGCCGAGATAGAGCAGCGGAGGATGGATCGCGAGGCCAATGTCCTGAAGGATGGGATTGAGATCGCCGCCCTCCATTGGAGCCGGGAAAATACGGGTGAACGGGTTCGAGGTGAAGATGATGAACGCCAGAAATGCGACGCCGATCCAGCCCTGTACGGCAAGAACGTTGGCGCGGAGCGTTTCAGGCAGATTGCCGGAAAATGCAGCCACCAGCGCACTGAAGAAGGTGAGAATGAACACCCACAGCAGCATCGAACCTTCGTGATTGCCCCAGACGCCGGTGATCTTGTAAAGGAGAGGCTTTTGGGAATGCGAGTTCTCGACCACGTTCAGAACCGAGAAATCCGACACGACATAGGCATGGACAAGCACGGCCGATGCAAGGCAGATCAGCGCAAAGACTGCAATTGCCGTCGGCACGGCGACGGCCATGAGTTGCGTATCCCGGCGATGCGCGCCGACCACCGGCACGATCGATTGGACAATCGACAGTGCCAGCGCCAGAACCAGAGCAAAATGGCCGATTTCGACACTCATCTGCAATCTCCATCAAGCACCCTGCCGGACCACGGGTCCGATACGGAATGCCCTAACTATTCGCTTTAAGCATTTCCAAACGCAAAACCGCTTCACACTTTTGCTGGAAATGCCATAATTTCTATTTGCCTTCCCAGACGCCCTTTTCCTTCAGGCTGTCGGCAAGGTCCTTGGGAATGTAATTCTCGTCGTGCTTCGCCAGCACATTGTCGGCGTGGAAAACACCATCGTCTCCGAAACGCCCTTCGGCGACAACGCCCTGCCCTTCGCGGAAGAGATCAGGCGGAATGCCTTCGAACACGACTTTCACAGTCTTGATCGTATCCGTCACCGTGAAATGCAGTTCGCTGCCCTCGCGACTGACGGAACCTTCCTCAACGAGACCACCAAGGCGGAACCGCGAGCCGGAGGCCATATCCTGTTCCGTCAGGTCGGCAGGCGTACGGAAGAAGCGAATGTCCTGACTGAAGGCCATCAGCATCAGTCCGACCGCTATGGCCAGAACCGCCAGTGCGCCACCGATCAGGAACAGACGCTTGCGCTTTCTCTGGCTAACGTTCCGGGCAAAATTACCCGCCGGTTTGGTATCTCGTGCATTGTCGTCTGCGGTCGCGCTCATTTTTGTGCGTTCCCTGTTTCCAGTCCAAGACCGGCTGCGAAACTCTGCAAGTTCGTCCGGCTTTCACCCTGAAGGGCTGTCATGCCGCGATTGAGAGCGTCCAGCGCTGCATCGCGACGGTTGAGGATCATATAGGAGCGCACGAGACGCTTCCAGCCTTCGACATCCCCACTATTCTGGCGAAGACTTTCATCAAGACGTTGAACCATGCCTTCGATCATCGCCTGCCGGTCCTCCGGGCTGAGCGACGAAGCGGCATCGACATCGCCTGCTGTCGGTCCTTTCGGTTGCTGGTCGCTACCGGAAGCAGGGTTACGAAGCCGGGCGATAGCCTGTTCGATCTGACTGCGCCACGGCGCATCGGCGGGTGCCTTGTCGAGGAATGCCTGGAGGCGATTGGCGGCCATATCCATCCGGCCATCCTGCATCTCACCCTGTGCAAGATAGAACTGCGGACGCACATCATTTGGTTCGAGATCGGCAGCTTTCTTGAAAAAGCCTTCTGCCTCGGCGGTCACGGTGCCACCTGAAGCGGTTGCCAGTGCTTCACCCAATCCCAGAACACGCGGGAAATTCTCACCGGCAATACGAATGGAACTGCGATATGCATTGACGGCATCAGTGGCACGACCAAGCCGCAGATAGATCGGCGCCAGCACATCCCATCCACGCACATCGCCCGGATTTTGCGCCAGATGCGCTTCGGCACGCGCCACAAGCTCATCGACAGAGCTGCGATCCGCACTGGCCGAAAGCCGTTCGGCGAGCGGCATGGACGGCATGTCGGGCTTGCCGAAAAGCGGATAGATGCCCCAGGCGATCAGCGGCACGGCAAGGACCGCAATGAAAGCCAGCAATCGGCCTGGTGCAGCCTGGCTTGCGGCTTCCGCAGCTTCCTTGCCTGACTTTTCAGCATTCAAAATGCGACGCGAAATTTCGATGCGCGCCTGTTCGGCGCTCTGCGGGTCGATCATGCCGCGTGAAGCGTCGGCTTCGACCTCACGCAACTGATCCCGATAGACCTCAAGGTCATTCTTTTCAGCGGGCAAGAATGCCTGCTTGCGCCGCGCGAGAGGCAACAAAACAGCCAGAGTGGCTGCTAATGTCAATAGTGCTGCAATAAGCCAGAATCCCATGGCTACGACTTAAGCGCAGCCAAGGGAAAAACCAACTACTACCTTCAGTAAGTTGCTGACTAGGGCAATTCGCCGCAAAGGTGGGACGCTGGAGTTTAGGTCAGCGGCGTCCAGCTACCGTCCGGATTGCGACATGCCGTTCCGCGCGCAGTCTGCTGCGACCCGCCAATGGTGAAGCTATGCGAATACTGGCGACAATTCTGAGAGCCGACCTGATAGGGCTGCGCCGCCGTCACATCGCCGGAGTTCGATCCGCTGCCGCTCCAGGATACGGCCTTGCCTGCCGGCGAATATTCAAGCGCGCGATATTCAGCCTCAAGCGCCTTCTTGCGGTCGACTGCATTCAACTGATTTGCGGAGTTGCCGAGCAGACCGTTGCCAAGCGGCGTCAACAGGCTTGTTTCCGGCTTCTGCGCCGTAGAACCACCGCCCAGCGAGCCGAGACCTGTGCCCTTGCTCGTCGTGCCGCAGGCTGACAATGCGAGCGCCACGGCAAGCATCGTCGAAGCAACCGAAACTGGGTGAGAAAACCTGGATACCATCATCATAACAACCGGCCTTCATAAACAATTAGCATGCGCACTATATCGGCATGTGGCTTTTTCAATTTAATCTTCTAGTTGGCTTTCGGCCAAAAACAACCGTCAATCTTCTGTCAGCGGCAACACGACCTGGACACCCAATCCACCGAACGAACTCTTGGCCAGATACAGGTTGCCGCCATATTCGCGAACGGTATCCTGCACGATTGCCAGCCCGAGCCCGGTTCCCGGCTTTGTTTCATCGACACGACTGCCGCGCTTGAGCGCCGCTTCGATCTTGTCCGATGCCAGCCCCGGCCCGTCATCTTCTATCAGGACTTCAAACTGTCGTTGCTCCCCAGAAATAGGGGCAAGCCTGATATTGATACGTTTGCGGCCCCATTTGCCCGCATTCTCCAGCAGGTTGCCGACGATCTCTTCCAGATCTTCCCGCTCACCAGCGAAGACGGCGTTGGGCAGATCATTCCTGAAGGTAACGCTGAAAGCCGGATTGAGTTTCGCCGTCACCCGCTGCATGCGTTCGAGAACCGGCGTTACAGGCGTGCGAAACACGACACTGTCGCGTTGTGCTGCAATACGCGCGCGCTGCAGATAATGCTGGATCTGCACCTGCATCGCCTCGCTCTGTTCCTGCACGATGCGTCCGTGTTCGCCACCCATGCTTCGCGCTTCATTGACCAGCACAGAAAGCGGAGTTTTGAGAGAGTGCGCGAGATTGCCGACCTGTGTTCGCGAACGCTCAACGATGCGGCGATTGTTTTCGATCAGCGCGTTCATTTCTGTGGCGAGCGGCGCAATTTCGACGGGCAGCGAAGCGTCGAGCTTTGACGAACGCCCCTCGCGAATATCAGCCAGCGCCTGACGCACCTTATCGAGCGGGCGCAGGCCGAACAGGATCACGGCGGCATTGATGAGAATACTGCCGATACCGAAGATCGCCAGATAGGTCGCGAGGCTGGTTCTGAAATCGGATATCTCCTTCAGGACCTCGCTGAGGTTGCCCATGACACGAAAACGCGCAATGCGATTGGCATTATCCAGCACCACTTCGGTCTCAACGATAAAAAGCTCCTCGCCATTGAGGCCGGGCAAGGTGTAGCTGCGCATGAAGGAGCTGTCGAACGGTGCCTGCGTGATCGGCATCTCCGGCACGATGCGCCCAATGAGCGACGGCGATTGCAGCTTTCCGGTCAGGTTCGGAGTGACGGGATCGACAGACCAGTACCAGCCGGAGAGCGGGCTGGAATAGCGCAATTCTCCCAGTTCCGGACGTCCCTGCAGCACGCCTTCACCCGACGTGCTGACCGCACCGACCAGACTGAACAGGTGAGCAGTCAACAGGCGTTCAAAATTGCTGCGTGCCGCATCGCCATACAGTGACCCGATGAAAGTGGCCACCACCACAAGCGCCACGATGACCCAGATCGTCGAAAGCGTGACGACGCGGACCGCGAGCGAACGCAACGGAGGAAAGACGCGAAGAAGCTTCAGCTGTCGTTGCCTTTCGTTTCGCTCTCAATCTCCCCTCCGGAGCGGATGCGATAGCCCATGCCGCGCACCGTCTCGATCAGGTCCACACCCATCTTTTTGCGAAGACGGCCGACAAAGACTTCAATCGTATTGGAATCGCGGTCGAAATCCTGATCGTAGAGATGCTCGACCAGTTCGGTACGCGAGACCACCTCGTCCATATGGTGCATCAGATAGGACAAAAGCCGGTATTCGTGTGAGGTGAGCTTGAGGGCAACGCCGTTGACACTTGCCTTCGACGTTTTCGTATCGAGATAGAGCGGCCCGCAGACGAGTTCCGACGAAGCATGACCCGCGGCACGGCGGATCAGGGCGCGTAGCCGCGCCAGCACTTCCTCGATATGGAAAGGTTTGGCCACATAGTCGTCGGCACCGGCGTCGATACCGGCAACCTTGTCGCTCCAGCGATCGCGGGCGGTGAGCATGAGAACGGGCATGGCACGCCCGCTGCGCCGCCAGCGCTCCACGACACTGATACCGTCCATGCGCGGCAGGCCGATGTCGAGCACCACGGCATCATAAGGCTCGGTATCGCCGAGATAATGCCCTTCTTCGCCGTCATAGGCGCGGTCGACCACATAACCGGCAGCAGCCATCGCTTCGGAAAGCTGCCGGTTCAGGTCCTTGTCGTCTTCAACTATCAGGATACGCAAGCGGACATTCTCCCCTCAATTCATGTATAACAACGGTTAAAGCTGTTGTTATTGAGCGGGAACAGCCACTTCAACGCGGCGCGGACGCTCGCCATCGCGGCCCGGCACAAGCACCACAACCACACACACGGGGCGGCCGTTCTGAGTCGCAGCGGTTGCCTTGGCGAGCTGGCCGCCCTGCTGGGCAGCCACCTGTTCGCCGACCGCCGCGCAATCTCCGGCGGCAGCGACGATGAGATTGGACTTCTGCGGCGCAGTTATCGGCAGGGCACCGGCATCGACCGGCAGCAAGCCAATACTAACCGCGAGAAGCGCGAAAACCTTGAGTGCAGAATTTTGTTTCATCATGCCGCCTTATATAGCGCCCTACAGCTGAACGATGCATGAACAACCATTCCTCTTCCGGGCCCAAAGGAAAATTCCGCCTCTGACTATCACGCTTTGTGAAATTATGAAATGCGTGAAGTTGCCCCGATACGCCCAATTATTGTAACAATTCCGGCAATTGCAGTCGCCAGTTGCAGCAGAACATCCGTTAATACACCCTGATCGATCAAGCCTGTTACAGGACCGAGAGCACATCAGGATGAAAGAAAACCGAAACGACATCGATTAGTTCATACGCTCAACTTGCAATCATGTATTTCTACAAATACCCAATCATTTTCAGTTAGTCATTGCCGGAATGCGGTCGACGACGGGCCTACCTGTCCGTTCCTTGTAACAATCCAAACAAACTAAATTGAAAAGCCATAGCCGAGATCGTTCCGTCTTTTCGTTTGCTCATAAGTATCGACGTTTGGGTAGTTCGCATTTATTGCAACCCCCATAGGCGACAGGCACGCGATATCCGAGAAGCTGCTGTCGGGCTCCCCGTCGAACACCAATAAGGGCCTTTTAAAATTCATCCATAATCAGGAATTGTCATCGCTCCGTTTTTCTTCGGGAAGTAGCCCGGGTATAGGCGCGTGTTTCAGCCGCTCGGACAAATGCTGAAAAACCCCGATCGCTGACCACGCCGCCAAGCTTGCAACCGCGGAACCTATCAACATCAATTCCGCCTGGCCAAGCAATCCGCCAAGAGCCAATACTTCGGAAATCTTAACGCTTGCCGCACCACCGAAAACCACGCCACAGATCACGCCAACCGCGAAGCGGACCGCCGCGTCACGCTTTCCTCGCGGAAGGATGTAGGCGAGCGACATGAAAGAGCCTGCCGTCGCACCGGCAATCTTGGCAAACCAGATCCACGTAACCTCCGAAGTAAATATTGTATGGATAAGGATGGCCATGATGACTTCCTTTCGTGTTGCAGACCCAAATATGATCGAATGTCAACCGCACCATATTTCTCTGTTTATGAACAACTACGCCCCAAGTGCACTGCCACAGTAAACTCCGCCCGACGCATTTAATCGGGAATGGTGCTGCACTTACCATGCGGCGCAAAATCATCTTTTCGTTGTCCAACGAACCCAACGAGAAGAACACACAACGTGCCCGATGCCTCTTTACGTTTTTGCGGTAAAATCTGATCCACAATTTTTGGCTTCAAAAGACATCACCCAGAAAAGCCTCTAGAGCTTTTCTGGGTGATGTATGCTGGCCTCCAACGGAGGTACGCGTGAACAGTTATAATTTTTCGACTGTACATAAAGCCTAACAAAGCACCGTTACGCAGTCAAGGATTATTTTCCTATCTATTGACTTTTTTCCCATGCCCGAAAAGCTGCTTGTGTTTTAACCATTTCACATGAGCTGTTGCTTATTAATCTGCTATGATGGATGGGCAAGTTCCGCCTGTCTCCGAAACCAACCATGCCGAAGTTAGTGTTTATGCGTAAAACGGCAGAAAAAGATTCCGGAAGCGAAAAGCGCAAACCGTTCAGGGTTTCGCGCCTGATTGGGCTCGACGCGTGGATCGATTCCACCCTCTACAGCCTGCGCTACAATCTCGGCGAATGGTGGGAAAACATCACCATTTTCTCACGGCGTTTTCGCGTGCGCGGTTTCCGGCGTTTTGTGGTCGAGGTTCTCGACGAAGGATTTACGCTGGGCGTGGGCGGCGCAGTTCTCATGCTCGTCCTGGCCCTGCCGGCTTTCGAGGAAACCAAGAAGGACTGGCGTGCACAGGACGATTATGCCGTCACCTTCCTCGACCGCTATGGCAATGAAATCGGCCAGCGCGGTATTCTCCACCGTCAGGCCGTGCCGATTGATGAATTGCCGGATCACGTCATCAAGGCCGTGCTCGGCACCGAGGACAGACGCTTTTTCGACCATTACGGCATCGACTTCTGGGGCCTGACCCGCGCGTTCAGCCAGAACATGCGCGCCAATGGCGTCGTTCAGGGCGGCTCCACCATCACGCAGCAACTCGCCAAGAACCTTTTTCTCTCCAACGAGCGCACCATCGAACGCAAGATCAAGGAAGCCTTCCTCGCGCTCTGGCTGGAAAGCAATCTCAGCAAGAAGGAAATCCTGCAGCTTTATCTCGACCGTGCCTATATGGGCGGCGGAACTTTCGGTATTGCGGCTGCTTCGGAATTCTATTTCGGTAAGAACGTCAAGGATGTCTCGCTGGCGGAAGCCGCGATGCTGGCCGGTCTGTTCAAGGCGCCCGCCAAGTTCGCGCCGCATGTCAATTTGCCCGCAGCCCGTGCACGCGCCAATGTCGTGCTGTCCAATATGGTAGAAAGCGGCTTCCTGAGCGAAGGACAGGTGGCCGTTGCACGCCGTCATCCAGCGAGCGTCATCGACCGCGCCAAGAACGAAAGTCCCGACTACTTCCTCGACTGGGCTTTTGAAGAGGTGAAGAAGATCGCCGCCAATATTCCGCAGCACACATTGATCGTGCGCACGACGCTCGACCGTAACCTGCAAAAGGCGGCAGAGGAATCGCTCGAATATCATCTGCGCCAGTTCGGCAAGGACTATAATGTCTCGGAAGCGGCAACCGTCGTTATTGCCAATGACGGATCCGTCCGCGCACTGGTCGGCGGGCGGGACTATGGTGAAAGCCAGTTCAACCGTGCCACCAAGGCATTGCGGCAGGCCGGATCTTCCTTCAAGCCCTATGTCTATGCAGCGGCGATGGAAAAGGGACTGACGCCGAGCACCATCGTTTCAGATGCTCCAATTAGCTGGGGCAACTGGTCACCGCGCAATTATGGCCGCAGCTTTGCCGGTCGCGTGGACCTGACGACGGCGCTTGTCCGCTCGTTGAACAGCGTACCGGTGCGACTGGCGCGCGATTATCTGACCACAGCCCCAATTGTTGCCCTGACCAAGGCGATGGGCGTGGAATCGCCGATCTCGTCACACAAGACCATGGTGCTCGGCACATCGGAAATGACGGTGATGGATCAGGCCACCGGCTTCAACGTGTTTCCAAATGCGGGCATGGCCGGCAACCGTCACGCCTTCACACAGATCGTTTCGTCGGAAGGCAAGGTGCTGTGGGATTTCGGGCGCGATGCCCCGAAGCCGCACAGGGCACTGTCGGAGAAAGCTGCACTCGAAATGAATTCCATGCTGGTGCAAGTGCCTGAACGCGGCACTGGACGCCGCGCGGCATTGCCGATGACGCGGGTGGGCGGCAAAACCGGCACAACGCAGAATTATCGCGATGCGTGGTTCGTCGGCTTTACCGGAAATTTCACGGCGGCGGTCTGGTTCGGCAACGACAATTTCACCCCGATGAAGGAAATGACCGGCGGCGTTCTGCCTGCCATGGCCTGGCAGCGCATGATGGCCTATGCGCATCAGAACATCGAACTGAAGCCCATACCGGGTGTGACCCCGCCATTCCCCGCGCCGCCCAAGAAGAACGAGCCACAAGTGGCGAATGCCAAGCCGGAAGAAACCATGGCTGCGCCGCCGCGCGTACTGTCTCCTCTATCGACAAAAGTTATCAAGGAGCTACATGACCGCTTCCTTGCGGCCCCGCCTCTGCCTAAGATCGCCGAGCGCACGAAAATATCGGTACTCTGAGGGGCGATGTTCAAGAGCATATTCAACACGGCGATTGTGCTTGTGCTGGCGCTGGGCGGCGGCATCTGGAGCGTCGACAAGGTTCTCGACCGGTTTGAAGGTTTCGGTGAGCTCAAGGTCGGGGTCTGGAGCGCCTATCCGGCGGCTGGCACGCCCGATGCCGACCCCTATTCCAAGGCCCGCGCTGCCCGCAAAGCCTATCTGGCGCTTGGAACGGCGGAAGGTCTTCCGTTCTATGCGCGCAGCGACAATAGCGGGCGCACCCTTCGGCGCGGCTGCACTTACCGCCTGAGCGGCATGACACCGCCTGCCCGCTTCTGGACCGTCTATCCCGCTACGCCTGATCTGGAACCGATCAGGCCGCGTGAAGGATTGCAGGAAGCGCTGCATTCCCGCGAAGTCCTGTTCGACGATGACGGCAGCGTCACGATCACCATCGGCCCCGATGCAGCGCCGGGCAATTGGTTGCCAGTGGAAGGAAGCGGCGATTTTGTTCTCGTCATGACGCTTTACGACACGCCTTCGGCATCATCTTCCGGTCTCTCCGATCTGGTGATGCCAAGCCTCGCCCATATCGCGGGTGCAAGCAAGGGGGCGTGCCGTGGCTAGAACTTTGCGCCTCGTTCTCCTCGGCATCGTGGGTGCTGCGATTGTTCATATCGCGGTTCTCTTCCTCGTCCCCTTTTATTCAGACAAAAATGCATGGTCGCGGATCGAAGCGGGGAGCGAGCCATATCGTTTCCACAGGCTGGACGAAAAGACCGGTCCGGTCAGCGACAGTGACCCGCTGGTGCAGCAAGCCACCTGCCGCTTCGATCTTGCCGACGGGCCTGTGCATATTACGACCGGGGCGAATGTGCCCTATTGGTCGCTCTCGATCTATGCGCCCAACGGGGACAATCTCTACAGCCTCAACGACAGCGTTTCCAACGAACGTAAGCTCGACCTGATCCTTGCCGATCCCATCGGCATGGCAAGTCTGCGCTCGGATGGTTCGCAGGCCGATGCGCGTTCGATCCTGATCGAGCAGAATATCGGCGAAGGTGCCGCTGTGCTTCGCGTATTCGTGCCTGATGCAACGTGGAACACGGAAGTGCAGCGCTTCTTTGCGGAGGCGCAGTGCACGCCGTTTGAAGGGCTCTAGCAGCCTGACCCAAATGCTGTTTCTTTATGGCACGGTTAATGAGTTGCTAAGGCTTCAACGCTACTATCCGGAATACCGACCCATGCGGGGTGCATTTGCGCATCAACCGGCTGCTGCCGGATGCGTGATCTGCAATTTGGGGCGGGTGAGTTGTGTGCCTACCGGAGTATTCTGCGTGACAAATGAACAGTTCCGCGCCCTGGAGGATATTTCAGGCCACCGGAGCCCGTCGAATTCAAAAGCGGGGAGCAGCAAGGCGGACGACCTGCTGGCGGCCGCGATTTCCGCGTTTGCGGGTATCACGCGCCCCGGACGGCAGGATATGCAGCAGCTTGAAGATCTTGCCATGCCGCTTCTCCAATGCGCTTCCACCCGCGGCAAGCGCCATGCGGCCAATGCGCTGGCACAATTGGAGGACGCGCCGCGTCGTCTCATTCTGGCGCTGGCCGACGAACCCGTAGAAATCTCCGCGCCTATTTTGCTGCGCTCTCCCCTTCTACGCCCTTCCGACCTCATCGAAATCATCGGCAAGAACGGTCTTGCCCATGCGCGCGCCATTGCACGGCGCCAGTCCGGTGACATCCTTCTGCAAGGCGTGCTGCGCAGTTTCGCCGACCCGGTCATCGATCGTACGCTGACGCTTCAGGAAAATCTCGCCAATATCGAGGCCGAACCGCTCGAAAGGCCGGATGTACCCGATCTTTCTGCGGCCAGAGCGCCGCTGATGAAAGAAGACAGCTCCGAACGACTGGCGCGCGCGCTGCAACAGCCTTTCTTCGAGGCTGGCGCGACCACCGGCTCGCAGCATCTCATCGACACCGCGCTTCTGATCGACAGCCAGTTTTTCCGCAATGCGCTGGCCGATGCGCTCGACCTGTCGTTTGAACGGACCGACGCGATCATCGGGCAATGGCCGGATTCGCATCTGCCGATTGCACTCAAGGCGCTCGGATTGTCACCTGCCGAATGCTATCTCGTCATGACGGCCATTCTGGGTCCTATCGACACCAACCGCGATAGCCTGCGTGAGTTTGTGCATATTTATCGCTCCATCGACCGCGAAAAAGCGATGGCGCTCGTGCGGCGCTGGAAGGCGGACGACATGTCTGCCATGCTGCGCGGAAAACTGCGTGAAATGGCTGAATCCGAAGACGACACGCCGCTCGTGGATGCTGCCAATTCTGATCACCCGTCGCTCCAGCGATCAGTGAAATAGAGCATTTCCAGCAAAAGTGCGAAGCGGTTTTGCGTAGGATAATGCGTAAAACAAAAGGATAGAGCGGCTCTACTGATTCCGTTTTTACTGGAACCGCTCCTATCCTCGCCAACTTATTTCGCTTCTCCGTCCTGCGAAATCGAGAACAGTGCCGATGCATCGGCAACATCTTCCAGCTCGACCAGCCACAGGTCGGGATCGAAGCGGTTTTCTCGCGCCATACGGTCGCCTGCCGCCATGTCATCAGCGTCGTGAAGAATGCGCAGAAACATGCGTTCTCCGTCATTATCCTCTTCATAGGAGGTTTGTGGCGCAGGCGAATACAGGTCGCATGTACCGAAGCGTGAGCTTACCTTGATGAAAATTGCGCCCGCCTCCGGTGAACCGCGACGGGCGAGATAGGCAAAGCCGCCCTCGCCCTGCACCTTGCGGATCAATGCCGAAACCCAGAAATCGGATGTCAGGCGCATCGGGAATCCATCAGCTTATGAGGCCAATCTCGCGCATCTTGGCGATCAGCGTTGCATCGATTTCGCCGGTTACCGGCATGCTGAACAGCTTTTGAAATTCGCGCACCGCTTCCTGGGTCGTCTTGCCGGATTGTCCGTTCACCGGCACGGTGTCGTTGCCGAATGCCTTCAACCCGGCCTGCACGCGGATAATATCCTGCGAACTGACTTTCCCCGATTGCACGGCGGGCGTTGCTGCCATCTGCTTTTTCGGTGCCGGTTTTTCATAAGATACGAGAGCGGGTTTTGGCTTGGAATCCGCCTCCGTCTTCAAGACTGCGGGCTGGGGACGCGGCGTCGGAACTGCTACCTCGATGGCTTTTGCCACATCGTCCTGAGCCGGGGTACTGTTTTGGGCATCGGCCTGCAACTGCGCGGGTATGTTTGCTTCCTGCACGCCGAGCTTCTGCTGCAAGGCGCGCCAGCGTTCCACCGCTTCACGCGTCTGCGGCCCGGTGAAACCGTCCACCGGTCCCTTGTAAATTCCAAGTGTCGAAAGTCGCTGCTGCAAACGTGCGATTTCCAGATCGGCATTGGGCGCAAGTGCCGGCAACATGTCGTCAACCGATGCGCTCATGTTCAGCCGGTCCGCTGACAGGCTGGCTGCTTCCAGCGGCTGGGCGGTCTCAGCGTTTGCGGAGCTTGCAGCTTCGGCTGAGGCCGTCGCGGTCGGTTTGGGGGCGTTATCACTTGCTGATGCCGTGCCCGGCAGGACTGCGCGTGGCGTCGGCTTGAACACGAAATCGGGTCTGGTGCGGAAGAACACGGCGTTGTGCGCTTCCGGCTGATACCAGAGCGCATTGGCCGAGACGAAACTCAACACAACCAGAAACGCAGTTGCCCCGCCGGTCAGGACGGGGTTGCGCACGATGAAATCTCCGGCGGCAATCGCTAGCGCGGAAGCCGATGTGAAGAAGAAGTGGAGGAGTCGCGAGCCGAGACTACGCCGTTTTGCGGGTTTGCGCATCTTTCTGCTCCCGGATTTGGCTGTTGTCTTCGTCGTTCTGCCAGTCATTACGCCTTTCCCCCTGGTGACGGTGCATGTCGATCACCGTGCCAAGTTCCTGATATTCATCGTCCCCCATGACAAACTGCGGGCCTGCCACTGGAAGGCGGATCGTGACGATCGTGCCTTCGCCAGGGCAGCTCTTGAGTTGCATGCTCCCCTGATGCAGTTCCACCAGCCCCTTGACCACCGAAAGTCCGAGGCCACTCCCCTCCTGCGTGCGCGTATAGTTATTGTCGGCGCGCACGAACGGCGTGCCGATGCGCTGCATATCTTCCGGCTCGATGCCGATGCCCGTATCCGACACGATGATTTCCAGCATCGGGCGACCTTCGGCCATAATGCGGGTTGCATCAATGGTGACGCAGCCGCCGCTTTGCGTGAACTTCACCGCATTACCGGCAAGATTGAGCAGAATTTGCTGGACGGCGCGACGATCCGCTACCAGTTCACCAATGCCTGTGCCAACGCGATGGCAGAAGGCAACGCCTTTCTTTTCAGCCTGCGGCAGCATGACGGCGGTGCACATTTCAGCCGCTTCACGGAAAGCAAAGTTCTGCGGGTCGATGCTGTAATGACCGGTTTCCAGCCGCGAATTGTCCAGAACGGCATTCACGAGTTCCAGCAGATAATGGCCGGACTGATGAATGAGGCCCGCATATTCGCGCTGCTTCTCATTGGCCAGCTTGCCACCCATTTCGTGCGACAGCATATCGGAAAAGCCGATGATCGAATTGAGCGGCGTGCGCAGCTCGTGGCTGACGGCTGCAAGCAGACGGCCTTTTCCGATGCGCTCTGATTCCAGCTCGGCTTTCAGCGTTGCAATTTCATCCAGAAGCTTCTGTTCGCCTTCGAGCGAGCGGCCAATCAACGTGATGGCGTGAGCGCTTGCGACACCTTCGAGACGATAAGTGCGGAAGATCGTATCGCCGTTTTCGATGGAACGCAGACGCACATCAATCTTGCTGGAAGCGGAACCGGCGCGAAGATCGGCCAGGAGCGAAAGATATTGCACACGGTCAGCCACATGAACGCGGTCGATAAGCGCCGTGCCTTCCAGCATTTTGGGCTGTACGCCCAAAAGCTTTGCCGAATTCGTATCGACCGAGAATACCACGCCATCCGAATCAAGACCGAATTGCACGTCGCCTGCGGCAACAGCAGCTTGCGGCGCGTTGATCCTGATCTGCGCGGGCCTGGCGGCGCTCGCGAAACCGCGCGCAACAAGGCTTGCTGCATAAAGCATGAGAACAGCGACGGACACATAGCTGCCGCCGGAAATGGTACCACCGCTTGCCGTCGCAAAATAGCCGAGAATCATGGCCGCCAATGCGGCGCCCGCTGCTGCGGCAGCAGGCTTGCGGGTCGCAAACCAGACTTCAAGCGGCAGACCCGCCACCATCAACCACAGGACCGCATTGCCATGAGAAAAAGCGCCAATGGCAGCCAGACCCGCGCCATAGGCAGCGAAGTTCAGGCCAACCAGAACAGGTGCGGCGACACCCATCAGCGACAGCGCGCAAAGGATCATGGCGATGCCTGCAAAACTTGCTGCAAGAATCGCAAATTCCGTAAAGCCCGGCGTTACGCCAGAGGCGAGTACGGCCGCACAAAGCAGGACCGGCGCGGTGATGACCGAACCGATAACACGTATGGAGGCCGCATCGGGACTGGATACCCAGCGGCGGCAGAAACGTTCGTAAAAACGGCTGATCGCCTGCACATTCGTGCGGACGGTCTCGGCTGTTTTCAAAAGAATGGCGTTCAACGTGCCGTACTCACTCAATACTCTTGCATGGTCTAAACCGGAAAACCGTTCGCCGTGACGACGCTCTCCCAGCCAGCAACAGATTGCAGCCGAGGCTTTAAAGAAACGATAAAGCGAGACCGCCCAAAGCGGATAAGTGACGCCTCGGGTCTGCTTTTCTGCCTATGGTAAACAGAGAGTAGCGATCAGGTGGCGAAACCACAGCCACGGCACAATTTTGACGTTTAAATGCTTTACCATGACGCGCATCCTGTCCGAAAACCGTTTCACACTTTTCGGGATGCGCTCCAATAAATCGAACAGTTACGGAATCTTTTCCAATTCATCGGACATTGACGCAAACCGAGAGCACGCAACCGCAAGAAGGCAATGATCCGTTTTCTACTCAAATCCGTATTCTGGCTGTCGTTGGCATTCATCGTGATGCCGCGCTTCTTTCCTGCGGATGAGCAAAGCAAGCCGCAGGAGAAGCCAGCCATTGCCGAGACGAAGCGGGAGCCGGATTCAATCGACCAGCTTCTCGCCAATGGCAAAACCGCCGTGGAACTGGGCAAGCTGTGCATCGAAAACCCTTCCTTCTGCCAGAACGGCACCTCACTTGTTTCCAGCGCCGGAAGCGGCCTTCTGGAAGGAAGCCGCGCTGCCCTGGAATATCTGAGTGATCGTTTCGGCACAAAGCCGCAACCGCCCGCGAGTGCGGAACCGGTTGCCACCGCACCTATGCAGACCGCAATCGGCATTCCCATCCCGACCTCGCGGGACGAAGCCCTGCGCGCACTGGACCGTCGCCCGACTGGTTCCATTCAACGCTAGAGCGTTTTTTAAACGCACATCTTGTCCGAAAACCGTTTCACACTTTTCGGGATGCGCTCGAGTTTTCCGTGACCTTGCGGTGTTTCATGACTATATAAGCGGCAAGAAACTTCTTTCAGGCGAGTATCATGACCACGACCATCGATAGCATCATGTCCGATTTCGAATTTCTCGACGATTGGGAAGACCGCTATCGCTATGTCATCGATCTCGGCAAGGAACTGCCGCCTTATCCTGACGATGCGCGCGATTCTGCGCACAAGGTTCAGGGCTGCGTCAGCCAGGTCTGGCTGAAGACGCTGCCGCAAGACGGCAACGATCCGGTTATCGAATTTCTGGGCGATTCCGATGCGCATATCGTGCGCGGTCTGGTGGCCATCGTGCTGGCGCTTTATTCGGGCCAAAAGGCTTCGGACATTCTCGCCGCGGACCCGGAAGCCATCCTGAAAAAGCTCGGCCTAGATGAACATCTGACGCCGCAGCGCTCCAACGGACTGCGCGCCATGGTGGCGCGCATCCGTCGTGAAGCGGAGCTGGCGAAAGAATCAGCCTAGGAGCCCGTTCCAAACGTCGCCCTGTGCGGCTGCAAATGGCAATTTACCTGCGTTCCGGTGCTCATGTACCTAAAAGTACATTGCGCTCCGGTACTCGAAAATTAACATTTTCGCACTCACATGCCGCTTTTTGATTCAGGCTCTAAAAGTTTCTCGACCGACAAGGCTGCGGCAAGCAGCCTTTTGTCCGTGCCGCCACGTGCGCTGAGCATGAAGCCGGTCGGCAGCGTCATGCCCGGCGTCGGCACAGTGATGCTGCACAGGTCGAACTGGTTTCCGACCTGCGTATCACGCAGCAGCAGCCCTTCCACACGGTCATATTCAGCCTCATCATTGCTGACCGAAGCAATCGTCGGCGCAACAATCGGCGTGGCGGGCGTTACGAACATATCGAAGCCGCTCAGACGCGCGTCCATTTCACGAACAAGCGTAGCGCGCGTTTCCATGATCCCGCGATAGGTTTCCATCGGAACCTTGACGCGGACGGCCAGCGGGCGTTTCACGCGAATATCGACATTGGCATCAGGATCGCCAAGCCAGGTCGATGCATGGATATGACTTGCCTCGATCCCGGCGATGGAGCCGACGCGGGTTACCTCGCGCAGACGCTGGATCAGATCATCGACTTCCAGATCGGCAATGATCACTCCTGCCTTTTCAAGAAGCGCAACGGTTGCCTCGAAGTGTCTTGCGACGTCCGGCTCCATATCGGCCAGAAGATAGCCCTTCGGCAGTGCGATGCGCAGCCCCTTGAGCGGCAGGCCGTCCGGCAAGACGGGCGCTTCGCCTGCCATAATCGCGTCGGTTATAATGGCATCGGCCACTGTCCTGGTCAGCGGACCAACGGAATCGAGCGACGGCGCCAGCGGAAATGCACCGTCCAGCGGAATGCGCAGCGCAGTCGGCTTGAAGCCGACAATGCCGTTCAGCGCTGCCGGAATGCGCACCGATCCGCCGGTATCCGAACCGATAGCGATTTCGCTGGTGCCTTCCGCTACCGAAACGGCCGCACCCGACGACGATCCGCCCGGAACACGCGTCGGATCAATCGCATTGCCCGGCTCGCCGTAATGCGGATTGAGACCGACCGGCGTGAAAGCGAACTCCGTCATGTGGGTCTTGCCGACAATGACTGCACCCGCATCGCGCAGACGCCGGACGATCGTGGCATCCTGCGTTGCCGGAGCCACATCGCGTCGAATAACCGAGCCGGCAAGTGTCGGCTCTCCGGCAACATCGAAGAGATCCTTGATCGAAACAATACGCCCATCGAGCGGGCTGACGGGGCGCCTATCGCGAAGGCGCGCATCGGAGGCATCCGCCTCAGCCCGCGCCTGTTGTGCATAGACCTTGCTGAAAACGTGTTCGCTTGCTGCCCGCGCTTCCAGTCGCGTCAGGATGCTTTCCAGCCGATCCCGTACCGAATTCATGTGATTTCTCCCCACTTCCCCAACGGGCACAGAGTCCCTTTGAGAAAGAGGCGATAGACCTGCCTCCGATAGCTGTCAATGAGGGTGCCGCCTCGTCAGCTCATATAGTCTGCGGTCGCATCTGTGGCCGGTAGTCGTCGGTTCCCCAATGCAGGACAACCGCTCTTCCCCGTTCCTTTTCGAGGTGAGGATTATAGTGCCGGTGCAGTGCGGCCAGACCGACCTTGAGCAGCATCTTGGCCGAACGAACCGGCCATTGCCGCTCTCGTTCCACGGTTTCGAGCCCTTTCAGAAAGCAGCAGACATCGACAAGAACACCGTTCAGCTCCGGTCCGACCGCCTCCAGTGCCCGCTCGACACGGATGCGGCTGGCCAGCGCGATATCCGTCAGCTCTGCCATGCCGCCCGGCCCGCTGCGCCCATCTCCGACGCGGGTGTCCCAGCGCATGGTGACGGATGGCATCAGCGATCCGCGTGTATAGTCAGCACGCAGTCTTTCTCCGGCCAGAAACTCGCTTTCCGAAATGAAGGACGAACCATGCGCATTCTTGCGCCTGTAGAGCATGGCAAGCGGCGATTCCTCAAGATTGATCTCAACCCTTTCGCCCTGCTCGTAGTCGATAGTCTGCAGGGTTCTTGCCGGGCGGGGCAATGACTTGCCGCCATCTTTCAACGGCCGGTTGGCGGGCTGCGATAGAACAAGCCGCTCCTCCTCCCAATGCAGTAATCCCCTTTTTTGCATGGCCTCCAGCTCGGTGCGTGAGGCGGCAATGGTCCCCTGTTCCGTCGCAAGCAAAACATGCGAAGCGCGAACGGAATCCTGAACCTCGCAGTCGCCATTCTTCAAAAACCGCATGATTCTCGTTTCGGATGCCGACAATTGAGTGGTCACGCCGCCATCCTCCAGGCCGTGAAGGCACTTTGCGCAATCCGTTCAAATGTCGAGACAATTGCATCGAAATCCGTATCGTCCCGCATGTCTTCCACCAGATGACAGGCATGCATGACTGTTGTCCGGTCCCGCGCAAATCCGGCGGCCACTTCGCGCATGGCCAGCCCGAAAGCCGTATGCGCAACATACATGCCGATCTGCCGAACACGGGCCACCTCACGCCTGCACCGCAGCGGCGACCGCAATTCAGCGCCGGAAACACCGAACATAGCCACAAGCAAATCGATAAGGGCATCACAGAGCACAACATTCTGCTGCTCCCGCGAACGGTCGGCGATACCCTCCACCTTTTCGAGGCTAAGGCTTCGCCCATGCCGCGCAGCAAGCACCTTCAATGCTTCGAAAGCTTCCGCCCGCGTATGAATGACATCCGATAGTTCCAAAGACATTCATCTTTCCTCGCCAGAATAGGAATATCTTCTTATACGGAGGAAAATGCAAGTGTGGATAAGTTTCGTGGAATAATTTGCCGTCTTTGGCTGGTTTCGACGCTTCTAACATAAGCTAAGGCCTTGTCATCGCGGCATAAACTGCTTCGATCGATTGCGATCCATAACTATTTTACAGAAGAATCCGGCAAAATCTAGGAATATTATCCAACACAATTCTGCATGGCTCATGCTCTTTCGCATCACGAAATGAGGATAATTGCCATGGAAGCGGATCTGAAACACGCCCGCACACTATTTTTTGCCCGGCAAAAACAGAATCAACTGACCGCGATGCAGCGCATTGCCTTGCAGATCATCGCCGGTATCGATCTTGATGAGGTTCTCACGGTACCGCAGGAAGAAAAAGAGCGCACCAAACGGCGGCTGACGCGCCTTATGGAAAGGGAACGTTTGAAAGGCATGTGTGGTCACTGGAGTTATGACCTGAACCGGCACATTGCGTTGAAACAGGCTTTCGACCGGATCGGATGAATAGACCATTTGCTTCCGAAAATGCTTAGCCCAAAACAAAATGGCCGCTATCGAAAAGCATAAGCTCAACGATAACGGCCATTTCTATAAAGTTTTCAGAACAGATGCGGTAAAGCGCAGCTCGCTCGAAATATCGGAGCGATTAAGCGTCCTTAGGCTTGCGGCCCAGGCCCATCTTCTTCGCCAGACGCGAACGAGCAGCAGCGTAGTTCGGAGCAACCATCGGATAATTCGGATCGAGATCCCACTTTTCGCGGTACTGTTCCGGGGTCATGTTGTAATGGGTCATCAGGTGACGCTTCAGCGACTTGAACTTCTTGCCGTCTTCGAGGCAGATGATGTAGTCGTCATGAACCGACTTCTTCGGGTTGACGGCAGGCTTCGGCTTCTCAACGACGACAGGCGCTTCTTCGCGTTCGACGTGACGCTTGAAAGCGGCATGTACTTCAGCGATCAGCAGCGGCAGTTCGCCAGCGCGAATCGAATTATTGCCGACATATGCGGCTACGACATCTGCAGTAAGGCTTAGAAGCAGTTCTGCGCTCTCGTCGTGCGTGTCCAGATTTTCCATAAGGTAGATTTCCTTCTTACTTTTTATTGTTGCGTAATCGACAACTGGAGATCCCCGCCTGCCACCGTCGTTACGTATTCCAAAACTCTGCCCCATCCGTTCGCGATTGCGAATATCAGTTGATAATGTCATTTGCAATAGAATTGTCAAACCACATTACATTACCGACAAGTCTTTCTTCTAGAATCGGCAAATAGAAAAACTCGAACTCAACCTTACTAAGATTGGGAAACTTTGAATCGCGATGTGTTCGCGTCGCCGCTCCTGTCATTTATTGAAGGATATGGATGAAGCCGTAGTTCACTGCCGTGCTTCCTTTAATTTGCCCGGCCAGCGTTAGCAATAGTTTTCTCCCTCAAGTTTTCTTGTACGTCGTGCAAGACTAACATGTTTCCGTTACGTAGCTTTTGGCCGCAGAATCGGGCCTCAAAAAGGCATTGCTCAAATATATTTCAACGGAATCAACTCGCTTTCGCCTTTTCGGCCAACTATATAACCACCAGTATCACCCGCCAGAAGGCACGCCTTACCGGCCTCGCAGCAAATCGAAACAGTTTTCATCGGAATTGTGGATGTCTCAAAGTTCCCCCCAACTTCAACCACCGCATGCAGCCAAACATCCGGTCAATGACACCCGCCACGGGATCACACGTACCGACGACTATGCTTGGTTGCGTGCAGACAATTGGCAGGAAGTATTCAAGGACCCGTCGGTTCTGTCCCCTGAAATTCGCACGCATCTGGAAGCAGAGAATGCATATCAGGCAGCGCTGATGAAGGACACGGAAGCGCTACAGAAAAGCCTGTTCGCAGAAATGCGCGGGCGCATCAAGGAAGACGACTCTTCCGTTCCCGCCAAGGATGGGCCTTTCGCCTATGGCGTGTCCTATCGTACCGGCGGCGAGCAGCCCTATTTCATTCGCACGCCACGCGATGGTGGCGCGGAAACCATCCTTCTCGACGGTGACGTCGAAGGCAAGGACAAGGCTTATTTCCGCCTTGCATCAGCCGATCATGCGCCGGATCACAAGCTTTTGATCTGGGGTTACGATGACAAGGGTTCGGAATTCTACAAGCTGAAAGTCCGTGACCTGTCGTCCATGAAAGACCTTGAAGACATCGTCACCGACACGAATGGCGGCGGTGCGTGGGATGCGGAGAGCAAGGGCTTTTTCTATACGCGCCTCGATGAGAACCACCGACCGTCCAAGGTTTTCTATCACAAGGTGGGCACGGACCAGTCTGAGGACCACCTGATCTATGAAGAGAAAGATCCAGGCTTCTTCCTCGGTGTCGGCGGCTCCGCGCTGGACGACTATATCTTTATCGACATTCATGACCATGAAACATCGGAATGCTGGCTCCTTCCCGCCAGCGATCCGGCGGCAAAGCCGCAGCTCGTCATGGAGCGCAAGACCGGTACGGAATATGACATCGCACCGGGTGGCGATGTGTTCTACATCCTGACCAATGCGGATGGCGCCAAGGATTTCAAGATATGCCAGGCGCCTGCTGCCACACCGCAGCCGGAAAACTGGGTCGAGGTCGTGGCAGAAAAGCCAGGGCGGCTGATCCTGTCGCACTCCGCCTACAAGCATCATCTTGTCTGGATGGAACGCGATAACGGCCTGCCGCGCATCGTGATCCGTGATCGCGAAACCGGCGAGGAACATGCCATCGCCTTCGACGAGGAGGCCTATTCGCTCGGCCTTCACGGCAGCGCCGAATATGATACGGATGTGATCCGCTTCTCCTACTCGTCCATGACGACGCCGGAACAGCTCTTCGACTACAATATGCGGACGCGCGAGCGGAAGCTTTTGAAGACGCAGGAAGTTCCTTCCGGTCACAATGCGCATGACTATGTCACGCGCCGGGTGTTCGCCAAGGCGTCGGACGGTGAACTGGTGCCGGTGTCCCTGCTCTATCACAAGGATACAAAGCTCGACGGCTCCGCGCCCTGCCTGCTTTATGGCTACGGCTCCTATGGCATCACCATTCCGGCAAGCTTCAGCACGTCGCGGCTCTCGCTCGTGGATCGCGGTTTCGTCTACGCCATCGCGCATATCCGCGGCGGCAAGGACAAGGGGTTCGCGTGGTATGAAAACGGCAAGCGCGACAAGAAGGTGAATACGTTCACCGATTTCATCGCTGCCGCAAGGCACCTCGTTGCCGAAGGCTTCACCAGTCATGACCGCATCGTTGCGCATGGCGGTTCGGCAGGCGGCATGCTGATGGGCGCGATTGCCAATATGGCCCCCGACGCATTCGGCGGCATCATTGCTGAAGTGCCATTCGTTGATGTGCTGAACACGATGCTGGACGACACCCTTCCGCTGACCCCGCCTGAATGGCCCGAATGGGGCAATCCGATCACATCGCAAACAGATTACCGGATCATTGCCGGCTATTCGCCCTACGACAATGTCAGCCGTCAGTCCTATCCGGCCGTTCTGGCCGTGGCAGGTCTTACCGATCCGCGCGTCACGTATTGGGAGCCTGCGAAGTGGGTGGCCAGACTGCGTGAGCTCAAGACCGACAACCATCCCGTCCTGTTCCGTATCAATATGGATGCGGGCCATGCCGGGGCGTCGGGTCGCTTCTCGCGACTGGAGGAAGTCGCCTATACCTATGCCTTCGCCCTCAAGGTGACAGGCAAGGCGGGCGACACGCTCTGAGCCTCGAAAACAAGCATCGCGTCCGGTTTTTAGGATGCGATGCTTCCTTCATTTTTCGCATTTCTTGATCCCGAAACCGGTTCCCACTTTCCGGAGACATGCTCTGGAAAAACGCGCTATTTCGCTTATGATCTTATAGTATTGTTCAATAGATATTCTTTTTAGGGAGAGACCGATGTTGCGTCAGGTCATTGCTGTTTGCCTCACTTCCGCATCGCTTGCGGTTTCCGGCCTTGTCGCGCTGCCGATGTCGGCTGAAGCGCAGGTACGCAAGGATGTCAGCGAATATGCGGGCCAGCGTTGCAGCGTGCCGAGAAGAGGCAGCGGCATCATCGTCGGCCAGTTCAGCGGCGTGGACGACTCGCCCTTCATCACAGGCGGCGACGGACTGGTTTCGATCGACCGTGTCCGGTGCTTCAGCAGCATGTCTGAATGCAAGGGCTGGCTCTATACGATGCAGAGCAAATATACCAATGCTGGCGCCGCTACTCTGGTGCGTTGCACCAAGCGCTGAAGCTGAACATAAAAACTGCGGTTTTCACGAAGCCTCACGAATGGCATCCTCCCAACACTTGATGCATCGCCTTCGGGCGTCATCTTCGGTTTGGGAGGATCGGAAATGCAGCAGGCCAGTTATGTACATGGAGCGAGCGACAAGCTTCTCATAGGCAATACCATCGGTCGGCATCTCGACCAGATCGCGGAAAAATATCCCGACCGTCCTGCCGTCATCGTCCGGCACCAGAATATCCGGCTGACCTATTCCGAACTGAGACAACTGACCGACCAGCTTGCCGAAGGCTTCCTCGCCATCGGGCTTCGCCCCGGCGAACGTCTCGGCATATGGTCGCCGAACAATCACGAATGGATTCTCACCCAGTTTGCGAGCGCAAAGGCGGGTCTGATCCTCGTCAACATCAACCCGGCCTATCGGGCGCATGAACTGGAATATGTGCTGGGGAAAGTCGAATGCGCAGCACTCATCCTCGCACCGTCACTGAAAACCAGCAACTATATCGATATTCTGCGCAGCATCGTGCCTGAACTGGATGAAGCCCGCCCCGGCCATGTGATGTCCGAGCGGCTTCCCAATTTAAGGTGCGTAATCCGGCTCGGTGCGGAACAGACGCCGGGCATGCTGAATTTCGACGATGTCACCCAATCCGGCGATGAAGTCACCGGGCAAGAACTGGCGCAGCTTGCCGAAGAACTGCAATTTGACGATCCCATCAATATCCAGTTCACCAGCGGCACGACCGGCAGCCCGAAGGGTGCGACGCTCTCGCATCACAATATCCTCAATAACGGGTTTTTCGTCGGCGAGGCGATGCAGCTTTCTGAACAGGACCGACTCTGCATCCCGGTGCCGTTTTATCATTGCTTCGGCATGGTGCTCGGCAATCTTGCCTGCGTGACCCATGGTTCCTGCATGGTGATCCCGAACGAGAGTTTCGATCCGCTCCTGACGCTCCAGACCGTTGAGGAGGAGCAATGCACCGGCCTCCATGGCGTGCCGACAATGTTCATTGCGATGCTGGATCACCCGGAATTCAGCCGTTTCAACCGCTCAAGCCTGCGTACCGGCATCATGGCCGGATCGCCCTGCCCCATCGAAGTGATGCGGCGTGTGGTGAGCGAGATGCACCAGAGCGAAATCACCATCGCCTATGGCATGACGGAAACCAGCCCGGTCAGCTTTCAGAGTTCGACGAACGATCCACTGGAACGACGCGTTTCCACCGTCGGGCGCATCCATCCGCATCTGGAGGTGAAGATCGTCGATGCGGATGGCAAGCTTTTGCCGCGTGGCGAAAAGGGCGAATTGCTGACGCGGGGCTACAGCGTCATGCGCGGTTACTGGAACGACGCGGAAAGTTCCGCTGGCGCCATAGACGATGCGGGCTGGATGCACACGGGAGACCTCGCCACGATCGACGACGAAGGCTATTGCAATATTGTCGGGCGCATCAAGGATCTTATCATTCGCGGCGGCGAGAACATCTATCCCCGCGAGATAGAAGAGTTCCTCTTCACCCATCCAGCGATCAGCGATGTCCAGATATTCGGTATTCCCGACCGCAAGTTCGGCGAAATCATCTGTGCCTGGGTCAAGCTGCACAAGGATGGCGAGCTTTCCGAAGAAGAACTGATTGAATATTGCCGGCAGCGCATCGCGCATTACAAGGTTCCGGCCCATATCCGCTTCGTGGATCAGTTTCCGATGACCGTAACCGGCAAAATCCAGAAATTCGTCATGCGGCAGGTCATGATCGAAGAACTGGAATTGCAGGAAATTCGAACAGCGTAATTATCTCGTCACCTCACGAGCCATATGCTCCAAGAGCGGGATGTTTATAAGTTTTATCGTCGTCTCGCTCTAAGTTTTTGTTTGAGCACGATTTTATCCGAAAGGCGGTTCCCACTTTTCGGAATCATGTTCTAGGTGTTTCATCTTTTGACGGAACCATATCCGGCATTTTCGAGATAGTTTTGGCATTCGGCGAGCTGAATGGCTTCGACCAACCTGCCGATATGACGCCATATGTCGTCGATGGTGCACTTTTGTGCATTTCTCATCCAGTGTTTAATCTTGGAGAAGGCCTGTTCGATCGGATTAAGGTCCGGCGAATAGGGTGGCAGGAACCAGAGCCGCGCACCGGCTGCTTTGATCAATTGTCGGATGGTTGCCGACTTGTAGCTGCCGAGATTATCCGTTTTCCGTTGACCTCTGATGTCAGCTGTTCGCTATTGAGATCAACGACAGAGGCGCTATCTCGCGGGGCTGGCAGCAGACCGGAAGGATCAAAATTGAAGATGACTTCTCCCTGACGACCAAAACCGACGAGTTGCGGCGCGCATTTCGGGATCGCCCTGCCCCCCCGTATTCGCCTACGTGTCCTCAAGCGGCCCCTCGCCTTTCCGCACAATCTTGGGCTTATCCTTAAGTAAGCCATCCGGCCCGAAAGTCGCTGAAACGACAACTCTCCCCGTTGCGCCTGGCGGAGAGATGAGACAGGAATCAACCGTCTTCTGGAGACTTGCAACCAAATTATCCGGTTGTTGCGCCATCGTCGGCGCGTGTACGATTGCGAAAACTCCCGCGGTTATCGCCAAACGAGCCCAAAACCGTCTGCATATCATGCGTTAACCGCCTTCCCGCTTGGGATACATCTGCGATGAACAGTTCGCCGCTACCGCACGCCAGGTTCTCACAAACGACGTTTACGATACCTGTTTCATTCAGGATCAGACATCTCCTGCCTGATTTCGGAGAATTTTGCAGCCATCGTCGGATTCCCACGCGTAAGTCGCTTGACCGTCAGGTCCTCAGCCTTGTCGTTTGCCAGCCTCAGATTGTTGGCCGACTTGTGAAGCGCATCTTTCGTTTTTTCCAGATCCTTGATGGCCTCATCAATACGTCTGACTGCTTCCTCGAAGCCTTCTGAAGCCAGTCGCCAGTTACGCCCGAATGCAGCTTTGAAGTCGTCGAGCTGGGATTCAAAGTTTGTAATGTCGATGTTTTGCGCCCGCACCAGTGCCAGTTCCGTCTTGTACTTGAGCGAACTCATTGCCGCATTGCGCAATAGCGTAATGATTGGGATGAAGAATTGCGGTCGAACAACATACATTTTTGGGTAGCGGTGAGATACGTCGATGATCCCGGTGTTATAGAGCTCACTCTCAGGCTCAAGCAGCGAAACCAGAACGGCATATTCGCAACCCTTCGCGCTACGGTCCTTGTCGAGCTCTTTGAGGAAATCTTCGTTCCTCTTCTTGGTCGCTGTTTCGTCGTTCTCATTCTTCATCTCAAACATGATCGAAACAATTTCCGAACCTGCATCGTCTAGATCGCGGAAGATAAAATCCCCCTTGCTGCCATCGCGTGCGTCATTGTCCTTTTCAAAGTAAGCGCGTGGAAAAGCGGTAGCGCGAATGCGGTCGAATTCGGTCGCGCAATGCTGTTCCAGCGTCTCACCGATCATTTTTGTCGACAGTTTCGCTTTCATGTCCCTCAGACGCTCGATTGCCTCGTCGCGGTCCTTAAGCTGTGTTTCGTATTTATCCTTAAGGGCTGTTTCGGCAAGCTGCTTTTCAAGTGCGACACGATCCAGACCGCTCTTTAGTTCGTCTCGTTCTTTCTCAACTGCGCTGACAGCTTCGGTAAGAGCAAGCTTCTGTAAAAGCTCGCCCGCGTTAAGTTTAGCCGTCAGGCTTTGGATCTCGGCATCTTTGGTTGAAGCGGCTTTCTGTAATTCCGCAATAAGCTTCGCCTCAGCCAGTTTTGACGCAGCCTCCTGCTCACGTCTGGAATTTTCAAGATCGTTCAAAAGGGCATCGCGTTCTTTCTCCACGATGCTCAAAGCCTCGGCCACCGCCAATTTCTGTGTGACTTCCCCAGCTTCGAGTTTTGCCTTCAGTTCCTGGATTTCAAAATCCTTGGCTGAAGTCGCTTTCTGCAATTCACTGGTAACTTTGGCCTGTGCCAGCTCGACGGCGCTCCGCTTGTCCTGTTCAGCCAACTCCAGACGTTCGTGCAGCTGCTTCTCAAAATCACTATCGCGAACCTGTTTCAGGATATCTGCATAGCCAGCTTCGTCGATCTTGAATGCTTTGTTGCAATGCGGGCAGATGATTTCATGCATATTTATGTCCTTTGGCTTTGCTGCCAGCCTGTCGAAGAATTAGGGTATCTGTCCGTCATCGTAGCCGCTGCGGTGCTTTCCGTGCAGCCACAGAGCGAGGGGACCAATTATTGCGCCGTTTACAATAAGTTGGGAGTAATCAGCGCAACCGTCGGAAAATATGTTCGGTAACGTCCGACATCTCGCGTCAACAGTGGTATTTGCTGAACTGCTGCATGCGCGCCAATGAAAAAATCGGGCAGAACACCAGTTCGCGAGCCCCCTGCTCTTCGATATTGGGTAAAGACTTTGCCTGCCAGAAAAAGCGCTTCTCTGGGAAGCGAGGCCATTTGAAGGCCGGCAGCCTCAATAAAATGATCCAGGTCTTCAATTCGTTCATAACGAACTGCGAGTTCTGCGTAGATCACTTCATTAATCAGCAACGGTCCCGTCAGACTTGCGGTTTCAAGTTGGCCAATCGACCATTCCGCCCACTGTGGATCATCTGTCGCAAGATCCAGAAGAACGTTTGTGTCAACCAGAGTCACGTTTCACCACGTGTCAGCGCCATAATTGCATCTGTGTCGAGTCCCTTGCCGGCGTGACCGCGCAGCTTCTGGAATCGATTTAGTGTTCTTGGCGCATCAGCTTTAACAAGAAATACATTTCCATCGGACGTTCTATGAAAATCTACTTTGGTTCCAGGCTTGATTCCGAGCAATTCCCGAACTGCTTTTGGAATCGTAACTTGGCCCTTCGATGTCACCGTCGTTGTCATTGCCACACCTTTGTAATACCATTTTAAAATAAGGTATTACCATTACAGCTCGATTTCAAGCGCCCAAAAAGATTCTGCAGCTGTGTGCATGGAGTGCAGGTGAAACCACGCGCGATCCCTGAATTCCCAGATCGTATTGTGCGAGACGGACATACCTCGCTCGGTCAACGCCGCCTTCAGGCCATGCAACGTCAGGTGCGGGTTCTCGGCGAGCCGTTGCACAATGATATCACGATGCGGTTCGAGTATCCGCTTGCGATGGCCGCCCATCTTGCCGGGACGAACCGATCCGGTCGCACGATGGCGCTGCGATCATTTCACAACTGAAGACGCGGCAATTTCAAACCGCGGCGCCACGCAACGAACGCTTTCGTCGCTCAGCATGGCTGAAACAACGCGCTCGCGAAGATCATTCGATATCGGTGCGGTCATCGGATGCTGGCCTTCATCCAGCCAGAATCAATGAGAGCCCATGTCCGTGGTCTGCATAGTGGCTCGTCTCGCAATTTGTTGGCAACGAGGGTTAGCTTTGCAGCCAGAGCCTCAAACATAGGAGACGAGCCGTGGTCGATGATACTGCACTTTATGTTGGTTTGGATGTGAGCAAGGAAAAAATCGTGGTCGACCTTGCGGAAGCAGGTCGCAATGGAGAGGTTCGCTATTACGGCGAAATTGCCAACCGCGCTGATGCTGTGCGCAAATTTGTCGATAAGCTGGCGGGGCGTCACGAGCGCTTGTGCTTTTGCTACGAGGCCGGCCCGACGGGTTATGGATTGTATCGCCAGCTTTCAGGTCTCGGCCATGAATGCCTTGTCGTCGCACCGTCGCTCATTCCAACGCGTCCGGGGCTTCAGATCAAAACGGATCGCCGCGATGCGCTGGCGTTAGCTGCTTTGTTGCGCGCCGGTGAGCTGTCATCCATCTGGGTTCCCGACGAGACGCATGAGGCCATGCGCGATCTTTGCCGGGCGAGGGAAACGGCGGTCTCTGATATGCGACGGGCACGCCAGCATCTCTTGTCATTTTTGCTTCGCCACGGCCGGATCTTCGAAGGCCGCTCTCATTGGACAAAAGCACATCGCAATTGGCTGGCGACCCAGCGGTTCGATCACCGGGCGCAGCAAATCGCCATGGAAGAATATATTCGTGCCATCGAGCAAATCGAGGAACGGCGTGAACGGCTGACCCAACAGATGCTGGCGCTCCTGCCTGACTGGTCGCTCAACCCCGTGGTGGAAGCGATCCAGGCTTTGCGCGGTGTCGCACAGATATCGGCGGTGACCCTGGTCTCGGAGATCGGTGACTTCAGACGCTTCAGAAACCCACGTCAATTCATGGCCTGGCTGGGACTGGTCCCCAGGGAGCATTCCACAGGCGCAAGCGTCGTGCGTGGGTCCATTACTAAGGCGGGCAATACCCGGGCGCGGCGCATGCTGGTCGAAGGCGCATGGACCTATAGATTGCCAGCGCGTGTCGGCCAGGAAATTCTGAAGCGAAGCGAGGGGTTGCCTGAAGAGATCAGGGCAATCGCCTGGAAGGCTCAAGTACGGCTATGCCAGCGATACCGGCGTATGCAGGCCGGTGGCCGTCCCACCAATATCGTCATCGTTGCAATCGCACGTGAGCTTGCTGCCTTCGTCTGGGCGATCGCAACGACCATTCCCGTCACGCCAACAAAAGCCATCTGACGAGGGACCACTCAACACCAAGAAGGAGAAAGATTTACTTCCATCAAACTGCCTATTGTTGGGCGCGGCGGCCGGTCAGGGCAACCCTCGTTGTGATTCAGCGAGCCTGAAAAATGGCAACACGCGTTAACGTGAGACAGAGGAAGGCCCGAGACGAACCACGGTCCTGCGGTATCCAACCCGCGCATCAGAGTCTGATCAACCGTCGTCTCAATGCCGCCGCGTCCTGCAATAGGCAGCCCATTAGTCCTGACGCCAAAAGGCGAGACGGAAACCTATGCCAAAATCCTTGAAAACGGACATGAGATCACAACAAAACTGATTTGGGACCGCTGCCGATTCAGAAAAAAACGGAAATGCTCTAATATTTTCGCTCATGGCGGCTTGCAATGCGAAGGCGAGAATGCATATTACGTAAACGTAAGATTTTTGGGAGAGTTTCTATGGAAGAACTGATCGCACGCATCACCTCCAAAGTTGGCATCGATGCGGCAACGGCAGAAAAGGCAGTCGGCATGATCCTCGCCTTCCTGCAGAAGGAGGGTCCGGCAGCGGAAGTCCAGAAACTTCTAGCAGCATTCCCCGGTGCCGACGAAGCAATCGCGCAGGTCAAGGGCGGCGGCTTTCTGTCTGGCCTGATGGGCGGCGTGATGGGTCTCGGCTCGCAGCTCATGGGCGCTGGCCTCGGCATGGGTGAAATTTCCGGCGTTGCCAAGGAAACCATCCGCTTCGCCAAGGAAAAGGCCGGTGACGAACCAGTTGATGCCGTCATCGGTGCAATTCCGGGCCTCGGCCAGTTCGTCTGATTAAAGTTTACATGCTCGAAAAGGCCCCGGTTTCTGGGGCCTTTATTTGGACAGCCTGGAGCCTCTCCTGTTTTGATTTAACCATTGGAAATGCTCTCTCTTTGTCTTCACGCATGTCTTTCTCCCGAACCGGATGCAGCCGCGTGAATGATGGGCTGATTTCCTCCGCAGGAGGCTTGCACTTTTGCTGAAAAATCCTTCAGTATAAAACAATAGTATTTAAGTCATGTTTTTCACGATAACGTGAATCCAATGTAATAATCCCTATAAATTCAGAATGATACTTGCCGCATTGGGGATTTACTCGATGCGATGATTGCAATGTCCAGGATTGTATCGGATATTTGAACCAAAGGGAGAATTTTTGTTCATTTTTTAAATATGGAGAATCGTATGCGTTTGTTTTTCCTGACTGTCAGCTCTGCAGCGGTATTGGTTGCCGGTGTCGCACAGGCCGACGTCATCGCCGATCGTCAGGCAATCATGAAGGACCTTGGACGTTCGGTTGGGTCGATTGCTCCCATGGTTAAGGGCGAGAAGCCGTTCGACGCAGCCACAGCTCTTGCTGCACTCGAAAAAATCGATGCCGACGCCAGGAAGCTGGACGTGGACACGCTGTTCCCTGCTGGTTCTGATCAGGGTGACACCGAAGCTTCTCCGAAAATCTGGGAAAACAAGGATGACTTCGTCAAGCATGTCGATAAATTCCAGACCGATGCTGCAGCAGCACTGGCAGCCAAGCCGCAGGATCTGGATGCGCTGAAGCCAGCCTTCCAGCAGGTCGCCGCCAATTGTGGTTCCTGCCATCAGGCCTTTCGCGTCAAGAAGAACTGATCTTCACTGTTGACACAGAGCACACCGGACGGAAACATTCGGTGTGCTGGATGTGAGTGGCGCGGTGCCAATGCCCCGCGCTCTAACGACCCTGTTGAATGACAGCCATAAGAGCGGTCCGCAATCGCCGGAACCGCCAGACGGGAACGGATGGAATGGTCCGAAAACTGGCATATGTCGCAGGCGCCGTGGTCGTCCTTGGAGCTGCGGCTTTCTGGATTCTGACCACACCGCAGAAGGTGGACGCGACCGTGCTGGACGCGATGAAGCCCGGCGACCCCGTCAAGGGCGAACAGGTTTTCTGGGCGGGCGGCTGTGCTTCCTGCCATGCCGCACCCGGTGCCTCGGATGATGCGCGCAAGGTGCTGGCGGGCGGCCATGAGCTGGTTTCAGATTTCGGGACTTTCATTGCACCCAATATTTCGCCATCCGAGCAAGGTATCGGCACATGGACTATTCAAGATTTTGCCAATGCTATGCTGAAAGGCGTCGGAAAGCAGGATGAGCATCTTTATCCGTCCTTCCCCTACACCTCTTATACAAGGATGCAGCCGCAGGATGTGGCCGACCTCTTTGCCTTTATGAAAACGCTGCCGCCTTCCGACAATGTCGCGGCCCCGCATAAGCTCTCCTTCCCTTTCAATATCCGGCGAGGGCTCGGCCTCTGGAAGCAGCTTTACCTGACCGACCGGCCTGTGGTGGAAATCGCAAATGCCTCCGATCACGTGAAGCGCGGCCAGTATCTGACAGAGGCGCTTGGCCATTGCGGCGAATGCCACACGCCGCGCAACACAATTGGCGGGCTGAATACCGGCAAGTGGCTGGCCGGAGCACAGTCACCGGAAACCGGCAGTGACGGAAAACGAGGCATTGTTCCGAACATCACGCCGGACGAAGCGGGCATCGGCGGCTGGAGCGAGAAAGACATCTCCTATGCATTACAGAGCGGCTTTACCCCGGATTTCGATTCGCTTGGCGGCTCGATGACCGACGTGGTTGCGAATATGGCCCATCTTGCCGAAGCGGATCGCAATGCCATTGCCGCCTATCTGAAGGCCATTCCGGCGCACCCGAACGGCTATCCGGCGCGTTGAGGGCCACGCTCCGGCATAATCTTACCGATCCTCGTTTCACTCCGGCCGGGTTTTGCTCTATATCGTAAGTTATACCAAGTCTCATCGAGTTTGAGTCATCGAGACTTGGTTAAGCCCGTGCGGCAATTGAGCATTTTCAGGGCGTGATGCCTTAGCATCTTAGCGCCCTGCTATTATAGTTGAACAGAGGGAGCAAGCTGCCTGATGACTGCCGAAGACGCTATTTTTCTTGGCGCGAGCCGCAAGCCTGACGACTCCTACCAGCAGCCGGAATATCTAGCGCTGAAATACGGTAACCGGCACGGCCTCGTCACCGGCGCGACAGGCACGGGTAAAACGGTCACGCTGCAGGTTCTGGCCGAAAGCTTTTCGGCGGCTGGCGTTCCCGTTTTCTGCGCTGACATCAAGGGCGACCTTTCCGGCATTGGCGCCATCGGCGTTCAAAATGACGGCCTCATCAAGCGTGCGGCGGAAGTGAAGCTCGACCCTTACGAAATGCGCGCCGCCCCTGTGATCTTCTGGGATATTTTCGGGGAACAGGGCCATCCCGTCCGCGCTACCATTTCAGAGATGGGGCCGCTGCTCCTGTCGCGCCTGATGAGCTTGACCGATGCGCAGGAAGGCGTGCTGAACATTGCCTTCCGCCTGGCGGATGAAGAAGGCTTGCTGCTTCTGGACCTGAAGGATTTGCAGGCCATTCTCGCTGAAATGGCGGAGCGCTCGGCAGAGCTTTCCGGCAGGTACGGCAATGTGAACAAGGCTTCGGTGGGCGCGATCCAGCGTTCGCTTCTGGTCCTCGATCAGCAGGGCGGCTCGAAATTCTTCGGGGAACCAGCGCTCAAGATTTCGGACCTTATGCGCACCACAACCGACGGGCGTGGCGTGGTGAGCGTACTCGCCGCCGACAAGCTAATGATGAGCCCACGGCTCTATTCCACCTTCCTGCTCTGGCTGATGTCGGAACTGTTCGAGGAACTGCCGGAAGTCGGCGATCCCGACAAGCCGCGGCTCGTCTTCTTCTTCGACGAAGCCCACCTTCTCTTCGATGAAGCGCCGAAGGCACTTGTCGACCGTGTCGAACAGGTGGTGCGCCTGATCCGCTCCAAGGGCGTCGGCGTTTATTTCGTGACGCAGAACCCGCTCGACGTGCCGGAAACGGTCCTGGCACAGCTTGGCAATCGCGTGCAGCACGCGCTTCGAGCCTATACGCCGCGCGAAACCAATGCCGTGAAGACCGCAGCCGATACGTTCCGTCCGAACCCGGATTTCAACACGTTCCAGGCGATCACCAATCTCGCCACCGGTGAAGCGCTGGTTTCCACGCTTCAGGCAAAAGGCGTGCCTTCCATCGTGCAGCGCACGCTGATGCGTCCGCCTTCATCGCGCATCGGCCCGCTGACGCCGGAAGAACGCGCCAAGATCATCGCTGCAAGCCCGGTTGCCGGGCAATATGATCAGGTTGTGGACCGTGATTCCGCTTTTGAAATGCTGGCCCGCAAGGCGCAGAATGCAGCAGCAGCCCAGCAAAAGACCAAGGAAGAGGAAGAAGGCGGCGGTGGCATTCTTGGCGATCTCGTCGGCACCGCACTCGGCACTGGCCGTCGCTCCGGCCGCCAGACGGTTGCGGAAGCCGCGATGAAATCCGTCGTCCGCTCGGTCGGCAATTCGCTTGGCCGCGCATTGGTGCGCGGCATTCTCGGCGGCTTCAAACGATAGAAAGCGCTGGAGCATTTCCTGTTTTGACTGAACCAGTGGAAATGCTCCAACCGTTTGTTTTTCAACCATGTCTCCCGAAATCGATACCCGCGTTCGGGAGACATGCTTGAGAATCACGCCTTCGCCGGTTTGGCGAGAGCGTAGGCTACGAGGGCATTGGCGTGACCGTGTCCCATCTCGAATTCCGACTTCAGCCAGTTGACGATTTCCATATGCTTGTCACCCTTTCGCTGCTCAATCAGCGAAAGCCAATGCTGGACAGGCTGTCCGTACTTTTTCTCGATGGACGGGAAATAGGACGCAGGCCCCTTCACCGTTTCCTTGGCAGTTTTTTCCTCGGACATGACTTCCCTCCCCTTGTTCCGACGATTTGTCCGCGCGGAAAGTGACTTATTTTCAAGGCGGCGGCAAGTTGGCGCGACACAATAGAAAAAGCCCCGGACGGTTGACTGTCCGGGGCTTTGCAATCTGCCGTTTCAGCACTCGCTATTACATCACCAGAATTGGTGACTTCGCCGGAACGCGATCATAGAGATCGATGATGTCCTGGTTCAGGAAGCGTACGCAGCCCGAAGAAACCGCCTTGCCGATGGACCACCATTCCGGATTACCGTGCAGGCGGTACAGCGTGTCTTTGCCGTCCTGGAAAATATAGAGTGCGCGAGCGCCGAGCGGGTTCTTGAGGCCCGGAGCCATGCCGCCGTTCTTGGCGCTGTACTGCACCAGTTCCGGCTGGCGGGCGACCATTTCATCTGGCGGGGTCCAGCGCGGCCACTGGCGCTTGTACTGGATCACAGCACGGCCAGACCATGCGAAGCCTTCGCGGCCGATGCCGACGCCGTAGCGCATCGCCTGTCCGTTTTCGAGGACGAGATAGCAGAAGCGGTTAGCCGTATCGATGACGATCGTACCGGGCAGTTCGCCGGTTGGGTCCTGTACAACCTGACGCAAGAAGCGCTTGTCCATCTTCTGGATCGGGATAGCCGGAAGCTGGAAGCCGCCATCCTCGACGGCGGCGTACATCTGCGCCCAACCGCCATAGGAAGAGTCGACATTGGCCTGCGGGGTGCGGTTGATCGGGTTGCCCGACTGATCCACATCAATGATTGGAACATTCTGCCCCAACTGAGCGCAACCGGCCAGACCGGCGGCCGCTGTTGCTGTCATTGCCGTCAGAAAGGAACGGCGGGTAAGGGTCGTTTGCATATGAAAACCAGGTTGGTGACGGGAGGAGTTACAGATACACATTCAGGGTTAACGAATTGCGACCCGGCCAATTGTGGCAGATGCGCGGTGAGCTGTCGAAACGGCCTCAAACGGCTGTTTCCGGTGTTCGGTTGCACGGAAAACGCCCGAGAAATGTGGCGTACACCCGTTCGTAATGCGGCCTAAACGTGGCGAAAGCCCACCAGCGCGACTCGTGTTGCAGCCGCGACACAATTTTGGGTGCAGGAGCCTGCTTTCCATAAACCGGGAAAGTTCAAATTTTAGTGATTACTCAATCAAGCAATTGGAGACTTGGCAGAATCAATGCCGGAGCGAACTGCTTGTATTCGTCGGGCTGGTTGGTCCGATTGATCCAGACCCCGCGCATACCGAACCGTACCGCACCTGCCACATCCCAGCGGTTCGAGGACTGGAACGAGATTGCACAAGGATAAAGCCGCCATTGCAAAGTGACGAGCTCATAGACGGCGGGGGCGGTCTTGTATTTCCTGACTTCATCGACCGAAATCACGTCGTCAAGCAGGACGTCGAGCGCTGCCGAACGAACGGCGGATACCAGCATCGCGGGTGAGCCGTTGGAAAGAATTGCAAGCCGTGCGCCCTTTTCCTTCAGGCTTTTGAGGGCCGCAGGCACTTCCGGATAGCAATCGAGCTTCCAGTAGGCATCGAGCAGGTCATTGCGCAGCGCCGGATCGACAGAAGGGTAGCGTGCGAATGCGAAATCGAGCGAATCCTCGGTCAGCTTCCAGAAATCACTATAGGCACCCATCAGGCTCAGCACCCAGGAATATTCGAGCTGCTTTGCGCGCCACAGTTCGGAAAATGCCCGTCCGTCCGGCCCGGCTTTGTCTGCATGTCGCCGCACCGCCGAATGGACATCGAATAATGTGCCATAAGCGTCGAAGACATAAGAACTATAGGACACCATTTCCTCCTGTGAGGGTCCGCCACGCATCGCGAAGCATAAAATCTAGAATTGCGCCATCCTACTGTGATTTCAATAATAATTCATTGTCTTGAAGCTGAATTGCACATTCGCGCCATTGCCGCCCGCACCGATGCGGCCTATGTAGATTCCGCACGCAAGTTTTGAGGCAGCATCTGCTCGGCCCGCCGCAAGCTGCCCACGTAAGTTGCCATGTAAGCAGAAAGAAAAGAGGAGAGTTTCCAATGGCTTTCGAACTGCCCGCCCTGCCGTATGACTATGACGCCCTTGCGCCTTTCATGTCGCGCGAGACGCTTGAACTTCATCACGACAAGCACCATCAGGCCTATGTCACCAATGGCAACAAGCTGCTTGAAGGCTCCGGCCTCGAAGGCAAGAGCCTTGAAGAGATCGTCAAGGAAAGCTACGGCAAGAACCAGGGCCTCTTCAACAATGCTGGCCAGCACTACAACCACATCCTGTTCTGGAAGTGGATGAAGAAGAACGGCGGCGGCAAGAAGCTGCCGGGCAAGCTTGAAAAGGCAATCGAGTCCGATCTTGGCGGCTACGACAAGTTCCGTGCGGATTTCATCGCTGCCGGTGTCGGCCAGTTCGGTTCGGGCTGGGCCTGGCTGTCGGTCAAGGACGGCAAGCTTGAAATCTCCAAGACCCCGAACGGCGAAAACCCGCTGGTTCATGGCGCAACGCCGATCCTCGGCGTCGATGTGTGGGAACATTCCTACTATGTCGATTATCGCAATCTGCGTCCGAAATACCTCGAAGCCTTTGTCGACAGCCTCATCAATTGGGAATTCGTCGAAGAGCTGTACGAAAAGGCCTGATGCCTTTCGTGCAGGAATAAAGAGAAACCCCGGTTTTGCCGGGGTTTTTTGTTGCTGCTATTCCTTGATTACCTGCACACCTACATGTTGCGCGCGCCCTGCTCCCCATCCGGCGATAGCAGCGCCCAACCCCAACACGGCGAAGAAGAGGCCACAGGCGGTAAAGCTGCCCGTCGCGCTGTGGATCAACCCTACGATCAGCGGGCCGATTGCGGCAAGCGTATAGCCTACGCACTGCGCCATGCCGGACAGATGCGCCGCCGTGTGTGAGTCCGGCGCCCGCAGCACGATCACCATCATGGCGGCGGCGATGAGACCGCCCTGCCCGATGCCCTGAATGACCGCCAGTCCCCAATAGGTCCATAGCGGCAAATAGAGAAAGCCGATCAACGGCAAGGCTGCACAGGCGCAGAGAATGACATTGAGCAGGCTCTGGTTCTTCTGGCGCGTGGCAATGGAAGGCACTGCGAGACAGGTAATGACCTGCGCCAATATCGAAAAGGAAACCAGACCGCCTGCCGCTGCCGGGCTGAGGCCCTGTTCGCGCAGGATCGGCGCCAGCCATCCGAAAACGATGTAGGCGGTGGAGGATTGGAGACCCATGAACAGGGTTACCTGCCAAGCCAGCTTATCCTTCCACAAGCCGATCACCTTGAAACCCGAATGGGCGACATTGTGTTTCGCACGCATGGCCTGCGGCAGCCACAACAGCAGAACGACTGCCGCCGGAACAGCCCAGAATGCCAGAGCGAGGTTCCAGGAACCGCCGAGCATCCCCTTGATGGGAATGGTGAAACCGGCTGCGGATGCAGCGCCACCACATAGTGCCATTGTATAAAGGCCGGTCATGATGGCCGCAGTTTTTGGAAAGTCACGCTTGACGACCCCCGGAAGCAGGACATTGCCTGTCGCAATGGCGGCACCGGCCAATGCTGCGCCGATATAGAGCGAATAGAACGAACCGAAGCCGCGAATGGCGGTGCCGACAGTCAGCACGACCAGCACGAAAAGCAGGACACGTTCGGCGCCGAAACGCTGCGCCAGCCGTGGTGCAAACGGCGCAAAGACACCAAGGCAGACAACCGGCAAAGTGGTCAGAATACCGGCCGCAATGGACGACATGCCGGTGGCATCGATGATTTCCGGCAAAAGCACGGAAACGCTGGAAAATACCGGTCGCAGATTGGCGGCGATCAGTACGAGGCTCAGACCCAGCAAAATGCGCATCGCCTTGCTTGGCGGCTGCTGGACTGGCGGCGGCGGAACGCTGTCCACCTCAGCGTCGACAAGCGCCTCTGGCTGCAGCATCGCCTCGTTTTCTGCCGCTTCCGACAGGGCTGTGTTCGTGTGGCTCATGATGCCAGCAACCTTTCAAGTTCTTCAATCAGGGGCGCCATGAAGCGACGAACCGTTGCACCGGCCTTGTCAGGATCACCCGAGGCGATGGCTTCAACGATCTGTCGGTGCGCTGCATGGTTTGGCTCGGGCAGTTCGCCGTCGAGCGTGGCTTTTATGGATTCGCGAATGGAGGCGGAGAAAAAGGCATAGACCTCGATCAGTGCGCTGTTGCCCGAGGCCGCAACAATGGCCTCATGAAAGGCAAAGTCTCGGGCCACGAAAGTTGCCCGGTCGAGTTCATCGCGATTGCCGCGCTGTGCCAGCATTTTCTCCAGATGGACAATCCCCTTGGACGTGATGCGCAAGGCGGCGAGCCGTGCCGCCTCTGTTTCCAGAACTGCCCGGGTCTCGAAGCGGTCGCGCAGGCTGGTATGGCGGATGCGGTCGAGGCTGCGCGCCGTGTCGGCTGTGGAGCGGACATAGGTTCCCGAACCCTGCCGGGTTTCCAGCATTCCCTGTGCCACCAGCGCCCGCACAGCTTCCCGTACCGTGCCGCGACTGACATCAAGTGTTGCAGAAAGTGCTGCTTCATTTGGCAACTGGTCGCCTATCGTCCAGCGTCCAGACGTGATTTCTCCGCGCAATGCCTGCGTGGCCGAATCCGTCAATGTCTTGCGGGATATTGCCTTCATACCTTCACCAAAGTCATCTGATGACTTGATGAATTAGACCTGCGTAATGAAGCTGTCAACCGTCGTGAAGAAAGCTGATTGCGGGCTGATGCGGCGGATTTGATAATCCTGTTGTCACACTGGTATCCACTGCCGCATTCCGTTAACAATTTTCGCGCAAAGTGCCCCATAATCCAGCCGCTCGAGATTTCGGGCCAGACTTCAGGTGCCAGTATGATCACACTTTACAACCTTTCCGGAGACCACCTCGAACAAGTGGAAGTCGAGCCCGGTACTCCGTTGCCCGAGAATGTGATCTGGATCGATCTGTTTGCTCCCGGCGTCAACGAAGACAGTATTGTCGAGGCATGGATGGGCATTTCAATCCCGACCCGCGAAGACATGACGGAGATCGAGGAATCGAGCCGCTTCTATATGGAAACCGGCGCACAATATCTCACCGTGCCGATCCTGCACGCAGTCGATCTCGACCACCGCGAGCTTGCTCCGGTCACCTTCATTCTGCACGGCTCGCGGCTGATAACCGTGCGCTATGCCAATCCGAAATCGTTCAGCACCTATATCCTCCGTTCGACCAAGCCGGGCAACGGGTTGATATCAGCCAAGTGCTCGGGCCTGTCGATCATGCTTGGCATCACCGAAGCCACCACGAACCGGCTTGCCGATATTCTGGAAGGCGTGGCGGGCAAAATCGATGCGGCCTCGCACTCCATCTATCGCCGCCAGCCGAAAGCCCGCCCGATGACGACGGAGGATTTCCGGCACATATTGACCCAGATCGGTGGACAGGGAACCTTCCTCTCGCGAATGCGCGAAAGTCTGGCGGGTATCAGCCGCATGCTGGTCTATCTGTCGGCCATCAACAATCCGGCAGCCGGCAAGAAGGAAACGCGTAGCTGGATCAAGTCGCTGGAGCGCGACACGCAATCCCTGACCGCCTATGTGGATTTTCTGTCCAACAAGGTCACGTTTCTGCTCGATACGATCGTCGGGCTGATTTCGGTCGAACAGAACGCCATCATCAAGATTTTCTCTGTGGCGGCGGTCGGTTTCATGCCGCCGACACTGGTGGCTTCCATCTATGGCATGAACTTCTCCTTCATGCCGGAGCTGCAATCGCCATGGGGTTATCCGATGGCGCTGGGCCTGATGATCGCCTCCGCCCTGCTGCCGCTCTATTACTTCCGCCGCAAGGGCTGGCTGTAGCTTGTGGTGACAACACAGGCTCACCATGTTATATCATGCGTTATAACATAGGAGAAGAGCAATGGATGTCACCTTGCGCAAGATCGGCAACTCCGAAGGCGTGATCATCCCAAAGGAAGCGCTGGAACGAAAGAATTTGCAGACCGGAGCCAAACTGCAGCTTATCGAGACGCAAAAGGGCTTCTTGCTGGAGCCAGTGGACGACAGCTTCGAACAGCAGATGGAAGCGGCCCGGAAAGTGATGGATAAGTACAAGGTCGCCTTGCAAAAGCTTGCCGAATGAACTGGAGTTTTCTTTCGCGACGCGTCGTTGAGGCAATCCACGTCGAACAATTGCAGCGCCACGGCGGCGCTCAAGGGCTTCGTGATGAGAATGCTCTTGAGTCTGCCTTGGCTCGCGCGCAGAACAAACAGGTTTATGGCCAGCCGGATCATGCGGAAATCGCAGCAGCCTATGTTTTCGGAATAGGCCGCAACCATGCTTTTGTAGATGGTAACAAGCGCACCGCTATCGTTACTGCTGTTACGTTTCTGCTCGTCAACGGCTATGCACTGACTGCAGACGATGGATTGCTTTACAGTTTCACGATGGGCATTGCTTCCGGTGAAATCGATGAAACCGGCGCAGCAGCGTTTTTCCGTGACCATACGGTCGTGCTGGAAGAAGACTAGACAATCTTCAGCGATACGATTTCCCATTCGACATTATTGATTTTCACGACATCGCCGACCGGCTTGCCGAATAACAGAATGGCAACGGGCGCCACATGGGAAATCTTGCCGTTTGATGGGTCGGCCTCGTCCTCGCCCACGATGGTCCAGCGGCGCACCTTGCCGTCATCCAGATTTTCCAGTTCCACCGTCATGCCGAAACGCACGACATCGCTGTCGGAAGCAGGAACCGAAAGCTCGGCATTTTCGCGCCGCGCCGTCCAGTAGCGCAGATCACGCGAGATACGCGCAATCGCCGAACGCTCGCCCGCGACATTGGCGTCTGCCAGCTCGCGTTGCAGCCGGGCGATTTCGTCCTCGATCATCTTCAGGCCCGTCGGCGTGACGAGATTGCGATGCGGACTGACCGGGCGCTCGCCAAGATCGGTCGGCGTGTCATCCTGTTCCTTGGTGAATGCTCTGCTCATCAGTTGAATGTAGGCAGTTAGCACATCCCCGGCAAGCCTCCTTGCCAGATAAGCCACTCACTGTTGCGACGGTAAATGCATGATTTGCATATCTGGTTTTTATTGATTGATGAGTCAATCAACGTTAAACTGGCGGATAATTAGCCTGAGAACGGACCACGATTATGCCCAAGATCGGGATGGAACCCTTGCGGCGGCGCGAGCTGATCGACGCCGCCATTCGTACAATCGGCCAGCGCGGTTCGCTGGATGTGACCGTCGCGCAGATCGCGCATGAGGCGGGCGTTTCGCCTGCGCTCGCGCATCATTATTTCGGCGGCAAGGACAAGCTCATCCTGGCCACGATGCGCCATCTGCTGCGCGAACTGGGACAGGATCTCAACGCCGCCATCGGGCAAGCGGAGACGCCGCAGGAACGTATCGCGGCCATCATAGCGGTCAATTTTTCCGCATCGCAGTTCACGCAGGAAACCATTGCCGCCTGGCTCACCTTCTATGTGCACGCGCAGCAGTCGGAGGATACGCGTCGGCTCCTGCGCATCTATGCGCGCCGCCTGCATTCGAACCTCGTTTTCGCGCTTGAACACCTGACCACGCGCGAACGGGCAAGCCGCATTGCCGAGGGCGCGGGTGCCATGATCGATGGCCTCTACATCCGTCATGCGCTCGGTGCGGATGCGCCCAATGCAGCCTCGGCGATTGCGCTGGTGGAGGATTACATCGCGGTTCAGCTTTTGGGCCAGTTTGCGGGGGAGAAATGAGTATGGAAGCGGATTTCGTCATCATCGGCTCTGGCTCCGCCGGATCGGCCATGGCGTATCGCCTGTCGGAAGACGGTCGCTATTCGGTGATCGTCATCGAATATGGCGTGCCCGATGTTGGCCCGCTGATCCAGATGCCGGCTGCCCTCTCCTTCCCCATGAATATGGAAACCTATGACTGGGGCTTTTCCACCGAACCGGAACCGCATATTGGCGGGCGCAGCCTTGTGACGCCGCGCGGCAAGGTTCTGGGCGGCTCATCTTCGATCAACGGCATGGTCTATGTGCGCGGCCATGCCCGCGACTACGACCACTGGTCGGAAAGCGGTGCGCGCGGCTGGGCCTATGCCGATGTGCTGCCCTATTTTAAGCGGATGGAAAATTCGAGCGGCGGTCAGGAAGGCTGGCGCGGCACCAGCGGCCCGCTTTATATCCAACGCGGCAAACGCGACAATCCGCTGTTCCATGCCTTTGTCGAGGCAGGCCATGAAGCGGGCTTTGAAGTCACGGAAGACTATAATGGCGAGAAGCAGGAAGGCTTCGGCCCGATGGAGCAGACGATCCATAATGGTCGTCGCTGGTCTGCCGCCAATGCCTATCTGAAACCGGCCCTCAAGCGCCCGAATGTCAAGCTGGTCAAGGGCCTCGCGCGCAAGATCGTGCTTGAAGGCAAGCGCGCGGTTGGCGTTGAGATCGAGGCAGGCCGCAGCTTCTCGACCATCCGTGCGCGACGTGAAGTCATCATTGCCGCCTCATCGATCAATTCGCCGAAGCTCCTGATGCTCTCGGGCATCGGCCCTGCCGCACAACTGAAAGAACACGGAATTGAAGTGGTCGCCGACCGTCCCGGCGTCGGGCAGAACCTGCAGGACCATCTGGAAGTCTATATCCAGCAGGAATGCACGCAGCCGATCACGCTCTACTCCAAGCTGAACCTGTTTTCGAAAGCGAAGATCGGTGTGGAATGGCTGTTCTTCAAGACCGGCGACGGCGCAACCAACCATTTCGAATCGGCTGCTTTCGTGCGCTCGAAGGCAGGCGTGGAATATCCCGATATCCAGTATCACTTCCTGCCAGTCGCGATCCGCTATGACGGCAAGGCGGCAGCACAATCGCACGGTTTTCAGGCCCATGTCGGGCCGATGCGGTCAAAATCGCGTGGCAGCGTGACGCTTCGTTCGGCCAATCCGCGTGAAAAGCCTGTCATCAAGTTCAATTATATGTCGCATGAAGACGACTGGGCCGACTTCCGCCATTGCGTGCGGCTGACCCGTGAAATCTTCGGACAGGCCGCGTTCAATCCTTATCGGGGAGCAGAAATCCAGCCGGGCCCACATGTTCAGAGCGACGATGAAATCGATAATTTCATCAAGGAACACGTCGAAAGCGCATTCCATCCATGCGGCACGTGCAAGATGGGTGCGGTTGACGATCCAACGGCAGTGGTCGATGCTGAATGCCGCGTGATCGGTGTCGAAGGCTTGCGCGTTGCGGATTCATCCATCTTCCCGCGCATCACCAACGGCAATCTCAACGGCCCGTCGATCATGGTCGGCGAAAAGGCCTCCGATCATATTCTTGGTCGTACGCCGCTCGCGCGCTCCAATCAGGAGCCGTGGATCAATCCGCGGTGGCAAGTATCTGATCGTTAGGGGAGTAAGGGAACAGGGGAATAAGGCAGTATGTCAGGTCGTGCTTTTTGCGCTCAAACATACTCCCTTATTCCCTTACTCCCCTATTCCCTTCATTCCGAAGTAGGAACACACAATGAAAGCACAACCCAAAGCCTCACATTTCATCGGCGGCGCATTCGTTGAAGACAAGACAGGCAAGCCTTTGCCGGTCATCTATCCGGCAACCGGCGAGGAAATTGCCAGGCTCTATTCGGCAACGCCGGATGTGATCGAGGCGGCTTATGCGGCAGCGCTGAAGGCCCAGGGCGAATGGGCAGCGCTGAAACCTGTCGAGCGCGGACGCATCCTGCGCCGCACGGCAGACATCCTGCGTGAGAAGAACAAGAAGCTGTCGAAGCTCGAAACGCTCGATACCGGCAAGGCGCTTCAGGAAACTCTGGTGGCGGATGCCGCTTCGGCAGCCGATGCGCTGGAGTTTTTCGGCGGTATCATTTCCGGCTTCAACGGCGAGTTCGTGGAACTTGGCGGTTCGTTTGCCTACACGCGCCGCGAAGCGCTGGGCATCTGCGTCGGTATCGGCGCATGGAACTATCCGATCCAGATCGCCGCGTGGAAATCGGCGCCTGCACTCGCCATGGGCAATGCCTTTATCTTCAAGCCGTCCGAAAATACGCCGCTTTCAGCGCTCGCATTGGCTGAAGCCTATAAGGAAGCGGGCCTCCCCGACGGCTTGTTCAATGTCGTGCAGGGGTTCGGCGATGTCGGCGCGGCACTCGTCAATCATCGCCTGACGGCCAAGGTTTCGCTGACCGGCTCGGTGCCAACCGGCAAGCGTATCATGGCTCAGGCAGGCGAACATCTGAAGCATGTCACCATGGAACTTGGCGGCAAGTCCCCGATCATCGTGTTCGACGACGCTGACATTGAAAGCGCCATTGGCGGCGCGATGCTGGGTAATTTCTATTCGACCGGGCAGGTCTGTTCAAACGGCACCCGCGTCTTTGTTCATAAGAACCTGCGCGAGCGCTTTGTCGAACGGCTGGTCGAACGCACGCGCAAAATTCGCATCGGCGACCCGCTCGATGAAGCCACCCAGATGGGGCCGCTCGTCAATGGAGCCCAGCGTGACAAGGTGCTGTCCTATATCGAAAAGGGCAAGGCAGAAGGCGCAACGCTTGCCTGCGGCGGTGGCGTGCCAAAGCTGCAAGGCTTCGATAAAGGCTATTTCATCGAGCCGACCATCTTTACGGATGTAACCGACGACATGACCATCGCTCGCGAGGAAATCTTCGGGCCGGTGATGAGCGTCCTGGAATTTTCCGACGAGGATGAAGTGATTGCGCGCGCCAACGATACCGAATTCGGTCTGGCGGCAGGCGTATTCACCGCCGATATCGCACGCGGCCATCGCGTAATTGGCCAGATCAAGGCCGGCACATGCTGGATCAATGCCTATAATCTGACACCGGTGGAAGTGCCCTTCGGCGGTTACAAACAATCCGGCATCGGACGCGAGAACGGCATTGCCGCCCTCGCTCATTACAGCCAGATCAAGACCGTCTATGTCGAGATGGGTAAAGTCGACAGCCCTTACTGACCGCTGAAATCAGCCCGCGGAACCGCATTCGGTTCTGCGGGCGTCGGCGTGCAATCATAACGGTAAAGCTGCGGCGATGGCACCGCCTGCGGATAGACAATGGCACGCTGCGACCGTTGACTGGCGGGAACTGACGGTGAATTCCATAGAGGCATGGCCCAGGATGGCCTCGTTACTGTATCGGAAGAGCCGGTCCCCTGAATGGCGATGCGTCGGCACTCGGTCCCGAGCGTACCGTTCAATCCGGCAGCCGTCGCAACACTCGTGCAGCTAACCAGGGCAAGCGCCAAAGCGGTATAAAACAGTCTCATATCGCAACACTTTTCAAACAAATATAAATATCGGCTCGAAGCTGGCCAGATTCAATGGCAGCTTATGCCCAATCATCCGGAAAACGCAGCGCATAAATGGCACGGAGCAGGCCTGTTTGTTTGGTCGCCACGTCTTGGCTTTTCAGCCCGCCAGCGGGGGCTGAATATGAGTATAGGTCGCTCATTTATTTATATTAGCTTATAATTATATACTTATAACAAATAAAACCCCAATTCTCAAAACCGTGTCGACAAATCTATTTACAGACAATAAGAATGCAATTCCGATTTATTGGCAGCAACAATAAAGCACATCACAATTAACTAACATAGTATTGATTTTTCATGCATAATTCACTCTCATATCAATCGCCATGACCTTGGGCTGAACGGTTAGTAATGAATAACGAGACTTCAATTTCGACGGACATGATCGAGGACAAGCTGCGCAATGAATTCTGGCGCGCTGTTCTCAAACCCATGTATGAGATCACGAGTGAAGACGACGATTACCAGTTTTCGGGGTCAATTGTCGCGCGCTCCATCGGTTCTATCCAGATTGGCGCTACTTCGTTCAATTCACAAAATTACTCACGTGCCCCAAAGCTCATCGCCCAGGGCGGGCTCAATCAATATATCCTGCAGCTTATCACCGGCGGCGACCTGCACGGAGACTTCAACGGGGGCGATGTCGAGGCGAAGCAGGGCGACATCGTCATCATCGACCTGACGCAGACCGTTGAAAGCCAGGCATCCGGCGGCTCTCGCATCACCGTGATGATACCGCGCGACGAGCTGGAAAAGATCGCAGGCTGGCGCAACCTGCATGGCCTCGTCATGCTGGCCGACGCACCCATGACGCGTCTGCTTTTCAATTATCTCCGCAGTCTGCAATCGCTGAGCGGAGATCTCGACAGGATCGAGGCGCAATCCGCGCAGGACGCAATGCTCACATTGCTTGGTGCCAGCATCTGCGGCACGGAAGGCGGTGCTGTCGAAGCCCTTCCGGCCAATCTGCCCATGCGCAAGCGCATTCTCGCCTATATAGACGAGAACCTTTCCAACCCGCTGCTAGGGCCGCATCTCATCGTCAAAAGCCTGCGTATCTCCCGTTCGCGCCTTTACCGGACATTTGATATGGCCGGCGGCGTGGCCAGAATTATCCGTGACAAACGGCTGGATCGCGCCTATCGCATTCTCGTCGACGAACGTGGCCGCCACGTCTCGCTCAAGGAAATCGCCTATCGTTGCGGCTTCCATGACGGCACGCAATTTACCAAGGCATTCAAGGTCCGTTTCGGCATGTCGCCCAAAGATGCCCGAGAATCCGACGCGACCTTGCTATCGTCGGATTCAGCCAATTTCGACTATGCGGTTCATGTTTCGGATGAAGCCGCCAAACGCGGCGTCGACAAGCCGTGAGCCGGAGCTTGTTTCCTGAAAGCAGGAACTGGTTTCGGGATGCGTTCCAGCTTTTTGTTTTTACGTGCATCTCGTTCCGAAAACCGCTTCGCATTTTTCGGGATGCACTTTAGTTTTTTGTTTTTTCGTATGTCTCCCAAAACCGGTTCCCACTTTTGGGAGACATGCATTAGCCCTTTGTTTCTCAACCGGGTGAAAGACGGTTCAGAAAGTCGTCGCACCAACGACTGACGTCATGCGTGGTCAAAAAGGCCATCATGCTTTCAAACCGTTCCTTGCGTTCGGCAAGCGGCATGGCAAGCGCGCGGGCCATGGCATAGGCCATAGCCTCGGTGTCATAGGGATTGACCAGAAGCGCGCCGTCGAGTTCCTGCGCGGCGCCAGCAAAACGGGACAGCACCAGCACGCCGGGATTTTCAGGGTCCTGTGCCGCGACATATTCCTTGGCGACAAGGTTCATCCCGTCACGCAGCGGCGTGACCAGTCCGACAGCCGCCAGCCGATAAAGCCCGGCCAGCACCTCCCGGTTCAGCGAGCGGTTGATATAGCGTATCGGCGTCCAGTCGACCGTAGCGTTTGCACCGTTCACCCGACCGGCCAGTTCTGCCACGGCGCGTTGCATATCCTTGTATTCCGGCACTTCGGAGCGGGATTTCGGCGTGACCTGCAAAAAGGTGACCTTGCCGCGATTGCCGGGATCGACCTTCAGGAAATGCTCGAAAGCCTCCATGCGATTGGTGATACCTTTGGAATAATCGAGCCGGTCGACGCCGATGATTAGATCGCGATCAAGCATGCTGTCACGCATGCGCTTTACGGTTGAATGACGCTGCGCCTTATCGGCTATCTTCGCGAAGGATGCCGTCTCGATGCCGATACCGAAGCGCTCGGCACGAAAATGGTGCCCGAACGCTTCGAACAATCCGTCATCATTGAGCGGCTTGCCGATCTTCTCGCGCCGCAGGCAGCCGATGAAGTTATCGACATCGTTCTCGGTCTGGAAGCCCACCACATCATAGGATGCAAGGCCGCGCATGATGGTCTCATGCACGGGTAGCGTGAACAGGATATCGGCAGGCGGCCAGGGAATATGCAGGAAGAAGCCGATGCGGTTGGTGACACCGAGATTGCGCAGTTCGGCCGCCAGCGGAATGAGATGATAGTCGTGGACCCAGATCACATCATCCGGCTCGATCATCGGCAGAAGATGATTTGCAAACAGGCGATTGACCCGGAAATATCCGGCCATGTCCTTGCGCGTGTAATCGATCAGATCCAGACGATAGTGACAAAGCGGCCAGAGCATGCGGTTGGCGAAGCCTGCATAATATTCATCAATATCCTTCTTGTGGAGATCGAGCAGCGCGTAGCGAATGGGTCCCACATCGCGGATCGCCAGTTCCTGCACCTGGCGATTGGGAAGGGTCTTGCCGGACCACCCGAGCCATATGCCTCCGCGTTCGCTGAGCGCGGCCTGCAATGCCACCGCCAGCCCACCCGCAGGGGCCTTGCCCTGTTCGTCAGGCAAGGGAACACGATTGGAGACCACGATCAGCCGACCCATATATCAAATCCTCTCATTGTTTTGCTTGTTCATCGCCACAAAGGCGGGATAGCCAGAGGCGAAGCTCTGCCGGGTTCGCCAACCACGTGGCGCCCGGACGGTCGATTGCACGACCGATCACGACCGCAGTGCCATCCAGTTCGCCTGCAGCGTCAAGCATCGATAAATCTGTCAGATCGTCACCGAATGCGATCGGCGCCCTCCCCGCAAACGGCTCTTCCTTCATGAAGCGGCGCAAGGCCACGCCCTTGTCGCTGATCGCCGGGCGCAACTCGAAAACCATCTTGCCCGACTGCACGGTCCAGTCCGGCCCGGCGAGCTTCAATGCCTTGCTGACGAGATCATGCGCCAGATCGGCTTTTTCAGGCGCGGCGCGATAATGAAGCGCCACCGCGCTCCCCTTGTCTTCGGCAAGAAAGCCGCTGACACGCAGTGCAGCCTGACGCAGAAAATCCTTGGCAATCAGAAAATGATCATCCGGTTCGATCCGTTCGACCAGCCCGGATGCGTGCCGGAACTCGGCACCGTGCAGCGCAGCTATTGGGCCGGTATAATCGGGAAGGCGTTCCTCGATAAACGCAATCGCCCTGCCCGTGACCAGCGCCATTGCGCCAGACAGCCGCGCCGAAATGGACGAAAGCGATTTTTGCAGACCAACTGGAACGATAACGCCATCCGGACTGGCGGCGATATCGAGCAGGGTTCCGTCCACATCGAAGAAAAGGGCGTATTTTTGAAAGTCGATGACCGGCATACCGATCTGGTCGGTTGCCGGGTCCTGTTCCTTGCTGGGCATGTTAAAGCAAACATCCGCGATGGCGAATGGTTCCCGAATAAATTCGGCCCGCTTCTATTCCCTACCGGTCAGACGGCCCTATGTGCGGCCATAGACATCATCGAAACGCACGATGTCGTCTTCGCCCAGATATTCGCCGCTTTGCACCTCGATCAGCACGAGCGGCAGAATGCCCGGATTTTCCAGCCGGTGGCGGAAACCGCAAGGAATATAGGTCGACTGGTTGGTCGTGAGCAGAATCTCGCGGTCGCCATTGGTGACCTTTGCGGTGCCGGAAACGACGATCCAGTGTTCGGAGCGGTGGTGATGCGCCTGCAGGCTCAGGCGACGCCCCGGCTTCACTTCGATCCGCTTGATCTTGAAGCCGTCGCCTTCCTCGAGAACCGTATAAGTGCCCCATGGGCGATGGGCCGTGCGATGAAGCTTGGCTGCTTCATGGCCGCTTGCCCGCAGCTTGTTGAAGACCTTGCGCACTTCCTGCGCCTTGTCGCGATGAGCTACAAGCAACGCATCAGGTGTGTCCACGACAAGCAGATCGTGAACGCCGACAAGGCTGACCAGCCGGGTTTCGGATAAAACAAAGCTGTCGGTCGTGTCTTCGATAACCGTCTCACCGCGCAGACGGTTGCCGTCGTCATCCGGCGCGACGAGATCGGCCATCGCCGCCCAAGAACCAATATCGGACCAGCCGCAGGACACTGGAATGCAGGCAATATTGTCGGCCTTTTCCATGATCGCGTAATCGATGGAAATCGCAGGAGCAGTCGCAAAATCGTCCTTTGCGATTTCGATGGTCTTGGTCTCGCCGTTGACGCCGCGCCGGGCATGTTCAAGCGAGGCCTGCACGGCATTGAAGATTTCCGACGCAAAATGCTGCATTGCTGCAAGCATGGTTCCGGCCGTGAAACAGAACATGCCGGAGTTCCAGAAATATCGACCGCTCTCAACATAGGTTTGCGCGGTCTCGGCATCAGGCTTTTCAACAAAACGCAGCACATCCGTACCTTCGGCCTCGATATAACCGAAGCCGGTTTCCGGATGATCCGGGACGATACCGAAGGTGACGATACGGCCGGACTCAGCCATCTGCCGTGCATTTGATACGGCTTCCGCAAATGCCGCCTCGTCCTCAATCAAATGATCGGCGGGCATGACAAGCAATGTCGCATCCGGGCCGTAAGTCGCTGCGGCATGGAGCGCGGCAACTGCAACTGCGGGTGCCGTATCGCGCCCGAGTGGCTCCAGCAGAAACACATTGTCGACTTTGGGCGCCTTCGCATCTGCATAGGCATCAAGCGTCAGGAACAGGAAGTCACGGTTGGTCACTGTGAGGATGTGGTCCACACCGTCGAGCTGGGCCGCGCGCTTGTAAGTCTTGCCGATCAGAGTGCTGCCATCGGGCAGCTCAATGAATGGCTTCGGGTGCGCATCGCGCGAAAGCGGCCATAATCTGGAACCGGAACCGCCGCTGATAATGACAGGAATAAAGCTCATTGCTCAGTTGTCCTTCGTTGCGTTGCGGGCGATGGCAAGTCCCGTTTCCAGAAGCTTCGCTGCCTGGCTCTCATCTGAAGCTTCCACATAGCATCGCAGTTCCGGCGCGTTACCGGAAGCGCGATAATGGATTGCGTTGCCTGAATGAAAGAAGAGTTTCACGCCGTCAATCGTTTCGGAGCGGACAATCGGATCGTCCATCTGAAACAGTGCACTTCGCGTCGCCTCATTCTTCAACAGGGCCAAAAACGCGAGGCTCTTTTCCTGCGGGATATTCTGAAGCCTGTCGCTAAGAGCAATACGGAAATGGAAGCGGGCTGCGATTTCGGACAATGGCTTGCCAAGCTCCTTGACGGAACCAAGACTGCTGAGAATTGGCAGCAACGCATCGCGGGTCGAAAGCGCGGTCAATGTGCGATTGTCCCGGCTGATATCCGTCCCCAGCAACACACCGCCATTGGCCTCAAAGCCGACCACCGCCGATATGCCATCGGCGACGGCCTGCGCCATGCCTTCGATGACATAGGGCGACCCCACCCGTGTTCTTATGACGCGCTCGAAATTTTCTTCAAGAGCGGAGTTGGACGTCACCGGCGTCACAATCGTTTTGACGCCAAGCCAGTCGGCAGTGATCGCTCCCACCAGATCGCCCCGAACGAAGCGGCCCTTCTCATCCGCGATCAACGGGCGGTCGGCATCACCATCCGTGGAAACAATGGCGTCAAAGCGGCTTTCCTTCGCCCACCGGTCGAGAAGTTCGATATCCTGGGAGCGCAAAGCTTCCGTATCGACTGGCACAAATACATCGGATCGACCGAGCGGTACGGCTTCTGCGCCAAGCTCGGTCAAAATGCGGACGATGAGATCACGAGCTACAGACGAGTGCTGATAGACCCCGACGCGCAAGCCGCGAAGGCTCTCAAGTCCGACAAAATCAACATAACGCTTCACATAGCGGTCGATTGCATCACTGCTAAGGGGCGCATCGTGCAGATGACGAAAGGCAAGATTTTCTGGCAGAGCGGCATAGACCGCACTGATGGCGCTCTCGTCATTCTTGTCGATTTCTCCGTCGTTGCGATAGAATTTAAGCCCGTTGCGGTCGTCCGGAATATGGCTGCCCGTAACCATGATGCATGGCGCTTGCTGCGAAATCGCAAAGTGGCTCAATGCCGGGGTCGGCAAAACACCGCAATCGACCGGCTGAAACCCCGCATCTTCGATTGCCGCCATGCAAAGTGCCGCAATAGCCGAACTGGACGGGCGAAGGTCTCGACCAACGAAAACCTTGTCGCCCTTCTGCAGCTTTCCGGCTTTCGACAGCATTTCAACGAAAGCAAGAGAATAGGCATAAGCGGGCAAACCATTCAGTTCGTCCGCTAATCCCCTGAGACCGCTGGTGCCAAATTTAAGGGATGTGCCGCTCATGCTTTCCGCCAGCTCTTTTCCAATGTCAAAGAAGCAACGCCCGCAAGCGCCCCCCAGCTCAAAAGTTTTGTCATCTTATAACGTGAACCTGAAAACTATGATCCCCACAATGGTGCAATCATATGCACCTTATTGTGGGTCATAATCCGTATAGGCAGGCAATTTCAAATCCTTAACGCTGTCTGCGTTAATAATTGCTGTTCTGCACGCATTAGTGGGAATTATTGTCACCAGAAACGAAAAACGCGACACCGATCACTGAACGATGCCGCGTTGGAAATTCGTCACTCACGATATTATACAAGCCGGGCCATAACGTCCCGTAATGACGACTGCCACTGCGGCGCAGACCAGTTGAACACTTGCTGGAATTTGGCAGTCGACAGGCGCGAATTGGCAGGGCGGGCAGCCTTGGTTGGGTAATCGGCTGTCGTGATATCCATAACACTCGCGGTTGGTCCACCGAGCTCGGCGCTTTCACTGAATATGGCGCGCGCGAAGCCGCTCCAGTTCGTGTCACCCGTACCGACCAGATGATAAACACCATAAGTGGAAAAGTCCGGCATCGCAGCCAAATGGTCCGCCACCTGGATAATCGCGTCAGCTATATCGAGCGCACTGGTCGGGTTGCCCCATTGGTCAGAAACGACAGAGAGCGCATCGCGTGTCTCCGCGAGCTTCAACATCGTCTTCACGAAATTCTTGCCAAAAGGACTATAGACCCACGCCGTCCGCAAAATGATGTGCTGCGGGTTGGCTTGCGCTACGAGACGCTCACCTTCAAGCTTGGAACTTCCATAGACACTGCGAGGGCCCGTGGCATCTGTTTCAACATAGGGTTTGTCAGCGTCGCCAGCGAAAACATAATCCGTGGACAGATGAATGACAGGAACGCCGCAGTTCTTCGCTGCTTCGGCAACTGCTTCAGCGCCAGTGGCATTCACCACAAAAGCAAGTTCCTCCTCATCCTCGGCCAGGTCGACCGCCGTGTAGGCGGCGGCTGAGACAACAAGCTCCGGCTTGATCGCCGCAATGGCACTACGCACGGTGTCCGGCTTCGTCAAATCCAATTCCGGGCGACCCAGCGCGATGACCTCGAGGTCCGCACGCTGCGATGCCTTCTCAAGAAGGCTCTGGACAACCTGCCCTTCCCGCCCGGTGACGAGGATTTTCATGCCTTGACCTCTTTTGTTGGTGCGCTGCCCAGACGCTCGCCAACATAGGTACCGCTGCGGATCGGTTCCCACCACCATGCATTGTCGAGATACCACTGGATGGTCTTTTCAAGCCCAGTTTCAAAGGTCTCCTGCGGCTTCCAGCCCAGTTCACGCTCAATCTTCGAAGCGTCAATCGCATAGCGACGGTCATGGCCAGGGCGATCTGTCACGAAGGTTATCAGATCGGCATAGCTGTTGCCGTTTGCGCGAGGCCGCTTCTTGTCCAGAATGACGCAGATGGTTTCTACCACATTCAGATTGGTGCATTCTGCACGCCCGCCGATATTGTAGCTTTCGCCCAGCTTGCCTGTCGTCGCGACCAGTGCCAGAGCACGCGCATGATCCTCGACATAGAGCCAGTCACGCACATTCGCCCCTGCCCCATAAACCGGCAAAGACTTCTCATCGAGTGCGTTGAGAATGACCAATGGGATCAGCTTTTCCGGAAAATGGAACGGTCCATAATTGTTGGAGCAATTGGTGAGCACGACCGGCAGGCCGTAGGTTTCATGCCATGCGCGTACCAGATGATCGGAGGCTGCTTTCGAAGCCGAATAAGGCGACGACGGCTGATACGGGGTTTCTTCGGTAAAGATGCCGCTATCGAAAGGCAGATCGCCAAACACTTCATCTGTCGAAATATGGTGGAAACGGAAGCTCGATCTGCGCGGCTCCGGCAGTTCACGCCAATAGGCAAGCGCCGCATTGAGCAGGCGGAAGGTTCCGACGATATTCGTCTCGATGAATGCACCCGGACCATCAATTGAACGGTCGACATGGCTTTCCGCCGCCAGATGCATGACCACATCGATTTCGTGGGCACGCAAAGCTTCCAAAACGCTCGTGTCGTCGCAAATATCGACCTGAAGGAAGCTGTAATTCGGATGATTTTCGATCTGGCGGAGAGACGCCAGATTGCCCGCATAGGTCAGTTTATCGAGATTGACGACATTGATCTTGGGATCAGCAGCCAGATGGCGACAGACGGCTGAACCAATAAACCCTGCGCCGCCGGTAACGAGAATATTCATATCATTTCCTCAAGGAAAAACTTCTGCGTCAGCAAAAAGCGGAGCCTTCCGATCCTTGTCGGAAAGCTGGGCGCCTGAAGATGGAAGAGGCCAATCGATACCAATGGTGGGGTCATCAAACCGGATCGAGCGGTCGTGCTCGGGAGAATAATAATTCGTTACCTTGTAGATGACTTCGGTATTCTCCACGAGCGTCATGAAGCCGTGCGCAAAACCCTTCGGCACCAGAATCTGGTTCCATTTTTCAGCCGAGACTTCCAACGCAACCCACTTCCCGAATGTTGGCGAGCTTTTGCGGACATCGACCGCAACATCGAGAATTGCACCACGCGTAACGCGCACGAGCTTATCCTGCGCAAATGGCGGCAACTGATAATGCAGCCCGCGAACAACACCCCTGGCGACCGAAAAAGAATGATTGTCCTGAACGAAAGTCAGATCAATCCCGGCTTCAGCGAATGATTTCACATTGTAGGTCTCGGAGAAAAAACCACGGTCATCACCGAATTTCCGCGGGGTGATCTCCAGAAGACCATCGAGCTCCAATCGCCGAACCATCATCTTTCGCTACCGATTTCCTCGACGCGGCGACGCAGATAGGCAGCATATTCGGTCTGGCCGAGTTTTTCCG
>JACDJC010000158.1_pt1 | contig 87751 bp, 83 predicted proteins | sample 7454191 | NCBI WGS metagenome assembly JACDJC01 (sample SAMN14253291, study PRJNA609438) | sludge metagenome | isolation source: sludge after 25d culture with pyrite and EDTA | collected 2018-12-20 | reverse complement strand
GGACTGGCCCTCGTACACGATGGGATAGAGCTTGCCCAGGTCTGCGCCCAGCACCGCGGACTGCATGGCGCCTTCGCGCGCGCGCAACCAGTTGAAATTGCCCTTGACCGTGTTGATCTCGCCATTGTGCGCGATCATGCGATAGGGATGCGCCAGGGGCCATGCGGGAAAGGTGTTGGTCGAGAAGCGCTGGTGCACCAGCGCCAGGGCAGAAGCCGCCCGCGTGTCGGCCAGGTCGCGGTAATAGACCCCCACCTGGCTGGCCAGCAGCAGGCCCTTGTAGACGACCGTGCGCACCGAGATCGAAGGCACGAAGTATTCCTGGCCGTGGGCCAGTTGCATGCGCTGGATGGCGTGGCTGGCCGTCTTGCGGATGACGTAGAGTTTGCGCTCGAGCGCATCGGGCACCATGATGTCGGGCCCGCGCCCGATGAACAGCTGGCGGATCACGGGCTCACAGGCGTGTACCGACGGCGACATCGGCATGTCGTGGTCCACGGGCACATCGCGCCAGCCCAGCACCACCTGGCCTTCATCGCGCACGGCACGTTCCAGTTCGCGCTCACAGGCCAGGCGTGACGCCGTTTCCTTGGGCAGGAAAACCATCGCCACCCCGTAATCATCGGGAGACGGCAAGGTGACGCCCTGCGCCGCCATGTCCTCGCGGTAGAGGGCGTCGGGGATCTGCAGCAGAATGCCGGCGCCATCGCCCATCAGTTCATCGGCGCCCACGGCGCCGCGATGGTTCAGGTTTTCCAGGATTTTCAGAGCCTGCTGGATGATCGCATGGCTCTTGCAGCCCTCGATGTGCGCCACAAAGCCGATGCCGCAGGCGTCATGTTCGGCTTCGGGACGATACAGGCCTTGAGCGGTCGGCAGGCCCGGGAGGCGGGAAACGGTGTGCGCCATGGCGAACCTCGCAAGGCAGATGGGAGCCGCGACAGGCGGCGGAATCAGAAAATTACGCTCCTGCATCGCTGGCGACAACAGGGTTTTATTTGTCTGTCCCCATTTATGGGTGAGGCCTGCTGCAATGCTTATAAATGGGGACGTATCCACTCATCTGAATCGCAAGTCGGATTCCAGGTCATCGCATCGCCGGGCCATCGGGAAAACCCCGATGGAACATTGTGAAAAAGTTTTAAGTCTGTTGTCTGCGATGCGATGGTTCATTCAAGGGGTGCCCGGACGACGCCGGATTGCGCAGACCATCGATCAGGACATGCGCCAGGCCGCGCGAGCAGCGCTCGACGCGCGCCGAGACCTGATAGACCTCGGCCAGCGTCTCTGCCGTGATGACCTCGCCGGGATGGCCCTGGCCGACGAGCCTGCCGGCGCGGATCAGCAGCGCATCATCGCTGCGTTGCAGCGCGACATTCAGGTCATGCAGCACCATGAGTGTCGTCAGGTCGTGTTCGCGCGTCTCCTGGGTCAGCAGGTCCATGACGTGCCACTGGTGGTTCAGGTCCAGCGCCGACAGCGGCTCGTCGAGCAGCAGCAGGCGCGGCTTGCGGATCAGTGCCTGGGCCAGGCCCACGAGCTGCTTCTGGCCACCCGAGAGCTGATCCAGAAAGTGCATGGCCAGATGCTCGATGCCCAGTCGCTGCAGTACGGTCAGCGCCTGGGGCGCGTCGACCGTCCGGGCGGCACCATCCAGGGCCGAGGCGCGCGCCGCCACCAGCACGGATTCCATCACCCGCAGGTGTACCGCGGGGGGCAGGGACTGAGGCAGGTAGACCACGCTTTGCGCGCGCCGATCAAAGGACAGACGGGTGAGATCCTGACCATCCAGCATCACCTGACCTTGCGACGCTTTCAGCAGGCCGGCCAGCGCCTTCAGCAGAGTCGATTTGCCGCTGCCGTTGGGGCCCAGCAGCGCGACCACGCGCCCCGGGGCCAACGGGCCGGCCGACAGCCCGTGGATGATGGTCTGGCGCCCGTAGGCGACTGACAGGTTGTGGATCCGGAGCATGGTCATTTCATCTGCCGGCGCAGCACCACGGCGAGAAAGAACGGCACGCCGATCAGCGAAGTCACGATGCCCACCGGCACGATGATGCCCGGCACCAGGTTTTTCGATGCGATCGATGCCAGCGACAGGATGGTGCCCCCCACCAGGGCACTGCCGGGCAGATAAAAGCGATGGTCCTCGCCGAACAGGCGGCGGGCAATGTGGGGCGCGATCAGGCCGATGAAGCCGATCGTGCCCACGAAGGACACGGCCAGAGCGGCCAGCACGCTGATGCGCACCAGCGCCGTCACGCGCAGGCGCGCCACGTCGATGCCGAAACTCGCGGCGCGGTCTTCTCCCAGACGCAGCGCGGTGAGCTTCCAGGTGTCGCGCAGCGACAGCGGCAACAGGATCGCGAAGGCCAGCAGCAGGATGCCGATCCGGGGCCAGGACGCACGCGCCAGGCTGCCCATGGTCCAGAACACCAGGCCCTGCAGGGCTTCGGCGCTGGCCACGAACTGCACCAGCGACACGGCCGCGTTGAAGGAAAAGACCAGGGCGATGCCGAACAGCACCAGCGCCGATGTGCTCATCGCACCCCAGCGTGCGACGACGTCGAGCAGCAGCGCGGACACCAGTGCAAAGACGAAGGCATTGGCGGGAACCATCCAGGACTGGGGCACGCCCGGCAGGGACAGGCCCAGCACGATGGCCAGCGACGCGCCAAAGGCCGCCGCCGAGGAAATCCCCAGCGTGAACGGGCTGGCCAGAGGATTGTTCAGGATGGTCTGCATCTCGGCGCCGGCCAGGCCCAGGGCCAAGCCCACCGCGACCGCCATCAGCGCGTGCGGCAGGCGAATGTCCCAGACGATCACGCGGGTGGTCGGGTCGGCTTGGGCCGGGTGCAGCAGCGCGCGACCGAGTTCCGGCCATCCCAGGCCCGAGGGGCCCAGCAGGAAGTCGCCCAGAATCGCGCCCAGAATGATGGCGGCCAGCAATGCAACCAGCAGCCAGCGGCGTTGCAGCATGCGCCGATACTGCTGCAGGGTCGAAACAGACATTGTGAGGGAGGAATCCATGCCGGGTGTTCTGTCGGGCCGATCGCAGCAGGGAAAGTATAGTGGATACACCCGGGCGGGGCGCCTATCGGGTCGGGTCCGACAGAACCATCATGGTTTTGCCTGTGGATGCTTTCTGGGGCGCCCGCGCGGCGCGGGGCTGACGCGCCGGGATGCCAGGCGCCCCAGATGGGCCAGGAAAATCTTTTCGCCCAGCGCCCACTGCCCGGCCAGGGCCGCATCGATCTGTGCCCGTTGCAGCTCATTCAAGCCCGCGGCCAGTCGGCTGCGCCAGGCCGCCTGACGTGCGAAGGGCGTGTCTCCTTCGTGCCAGTAGTCGCTGTGGTCCGTCAGCACGGCATCGGCCGTCAGCCCCAGATGCCCCGCCGCTGACGACCAGGGCCATTGCGCCGCGTGGCTGACCTGGCCGGTGGTCACGGGCAGGGACTCGAGCCAGACCATGGCCGGCAGGATCCAGCGCCCGGGCTCGAGCAGGGCGTTGTGGTAGCGGCTGGCGAACACCCGGGTGCGCATCAGGCCGGAGCCCATGCGCCGGCCCAGACTCTGCATCAGGCCCGGCAGCGCTTGGGCGTTGCCCGGGGTGGCCAGCAGGGTGATCCGGTCGGGCAGCACGATCCAGGCGTGAACGGCCAGGGGGCGACGCCGGGTTTCCTGGGTCAGCCAGTCGAGGATGCGGTCCAGTGCGGAAGCGGGGGCCGGGGCGTCCGGCGCGGCCAGACGAAATGCGAAGCGCGCCTGGACCAGCTGCGGGACACGCGGTGCATAAAGACGGGGCAATCGGGCCATGCTCGAGGGCCTGAGGTGAACTCCTTCCATCATATGCAGCGGGATCGGACCCTGTAAAGCCATGATCCGTGCGCGGGCATCAGCGGGCCTCAGGCGAGTGATGCATGCAAATACTGCGCCATGAACATGCAAATACTGCGCCGTGAACATGCAAATGCCGCGCCACGAAGGACGCGTTGCGACTGTCGCGGCGACCCGGGAAATCAATCGGGCCCGGGTGCGTCATCCCCCGATCATGATTCAAACAAGCGTTTGAACTCCGCCATCAAATCAGCGACAATCGAATCGGCGACAATCAGTTTCACGGCTTCCCGGGTGGGTGTCCGGTTTCGGCCCAGCCCATTTCTTTCGAGGACCCCCCATCATGCAAAACCGCCTGTTTGCTCCTCTGGCCATCCGCCGTGTGGCGGTTTGCGGTGCCGGGGTCATGGGCGCGCAGATCGCCGCCCACTGCATCAATGCGGGTGTGCCCGTCGTGCTGTTTGACCTGGCCTGCGCACAAGGGGACAGGAACGCCATCGCCAGGCGCGCCATCGCACAGCTCAATAAGCTCAAGCCCGCACCGCTTGCGGCAGACCGGCTGGCCGACCTGATCGTGCCGGCCAATTACGAGGAAGATCTGGGCCTGCTGGCCGATTGTGACGTGATCATCGAAGCCATCGCCGAGCGGCTGGACTGGAAACGCGATCTCTACCACCGGCTGGCCCCGGCACTGAATCCGCACGCCATCATTGCCAGCAATACGTCCGGGCTATCGATCACGGCCCTGTCCGAAGCCCTGCCGGAGTCGCTGCGCCACCGCTTTTGCGGCGTGCATTTCTTCAACCCGCCGCGTTACATGCCGCTGGTCGAACTCATCCCCACGGCCACCACGCAGGCCGCCATGCTGGACCAGTTGGAAACCTTTCTGGTCTCGCGGCTGGGCAAGGGGGTGGTGCGTGCCAGGGACACACCGAACTTCATCGGCAACCGTATCGGTGTATTCGGCATCCTGTCCATTTTTCATCACACCCGGGCGTTCGGACTGCCTTTCGATCTGGTGGATGACCTGACCGGCACCCGGCTGGGCCGTGCCCGCTCCGGCACCTATCGCACGGCCGATGTGGTGGGGCTGGACACCCTGGCGCACGTCATCGACACGATGCGCGATCAGTTGCCCGACGATCCCTTCCATGCGCACTTCACGGTGCCTGATGTGCTGGCGTCCCTGATTGAACGAGGCGCTCTGGGGCAAAAGCGCGGGGTCGGGTTTTTCCGCAAGCAAGGCAAGGCCATTCTGCGCCTGGATCCGGCCACCGGCGACTACGTGCCGGCCGTCCAGAAGGCCGCCCAAGAGGTGGGGGATATCCTGCGGGAACGTGACCCGGCCCGGCGCCTGCAGGCGCTGCACGACTGCAGCCACCCGCAGGCGCGGTTCGTCTGGGCCGTGCTGCGCGACGCCTTTCACTACAGTGCGGTGCATCTGGGGGATATTGCCGGCAGCGCGCGTGAACTGGATCAGGCCATGAAGTGGGGCTTCGGCCACAGCCAGGGCCCCTTCGAACTCTGGCAGGCCGCCGGCTGGCAGCAGATCGCCACCTGGGTGAACGAAGACATTGCCGCGGGCCGGGCGCTGTCGGCCGCACCGCTGCCGGCCTGGGTCACCAATGGTACGGTATGGGACACGCAGGCCGTCCACACCCCGAAGGGCTCGTTCAGTCCGGCCACCTGCAGCGATCAACCGCGCAGCACGCTGCCCGTGTATCAGCGTCAGATCGGTGCCCCGCGCCTGGTGGGCGAAGGACCCTCCCTGGTGCCGGACATCGTGTACCAGACGGATGCGGTGCAGTGCTGGACGCTGCCGGCGCCGCATCCGCAAGATGTGCTGATCGTTTCGTTCAAGACCAGAATGCACACGCTCGGCCCGGAGGTGGTGCGAGGCGTGCTGCATGCGCTGGATCTGGCCGAGCAGGGCTACCGGGCGCTGGTCATCGGTCAGCTCGACGAGCCTTTTTCTGCAGGAGCCGACCTGAAGGCCATGATGCCCGCTTTCGCGGCGGGCGGCGTCCAGGCCATCGAACCGCTGCAGAAGGAAATGCAGGACATGGTCCTGCGCCTGCGTTACGCCCGGGTTCCGGTCGTTGCGGCCGTGGCCGGCATGGCCCTTGGGGGAGGCTGCGAGCTGTCCGTGCATTGCGCCCGCCGTGTCGCCCACATGGAAACTTACATGGGCCTGGTTGAAACCGGCATCGGACTGGTGCCCGGTTCGGGCGGCATCACGTTTTGCGCCCGCCGTGCCGCGGAACTCCGGGCGCAATTTTCCCCGGATGCCCCCTTGTTGGCCTGCCTCAAGCACTTCGCCCTGGCGGTGGCCGGCGCACGCGTGTCGAAGTCGGCGCTGGATGCCCGCGACATCGGTTATCTGCGTGAATCCGACCCCATCGTCATGAATCGCCACGAACTGCTTTACGTGGCCGTGCGCGAGGCTGCCAGCCTGGCGGAACAGGGCTGGCGGCCACCCCTGGCGGCACGCTTTCCGGTGGCCGGGCGCGACGGAATCGCCACGCTGAAGGCACAACTGGTCAATTTGCGCGTGGGGGGTTACATCAGCGACTACGACTTCCATGTGGGTGAACAGCTGGCTCACGCGATGTGCGGAGGTGACGTGGATCCGGGCAGTCTGGTGGATGAAGCCTGGATGCTCGGGCTCGAACGCAAGGCCTTTCTGGGCCTGCTTGCCGACCCCCGGACACAGGAGCGCATTGCGGGCTTCCTGCAGACCGGCAAGCCCGTGCGCAACTGAGGAGACCTTCCATGACTGCTTTGCAACAAGCCTATATCGTTGCCGCGACGCGCACGCCGATCGGCAAGGCCCCGCGCGGCATGTTTGCGCACACTCGGCCCGACGAACTGCTCGCCAAGACGATCCAGGGCGTGCTGGCGCAGGTGCCTGGTCTGGATCCGCAGCTCATCGAGGACGCGATCGTCGGCTGCGCCATCCCCGAAGGACCCCAGGGCCTGAACGTGGGTCGCATCGCGGCCCTGCTGGCGGGCCTGCCGCAGTCCGTGGCGGGCGCGACCGTGAACCGCTTCTGCGCGTCGGGCCTGACGGCCATCGCAATGGCCGCAGACCGCATCCGTGTCGGGGAATCCGATGTGATGCTGGCCTGCGGCATCGAGTCCATGAGCCAGGTGCCCACCCTGGGGATCAATACTTCCTTCAGCCCGGACGTGTTTCTGCATGACGAAAACATCGGCATTGCCTTTGGCATGGGGTCCACCGCCGAACAGGTCGCCAAGCGCTGGAACGTTTCCCGCGAGGATCAGGATGCGTTTGCCTTGCGTTCGCATCGGCGCGCCCTGGCTGCGCAGCAGGGCGGCGAATTTGCCGACGAAATGCTGCCGGTGGAAATCGTGCGCCGTGGCCCCGACCTGGGCGCTGGCATCGTCCGCGAAGAGCGCCGCGTCGCCACCCTGGATGAGGGCCCGCGTGCCGACACCAGCCTGGAGGCCCTGGCACACCTGCGTCCCGTATTCGCCGCCAGGGGCAGCGTCACGGCAGGCAACAGTTCCCAGACTTCCGATGGCGCCGGTGCCCTGCTGGTCGTGTCGGAACGCGCCTTGAGAACCCACAACCTGACGCCGCTGGCGCGTTTCGTGTCCTTTGCCGTGCGCGGCGTGCCGCCGGACATCATGGGCATCGGCCCAAAATTCGCCATCCCCGCCGTGCTGAAGGTGGCGGGTCTGACACTGGACCAGATGGGCTGGATCGAATTGAATGAAGCGTTTGCCGCACAGTCGCTGGCCGTCATCCGCGACCTGGGTCTGAACGAAGACGTGGTCAACCCCATGGGGGGGGCCATCGCGCTGGGCCATCCCCTGGGTGCCACGGGTGCAATCCGTTCGGCCACGGTGATTCACGCGCTGCGCCGCCATCAGCTGCGCTATGGCATGGTGACCATGTGTGTGGGCACCGGCATGGGTGCTGCAGGGATTTTCGAACGCTGTTGACGTGCCGGGTGCATTCGCGGCGCGCTACCATGGCGTTGTCCGCTGCCATCGGCAACCTCCAGCAGCCAAAAATGCCTGTTCCTGCCACCACCATGTCCTCACCCATCACCACCGTTCATCCGCCTGACCTGGCACCGCTCGTCGAATTGCCTGAATGGCAGCGCTTCGTGCAGGCTGCGCTGGACTGCGCGCCACGTGCCGACGGCCTGGATCTGGTCGAAGCCCCCGGGCTGACGCTCGATTGCAGCGGCCAGCGCCACTGCGCCGGCTTGCTGGCGGCGGGCAGCGCTGTGTTGCAGGCGCGCGGGTTTGAGGCGCAGCGGGCCCGCCTGCTGGCGGGCGACGCGGTCAACGTGACCGAAGGCCGGGCCGCCTGGCACACCGTGTTGCGCGCACCCAATGCCCCGACCCAGGTGCTCGCGGAACGTGAACGCATGGATGCCTGGGTGCGCCAGGCCGATGCGGAACGCCGCTGGCGGCACATCGTGCACGTGGGCATCGGGGGTTCCGACTGGGGGGTTCGTCTGGCGGTGTCGGCCTTCGGCTACGCCGGAACCTGGCGTCAGGTGCGCTTTGTCGCCAATATCGATGGTCATGCCATCGAGGGGGGGTTGGCGGGGCTGGATCCGCGCGACACCCTGGTGGTCCTGGTGTCCAAGTCCTTCTCCACCTCGGAAACCTTGCAGAATGGCGCGCGCGCCCGTGAATGGCTGCTGGCGGCCGGGCTGGATCCGGCGGACCATCTGGTGGCGGTCACGGCGCGGCCCGAACGCGCTCAGGCCTGGGGCGTACCCGATCGTCACATCTTCCGGCTGTGGGACTGGGTGGGTGGGCGCTTTTCCATCTGGTCGGCAGTCAGTCTGACGACCGCCCTGGCCGTGGGCGCCGACGTGCTCGCGGGCTTGCGCATGGGGGCGTCGGCCATGGACGACCATTTCACGCAGGCTGCCTTTGAACGCAATGCGCCCGTGCGCATGGCGCTTGCCGGCATCGTCAATCGCAGCGTCCTGGGATACGGCTCGCTGAACATTGCGCCATACGATTCGCGCCTGGCGAATCTGGTGCCCTACATTCAGCAACTGGACATGGAGTCCCTGGGAAAGTCGGTCGATCTGGCCGGGCGCGCGGTCGGCGTGCCCACCGGCCCGGCCGTCTGGGGCATGCCCGGCACCGACGCACAGCACACGTTTTTCCAGTGGATGCATCAGGGCAGCGATGGGGCGCCGGCCGATTTCATCGTCTGTCGCCAGGCCGATCATCATTGGGCAGCCCACCACCGCCAACTGCTGGCCAACTGCCTGGCGCAGCGTGAGGCCCTGATGTCGGGCAAGAGCCTGGCCCGGGCGCGTGCCGAATGCCTGGCCGACGGCATGAGCCCCGGGCAGGCCGACTGGCTGGCTCCGCATCGTGTGCACCCGGGCGGCCGGCCCAACCATCTGATCGTGCTGCCCAGGCTGTCACCCTATTCGCTGGGTGCGCTGCTTGCGCTGTACGAGCACCGTGTCTTCACGCAGGGCGTCCTCTGGGGCATCAATCCCTTCGATCAATGGGGTGTGGAATACGGCAAGGATCTGTCGCACGACATCGTGCGCGCGCTGGATCCCGCAAGGGTTGCGGTGGCCGTAGATACGGACGATGCGCAGGCACACGGGTCCGGGCCGAATGCCGATGTTGGCGCTGCGCTGCAGGCGGCACATGACGCCTCGACCTGTCACTGGATCCGGCAGCTGCGGGGTTGAGCGCGGGCCGACCTTCCGGGGTGGGGCGCCCGCTCGCCGCGCGTCTGATCCTGGGGATCACAGGACCGACGGACCATCTAGGTATTTACCCGGGAGTGAGCGATCGCAAGCAAAATAATCCCGGGAATTGCCAGGGTAATCCCTGAGTTATGTTGGAGGGCGTAATGGGCTTATGGCGATTCTCATATGGCTGAACGCAGAGTGCTCCGGTAGAGTTTCCCCACGGAGTTTATCGACGGCACCCGGGCCGGTGCCCTGACGACATGAGGAGACAAGACATGAGCCACACCCCCGCTCCGGTCGACGAGGTCCTGCCTCTGGGCCAGCTGACGGTATTGGGCCTGCAGCACGTGCTGGTGATGTACGCCGGCGCCGTGGCCGTGCCCCTGATCATCGGTCGCGCCCTGAATCTCGACCCCCACGAAGTGTCCCTGCTGATCGCGGCCGATCTGTTCGCCTGCGGCATTGCCACGATCATCCAGTCCCTGGGCGTCACCCAGTGGTTCGGCATCAAGCTGCCCGTCATGATGGGGGTCAGCTTCGCCCCGGTGGGCCCCATGATCCACATGGCCACCAACAATCCCGGGCACGAGGGCGCGCAACTGCTGTTCGGCACCATCATTGCGGCAGGGATCATCACCATCATCATCGCACCGTGGGTCAGCAAGCTGCTGCGATTCTTCCCGCCGGTCGTCACGGGCACCATCATCGCCATCATCGGCATCACGCTGATGCGTGTGGGGATCAACTGGATCTTCGGCAATCCCTTCGGGCCCACCGCACCGGCCATCGTGGATCCGAATTATGTGAACTGGCTCAACGACGTCAAATCCGTGGCGGGTGCACCGGGCTCGGCGCTGCCCGCCATGCCGCCAGGCCTGTCGATCCTGCCGACCGTACCCAATCCGCGCTATGCCGACCTGACCGGTGTGGGAATTGCTGCCATCGTGCTGCTCTCGATTCTGGTGATTGCCAAATACTTCAAGGGATTCCTGGCCAATATCGCGGTATTGCTGGGCATCGTGGTGGGTGCGGTCATCACTGCCTTCATGGGCATGATGACCTTCGACAAAGTCGCCAAGGCCGACTGGTTCGACGTGGTGCTGCCGTTTCATTTCGGCATGCCCCGGTTCGACTTCTGGATGATCCTGACCATGGTCATCGTCATGATCGTGATCCTGATCGAATCCACCGGCATGTTCCTGGCCCTGTCGGACATGACGGGCAAGAAAATCAGTCAGAAGGATCTGGCGCGCGGCCTGCGCACGGACGGCTTGGGCACGCTGATCGGCGGGATCTTCAATACGTTCCCGTATTCCAGCTTTTCCCAGAACGTCGGTCTGGTCGCGGTCACCGGTGTGCGCAGCCGCTTCGTCTGTGTCGCGGGCGGCGTGATCCTGCTGATTCTGGGTGTGCTGCCCAAGCTGGCCGCGCTGGTCGAGTCGTTGCCCACCGTGGTTCTGGGCGGGGCCGGCATCGTGATGTTCGGCATGGTCACGGCCACCGGCATCCGCATCCTGGGTGATGTGGACTTCAAGACCAACCGTCACAATGCCATGATCGTGGCCATTTCCATCGGTGTGGGCATGATTCCCGTGGTGGCCCCGAAATTCCTGCAGTGGATGCCGCATTTCCTCCATCCCCTGATCGAATCCGGCATTCTGCTGACCTCGCTGGCGGCCGTGTTGCTGAACCTGTTCTTCAACGGGGCCACGCACGACACGGCAGCTGCCGCCGAGGCCGCCAGGCACGCCGAAGCCTGACGATCCGGCTTTGTCACGGCACTCTGGCGACGCCACCATTCGGCTCGCCAGGCGGGAATCCTTCACAGCCCGCCCTGTTGTCGGGGGCGGGCTTGCCGCATCTGGCCGTCCAGCCTCTACAATGTCACTCCATTCCGAGTGCATAGCCCCGTCCTGCCATGTCCGAGTCCGACTCCGACTCTTCTCTTGTTGCGGTCGCCGCCAATGCGGTAGCGTCCAATGCCTCCTGGTATGTCGTTCATACCAAGCCGCGGCTGGAAGCCGAGGCGCAGCGGCAGTTGTCACGCCAGGAATTCGAGACCTATTTGCCCTTGTTCAGGGTCTATCGCAAGCCGCGCAAGGCGCGTGCAGCAGCCGGCAGGTCTTCCGAAGCAAGCCTGCAGGGGCCCGGTACGGCGGCCGCAAACGGCCACGGTGCACCCGGCCTGGATGCCGGCCTGGTCATCCATGAACCCATGTTCCCCAGGTACCTGTTTCTGCGCCCGACACGAGCCACCCAGTCCCTGGGAACCGTGCGTTCCACCGTTGGCGTCAGCCGGCTGGTCATGTTCGGCTTGCAGCCCGCCATTCTGGCCGATGCGGCGGTTCGGGCCATTCGCCAGGCCGAGATGCTGCGCGAGCAGGCTGGCTTGCACGAAATCACGCCGTTTCGGCCGGGCATGGCGGTTTGCGTGCAGAATTCCCCGCTGGCCGGTGCCCAGGCCCTGGTGCACGCTGTCTCTCGTGATCGTGTCACTCTGTTGCTGGACATACTGGGTCGTCCACAGACAGTCCAGGTCCAGTTCTGCCAGATCGTGCCGCTCTGACGAAAAACGCCCACGGAGGCGGGGATGCCGTTCCGTGGGCGCAGGGCCGGTCCGCTGCGTCAGCAGCTCATTTTGACGGTATGGCTGCCAGCCCGGTGGCGGTTTGCTGATCGCGGAAATAATCCCGTGTCAGTTTCACTACCAGCGGGCTCAGAAGCAGCAGCGAGGCCAGATTGGGTAGTGCCATGAGGCCGTTCAGGGTATCGGCCAGCAGCCAGGCGAAATCCAGCTGGCTGACGGCGCCAAACGGGATGACAGCCACCCAAATGATGCGGTATGGCACGGTGGATTTCGTGCCCAGCAGGAATTCCCAGCACTTTTCGCCGTAGTAGCTCCAGCCCAGAATGGTGGTGAAGGCGAAGATCACCAGCGCGATGGTCAGGATGGCCCCGCCGATGCCCGGCATCGAGACCTCGAATGCGCTGGCGGACAGCGCGGCGCCGCTGACACCGCTGTCCCAGACGCCCGAGCAGACGATGGCCAGACCGGTGATGCTGCAGATGATGAGCGTATCGATGAAGGTGCCCATCATGCCGATCAGGCCGGATGCCACTGCATTGTCGGTGGTCCCTGCGGCCTGTGCAATCCCGGCAGACCCCAGGCCGGCTTCGTTCGAGAAGATCCCGCGTGCGACTCCGAAGCGGATGGCTGCCATGACTGTGGCGCCGGCGAATCCGCCCGAGGCGGCGATGGGCGAGAAGGCATGCGTGAAGACCAGTTCCAGGGCTTCTGGCAGGCGTTCCGCGTTGATGATGAGCACGGCCAGGCCCGCCAGCACGTAAGCCACGCACATGAAGGGCACGAGCGAGGCCGCGACCGCTCCGATGCGCTTGATGCCGCCCAGAATGACCAGGCCGATCAGGACCGTGGTGATGGCACCGGTGACCCACAGGGGGATCGAGAAGGTGGACTCCAGCACCTGGGCCATGCTGTTGACCTGCACCATGTTGCCGATGCCGAACCCGGCAAACCCACCAAAAATGGCAAAGGCCACGCCCAGCCAGACCCATTTTCGGCCCAGGCCGTTCTTGATCGCATACATGGGACCGCCGGCATGTTCGCCACGATCGTCCTTTTCACGGAAATGGACGGCGAGCACGACTTCGCAGTACTTGGTGGCCATGCCGACGAGGGCGGTGCACCACATCCAGAACAGGGCGCCAGGTCCGCCCACGGCGATGGCCGTGGCCACACCGGCGATATTGCCGGTGCCCACGGTGGCTGCCAGGCAGGTCATCAGGGCTTCGAAGGGACTGATTTCCCCGGTTGCGGTGTCTCCGCGATGGCGGCCGCGCCAGATCATCACAAAACCGGTGCCGATGCGCCGCAATGGCATGAGCTTGAGCATCACCATCAGGAACAGACCCGTTCCCAGGATCAGCACCAGCATGGGCGGCCCCCAGACAAAGCTGTTGATCTCGTTGACTATAGTGTTCAGAAATTCCACGGGTGACTCCCCTGATGAAAACGGGTGCCATCCTAGCATCGGATTCCCAGAAGAAAAACCTGAAATTCGGCGTGAAACAGTGAAAAGCACCAAATTACCCCATGAAACGCAGGTAATAGGGGTAAACCCTCAGCCGAGAAGCGACAGCTGCCCAGGCTCGAGCGCCCAGGTCTCGGGATTGCGCATCAGGGTATTCCATGACGTAGTTTTCCGACTGTTCGCAGATCCCGCATTTTTTTATTCTGGAACTCCCTATGGACCTTTGCAGGGGGAGACCCGGCATGAGAGAACGACTGGAATGCGCCGTCCTGGCCGTGGGGCAGGACAATTGGGCCGCGGATCTGTGCGGCCCGTATCTGGGTGGCCGGCTGGTGCTGCATGCCTTGCAGCGTTCGCACGACTCGGCCGTTTCCGCCCTGGCCGACACCGCCGTCACGCACGGGCGCTACGACGCAGGCCTCATCCCGGTCGACGAATCCACCATCAGCGCCTGGCGCACCGCCCTCGCGGCGCAGGCCGGGCGTCTGCCTCCACTGCTGCTGGTCTACGCCGTGGATCTGCGTGCCCAGGCCATCCGTGACCTGCTGACGCTGGGGGTGGCCGATTTCGTCTGCCCGCCCTTTTGTCCGGACGAATTGCGGGCGCGGCTGGAACGTGCCCTCTGTCGGCCGTTGCCGGTGCGTGTGGCGGAACGATCCACCGCCTACGGCGCGGGTGATGCTGCGGATGGCGCCGTGGCGGGCCGGGCGTTCGTGCCTCAGGCAGAGCGTGACCTGTGTGACACGATCCTGCAGCGCTCGGGGGCTGAACTCGAAGCCTATGCGGTGGCACTGGCCATGCAGCGGGCCACTTCACGGGAATCATTTCGTGCCGCAAAAGGCCAGATCGTGGCCCGCTTCGAACGCGCCTACATCCGGGCTGCGCTGGGGCGACACGGCGGCAACATCACGATGGCTGCGCGCATGGCACAAAAACACAGGCGGGCCTTCTGGGCCCTGATGCGCAAACATGACATCGATCCCGCGCCGTATCGCAGAGATGCGGACGACTCCGAGCCGCAATCCGCGCAGGCCGGGTAAAATCCGTTGGCGTTCTATAAGGATCCCGGATGTGCCTGAACTGAAAAACGATATTTTCCTGCGTGCACTGATGCGTGAGCAGGTTCCCTACACCCCCTTGTGGATGATGCGCCAGGCAGGGCGCTACCTGCCGGAATACAACCAGACCCGGGCGCGGGCCGGGTCCTTCATGGGGCTGGCCCAGAACCCGGATTACGCCTGCGAAGTGACCCTGCAGCCCCTGCGGCGCTACGATCTGGATGCGGCCATCCTGTTCTCGGACATCCTGACGGTGCCCGACGCCATGGGGCTCGGGCTGCAGTTCGTCGCCGGGGAAGGACCGCGCTTCGAGCGGCCCCTGCGCGACGAAGCCGCCGTCGCTGCACTGCAGGTGCCCGACATGGACCGTCTGCGCTATGTCTTTGACGCCGTCACGCTGATCCGCAGGGAACTGGGTGGTTCGGTGCCGCTGATCGGATTTTCCGGCAGCCCCTGGACCCTGGCCTGTTACATGGTCGAGGGCGCCGGCAGCAGCGACTATCGCCAGATCAAGACCCTGCTCTATCAACGGCCCGACATGTTGCACCGCATCCTGTCGGTCAACGCCCAGGCCGTGCAGTCCTACCTGAATGCCCAAATCGTGGCCGGAGCCCAGGCCGTGATGGTGTTCGACAGCTGGGGTGGTGTGCTGGCTGACGGCCTGTTCCAGCGATTCTCGCTGCACTACACCCGGCTGGTTCTGGATGGCCTGCTGCGCGAACACCAGGGCCGCCGTGTTCCCGTGATCGTGTTCACCAAGGGTGGCGGTCAATGGCTCGAGGACCTCGCTGCGATCGGCTGTGATGCCCTGGGGCTGGACTGGACGACCAGCCTGTCCGGGGCGCGTCGCCGGGTTGCGGATCAGCTGGCCCTGCAAGGCAACCTGGACCCGATGGCCCTGTTCGCAGGGGAAACTGCCATCCGCCACGAGGTCCGCCGGGTGCTGGCCGATTTCGGCCCGGTGGGCCGCGGCGGGCATGTGTTCAATCTGGGTCATGGCATCTCCCAGTTCACGCCACCCGAAGCCGTATCGGTGCTGGTCGACGAAGTCCATGCGGCCAGCCGGGCGTATCATGAGGCCTGAGACGCCCTGCCGGCATTGGCCGGCCGGGCGTTTGAATTTTGTGCTTATGCACAATTCGGGTTGGCTCAGGGTTTTCACTCATCATATTGTACAAATCAATGATTTTCATCGTAAGTCATTGATTTGAAAGCATAATGATGCCATTCCACCAGACTTTGTCAGTGTTTGACCATTTCGCCGGCTTGATGTCCATGTGCTTGCACCCTGATTCTCCACAAAGTTATCCACAGTCTGTATTCAGGACACCCTGTTGATTTTCTATTTGGCTGTCGCGCTGGACATACCCCTGCCTGGCCTGTTTGATTACAGTCACCACGAACCGGTGGCACCGGGTGTGCGGGTTCGGGTGAGCTTTGGTCACCGCATCCTGATCGGCATGGTATGGGAGGCGCGTACCTGCCCCGCGATCGAGGCCGAACGTGTGCGCCCGATCGAGGCCGTGCTGGACGACCTGCCGCCCATGGCGCCCGACTGGTTGCGGCTGGCAGAGTTTGCGGCCCATTACTACCATCGTCCCCTGGGCGAGGTGCTGTTGCCGGTGCTGCCGGCGCCACTGCGCAAGCCCGCTGCCTATACCGGCGCGCGGGCTGCCGGCGGGCCTGTGTGCCGGGCGGATCGCCGTCCTCGCATGGCCGGCGCGGCGAGCCTCTCCAAACCGCCGGCAGTGTCCGGGTCGGACCTGTCCACTGTGGCGCCGGTGCCATCGTTGCCAACGCTCACACCCGCGCAGACCGCTGCCCTGTCCGGCCTCCGGGACATTCTCGCCGCGGGCCATGCGGTGGCCCTGTTGCATGGCGTGACAGGCAGTGGCAAGACCGAGCTCTACCTGCGCCTGGCCCAGCAGGTGCTGGACCAGGGGCGCCAGGTGCTGATGCTGGTGCCGGAAATCAACCTGACGCCACAGCTGGAGCACAGCGTGCGCACGCGGCTCGATGCAGCGGATCAGGCAGGCGGCAGCGCAGGTCGGGCTGAGGATCGCCTGGCCGTCATGCACAGCCGCTTGTCCGAGGGGGATCGTCTGCGGGCCTGGTTGCGCGCGGCGCGCGGCCAGGCCGACATCCTGCTGGGGACACGCCTGGCCTTGTTCACGCCGCTGCCGCGTCTGGGCCTGATCGTGGTGGACGAAGAGCACGATCCTTCCTACAAGCAACAGGATGGCCTGCGCTATTCCGCGCGCGATCTGGCCGTGTGGCGTGGCCACGACCTGGGGATTCCGGTGGTGCTCGGTTCGGCAACGCCTTCCCTGGAGACCTGGCGGCGCACGCAGCGGGGGGATTACCGCTGCCTCACCCTGCCCGAGCGTGCCCAGGCCCAGCCGCTGCCGGAGATCCGTCTGGTGGACACCCGCCGGGCACCGCTGGAGCAGGGCTTCAGCGTGCCGTTGCTGCAGGCGCTTGAATCCCGTCTGGCAAAGGGTGAACAGAGCCTGGTATTCCTCAACCGGCGCGGTTATGCACCCGTGCTGCGTTGCCTGAGCTGCGGCTGGGTCAGCCAGTGCCGGCGTTGCACGGCCCACACGGTCTTGCATCGTCATGTGGGCGGGCGACACACCCTGCAGTGCCACCATTGCGGGGATGCCATGCCGGTGCCGCGTGCCTGCCCGGAATGTGGTGACCAGGATGTGCAGCCCATGGGTCGGGGCACACAACGGGTCGAAGAATTTCTGGTGCAGCGTTTTCCCGGAGCGCGAGTCCTGCGCATCGACGCGGATGCCACACGCCGCAAGGGCAGTGCGCAAGCCCTGTTCGCCCAGGTGCATGCCGGTCAGGCCGACATTCTGGTGGGCACGCAGATGGTGTCCAAGGGCCATGATTTCGCGCATCTCGGGCTGGTGGGCGTGCTCAACGCCGACACCATGCTGTTTGCCCAGGACTTTCGTGCACCCGAGCGCCTGTTTGCCCAGCTGATGCAGGTGGCCGGCCGTGCCGGGCGGCGCGAATCCGGAGCGCAAGTCATCGTGCAAACGGATTACCCGGATCAGATCGTTTACCAGGCGCTCCTGCAGCACGACTACGCGCGCTTCGCGGAATCCACCCTGGCCGAGCGCGAAGACCTGGGTTTGCCGCCCTTTTCAAACCAGGCGCTGTTGACGGGGCAGGCGGCCCATGTCCGCGATGCACTGGAATTCCTGCAGCGGGTGCGCGCACGGGCCCTGGCCCTGCCGGAATCGGCCGGCGTGCGGGTGCATGACGCCGTGCCGCTGCGCATCGTGCGGGTGGCCCGTGTGGAACGTGCTCAGCTGCTGTTCGAGTCGGCGGGACGCGGCGCATTGCACCGCTTGCTGCGCGTGCTGTTGCCCCAGGTGGATGAACTGGCCGAGGGCCGGGTGCAGCGCTGGGGGATCGAGATCGATCCCCAGGAGATCTGACAGAGTGCCCGGCATGACGGTGGCCGCGGACCTGAATGCCGGTCAGCGCGAGGCGGTGCTGTATCTGGATGGTCCCTGTCTGGTGCTGGCGGGCGCCGGCAGTGGCAAAACGCGCGTCATCACGCAGAAAATGGCCTACCTGCTGCGTGAATGCGGCTACCAGGCGCGTCACGTCGTGGCACTGACTTTCACCAACAAGGCCGCCCGTGAAATGAGCGAACGCGTGCGTGCGCTGGTGGATCCGAAGCTGCTGCGGGGTCTGACGGCAGGTACATTTCACTCGCTGGGCTTGCGCTTCCTGCGCGAGGAACACGCCCATGCAGGGCTGAAGCGCGGGTTTTCCATTCTGGATGCCACCGACGCCCAGGCCCTCATTCAGGAACTCCTCGCCACGACGGACCGCGCACGCCTGCGTGCCGTGCAGCAAACCATCTCCCTGTGGAAGAATGCGCTGCTGGATCCCGATGCAGCGGCGCAGGTGGCGCAGGGGCCGGACGCGCTTGAAGCCGTGCGCATTTATCGCAGCTACCAAGCCAGCCTGCGCGCTTACCAGTCACTGGATTTTGATGACCTGATCCGCTTGCCGGCACAACTGCTGGCTGCCGATGAAGCCTTGCGGGCGCGCTGGCAGGCGCGTGTGCAATACCTGCTGATCGACGAGTACCAGGACACGAATGCCTGTCAGTATCAGCTGGTGCGCCTGTTGTGCGGGGATCGTGCCATGTTCACGGCCGTGGGTGACGATGACCAGGCCATCTACGCCTGGCGCGGGGCGACCACGGCGAACCTGGTGCAACTGGGTCGTGACTATCCCGCATTGCGGGTGATCAAGCTTGAACAGAATTACCGCTCGGTACAGCACATCCTGCAGGCGGCCAACCAGGTGATCGGGCACAACCCCAGGGCCTTCGACAAGAGGCTCTGGTCAGACCTGGGCGCAGGCGAACCCATCGTCGTCATGCCCATGGATTCCGACCTGCTCGAGGCGGAATCCATTGCCATGCGCCTGTCCGCGGCCCGCTTTGAACGGCAGGCCCAATGGAAGGATTTTGCCGTTCTGTATCGGGGCAATCATCAGGCCCGCGTGGTGGAGCAGGCCCTGCGCACCCTCAGAATTCCCTACACGGTCTCCGGAGGCCAGAGCTTTTTCGACAAGGCCGAGATCCGCGACGTGCTGGCCTGGTTGCGCCTGATCGCCAACGAAGACGAAGACCCCGCCTTCATTCGTGCGGCGACCACGCCGCGGCGTGGCATCGGCCAGGGGACCTTGCAGGCGCTCGGTGTGCAAGCAGCGCGGCAGGGCGCATCCCTGTTCAGCGTGGCCAGCACCGTCACCGAGGCGATTCTGCCCGCGGCGCGGCAGCGTCAGGCCGTTCAGGATTTCGTGCACCTCATCGCGCATTTCCGGGCCCGCGCATCGCGCCGGGCTGGTGCGCCGCTCCCGCTGCCGCGTGTTCCCGTGCAGGCGGACCTGCTGTCATCCGACCCCGATGCGCCAGACGGGTGCCGCCTGCCCGCATCCGGGGCGGCCCCGATCGATGGCCAGGGCATTGATGATGCGGCCCGGGTGCTCGATGACCTGCTGGCCGCCATGAATTACGAGCACCATCTGCATGACACGCTCGATGAGCGTCAGGCGCAGTCACGCTGGGGCAATGTGCTGGAATTGATCGAATGGCTCAAGCGCAAGGCGGGGGAGGACGACATGACGCTGCTGGAACTGGTCCAGCACGTCGCGCTGGTCACTCTGCTGGAGCGCGCTGACGACGCCGAGCCCGACGCGGTGAAACTGTCCACCCTGCATGCGTCCAAGGGCCTGGAATATCCGCACGTCTATCTGATCGGTGTGGAAGAGGGTCTTTTGCCCCATCGTGGCGCAGAAGACGACGGCCCCCCGGAAGCTGTCGTGACTGCACAGGCACGACGCATCGAGGAAGAGCGGCGGCTGATGTATGTGGGGATCACGCGTGCGCAGCGTACGCTGCGGATCAGCTGGTGTCGCAAGCGGCGCCGCGGGCGCGAAGACATCGCATGCGAGCCTTCGCGCTTCATCGCTGAAATGGGACTGCCGGCGCAAGCGCCTGCCGTGTCAGGTGAATCCGATCCGGATCGGACGCTTGGCCGCCTGAAGGCATTGCTGCGACGCTGAGCCAGGACTGGCTCAGCGCACGAAGCGCGCCATCTGCAGCGACTGTCCGTGTTCGCGCCTCGCCTCACGACAGCCGCTGCCTCCGCTGCAATTCAGTCTTGTCTGAAGATCTCATGCAGCGTGCAGCTGCCGCCTTACCAGGCAGTGCGGCTGTAGCGCTGGTCTCGGGCGCGGGCTTCGGCCTGGGCGTTGATGACGTTATTGATGGTGCGGCTGACGCGCGTCAGACCACGACGCAGCAGGCCGCCCAGCTTGCGCAGATGCTTGCCGGCGTCCAGTGGCTCGGACTCGTTCAATACCGATGACGCATAGGCACGCTCGAACGCGTCGGACATCGTGAACCAGACCGTCGTGTCCGATGACAGCGACTTTTCGCTGGCGGGTGCCGGGCAGGCGCGCTCGAACGCATCGGCCATCGAAAACATGGCGGTGTAGCGCGGCTGCCATGCCGGCGTGATCGTCGAGGCATACGTGCGTTCGATGGCATCGACCATCTTGAATGGATTGTTGATCTTTCTCATGACTGGCTCCTGTTTCAGAAGGTTCAGAACTCAATGGAGTCAGTATAGGGTAAACCCTAAGTAAAAGCTAGGGGTAAACCCTAATAACGATCAAGACAGGGATCTGTCGGCAAAAACGGACACGAACAGGCGCTGACGCGCGCCGCATGAAAAACCCCGAAGACCGGACGATGCCGATGTTCGGGGTTCAGGATGCCGGTGCGCCGCCGGCCCGCGGGCGCGCTTATTTTGCCGCGTCCACCATGTACTGGATCGCCGCTTTCAGTTCCTCGTCCGAGGCCTGGGAGCCCCCGCGCGGCGGCATCGCGTTCACGCCCGAGATCGCCTTTTGCAGCATGGTATCGAGGCCGGTCTTGATATACGGTTCCCAGGAGGCCTTGTCACCGAATTTCGGCGCGCCGGCCAAACCGATGGAATGGCAGGTGATGCACACGGACTTATAGAGTTTTTCACCCACCTCATTGCCCGATCCGGCCTGAGCGGCTTCGGTCTTGGCTGCCTCGGGCTGGGGGGCGGCAGCAGCAAGTTTCGGTTCGGCGGGCGCGGCTTCGGCCGGTTTGGCCTCGGCGGCTTTGGCCTCGGCCGGCTCGCTTGCAGCCGGCTTGGCACTTGCCACTGCCGGCGCTGGCGCCGGTGCTGCTGCGGCCGCTTGCGGGGCCGCCTCGGCCGCTGCTGCAGCCTCTGGCTGTTTTGGCTCGTCGAAGCTGGCGCCGGAATGATTGGCCATGTACACCACGGCGCGAGCCACCTCGAGATCATCGAGCGACGCGTTGCCGCCGCGCGGCGGCATGGCGCGGATGCCATGGATGGCGTTTTTCACAAGTTCATCGTAGCCCAGCTTGATGAACGGCGCCCAGGCGTCCTTGTCGCCGAATTTCGGGGCACCGGCCACGCCGGTGCCGTGACAGGCCGAACAGGTGGACTGGAACACCTGTTCACCGGTCTTGAAGACCTTGGGCGCGTTGGCATCGACGAGCTTGAAGCCGGCCACGGGCTGGATGCGCTTGGCGATGGCTTCTTCGGTCAGATTGTCCGAGCCGGCGCCCGACCGGATGGATGCACCCACCAGATTGACCAGCAGGATGATGACCGCAATCGGGATCAGGAATGCCAGCACGACGGTGATCAGCAGCTGACGCGGGGTCTTGATGGCGCTTTCGTGTCCGTTGGCGTGTTCTGGGAGACTCATGGTGGGTTCCTGGAGTGATGAGATGCGGTCACCGGCCTGCAAGCCGTTGGTTCATGTTACAGGCTTCAACGTCCGATTATAGCGAGTGGTCTGTACCGCTGCATGGGCCTTGACAGGGGCCTTGCCAGCCGGAGCCCGTGCAGTGCGACGGCCGGTACGCGGCGTGCCGGACACAAACACGCTACAATAGCGCCCCGAGTGCTGCAACGGCACCCGGTACCGCCAGCCTGACGGCTGGCCGCGCGCCCGTAGTTCAATGGATAGAATGGGAGTTTCCGAAGCTTCTGATACAGGTTCGATTCCTGTCGGGCGCACCAGATTCCTGGTTGAAGTCGGGTCGGCAATCGCCGCTTCACGCGCTTTTCGGCATCCTGCCGCGTCCTCAAGTGTGGGTGGCGGTCAGCAAGGCCGAATGAAAGCGCGCCACGTAGTCCTCGAAACTTTCGTGATCGGACGCCTCGATGGCGGCCTGTTCCGTGATCGAGTCCCGCGCGGCCTGCTCGTAGCGCGCCGCGGTGTCGGCGGGCAGCCCCCGCGCCCGTAGCGCGCACCAATGTGCCTGGCTTTGCGCCAGGGTCCAATCGTGAAATTCCTGGCCGCTGTCGCGCAGGGCCGCCAGCAGGCGGGCCGACGGGGTGGCGGCCGGGTCCAGAACCTTGGCAGCCTGCACCGCCAGCGCGCCGGCATGCTGCGAATCCGCGGTATGCGTGTCGAGCAGCTCGGCGTAGGGTGCCACGCGGTCGAGCACTTGCGCCGCCCAGGCCTGCAGCCCGATCGGCTGGCCATCCTGCTTCAGCGTCAGGCCCGGTCGACGGCCTTCGCGCGCCACTTGGGCGAAATTTGCCTGGCTTTCCTGGCAGAATCCGGGTTCGGGAAACAGCGGGCTGTCTTCGATCGCACAGAACAGCAGGAAGGCGTCCAGGAAGCGGCTGGTGTCTATGGCTATGCCGACCGGTGCGAAGGGATCGATATCCAGACAGCGGACCTCGACGTACTGGATGCCGCGCTGGCGCAAGGTGGTGTTGGGGCGTTCGCAGCGTGCCGTGGTCTGCTTGGGACGGATGCTGGAGTAGTACTCGTTTTCGATCTGCAGGATATTGGTGCTCAGCTGGATGCGCTGGCCGTTGCGATGGGTGCCGATGGCCTCGTACGCAGGCCAGGGGGTGGTGACGGCACTATGGATGCGCGCGGTGAAGGTGTCCAGGTCGTTGTAGCAGAGCTCCAGTTCGGACTGGATGGGGTTCTTGAAACCCAGATCGCTCATGCGCAGGCGGGTGGCCCAGTGCAGGCAATAGGTATCGGGGCTGAGTCGCGTGAGCTGCGCCTCGAAGCCGGCGTGCTGCAGAAAGCTGCGCGATACGGCGGGCGAGGCGCCAAACAGGTACATCAACAGCCAGGAATGGCGCATGAAATTGCGAATCAGCGCCATGTAGCCGGTATTGCGGCGTTCCTGCGCGGTGTGGCCGCTGGCCAGCAGATCCCAGGCCGTTTCGGGCAGGGAGTAGTTGTAGTGCACGCCTGCGATGCACTGCATGACCTTGCCATAACGCCAGGCCAGGCCAAGGCGGTAGACGTGCTTGAGCATGCCGGTGTTCGAGGTGCCATACCAGGCAACCGGAATATCGGCCTCGGGCGGCAGGTGCGCCGGCATGGACTGGTTCCAGAGTGTTTCGCCGCCAATGCGCTGCGCAACGAAGGCATGCAGGTCGGTCAGCTCCTGGATCAATGCCTGTGCGTTGTTATCCGGGCTGGTGATGAGCTCCAGCAGGGCCTCGGAATAATCGGTGGTGATGTGCGGATTCGTCAGTGCCGAACCCAGCTGGCGCGGATGCGGCGTGCGTGCGAGAAAGCCGCTGGCGTCCACCCGCAGACCTTCCTTTTCGATGCCGCGCAGAATTGCATGCAGCAGCTCGGGATGCGTCGCCAGCTGGGCGCGCCGCTCGGAGGCCAGGCTCATGATGAAAGGGTACCGGGTTGGTCTGAATGAAAGTATTTTAGCCGAAGCCGTACTATGCTCTGCGTGAATGTGTACAGGGAACTCAGGCTCATGTTCAGAATCTTGGTCGCCATGCTGTGTGTCTGCTTGCTGGAGGCATGTTCACCTTCCTTCGATTGGCGGCAGGTGGACTTCGGCCAGCGCGGCGCCAGTGGCGTGCTGCCCGATTCGCCCCAGACGCAGACGCATCAGGTGGCCTACGAAACATGGACACTGCCCTTGTCCATGACATCGGCCCGGGCAGGCTCCGTGCTGTTCGCGCTGGGGTCGGCCCCCCTGCCACCGGATCTGTCTGCCAGCAGCTCTGAGCGCGAACGCCTGGCCCGCTGGGCAATCAAATCCTTCTACCAGAATGCCGGGGCCGAGCTCCCGGATCCGGCGCCCGGCCCCGGCGAACGCTTCACCGTGCATGGGCAAGGCCCGAGCGGGGCCGTCGTGATCGAGGCACAAGTCAGGGTGACAGACGTGGAATGGCTTGAAGCCGTCGTCATTGCTGCCCCGGAAGACTATGCGCAAGCGCCGGTCGGCGACTTCTGGTTTTCCTTGCGCTGGCCGGTTTCGACGCCTTCCGGGTCTGGCCGCCGGGTACCGCCGGGTCCGGCACGGATGGTTGCAGCAAACCCTTCTGCATCGCAACAGTGATGGCTGCCTGCCGGGTACTCACATCCAGCTTGTCGCAGAAGTTCGCGATGTGAAAATTCGCGGTGCGTTCCCCGATACCCAGGATCTGGCCGATTTCCCAGCTGGTCTTCCCCTTGGATACCCAGTGCAGACAATCCCGTTCACGGGGCGTCAATGAAATTGAACTCATCTGGTGTCCTCTTGCATGCTTTACGGATAAACGAATGTTTTCGTGAGTGAATGTATCATGATATGTATCATGAGGTATGCAGATGCGTGTGCCGGTAAGGATATTTTTGACTCTATCGGTACCCTGCCCCATCCGAATGCCGGAATCCGCGCGAATGCCCGGGTCGGCGCGAATGCCGGAGCCCACGCGAGTGCCGGAGTCCGCCGGACGTCACTCCGTACGCTACCCCGGACGCCACCCGGAATCTCCCCCGGACGCAGCTCTGGCGTGGGGGTGGAATGATGCGGAAGCTCACGTATCGTGATGCTAGAATGAGGAGTCTTTGCGCCGATTTGCCTGATCCGCTTGCGGGCGCTCCATAAATCCAGCTAAAGAGGTCTCATGACTCCATCCACTGCATCCCCTGCTCCTGCCGCAGCGGCGGCCATCCGATCCGATCTGCCACCCGTCCCGGACGGCAGCGTCGGTTATGTGTCGCCCGAATTTCTGCAATTCAACGAACCCCTCACGCTGACCAGCGGTCAGGTGCTGGCGTCCTACACCCTGGCGGTGGAGACCTACGGCCAGCTCAATGCAGCGCGCAGCAATGCCGTGCTCGTGTGCCATGCCCTGAATGCCTCGCATCATGTGGCAGGTCTGGATGCCAAGGCCCCCCATCAGGCAGGCTGGTGGGACAACATGGTCGGCCCCGGCAAGGCAGTGGACACGGATCGCTTCTTCGTCATCGGCATCAACAATCTGGGTTCCTGCTTCGGCTCCACCGGGCCGGCCTCGATCAATCCGGACACGGGCACGCTCTGGGGGGCGTCCTTCCCCCTGCTGACGGTCGAGGACTGGGTCCTGGCGCAGGCTCGGGTCGCCGACCATTTCGGCATCGACCAGTTCGCGGCCGTCATGGGGGGCTCACTGGGCGGCATGCAGGCCCTGAGCTGGGCCATCACCTGCCCCGAACGCGTGGGTGATTGTGTGGTGGTCGCCAGCACGGCGCGCCTGACGGCCCAGAACATCGCCTTCAACGAGGTCGCGCGCCGGGCCATCCTGACAGACCCCGATTTCCATGGCGGTGACTATCACGCGCATGGCGTGGTCCCCAGCAACGGCCTGTCGGTGGCACGCATGGTGGGCCACATCACGTATCAGTCCGATGAGGTCATGGCGGCGAAGTTCGGTCGCACCCAGCGGGCACCCGGTCCCAATGGCGAATTTCATTACAACTACGACATCGAATTCGAGGTGGAATCCTATCTGCGTCATCAGGGTGAAAAGTTCTCCCGTTATTTCGATGCCAATACGTATCTGCTGCTGACCCGCGCACTGGACTATTTCGATCCGGCCCGCGCCCACGGGGGCGATCTGGCCCAGGCGCTCGCGCCGGCGCAGGCGCGCTTCCTGTTGGTTTCCTTTTCCACGGATTGGCGCTTTGCGCCGGAACATTCGCGTGAAATCGTGCGCGCACTGCTGAAGAATCAGCGTGAAGTCACCTATGCCGAGATCGATGCCCCGCATGGGCATGACGCATTCTTGCTGGGTGACCGGCGCTACCACGCCATCGTGCAGGCCTATTACGATGGCATTGCCCGGCGCCTGGGCCTGGGGGAACGCCAGCGCACGACGGGGGTGCTGGCATGAAGGACCGTTTGCAGGACGCGGGTGCGCGCCTTGCAGGGCATCCGGACCGGCACATGCCGACGGATGTTTTCGCCCCGGCTGGCACGCCGCGCTCCGTCGGTCCCGTCGCAGGCGTGCCGCGCATCGATTTGCTGCGTATCGCACAGTGGATCGAGCCCGGCAGCCGCGTCCTGGATCTGGGCTGTGGAGATGGCTGGCTGCTGGCCTACCTGCAGCAAACCCTGCAGGTCCAGGGTGCCGGCGTCGAGCTCGATGACGAGCGCGTGATTGCCGCCGTGCGGCGGGGCGTGCGCGTGATCCAGCAGAACCTCGAAGAAGGCCTGGCCCTGTTCGATGACCACCAGTTTGATACGGTGGTGCTGTCCCAGACGCTGCAGTCCATGCATCATACCGAACACATCCTGCGGGAAATGGCGCGGGTGGCGCGTCACGGCATCGTGTCGTTTCCGAATTTCGGCTACTGGCCGCACGGCTGGTCGATCCTCTACGGACGCATGCCGGTCAATGACCAGATGCCCTATCAATGGTATGACACGCCCAACATTCATCTGTGCACCCTGCGCGACTTCCAGGACCTGGCGGCCAGGCTGGGGCTGCGTGTCACCCACCTGGCCACGTTTCGCGGGGAAAGGGAAATCCACTGGCTGCGGGGCTGGCGCAGCACGCTGGCGGTCTATCGCTTCGAATCTTCCCGGGGTGCGCCCAAGTGAAGGCCGGCTGGCGCGTTTATGGCAGCCGACGCGTCGCACCCTTGCTGGTGCTCGGGTTTGCCAGCGGCCTGCCGCTGGCGCTGACTGCCGGCACTTTGCAGGCCTGGGCCACAGTGGAACAGGTGTCTTTGCAGAGCATCGGCTTTCTGACCCTGGCCGGTACCGCCTACACGCTGAAGTTTCTCTGGGCGCCTCTGGTGGACCGCTATGTGCCGCCCTGGCTGGGGCGGCGGCGCGGCTGGGTATTCCTGACCCAGTGGCTGCTGGCGGCTTCCATCGCGGTCATGGGCCTGTTTTCACCAGGAACCGAACTGCAGACTCTGGCCCTGCTGGCCGTCTGGGTGGCATTTCTGTCGGCCACGCAGGATATCGCGTTTGACGCATACAGCACCGACGTGCTGCGTCAGGACGAACGCGCCGCCGGCGCTGCGCTGAAGGTCATGGGCTATCGCCTGGCGATGGTGGTGTCGGGCGGGCTGGCGCTGATTCTTGCCGACCAGTGGCTGGGCTGGGGCTCCATGTACATGCTGATGGGCGGCTTGATGGCCGTGGCATCCCTGGCCACCTTATGGGCGCCGGAGCCCGAACAGGTTGCCCGGGCGCCCCGCACGCTGCGGCTCGCGGTGGTGGAACCGTTGCGCGAATTCTTCTGTCGGCCCGGCGCCTGGACGGTACTGCTGCTCATCGTCCTGTACAAGCTGGGCGACGCGTTTGCCGGTGCACTGTCCACCACCTTTTTGCTGCGTGGCGCCGGCTTCGACGTGACCGAGGTCGGCATGGTGAACAAGGTCTTCGGGCTGGCGGCCACGATCGTGGGGGCGCTGATCGGTGGCGGCATCATGACGCGACTGGGGCTGTACCGTGCCCTGATGGGCTTCGGCGTGCTGCAGGCGATCTCCAACCTGGGCTACTGGATGCTGGCGGTGACACCGCCGCATCTATATTCCATGGCACTGGTGGTGGCCGTGGAAAACCTGTGCGGCGGACTGGGCACGGCCGCCTTCGTGGCGCTGCTGATGGCACTGTGTCAGGCGCAGTTTTCCGCGACGCAGTTTGCCCTGCTGTCGGCCTTGTCGGCGGTGGGCAGAACCTATCTGGCCGGGCCGCTGACACCGGTGCTCGTCGCCTGGTTCGGCTGGCCGGTTTTTTTCCTGCTGACCGTGCTGATCGCGTTGCCCGGACTGGGACTGCTTTGGGCCAAGCGGGCGCTGGTGCGGCAGCTCGACGACCGTGTACCTGCCTGATGAGCGGCCATGATGTCTAATACAAGTTTTTCTGCCATGATCACTGTTCCGGTGAATCAAGATCCCCATGTCGTCCAAGCTGCGCCTGCTGTTTGACCCCTTCACCCTGATCCTGATCGCGGTCGTCACCGCCGCCACGGTCCTGCCGGCGCATGGCCGGGGTGCCGTGTTCTTTGAAGGCCTCACGGCAGCCGCCATTGCCTTGCTGTTTTTCTTGCACGGCGCCAAGCTTTCACGCCAGGCAATCATTGCAGGCGCCATGCACTGGCGGTTGCACGGCGTGATTTTCATCTGGACTTTCGTGGTTTTCCCGATCCTGGGCTGGGGCCTGCGACCTGTCCTGGTGCCGCTGCTGGGTGAGCACCTGTATGTGGGTGTGCTTTATCTGACCGTGCTGCCCGGCACCGTGCAATCGGCCATCGCCTTCACCTCGATTGCGCGGGGCAATGTGCCGGCCGCCGTCTGCGCCGCTTCGGCTTCCAGCATCATCGGCATTGTCATGACCCCGTTCCTGCTGCAGCTGCTGCTGCAGGCCGACACATCGGCCCTGGGCAGCGGCTCACTGCTGCAGGCCATTGGCCGCATCAGTGTGCAGATCTTTCTGCCCTTTGTCGCCGGGCACCTGATGCGCCCGCTGATCGCGCGCTGGATGGCCCAGCGTCGCACGCTGGTGAATGCGGTCGACCAGGGCTCCATCCTGCTGGTGGTTTACACCGCCTTCAGCGCGTCGGTCATCGGCGGCCTGTGGCAGACCGTCGATTTCGGGGCACTGGTGCTGCTGGTGCTGGTGTGCTGCGTGCTGCTGGCCATCGTGCTGGTGCTCAACACCTGGTCCACCCGGCGCATGGGCTTCAATCGGGCCGATGAAATCACGATCGTGTTCTGCGGTTCGAAGAAGAGCCTGGCCACAGGGGTGCCCATGGCGGGTGTGTTGTTCAGCGCCGGAGCCATCGGCCCGGTGCTGCTGCCCCTGATGATCTTTCACCAGATCCAGCTGATGGTGTGCGCCGTGCTGGCGCAGAATTATCGGCAACAGGACCATGGCCCGGCCAGAACGCGGGGCGCGCAAGCCTGACGGCACGCGGTGCTTGCAGGGCCGCGCTGCTGCCGGGGCTGCGTGACTGCAGCGTGGCGCTGTATCCGGCGAGCCGTTCAGGCGTCTTTATCGCGCCAGTGGCATGCGTAATCGATGGTCAGCGGTGCGTGATCGCTGAAGCGCTGATCCTTGTAGACCCGGGCGTCGCGTGCCAGCGTGGCAATGCCGGGGGTGGCAATGTGATAATCGATGCGCCAACCCACGTTCTTCGCCCAGGCCTGGCCGCGATTGCTCCACCAGGTATAGGCCTCTCCCGTCGTGTCCGGGTAGAGCTGGCGATAGACATCGACCCAGCCGTGCTGGTCGAACAGCTGGGTCATCCAGGCGCGCTCTTCAGGCAGGAAGCCGCTGTTTTTCAGGTTGCCCTTCCAGTTTTTCAGGTCGATTTCCTGGTGGGCGATGTTCCAGTCGCCGCAGATGATGAATTCACGACCGGTATCGTGGTGTTCCCGCATCAGGCCGTCGAGCCAGGCCTGGTAGTGATCCAGAAAGCGGTATTTGGCTTCCTGGCGCGGGTCGCCGCTGGAACCCGAGGGCAGGTAGGCGCTGATCACGGTCAATTCCGGCCAGTCGGCCCGCAGGATGCGGCCCTCGGCGTCGAACTCCTGATTGTCCATGCCGGCCGTCACCGCATCGGCCGGCCGCAGCGTGTACAGGCCGACGCCACTGTAGCCCTTTTTTTCCGCATGATGGAAATGGCCGGTGTAGTGGTCCGGATGGCGCAGATCGTCGACCAGATCGGCATCCTGGATCTTGATTTCCTGCAGGCAGGCGATGTCGGGCCGGGTCTGGGCAAGCCAGTCTGCCAGGCCCTTGCGAAAAGCCGAACGGATGCCATTGACATTGATCGAGGTGATGCGCAGCACGACGGGCTCCCGGGTTTGATTCAAGCCTGAACTGTAGCCCAAATGCCGCATCGACCGCACCTGCCGCGCGGACGCCACGACGGTTGCTGTGCCCGCACGTTTTCACGCTGGTCGGATCTTGCGTCCGCCACCATGCGGACAATGGGCTGGCTTCGGACGCATCACGAACATCGGGACCTGACCTGTCACCGTGGTGCATCGGCACACCACCGCGGTGGCGCTGATCGTGCGCTGGACGCTGATCGTGCGCTGGAAAATGTCAGATAATGTCCACTTCCCGTAAACAAGGTCTTTTTTCATGCCCGGCCCGCACGCTCACGCCTTCGTCCGCTTTGCCCTGGAACAGGGGGTCTTGCGCTTTGGCGAATTCATCACGAAATCCGGCCGCCTGAGCCCCTATTTCTTCAATGCAGGACTCTTCAGTGATGGCGCCAGCGTGGGCCGGCTGGGTCAGTTCTATGCGCAGGCACTGGTCGATTCGGGATTGGGCTTCGACATGCTGTTTGGACCGGCTTACAAGGGGATCCCCCTGGCCACCACAGCCGCCGTCGCGCTGGCCCGGCACGCTTCGATGGCCGGGCGCACGGTACCGTTCGCCTTCAATCGCAAGGAGCCCAAGGATCATGGCGAAGGCGGCGTTCTGGTGGGGGCACCGATGTCGGGGCGGGTGGTGATCATCGATGATGTCATCACGGCAGGCACCTCGGTGCGTGAGTCGGTGACCCTGATCCGTGCCGCAGGCGCGCAGCCGGCCGCCGTGCTGATTGCGCTGGACCGCATGGAGCGCGCCGGCGCCGACAATGCCCTGTCCGCCGGTTCGGCGGTGCAGGATGTCGAGCAGACTTACGGCATTCCGGTGGTCAGCATTGCATCGCTGACGGACGTGATGGCGCTGCTGGAAGGCGATCCCGGTCTGGTCGCTCATCGTGCGGCGGTCGCCGCGTACCAGGCTCGCTACGGGATCTGACGGGGCGACTGCCAGGATATATCACCGCGACCCCGGGTGAATCACTGCGCCACGACCATGGTTCAGTGCAGGGCAGGCGGCATGGCATAGCGGCTCGTCGCGAGCTTGAGCCCGCCGGCCAGAGGGTCGCCACCGGGGAGGCAAGGCCGCCACTGTTTGAGCCCGGCGCTTACGGACAGCCAAGCGGCTGTCCGTTCGGGCGAGTTTGGCGGCCGCCCCGATGGCGGCCCGGCGGCCGGGAAGTTCCGGCGCAGCCGGAACCGGGCGAGGTGAGCGACGAGCCGCTATGCCATGCCGCCTGCCCGGAGCCGGAGTCTCCCCCGAAGCACCTCGCGAAAAGACGCCGTGCGTTGCTTTGTCGTTCAGTGCCTTGCCGTCCAGCCGTTCAGCGGTCCAGCCGCCGCTTCAGAACCGTGTTCACCTGCTGCGGATTCGCCTTGCCACGGGCCGCCTTCATGACCTGACCCACCAGGGAATTGAACGCCTTTTGCTTGCCGGCCCGGTATTCCGCCACAATCGCCGGATTCGCTGCCAGCACCTCGTCGATCATGGCCTCGATGGCGCCGCTGTCGCTGATCTGGCGCAGACCGCGGGCCTGAATGATGGCATCCGGATCACCATCGGATTCGCCGGCCCACATGGCCGCGAAGACATCGCGGGCAATCTTGGTCGAGATCGTGCCGTCCAGAATGCGCCCGATCAGGGCCGCCAGCCGCGCCGGGGGCACCGGAGAACGAGAAATCTCCAGGTCCTCCCGGTTCAGCGCCGCCGACAGTTCGCCCAGAATCCAGTTGGCCGCCTGCTTGGCCTGATCATCCGGCAGAGCGCCCGCCGTTGCCTCGAAGTAATCGGCCATCGCCCGATGCAGCGTGAGCTGCGCCGCATCATAGGCCGTCAGCCCCAGTGACGATTCGAAGCGGGCGCGCTTTGCCGCCGGCAGTTCCGGCAGGCTCGCGCGCACCTGCTCGATCCACTCGGGTGCCACGATCAGCGGCGGCAGATCGGGATCCGGGAAATAGCGATAGTCGTGCGAATCTTCCTTTGAGCGCATGCTGCGGGTTTCGTCGCGATCCGCGTCATACAGCCGCGTTTCCTGGACCACCGTGCCGCCGTCCTCGATCAGCTCGATCTGGCGGCGCGCCTCGTGCTGGATCGCACGCTCCAGGAAGCGGAACGAGTTCAGGTTCTTGATTTCGGTGCGTGTGCCCAGGGCTGCCTGGCCGCGTGGCCGCACGGACACATTGGCGTCCATCCGGAAGGAGCCTTCCTGCATGTTGCCGTCGCAGATGCCCAGCCAGACCACCAGGCCGTGCAGCGTGCGGGCGTAGGCCACGGCTTGCGCCGCCGAGCGCATCTCGGGCTCCGACACGATTTCCAGCAGCGGTGTACCGGCACGATTCAGATCGATGCCGCTGGACGATTCCCCGTGGGGCCCGCTGAAGTGCTCGTGCAGCGACTTGCCTGCGTCTTCTTCCAGATGGGCGCGGGTCAGGTTCACCGTGTGTTCCAGCTCGCCCACGAAAAAGGACAGCTGCCCGCCCACCACAATGGGCAGTTCGAACTGACTGATCTGATAATTTTTCGGCAGGTCCGGATAGAAATAGTTCTTGCGAGCGAACACCGAGCGCTCGGCCACCCGGGCACCCACGGCCAAGCCGAAGCGGATGGCTCTTTCCACGGCACCGCGGTTCAGGACCGGCAGGGATCCGGGCAGGGCCATGTCCACGGCATTGGCCTGCGTGTTGGGCGCGGCGCCAAAGCGTGTGCTGCTGCGCGAAAAGATCTTTGACTCGGTGGAGAGCTGGGCGTGGGTTTCCAGCCCGATGACGATTTCCCAATCCATCATGCGTGTCCCGGAATGCGTTGGTGCCAGTCGGTAGCCTGCTGGTAGCAGTCGGCGACCGCCAGCAGGTGGCCCTCGTCGAAGTACGAGCCGACCAGCTGCAGGCCAATGGGCAGGCGCCCCGATTCGCCGCCAAAGCCGCAGGGTATGGACATGCCTGGCAGACCCGCCAGGCTGACCCCCAGGGTGTAGATGTCGCTCAGCCAGTCGGCGATCGGATCCTGGCGGTTGTCGCCGATGCGGCGCGCGACAGCAGGTGTGACCGGGCCCATGATGACGTCGCATTCCTGCGTCAGGGCCCGGCGGAAATCGTCGGCGATCATGCGCCGCACTCGCTGGGCCTGGAGATAATAGGCATCGTAATAGCCATGTGACAGCACGTAGGTGCCGATCAGGATGCGGCGGCGGACTTCCTCGCCGAAACCCTCGGAGCGCGAGCGGCTGGTCATGTCGAACAGGTCTGTGTAGCGCTCTGCGCGATGACCATAGCGCACGCCATCGTAGCGCGACAGGTTGCTGGAGGCCTCGGCCGGGGCGATGACGTAATAGGCCGGAATCGACAGGCGCGTGCGGGGCAGGGAAATGTCCACCCGCGTGGCGCCCAGGCCTGCAAAGACATGCAGCGCGGCTTCGACCGCGGCGGCGACATCCGCGGACAGGCCTTCGTTGAAGAATTCCCGCGGGATGCCGATGCGCAGACCGGCCAGCGGCTGTTTGCCACCTGCCCGGAAGCGCGCCGCAGCCGCATCGAAATCCGCCTGGATCCGTCCGGTGACGTTGGGTCGGCCATTGCAACGGTCCAGACTGGTGGAGTCCTGCGGGTCGAAGCCGCTCATGGCGTCGAGCAGGGGCAGCAGATCGCGCGCGCTGCGGGCCAGCGGACCGGCCTGGTCCAGGCTGGATGCGTAGGCGATGATGCCGTAGCGTGACACGGTGCCATAGGTGGGTTTGATGCCGCTGACCCCGCACAGGGCGGCGGGCTGGCGTACCGAACCACCCGTATCCGTGCCGGTGGCCGCCAGCACCAGCCCGGCCGCGACGGCGGCCGCGCTGCCGCCCGAGGATCCGCCCGGCACCCGCTCGGGATCCCAGGGATTGCGCACGGTGCCGAAGGCGGAATTTTCATTGCCCGAGCCCATGGCGAATTCGTCGCAGCTGAGCTTGCCCAGCGACACCGTGCCGGCGCTGCGCAGCCGTTCGACGACGGTGGCGTCGAAGGGGCTGACGTAATGTTCCAGCATGTGGCTGGCTGCGGTCGTGCGCCAGCCACGGGTGACGAACAGATCCTTGTGAGCAATGGGGATGCCCGTGAGCGGGCCTGCCCGGCCTGTGGCCAGGGCCTGGTCGGCTGCGCGCGCCTGCTCCAGTGACAGGTCCTCGTCGATGTGCAGAAAGACATGCGGGTCGGTGCAGGATCGGGCCGCCCGCAGGGCGTCGGTGGCCAGTTCGACGGCGCTTGTGCGCCGGCTGCGCAGGGCTTCGCCGAGTGCCTGTACACTGTGAAATTCGGAAAGCAGACTCATGGCATCATTCAATGACGGTGGGCACGAGGAACAGGCCATCGTGGGTAGCCGGGGCATTGGCCATGCAGGCGTTGCGCTGCTCGATGGGCTGTGGCGGCTCTGCGGCGTCTTCCCGCAGGCGCAGGGCAATGTCCTGGTGGGCGGCCAGCGGATGGGCCATGGGCACGACGCCGGTGGTGTCCACGGCCTGCAGCGCTTCGATCAGGCCCAGGATGCGTGTCAGTTCCTGTTGCGTACGGTGTTGCTCTTGGAGGTCCAGCCGCAAGCCCGAAAGCCGTGCCAGCCGGGCAATGTCCTGTTCGGTGAGTGCCATTGTCGGTGTGCCAGAGGTGCCGCCGGCTTGTGGCGGCAATTGAATGTGTGTGGATGTGACCAAATACTCCGGAAGTCGCTGTTTTACAAAGGTTTCGTCAGCGCCCGGGCCAGATCTGCAGAGATTATAAGTTATCATTGCTGATTCCATGCGGTTTGCCCGGCTTGCGCCGCCCATCCGGCGGTTTCGGTACTGGCAGCACCAGGCCATTCGCGCGGATCCACACACATCCATTTTTTTATTGCGCCCATGTTCGGATTCCTACGCAGCTATTTTTCCAGCGACATGGCGATTGACCTCGGCACGGCGAACACGCTGATCTATGTCCGCAGCAAGGGCATCGTTCTCGATGAACCCTCGGTCGTCGCCATCCGCCATGACGGTGGCCCCAACGGCAAGAAAATCATCCAGGCCGTTGGCCACGAGGCCAAACAGATGCTGGGTCGCGTGCCCGGCAACATCGAGGCCATCCGCCCCATGAAGGACGGCGTGATTGCCGACTTCACCGTCACCGAGCAGATGCTCAAGCAGTTCATTCGCATGGTGCACCCGCGCAGCATGCTGGCACCCAGCCCGCGCATCATTGTCTGCGTGCCTTGCGGCTCCACCCAGGTCGAACGTCGTGCCATCCGTGAATCGGCCCTGGGCGCCGGCGCCAGCCAGGTCTACCTGATCGAGGAACCCATGGCGGCAGCCATCGGCGCCGGTCTGAACGTGTCGGACGCCAGCGGTTCCATGGTGGTGGACATCGGCGGCGGCACCACCGAGGTCGCCATCATTTCCCTGGGCGGGATGGTCTACAAGGGCTCGGTTCGCGTGGGCGGCGACAAATTCGACGAAGCCATCATCAATTACATCCGTCGCAATTACGGCATGCTCATTGGCGAACCGACGGCGGAATTGATCAAGAAGGAAATCGGGTCGGCCTTTCCCGGTTCCGAAATCCGCGAGATCGAGGTCAAAGGCCGCAACCTGTCCGAGGGCGTGCCGCGCAGCTTCACGGTATCATCCAACGAGATCCTGGAATCCCTGACCGATCCGCTCAACCAGATCGTCTCGGCCGTCAAGACCGCCCTGGAACAGACGCCGCCGGAATTGGGTGCCGACATCACCGACAAGGGCATTTCCCTCACGGGTGGGGGCGCCCTGCTGCACGACCTGGATCGGCTGCTCCAGGAAGAAACCGGCCTGCCCGTGGTGGTGGCCGAGGATCCGCTCACCTGCGTGGTACGTGGTTGCGGCGAGGCTCTCGAACACCTGGAACGGCTTGGCGGGGTATTCATTTACGACTGATCATCTGCGACTGATCGGGTATCGGCCAGTCGTTTCCTGCCATGCGCGAATCAGGCACTCTGAGACTCTTCAAGCGCGGGCCCAGCGTGGAAATCCGGCTGGTCCTGCTGGTGGCGCTGTGCCTGGCGATGCTCGTGACCGACGCGCACTGGCCCGTGCTCGATCCGGTGCGCCGCGTCGTGTCTCTGGCCATCTACCCGTTCCAGCGCGTCGCATTGGCGCCGCGTGATGCCCTCGAGTATTTCGACAGCTGGTCTCATGCGGCCACCCTGGCCCGTGACGAACAGGACGCGCTGCGTCGCCAGCGTATCGAAGTGGCGCAGATCGCCACCCATGCCGCGCAGCTGGCAGCAGAGAACGAACAGCTGCGACGCCTGCTGAATGTCTCCGAATCCATCTCGCAGCAATCCGTGGCGGTCGAGGTCTTTTATGTCCCGCCCAACGCCTTCAGCCATCGCCTGATCTTCAACAAGGGGTCGCAAGCGGGGATTGCACCTGGCATGCCGGTGATTGACGAGGGCGGGGTGGTTGGCCAGATCGTCCGGGTGACGCCCTTCACGTCCGAAGCCGCGCTGGTGATCGACGATCAGGTGTCGATTCCCGTACAGGTGTTGCGCAATGGTCTGCGCCTGATCGCATTTGGCAGCAACGAGGTCGGCAAGCTCGAGGTCCGCTACCTGACGGCCAATGTGGATGTGCGCCGCGGCGACACCCTGATCACCAGCGGCATCGGCGGGCTGTTTCCTGCCGGCCTGCCGGTGGGGCGCGTCGAGAAAGTCGATCGCGACCCGGGCACGGGCTTCGCCATGGCCGTGGCCGAGCCCCTGTCCCATCCGGAACGTTATCGTCATTTTCTGGTCCTGCGCGTCGACGTGGCCAGCATTCCCAAACCCGAGGAGGTCGAGCATGCACTCGCCGACGAATAGGCAGCGGGCCGGGGGATCCTCGCTGATGGCGCTGCAGCCTGTCGATACGGCTCCGTTCCTGCGCTCATCTTCGGGCCTGCAGGTCTGGGGCACGCTGGTGCTGTTCTGGGTGGCGTCGCTGTTGCCCTGGCGCCTCTGGGAGCCCGTGCCCGACGTACTGTGGCTGATGCTGGTCTTCTGGGGCCTGCACGAGCCCGACCGGGTGGGGCTGGTGACGGCCTTTGTGTTCGGACTGCTGATGGATGTGCATGATGCCGGATTGCTGGGGCTGCACGCTCTGTGCTATGTGCTGGGCGTCTATGGGGTGCTGCTGCTGCGTCGGCGTCTGCAGCATTTCAATGCCTGGGTCCAGACCTTCCACATCCTGCCCGTGCTGGTCGTGGCCAGCATGATCTCGCGCCTGCTGGGTGCCTGGCTGAATGGGGAATGGGTCGGCTGGGACTGGCTCTGGTCGGCACTGCTCACGGGCGCGCTCTGGCCGCTGGCCGACATCCTCATGTTCCTGCAGCAGCGCCGGCTGGACGACGGCGATGTCGGCGTGGTTTGACGGCACGGCATGTTTGAATTTCGCAAGACCAGCCATCACCAGCGGCAGACCGTGCTGTTGCGGGCCTGGGTGGCAGGCCTGTTCGCCCTGGTGTGCCTGTTGCTGCTGGCGGGTCGCCTCTGGTATTTGCAGGTGGTCCGTTACGACAGTCTGTCGGCGCGTGCCGAACAGAATCGCATCACCATCGTGCCGGTGCCGCCCCGGCGCGGGCAGATCGTGGATCGCAGCGGGGTGGTGCTGGCACACAATCAGCGTGACTACACGCTGCTGGTCACGCGTGCCCGGGTCAAGGGCGACATCGACACTCTGCTCAAGCGCCTGCGTGAACTGGTCTACGTCAGCGAGGGCGACGAGCGCAGATTTCGGCGCCTCTATGACCAGAGCGGCCGCTATGCGCCGGTGCTGTTGCGCAACAACCTGAACGACATCGAGGCATCCTGGTTCGCGGTGCATGCCTATGAGTTTCCCGGCATCAGCCTGGAGGCTCGTTGGGTGCGGTCTTATCCACAGCACGAATCGGCGGCACACGTGCTGGGCTTCGTGGGGCGGATCTCGGAACAGGATGAGCAGCGCCTGGATGATTCCGGCCAGCTCGGGAATTACCGGGGCTCTCTGGTCATCGGCAAGAAGGGCATCGAAAAAACCTGGGAAAAAGCTTTGCACGGTCGCACCGGGATCGAAGAGCTCGAGGTCACGGCCACCGGGCGGCCGGTGCGCGAGCTCAGCCGCACCGATCCGATCCCGGGATCCAATCTGGAACTTTCCCTGGATGAAGGCCTGCAACGGCTGGCCGAGGCACAGTTCGACGGCCGGCGCGGCGCCCTGGTTGCCATCCAGCCGCACACCGGTGAGGTGCTGGCGTTCGTCTCCTCGCCCTCGTTCGATCCGAACCTGTTCGTGGACGGCATCGACGTGGAAAATTGGCGCAAGCTGAACGAATCGCCCGATCATCCCCTGATCAACCGACCCCTGTACGGCACCTACCCCATTGGTTCCACTTACAAGCCGTTCGTTGCGCTCGCGTCGCTGGAGCTGGGCGTGCGTTCGGCCACGGAACTCGTGCCTGACCCGGGATACTTCGAGCTGGCGGGCCAACGATTCCGCAATGCCGGCGGGGCCGCCTACGGCCCGACCGACATGCACAAGGCCATCGTGAAATCTTCCGACACGTACTTCTTCTCGCTGGGCGCCCAGATGGACGTGGATGCACTGCACGATTTCAGCAAGCAGTTCGGTTTCGGCCAGGTCACCGGCATCGATCTGGATGGCGAGCGCCGCGGCGTGCTGCCCTCGCGCGAGTGGAAGCGCAAGGCCTACAAGTCGCCGGAGCAGCAACACTGGTATCAGGGCGAGACGGTCTCGGTGACCGTGGGCCAGGGCTACAACGCGTTCACGCTGCTGCAGCTTGCACAGGCAACGGCCGTGCTGGCCAATGACGGCGTCTACATGAAGCCGCACCTGGTGCGCAGGATCATCGATCCGGTCACGGGCCGATTCAGTTACCCGGTCACGGGTCCGCAGTATGTAATTCCCCTGAAGCCCGAGAATCTGCGTGTGATTCGTGACGCCATGGTCGATGTGGTGCGCAAGGGCACGGCACGCGGCGCTTTCGAAGGCGCCGCCTATCAGGCTGCGGGCAAGACCGGTACGGCGCAGGTCTACAGCCTGAAGGGGGCCCGGTACAAGGCGCATTCGGTCGATGAGCGCTTGCGCGATCACGCCCTGTTCATGGCATATGCACCGGTCGAGGACCCGCAGATCGCTGTGGCGCTGATCGTGGAAAACGGGGGTTGGGGTGCCTCGGTAGCCGCGCCGATTGCGCGCACCGTGTTCGATTACTGGCTGGATCCGGCACGCGTGGCGGCCCGCGAGCAGCAGCTGCACACCGAGCAGGCCAGGCAGGAGGCGCGCCTGGCGGTTCCCGGAGGCGGCGGCCCGGATGCCTCGCCCGCGCCCGATGACGAGGATGCGCCGCAGCCGGCGCCCTTGCCCGATGCCGCATCGGCGCCGGAAGACGGCGCCGTGGAGGATGCCCGATGAAACTGCTCGTCATGCTGGTGCGCCGCATGCTGTCCGTGCTGGACTGGCCCCTGCTGGTCTTGTTGGTCGTCATGGCCCTTGTTGGCATGGCGACCATGCATTCTGCCGTGGGCAACACCGATTGGCGTTTCGCCGATCAGTTGCGAAATTTCCTGATCGCCTTTGTGGTGATGTGGGGCGTGGCCTTGCTGCGACCGGCGATCATCATGCGCACCGCGCCCTACTTTTACGTGGTCGGGGTGGCGCTGCTGGTTGCGGTCATGTTTTTCGGCTTCACCAGCAAGGGCGCGACGCGCTGGCTGGACCTCGGGTTCGGGCGCATTCAGCCATCGGAGATGATGAAAATCGCGGTGCCGCTGATGCTGGCCTGGTATTTTCAGCGCCAGTCCGGCAACCGCATCCGTTTGCGCGATTTTCTGGTGGCTGCCGTGTTGCTGCTGGTGCCGGCCGCCTTCATCATCGACCAGCCCGACCTGGGCACGGCGCTGCTGGTGCTGGCCTCGGGGTTTTGCGTGATGTATTTCGCCGGCTTTTCGTTCAAGCTGCTGGTGCCCGTGGTGCTGATCGGTGCCCTGGGGCTGGGCACACTGGTGGCCTACGAGGATCAGATCTGCCAGCCCGACGTGGACTGGGTGGTCCTGCATGATTACCAGAAATACCGCGTCTGTGTCCTGCTGAATCCGGGAACGGATCCGTTGGGCAAGGGTTTCCACACCATCCAGTCAATGATTGCGGTGGGTTCGGGCGGCGTCTACGGCAAGGGATACATGCAGGGTACGCAGACCCACCTGGATTTCATCCCGGAGCGCACCACGGACTTCATCTTTGCCGTGTTCGCCGAGGAATTCGGCCTGTATGGCGGCGTGATGCTGCTGATCCTGTACGCGCTGATGGTACTGCGCGGCCTGACGATCACCGTGCGCGCACCAACGCAGTTCGGGCGCTTGCTGGCCGGGGCGATGTCCATGATGATGTTCGTCTACGTGTTCGTGAATATCGGCATGGTGACCGGGGTCTTGCCCGTGGTGGGGGTGCCGCTGCCCTTCATGAGCTACGGCGGCACGGCGTTGATGACGCTGGGTATCGCCTGCGGGCTGTTGATGAGCATTGGCGCGCACCAGTCGCACACGCCCGACTGAGTCCGCATCACGGCGCGTGCCTCGTCCTGGATGGCATGGGGACCAGAGGGCGTCGGAGACAGGGTGCCCCGTTGGCACGGGGATCAGGGGGTGTCAGAGACAGGGTGTCCCGTTGGCATGGGGATCAGGAGGCCTCGGAAATTTTGTGTCCGGTGCTTGCCGGATATTGTTCGCGCAGCAACTTCGACACCGGGGCCGGCATGCCCCGGGCCCCCAGGCGCTCGATGGCGACCCAGGCCGCGCCGGGCGCACGGTCTTCATCCGCATTCCTGGCTGCCCCGGCCCCTGCGACAGCAGGCAGCGGCCCCGGAATGCACACCTGGTACGGCCGGATGCGCAGCAGGAAGTGAGTGAAGGCGTGATCGATGGCAGCCAATTCCCGGGGAAGTGTGAGCGGCGCAGGCCAGGGCGAACAGAAATGCTCCAGCGCGGCCTGGTCGCCGAATTCCGGCAGGGACCACAGACCGCCCCAAATGCCGGCATCGGGTCTGCGGTGCAGCAGGACGCGGCCCTGGCACTCGGCAATCAGCAACCAGCATTCCTGCCGTGGCCGCACCCGGCGGGTGCGTGCGGCGGGCAGTTCCTGCTGACGCCCCTGGCGGCGGGCCTCGCAGTCGGGTGCCAGCGGACAGTGCGTGCAGTCGGGTTGCGTGCGCGTGCAGACGGTCGCACCCAGATCCATCTGCCCCTGCGTATAGGCACGCATGTCCAGATCGGCCGGAGCGGCATCCAGCCACGCCTGTGCCTGCGCCCACAGCATGCGGTTCGTGGCGGCCGCACCGGGCGCGCCCCCGATGGCCGCGTAGCGTGCCAGCACGCGGCGCACATTGCCATCCAGAATGGGAGCGCGTTCGCCCCAGGCAAAGGCTGCAATGGCGGCGGCGGTGGAGCGGCCGATGCCGGGCAGCTGGGCCAGGCGCGCGGCGGAAGCGGGAAAGACGCCGCCATGCCGGTCACGCAAGACCTGGGCACAGCGGTGCAGATTGCGCGCGCGGGCATAGTAGCCCAGCCCGGACCACAGATGCAGCACGGCGTCGATCCGGGCATCGGCCAGGGCCATGACAGTCGGGAACCGGGCCAGAAAGCGCTCGTAATACGGGATGACCGTGGCGGCCTGAGTCTGTTGCAGCATGATCTCCGACAGCCAGATGCGATAGGGGTCGCGTGTCTGCTGCCAGGGCAGGTCGTGCCGTCCGGCGCGGCGTTGCCAGGCCGTGATGCGCGAGGCTGCATCCGGCGCCATCAGAATCGGGTACGGCGGGTCACCGACAGCCGCGCCGCAACGGCTCCCAGAATGACGACCAGCAGGCCGTACAGGGCCAGATCGGGCGTGTCGGGCAGCCCGATGGACCAGTCCACACCATAGCTGTGGGCGAATTGGCCGATGATGTCATTGAGCGGCTCGAGCGCCAGTCGCGCCAGCAACAAGGCCAGCAGGCTGGCGGCCAGCCCGGTCAGTGCACCCAGGTACAGAAACGGCCGACGAACGAACGATTCGGTGGCGCCGACCAGGCGGGCCACGGCGATCTCCTCGCGCTGGGTCAATGCCTGCAGGCGCACGGTATTGAATACCGTGGCCAGGACCACGAGGGCCACGGCCGCCGCCAGCATGCCCAGGCTCAGCCTGACGAAGGCCAGCAGGGATTCCAGGCGTCGCACCCATTCGCTGTCCAGCTGCACGTGGTCCACGCCTGGCCACTGCTGCCAGCTCTGGGCCAGCGCCAGCGCCACGCGTGCGGGGGAGTCGGAATCGCGCAAGGTGACGATGATGGCATCGGGCAGCGGATTATCGGGCAGGACGTCCAGGGCCTGGGCCCAGGTCGGGTCGGCACGCAACTGTGCCAAGGCCTGATCGCGCGGCAACAGTTGCGCCCGGGCAATGTCCTGGCCCGCCTGATCGCGGATGCGCGTCAGCAGCTTCTGCTGCTCGGCCGGGCTGGTGTCCGGGGCCAGGAACAGGGTCAGCTCCGGGGCCACTGCCAGCTGGCGCACCAGCGGCTGGCCGGATTGCAGCACGGCGGCACCCAGGATGGGCACGGTCAGCATCAGTGCGATCACCACGATGTTTGCCAGCGTGGAAAACGGATGCAGCCGCAGGCGCCGCACGGCCACGCGCAGGGCGTACTGGTGGTGACGCAGCCAGCGGTTCATGCGGGCACCCCCTTGCGATCCGTGAAACGGCCCGCCTCGATGTGCAGGGTGCGCTGGGCATAGCGTGTCATGAGGGCCGTGTCATGGGATGCGATCAGCGTGGTCACGCCCACCTGGTTGAAGTCGCGGAACACGTCCATGATGTGCGCCGCGCTGTCGTGATCCAGATTGGCGGTCGGCTCGTCGGCAATCAGGATCGCGGGGCGCCCCACGATGGCACGTGCAATGGCCAGGCGCTGCTGCTCCCCGCCGGACAGCTCGATGGGGGACAGGTCCTCCTTGCCGCGCAGGCCCACCTTTTCCATGGCCGCGCGCGCCCGGGTCGCCGCCGTGCCGCGGTTCAGGCCCAGCACCGCAAGCGGCAGCAGCACGTTGTCGACGGCGTTGCGGTCGAACAGCAGGTGCGCGTCCTGCAGGATCAGGCCGACCGTACGGCGCAGATAGGGCAGGGCCCGGGTGGACAGGCGATCGATGCGGTGGCCATTGACGGTGACCGAGCCGCGGCTGGCGGGCTCCAGACCCCCCACCAGCTTCAGCAGCGTGGACTTGCCCGCGCCCGAGGGGCCCGACACGAACACGAACTCCCCGGCGGAAATGCTGAAATTGACGTCCGCCAGAATGTTGCGGCCGCGCCCGTAGGATTTGAAGACGTGCTGAAATTCAATCATGCGTGCGTTGTCGATCGATCGGGGGATCCGGTGCTTGCGGGCGCCGCCGGCAAAACCCGTGGCTGCGTCCTGCAGGGATATCCCGCATGTTTCAATTCGGTCATGACACGTTACGATGCTAAGCCTGACGGACCAATTCCACGAGATTGTATTCCGTGTTGATCAATACCACTTTCTGACTGGGGAAGGGATGCATACGAAGCTGATGAAACTTGCAGCCGTAAGCGCTGCGCTGTTGTTTGCCGCGACAGCGGCGCAGGCTGGCGATACCTATAACGCCGTGAAGCAGCACGGCTTTGTGCAATGCGGCGTGAACACTGGCCTGCCAGGCTTTGCCCAGGCCAACAGCAAGGGGGAATGGCAAGGCATCGACATCGACATGTGCCGCGCCATCGCCGCCATGGTGTTTGGCGATGCATCGAAATTCAAGGCCGCGCCGCTGACCACCCAGCAGCGCTTCACCGCGCTGCAGTCGGGCGAGGTCGATGTCCTCACCCGCAATACCACTGCCACCATGACGCGCGACACGACGCTGGGGCTCATGAGCGCCGGGGTGAACTACTACGATAGCCAGGGGGTGCTGGTCAAAAAGAGCCTGGGCGTGAAGAGCGCCAAGGAACTGGATGGCGCAGCCGTCTGCGTGTTGCAGGGCACCACCACGGAATTGAATCTGGCCGACTGGTTTCGGGCCCACAAGCTCGACTTCAAGCCGGTCGTGATCAATACCTCCGAGGAAGGCTTCCGCACCTTCGAATCCGGCCGCTGCGATGGGGTCACCAGCGACAAGTCCCAGTTGGGCAGCCTGCGCGCCTCGTCTGCCACGCCGGACGACTACATCATCCTGCCGGAAAACTTTTCCAAGGAGCCCCTGGGCCCCATGGTTCGACAGGGGGATGACGAATGGTTCATGGTCGTGCGCTGGGCGCTGAACGCCCTGATCGAGGCCGAGGAATACGGCATCACGTCGAAAAATGTGGATGACATGCTGAAGAGCTCCAATCCGAACATCCAGCGCATCCTGGGCGTGACGGGCGACATGGGCAAGGGCCTGGGTCTGGACAAGAAATGGGCCTACAACATCATCAAGCAGGTGGGCAACTATGGTGAATCGTTCGAACGCAACATCGGCATGGGTTCGCCGCTGAAGCTCGAACGTGGCCTGAACGCGCAATGGACGGACGGCGGCATCCTGTACGCCTGGCCGATTCGCTGATCGCGTTTCACGGTTCAACCGGGCGCCGGGGTGCGGAGCACCCCGGCGTTCCGGGTTCTGGCTAACCCTGTCGGCCTGACGCCTGAATGCCATGACTGAAACCACTCACCGCGTACCCCGGGCCCCACGCCGGCGTCTGTCCTGGAACGACCCGGCCGTGCGTGCACTGATCTACCAGGTGCTCATCCTGGGTCTGGTTGGCCTGGCGGTGTGGTATCTGGCGTCCAACACGCTGCATAATCTTGCAGCGCGCAACATCTCCACCGGTTTTGCCTTCCTCCACGAGGAAGCGGGATTCGCCATCGGCGAATCCATGGTCGCGTACTCCCCGGCCGACACCTACGGGCATGCCGTCATCGTCGGGCTGCTCAACACACTGAAGGTTTCGGTGATCGGCGTGATTGCCGCCACGCTGTTCGGCACGCTTCTGGGTATCAGCCGCCTGTCGAAGAACTGGCTGATTTCCCGTCTGGCAGGCCTCTACATCGAGGTCATGCGCAACATTCCGCTGCTGCTGCAGCTCTTTTTCTGGTATGCCCTGATCACGGAAGTCATGCCCGGCCCACGCCAGGCGCTCATGCCCCTGCCCAACGTGTTCCTGTCGAATCGCGGCCTGAAGCTCCCCTGGCTCAAGGGCGACGCCATGGACTGGATCTTTGGCGGGCTGGCGCTGGCCATCGTCCTGATCGTGCTGCTCGCGCACTGGGCGCGCCGCCACCAGGACGCCACCGGCAGGATCTTTCCCCTCGGGCGTGCTGCGCTGGCGCTGCTGATCCTCATGCCGGTGCTGGCCTGGCTGATCAGCGGGGGCTCGCTGGAAGTGGACCGCCCCGAGCTCAAGGGTTTCAATTTCCAGGGTGGCCTGAACCTGTCACCCGAATTTGCGGCGCTGCTGATCGGGCTGGTGATCTACACCTCGGCGTTCGTCGGCGAGGTCGTGCGCTCCGGCATCCAGGCAGTCGGCCAGGGCCAATGGGAAGCGGCGTCCTCGCTGGGTTTGCCGCGTGGGCGCATGCTGCGCCTGGTGATCCTGCCCCAGGCCATGCGGGTGATCATCCCGCCCATGACCAGCCAGTACCTGAACCTCACGAAGAACAGCTCGCTGGCCGTGGCCATCGGTTATCCCGACATCGTGGCCGTCACCAACACCATCCTGAACCAGACGGGTCAGGCCATCGAGGGCATCATGATCATCATGGGTGCTTATCTGGTGGTCAGCCTGTCGATTTCGGTCTTCATGAACTGGTACAACAAGCGCATCGCGCTGGTGGAGCGATAAATGGACGCCGCACGCTCCGGCGCCGATCGCCTGCCGCCCCGCGTCGACACCGGCGTGATCGGCTGGCTGCGCGCCAGCCTGTTCTCTTCCCCGCTGAATTCGATCCTGACGATCCTGGCCCTGTGGATCCTGCTGCTGGCCGTTCCCGCGCTGATCGATTATCTGTTCATCAAGCCCGATTTTTCTGCCACCACACCCGAGCAGTGTCGTGCAACGGGCGGCTATTGCTGGGCGTTCGTGCGGGAAAAGCACCGCCTGATCCTGTTCGGCATTTACCCGTTCGACGAGCAGTGGCGGCCGTTGCTGGCTTCCGTGATCTTGATCGCGGTGATCATCTGCAGCTGCATCCGCTGGTTCTGGCGACCCTTTCTGGGGGTGCTGTGGCTCGTCGCGCTGGTGGCGGTCGGCATCCTGATGTGGGGTGGAATCTTCGGTCTGACCTATGTGGAAAACAGCCGCTGGGGCGGGTTGCCGCTCACCCTGATCCTGTCCACCTTCGGCATCGCCTTTGCCTTCCCGTTCGGCCTGTTGCTGGCGCTGGGGCGGCGTTCCCACATGCCCGGGGTGAAGGCCGTGTGCGTGGTGTACATCGAACTCATTCGCGGGGTGCCGCTGGTCAGCCTGCTGTTCATGTCATCGGTCATGCTGCCGCTGTTCCTGCCCGAAGGCTTTTCCATCGACAAGCTTCTGCGTGCCCAGATCGCCATCATTCTGTTTGCCGCCGCGTACGTGGCGGAAACCGTGCGGGGCGGCCTGCAGGCCATGCCCAGGGGGCAGTACGAGGGCGGCGAGTCCCTGGGTCTCACCTACTGGCAGCAGATGCGCAAGATCATCCTGCCGCAGGCACTGAAGATCGTCATTCCGCCTCTGGTGGGCATTTTCATTTCCCTGTTCAAGGACACCTCGCTGGTCGTGATCATCGGCATCTTCGACCTGACCCAGGCGGCCAAGGCGGCCGTGTCCGATGCCATCTGGCGCGGTTACAGCACGGAATCCTACCTGTTCATCTCGCTCATCTATTTCATTTTCTGCTTCTCGATCTCCCGCTACAGCCTGTCGCTGGAGCGCCAGCTCGATCAGGGGCAACAGCGTTAACGTTCGTCCGTCGGGCTGCAGCCTGCCGGCCTCAGGAGTCGCGATTCATGTCGGAACCCATCATCCGCCTGATCAAGGTCAATAAATGGTTCGGCCAGTTCCATGTCCTGAAGGACCTGGAACTGGATGTCGCGCCAAGCGAGCGCATCGTCATCTGCGGGCCGTCGGGTTCGGGCAAGTCCACCATGATCCGTTGCATCAATCGGCTGGAAGAACATCAGGAAGGCCAGATCATCGTCGATGGCGTCGAACTGACCAACGATCTGAAGCAGATCGAAGCCGTGCGCCGCGATGTCGGCATGGTCTTTCAGCACTTCAATCTGTTTCCGCACATGACGGTGCTGGAAAATCTGACGCTGGGCCCCGTGTGGGTGCTCAAGCGCCCCAAGGCCGAGGCCGAGGCCACCGCCATGAAATATCTGGAACGGGTGCGCATCCCCGAGCAGGCCAACAAGTACCCGGGCCAGCTCTCCGGTGGCCAGCAGCAACGCGTGGCCATCGCCCGATCCCTGTGCATGAATCCCAAGATCATGCTGTTTGATGAGCCCACTTCCGCACTCGACCCGGAAATGGTCAAGGAAGTGCTCGATGTCATGGTGGAACTGGCCGAGGAAACCGGCATGACGATGCTGTGCGTGACCCACGAAATGGGTTTCGCACGCAAGGTCGCCAATCGCGTGATCTTCATGGATCACGGTGAAATCATCGAACAGAATGCACCGGATGCGTTCTTCGACAATCCGCAGAACGAGCGCACCAAATTGTTCCTCAGCCAGATCCTGCATTAATATGTGTGCAGGCCTGCACCGGATTCCGACCGTTGCGCCACATGCGTTTCAATCAAAGGACAAGGAGAACAGCCATGCATGCAGGGACACAACGGGTCGCACGATACGCGGCCATTGGCAGTCTGGCCTTGCTGACGGCCTGCGCCAACATGAGCCCACAGGGTCAGAATACGGCGATGGGTGCCGGGGCCGGTGCGGCCATCGGTGCGGGCCTGGGGGCACTGATCGGTGACAGCAGCCACGCGGCCCTGATCGGTGCCGGCATCGGTTCGGTGGTGGGCGGGGTGGTCGGCTACAACTGGAAGACGATCAAGAACGATGTTGAAAAATCCGGTGCCTCCAGCCTGGGGGTAGCCGTGATCGAAATGCCCGATGGCACGCTGAAGGTCAATATTCCCAGCAATGTGTCCTTTGACACGAACCAGGCGGTGTTGAAGCCGGCGCTCCTGCCGGTGCTCGACAGCGTTGCGCGCGCACTGATCCAGCACCCGGAGTTGCGCGCCAAGGCGATCGGCTACACGGACAGCACCGGCACGGACGCCATCAACCTGCCGTTGTCGCAGCGCCGTGCGGGGGCCGTGACGCAGTACCTGGCTGGCCAGGGGGTGGCCGCTTCGCGGCTGATGACCGAAGGCCGTGGGGCCGCCAATCCGGTCGGCGACAACAGCACGCCAGAGGGGCGTGCGCTGAATCGCCGCGTGGAACTGTTCCTGTATGCGGTGAAATAGGCGCTGACGCCGGGCGGCGGGTCGACCCGGCCTTCGGGCTCGGGCCGCGTCCGCCGACTGTCCCGGCCCTTCTTCGTCATTCGGCTGCTGGCGGATGCGTCGCAAGGGTGCGCATCATGCGCGGTGACCCTCGGACGCCGCATGGTGGGTCGTGCCGGCGTCAGGATTTCTGCGCTGAATCGGATGTCCGCAGCGCGTCGATCAGGGCGGATACGGCCGCCTCGACCGCCTGCCGGTCTTTGGCCGACAAGGACCAGAATTTCCGCGAATCGATCGTGGGAAAGGGCCAGGTCATTTCCGTCATGGAAATGGCGGTCGCCTGGGTCATCAGCACGGGTGTCGCGGGCGATTTTTCAGCGGTCGCCGGTGCGGTCCCCGTTCCTGCAGTCGTCGTGCGCGGGGCGGGCGTTCGCGCAGGGCCGTCCATGCTGCCTTCCCCGGTGCTCAGCCAGAAAACATCCACATCCAGTGCCTGTGCCAGGCACACCATGTCCGAGGGCGACTTCCGGCTGCCATTTTCGTAGCTCGAGATGGTGCTTTGCGACAGCCTGCAGGCGCGTGCCAGCCGCTCTTGCGAGTAGCCTCGCATGAGTCGCGCATGTCGCAATCGTTCGCCAAAGGTTTCCACCCGCTCATTGGACTAAAAAGATTCATTACAGTGGTAATGTCCGGTCGCCAATCGATATTACGAATGCAATAATCTGTCCTTTGTCCATGCGGGGCCATGCAAGACATGAAGGCTTCAATGAAAAGGGCTGCGCGCAACCGTGATTCCCGTGTGCCCGATGTGCACGTGCTGGCAAGCGCCGAGCACGATATTCTGCGCCACCTTCAGCACACGGGCTGGCCCGTGTGCCGGCACGGGGATGTGCAGGCATTGTGCCAGGGGCTGCTCGGCGCTGTCGCTGCCGCTGACAGCGCCTCTGACAGTGCCGCTGCCACTGTCGTTGCCGGTGCCGGTGCCGCTGGCGGTGCCACTGCCACTGCCGGTGCTGCAGATGTGTGCGCGCCCCGTGTCGTCCTGCTCATGGCCGACCTGGCCGCCAATTGCCGTGCCGCCGGGGCGATCCGGGCGCTGGCGCCAAGTATCGGGCTGCTGGCCGTCTTGCGACACCACGGGGAACACGAACAGGCCGCATTGCTGCTGGCGGGGGTCGACTGGTTTCTGCAGGCGCAAGACCAGCCCGCCCGGCTGACCGCCATGCTGCGGGCCTTGCACCAGCGTCATCAGCGGCTGGCTGCGGCCCTTCCCTTGCCTGCGATCGGGCCCTGGCAGCTGCAGGATCATGCCTGGTGTCTGGTGCATGAGACGGGCGCCGTGATGCGTCTGACCGTCTCCGAGCGCGCGCTGGCCGCTTGCCTGTTCGAGGCGCCCGGTCATGTGGCCACCCACACGATGCTCGAGGCCGCATTGCAGCAGGCCTGGCAGCCCTCAGCCGGTCTGCATGGGGCCAGGAGGGATCCGGATTTGACGGGCGTCGTCGGGCGTTTGCGCCAGAAAGCCCGACAGGCGGGCCTCAGCCTGCCTCTCGGGTGCCTGCGGGGCTATGGCTACCTATGGAAGATCTGAGGCCGCAAGATGGATGCACGGATGTCGCACCGCCGGTGCTGATCCGAGAGCACGGTTTCAGCGGCTCAGCTGGTATGCTGGAATTCCGTGTCCCGGCGCGCTGCGCTGTGCTGCACGGCCTGGTGGTAACGCTGCACGCCCAGGTCGTCGCTGCGGATGGCGGTTGCCTGTCCGGACACGATGTCGGCGAGCAGACGGCCGCTGCCGCAGGACATCGTCCAGCCCAGCGTGCCGTGGCCGGTATTCAGGAACAGGTTGTCCATCCGGGTGCGGCCCACGATGGGTGTGCTGTCGGGTGTTTTCGGACGCAGGCCGGTCCAGAAATGCACGTCTCCCGACCGGTAGCTGCCGGGGAACAGATCGTTCAGAACCATTTCCAGCGTGCGCTCGCGGCGCGGGTCCAGAGTCGTGTCGTAGCCCACGACTTCCGCCATGCCACCCACCCGGATGCGCTGATCGAATCGGGTCAGGGCGATCTTGTAGGTTTCATCCAGCAGGGTGGACACCGGGGCGCGGTCCGGGTCGGCGATGTCCACGGTGATGGAATAGCCCTTCATCGGATAGACCGGAATGTCGACGATGCCGCGCAGCAGCAGCGGGGAATAGGATCCCAGCGCGACGACATAGGCATCGGCCTGCAGCAGGCCGGAGGTGCACTGCACGCCCGTGATGCGCCCGCCTGCGTGTCGCAGCGCCTGGACGGTTTCCCCGTAGCGGAACTGAACCCCGAGCGCTTCGGCCTGCCCCGTCAGGGCATGCGTGAACAAGCGGCAATCGCCGGTCTCATCGTCCGGGGTGCGCAGGCCGCCGACCAGTTTGTGGCGCACCTGGGCCAGGGCAGGCTCGTAGTGCACCAGCCGATCGCCTTCCACCAGTTCATGGGCAACGCCGGCATCGCTCAGGGCCTGGACATCGCGCTGGGCGTCATCCATCTGCTTTTGCGTCCGAAACACCTGCAGCGTGCCCTGGCGCCGGCCTTCGAACTGGATGCCGGTATCCGCCTGCAGCTCATGCAGACACTGGCGGCTGTAGGAGGACAGACGCAGCATGCGTTCCTTGTTGGTCGCATAGCGGGCCGGGGTACAGTTGCGCCACATGTCGAACATCCAGCGCAGCTGGTACAGGGAACCATCGGGGCGGATCGTCAGCGGCGCGTGGCGCGTGAACAGCCATTTCATGGCCTTCAGCGGAATGCCTGGTGCGGCCCAGGGGGACGAATAGCCGAACGACAGCTGGCCGGCGTTGCCGAAGCTGGTTTCCTCGGCGGCAGCCGATTCGCGATCGATCACGGTGACTTCATGCCCCTGGCGGGCCAGGTAATAGGCGCTCGTGACACCCACGACGCCGGCTCCAAGTATCAGGACTTTCATGGTGAAACCTCGATCAAATGAATTTCTAATGATGATAGGCCATAGTCACAGATGATTTTTCATGAAAAAATGGGATTTCCATGAAATGAGATAGATTCATGGCTGTCAGGACAAGGTTGCCAGGACAAAATGCTGGCTCATGGCCTGACGCAGGCGAAACCCATGAAAAAGGGTGCTTCCAGCCTCTGTACCCACCCGGAGATTTCCATGCGCATACAGAAGGAATCCACGCACGCCCTTGACCGGATAGACCGTCGCATCCTGGATCTGCTGCAGCAGAACGGGCGCCTCTCGATGACGGAGCTGGCCGATTCGGTTGGCCTGACCGTCACACCCTGCATCGAGCGTGTGCGCAGGCTGGAGCGCGATGGGGTCATCACGGGCTATTACGCCCGGGTCTCTCCGGCAGCCGTGGATGCCGGGCTGCTGGTATTTGTGGAAGTCAGCATGTCCAGCAAGTCCGAACGGACCTTCGAGGAATTCCGCCGCGAGATCCTGTGCGTGCCGCAGGTACTGGAATGTCACCTGGTGTCGGGTGAGTTCGACTACCTGATCAAGGCGCGCATCAAGGAAATCAGCCAGTATCGCAATTTGCTGGGCAACATCCTGTTGCGCCTGCCCGGGGTGACCCAGACCAAGAGTTGCGTGGTGATGGAAGAGGTGAAGGAAACCCTGTTCACCCCGGCGCAGAAATAGTGCGCGGCCGCGCAACCACCATGTTGTCGCGGTGGATCAGCTCCGGATCCGACAGGTGGCCCAGAATTTCCGCAATCCGGCCACTGGGCTGGCGCAGGATGCGGGCAGTGTCCGCCGACGAGTAATTGATCAGGCCGCGGCCACATTCCACGCCGTGCTCGTCGACGCAGGCCACCACGTCGCCGCGTTCGAATTCGCCTTCCACCGCGATCACGCCGATCGGCAACAGGCTGCGGTGCCCCTGGGTCAGGGCGCGCACGGCGCCGGCGTCCAGGGTGACGCGGCCGCGCAGGCGCAGATGATTTGCCAGCCAGCGCTGACGCGCCGAGCGTACGGGCAGGACGGCACGCAATTCGGTGCCGATGGGTTCTCCGGCAGCCAGACGCTGCAGTACGGATGCTTCGTGACCCGATGCAATGATCGTATGGCCGCCACTGTTGGCGGCGCGCCGTGCGGCCAGCACCTTGGTCAGCATGCCGCCGGTGCCGATCGTGCTGCCCGAGCCGCCTGCCATCGCTTCCAGAGCCGGGTCGCCCGCCTGGCCGTGGTGGATGAAACAGGCGTCCGGATGCTTGCGCGGGTCGGCACTGTACAGCCCCGACTGGTCGGTCAGGATGATGAGGACATTGGCTTCGATCAGGTTCGTGACCAGCGCACCGAGCGTGTCATTGTCCCCCAGGCGGATCTCGTCGGTGACGATCGTGTCGTTTTCATTGACGATGGGCACCACGCCCAAGCCCAGCAGGGTCACCAGCGTGCTGCGGGCGTTCAGGTAGCGGCGCCGGTCGGCCAGGTCTTCGTGGGTCAGCAGGATCTGCGCGGTGCGAATGCCATGGCGTGCAAAGGCGGCCTCATAGGCCTGGACCAGCCCCATTTGACCCACGGCGGCGGCCGCCTGCAGTTCGGACATGGCGCTGGGGCGCCGTGGCCAGCCCAGGCGGGCCATGCCTTCCGCGATGGCCCCGCTGGATACCAGCACGATCTGGCGCCCGGCGGCATGCAGGGCAGCGATTTGTTCAGCCCACTGTCCCACGGCCTGCAGGTCGATCCCGCGGCCTTCATTGGTGACCAGGGAAGAACCGACTTTCAGGACGAGACGGTGTGCGTCCCTGGCGACGGAAGGAAGAGGTTGCGGGCTCATGGCAAGGTCAGGATCGAATCTGCGGGGTTCGAGTCGGTTCGGGTCGAGGGTGGTTCGGGTCGGGGGTGGTTCGGGTCGGGGGTGGTCCGGTTCGGGTCGGTTCGGTTCGGGGTGGTCCCGGTCGGGGAGCGGCGTGGCGCAGCTCAGGCGTCCGGATCCGGATCCTCAGGCGAGCCTGATGCTGCTTCATCCTTCGCATCGATGGACGCATCGAGGTCAGTGAAGCGGGGATCTTCTTCAGGCGCGTGGGCTTTGCGCTGCTGTTCGTCCAGCCAGGACTGCAGCGCGCCCATCAGGGCCTGCGTGCCGGCACCGGTCAGGGCCGAAATGCCGAAGACCGGACCCGTCCAGCCCAGTTCGCGGCAGATGCGCTCCTGGATGGCTGCCGGGTCTTCGATCATGTCCAGTTTGTTCAGGACCAGCCAGCGCGGCTTTGCTGCGAGCTCCGGGCTGTAGCGTTCCAGTTCCAGGGCGATGGCCCGGGCATCCACGACGGCCTGCGCGCAGGCATCGACATCCGGGTCGGGTGAATGCACGTCCAGCAGGTGCAGCAGCACACGCGTGCGGCTGAGATGGCGCAGGAACTGGTGGCCCAGACCGGCACCCTCGGAGGCCCCTTCGATCAGCCCGGGAATGTCCGCGATGACAAAGCTGTGCGACGGTGATGTGCGCACGACCCCCAGGTTCGGATGCAAGGTGGTGAATGGGTAGTCGGCGATTTTCGGGCGGGCGTTGGAGACGCGGGCGATCAGGGTGGACTTGCCGGCGTTGGGCATGCCCAGCAAGCCGACATCGGCCAGGACTTTCAGTTCGAGCCGCAGGCGGCGCTGTTCGCCCTCGCCGCCAGGCGTGAACTGGCGTGGGGCGCGGTTGGTGCTGGATTTGAAATGCAGATTGCCCAGGCCGCCGGCACCGCCGGCCGCCAGCGTGGCCTTTTGGCCGTGCTGGTCCAGATCGAAAAGCTGTTCGCCGGTGTCGACGTCGTGAATCGTGGTGCCGACCGGCACGCGCAGGATGATGTCCGGGGCTCCCGCCCCGTAGCGGTCGGATCCACTGCCATTCTGACCATTTTTGGCGCGGTGCAGGCGGGCGTAGCGGTAATCGATCAGGGTGTTGATGTTGCGGTCGGCCACGGCAATGATCGATCCGCCGCGACCGCCGTCACCACCGTCGGGCCCGCCCCTCGGGATGAACTTTTCCCGGCGAAAGCTGGCCACGCCATTGCCACCCTTGCCGGCAATGACTTCGATGGTGGCTTCGTCTACGAATTTCATGATGAGGGTGATGTTTCCGTGCCTGGCGGCCTGGCGCATGGTCCGGCAGCGAATGGCTGGACTGCATGCTGATGGAACGCACGATTCATTCTAATCAATATTGGGTCGCGGTGGCCCCGCAGGGCGTGCATGACCCCGCTCCCGTCTCGCACAGGCATCCGCCGACCTGGCGCGCGCCGGGCACGGCCGGGATGCAAAAAGGCCCCGCCGGCTGGCAGGGCCCCGTTGTGCGTGGCGCGCCGGGTCAGCTGGCCGCGTTGACCGATACGGTACGCTTGTTCAGGGCGCCCTTGACGGCGAACTGCACGGTGCCGTCCACCAGTGAGAACAGGGTGTGGTCCTTGCCGATGCCGACATTCACGCCGGGGTGAAACTGGGTGCCACGCTGACGGACGATGATGCCGCCTGCTAGGATCTGCTGGCCGCCGTAGACTTTGACGCCCAGTCGTTTCGATTCGGAATCGCGGCCGTTGCGCGTCGAGCCGCCGCCTTTTTTGTGTGCCATGGTGAGCTCCTGTGCAATGACCTGATCAGGCCGCAACGTCGTCGATGCGGATTTCGGTGTAGTTCTGACGATGCCCCTGCTGCTTGCGGTAGTGCTTGCGCCGGCGCATCTTGAATATTTTGATCTTGTCGTGACGGCCTTGTGCAAGAACGGTCGCCCTGACCGTGGCGCCGGTAACGAAGGGCGTGCCGATTTGCAGCGTTTCGCCTTCGCCGACCGACAACACCTGGTCGAGCGCGATTTCTTGTCCAATGTCAGCCGGTATCTGTTCGATTTTCAGTTTTTGGCCGGCGCAAACGCGATACTGTTTGCCGCCGGTTTTTATGACCGCGTACATGGGGGGTTTCCTATATGAATTCCCGGGCTGGCGGGCCGGCCTGTGCGCCGTGTTGCATTCCCCGCAATCGATGATCTGATCCGGCAAACGCACCCATTCCAGGTCCTGGGGATGCCAAAAACGGCCCGATTCAATGGTGAAATCAGGCCAAGCCTTGCATTTTACACAGAATCAGCATAAGGAATCAATCGCAACCGTCGCAACCGTCGTTTCCGTTGGTGCAACGTGGGAATGTCCGAGTCTGGAGGCGCGGACCTTTTCTACGAGCGGTAATCTGCATTGATGGTGACGTACTCGTGCGAGAAGTCGCACGTATATACCGTGTCGGTCACATGGCCACGCCCGAGCGCCACCCGCACCAGGATTTCGGCTTCGGCCATCACGCGCTGGCCGGCGGCTTCCTGGTAAGTCGGGTCGCGCCCGCCGTTGCTGGCAACCAGGACGTCGCCCAGCCAGAGCGTCAGCCTGGAGACATCCAGGTCGTCGATGCCGGCATAGCCGATGGCCGCCAGGATCCGGCCCAGGTTCGGATCCGAGGCATAGAACGCGGTCTTCACCAGCGGAGAATGGGCGATGGCATAGGCGACCTTCAGGGCTTCATCCGTTGTCGCGGCCTGCTCGACGCGAATCGTCATGAATTTGGTGGCCCCCTCGGCGTCTCGCACGATTTTCTGCGCCAGATCGCGCGCCGCTTCGGTCAGGGCATCCTCCAGGGCAGGAAAGCGGGGGTCTTTTGCCGATTCGATCTGTACCCCGCTTGCGCCGGTGGCCACGATGATGAAGGAATCATTGGTCGAGGTGTCGCCGTCGACCGTGATCCGGTTGAAAGACCGGTCTGCGATCCTGCGTATGAGGGATTGCAGCAGTGCAGGGGCCAGGCCGGCATCCGTGGCCAGAAAACCCAGCATCGTCGCCATGTTGGGGCGGATCATGCCGGCGCCCTTGCTGATTCCGGTCAGGGTGACCGTCGTGCCGCCCAGATCGATCTGCCTGGAATGTATTTTTGGCTGAGTGTCGGTGGTCATGATGCTGTGGGCGGCCTCGAACCAGTGGTCCGGGCGGGCATCGCCGATGGCAGCGGGCAGCGCGGCGATCAGACGGTCGGCCGGCAGCGGTTCCAGAATCACCCCGGTCGAAAACGGCAGGATCTGCGCAGGCTCGACGCCCAACAGCGTGGCCAGGGCGCTGCAGGTCTCGCGTGCCGCCTGCAGGCCGGCCTGCCCCGTGCCGGCGTTGGCGTTGCCCGTATTGATGAGCAGCGCCCGAATCTCATGGCCCGCAGCCAGGTGGGCTTCGCAGACCTGCACCGGAGCCGCACGAAAGCGATTGCGGGTGAATACGCCCGCCACCCTGGCGCCCGGATCCAGCAGCAGTACGGTCAGGTCGCGGTGGTTTGCCTTGCGGATGCCGGCTTCGGCAGTGCCGATGCGCATGCCGCGCACGGGGTGGATGGCGTCGCGCGCCGGGATGTGCAGATTGATGGCCATGTTGGGGATGATCCGGGAAGGTGGGCATGCATGCGCACGGCCGGCTTCCCGGACGCACCTGGCCAGGCGGCGGACACATGCGCGGGCGGCCCCGATTGCAGCAAAGAATGAACCCCCATTTTATGACGAATGGGGGTGACTGTTGCAGGCGTTGAGGGGCGATGTGCCGCCGGGCTTCGAGCACGCCTGGGTGGGTTGCCCCGGCCCCCCCGGCCGGCCAGGCCTCAGGTGGCTGCCGGCAGGCGGGCGTAGGTGGCCTGTTTCAGGTCGCCCAGCAAGTCGAACAGGGCACTGCGGGCCGCGGGAGCCAGGCCGCCCAGCAGGGACTGGACCCAGGCCTCGTGGGCGCGCTGCATGCGGCGATGATAACGGCGGCCCCGCTGGGTCAGGCGGATGAGCGAACTGCGGCGGTCGCTGTCGTCTTTCAGGCGCTCGACAAAGCCGTCTTTTTCGAGCTGGTCGGTGATGCCGGTGATGTTGCCATTGGTGACCATCATCAGGCGTGACAGGTCGCTCATTTTGAGGCCCTTCGGGGCGTTGATGAGCTGCGACATCAGATCGAAGCGCGGCAGGGTGGTCTGGAATTCGCTGCGCAAGCGGCTGCGCAGTTCGTTTTCGATCAGGGTACAGCAGCTGATCATGCGCAGCCATAAACGCAGATCGGCAGGTTCCTGACCGGTGGTGCGTGTTTCCAGATCCGGAATGGTCGGATTGACGAATGCCTGCTGCGTGGCAGCGTAGTGGGTGTAATCGGTCATGACGCGCCTCCGGGCCGTTGGGTCGGCCAACGAAAGAGTGGAAGATGCGCCCAGTGTAGGGGGCAGTCCGGGGCGTGTCTTTGCTCTGGGTCAAGAAACTTGAAGTTCGGACTTTTTAACCTGAGGTGATGGGATGCTGGCAATTTGCCGGGCGCGGCACGGGCTTCGGACACTGCCGAACCCCGGAAACGGACGGATCCCGGAAAACTGCTGGCCCCGGAAACTGACCGGGACTGCGGGCGTGCGCCCGCCAGCGCAAGCGTACGGGCCCCGGGAGGTATTCGGGCCCCGGGTCATTCACAGCCGGGCGAAGACGCGATCGGCGGCGTCCAGCGTGGCCTCGATGACCGCGTGGTCGTGGGTGGCGGAGACGAATCCGGCCTCGAAGGCCGAGGGTGCGAAATGGATGCCCTCGGCCAGCATGCCATGAAAGAAATGCTTGAAGGCCTCCGTGTCGCTGGCCGAGACATCGGCCAGGCCGGTGGGGACGGTGGCGCGAAAATACAGGCCGAACATGCCGCCTTGCCAGTCGCCGCAAAAGGGCACCCCATGGCGGCTGGCCCGCTCGACCAGGCCCTCGACAAGCTGGCCGGTGTGCGCGTGCAGGGATTCGTAGAACCCGGGTGCCGCCAGGCGGCGCAAGGTCGCGAGGCCGGCGGCCACGGCCACGGGGTTGCCCGACAGGGTGCCCGCCTGGTAGACCGCCCCCAGCGGTGCGATGTCGGCCATGATGTCGGCGCGGCCGCCAAAGGCACCGACCGGCATGCCGCCGCCGATGATCTTGGCCAGCGTGGTCATGTCGGGGGTCACGCCGCACAGGCCTTGCATGCCCTGCGGGCCGACGCGAAACCCCGTCATGACCTCGTCGAAAATCAGCAGGCTGCCATGCCGACTGCACAGGGCCCGCAGCCCCTCGAGGAAGCCCGGCTGCGGGCGCACCATGTTCATGTTGCCGGCGATCGGCTCGACGATGATGCAGGCGATTTCGTCAGGGTATTGTGCAAAGGCGGCTTCGACGGCTGCCAGGTCGTTGTAATCCAGCACCAGCGTGTGCCGGACGAATTCGGGAGGCACCCCGGCGGATGTGGGATTGCCGAACGTGAGCATGCCTGAACCGGCTTTCACCAGCAGGCTGTCTGCGTGACCGTGATAACAACCTTCGAATTTGATGATCTTGTGGCGTCCGGTATGGCCGCGCGCCAGACGGATCGCCGACATGGTGGCCTCGGTGCCGGAACTGACCAGCCGCACCTGCTCGATGGAAGGCATGCGTTCGATGAGGGCTTCGGCCATTTCGATCTCGGCCTCGGTCGGGGCGCCAAAGGACAGGCCGCCCGCGGCGGCAGCCTGCACGGCCTGGACGACTTCGGGGTCTGCGTGCCCCAGGATGGCAGGGCCCCAGGAACCGATGTAGTCGATGTAGCGGGTGCCTTCGGCGTCCCAGAGGTAAGGGCCCTGTGCGCGCTGGATGAAGGGCGGCGTGCCGCCCACGGAACGGAAAGCGCGCACGGGTGAATTCACGCCGCCGGGGATGGCGCGACAGGCACGTGCGAACAGTTCGGTATTGCGGGACATGATGGGATCTGCCAGTTGAAGGGGTTCAGGAAAACAGCGCGGCGCAACGCTGCGCCGCAGCGCGAATGTCGGCCGCGTCGAACAGGGCACTGATGACGGCGATGCTGTCGGCGCCTGCCTGGATGACGGGGGCCGCATTGTCGGGCCCGATCCCGCCGATGGCGACCACGGCCGCATGCGGGAATTGCGTATCGACCAGGCGGCGTCCCGCCCGGATATGCTCCAGGGTGGCGTGGGTGGCAGCGGGCTTGACCCGGGAGGCAAACAGCGCACCAAAGGCAATATAGTCCACGTCCTCTTGCAGGCGCCGTGCCGCCAGCTCGGGGGAATCGTAGCAGGAGGCGCCGATGAGCTTGTCCGACCCCAGCGCCAGGCGCGCCTGGGCGATCGGGCCGTCATCCCGGCCCAGGTGCACGCCATCGGCGCCCAGATCGGCCGCCAGGCGCCAGTCATCATTGATCATGAGGATCAGCCCCAGTTGCGAACAGAGGGCCTGGACGGCTCTGGCCTGAGCGTGGTGATCGGCCAGGGCCCCTTGTTTGCGGCGCCATTGCAGGGCGCGCATGCCGCCCGCATGGGCCTGCGCGATGGCTGTCAGCAGGCGGTCGGTGTCGGCCCAGTCCGGGGTGATTCCGTACAGGCCGCGGGGAAATCGCGGGTGTGTGCTTTGAAGCAAGGTCATGATGTCGTGTGCAGCAAGATGCGCTGGCCCATGCCGGGATGAAAGTGGTGGTCGAGCAGGGTCGTGGCCGTGTCGACGGCCCGAGGGATAGCGTCGGCAGGGTCCAGGCCCTGGGTCAGCAGGCAGGTCAGTACCGTGGCGAGCAGGCTTTCGACATCGCTGACGCGCACGCGCGGGGTCGGCCAGGGCCAGCGCCGGCCTGGCTGGCCGGCAGAATGCAGGGATACCCCGTTCAGATCCCGACCCAGGCCAAGCCCGGCACGCGTGCACAGGATGTGTGCTGCGCCACATTCGTGCAGGGCCGTGATGGGGTTGTCCGTTTGTGAGGCTGGCAGCAGGCCCAGGCTGGCCCAATGCGCGGGCAGGCTGGCATCCAGAATGAGGACCTGGGCCTGTGGCACCAGCAGTTCCAGCAGCGCGCTGATGGTCTCCTCGGGGTCCAGATCTTCCAGGTCGGACACCGCCGGCGGGGTGCAAAGCTGCAGGACCAGTGGCAGATCGCTATAGTCGGCCGTGATCTGGGCCAGCACCGAGATGGTTTCCGGGTCGTACTGGGGGCCGATCTTCACGGCGCCAATGGCCATGTCTTCCAGCAGGCAGCGGGCCTGGTCATCGATCAGGTCCGCGCCCAGGCGCTGAATGCTTTCGGTGCCGGTGGTGTCCTGCACGTGGATGGCGGTGACCACCGTTGCGCCATGGGTTCCCATGCGCGCGCAGATGACCGCGTCGATCGGCAGGTTACTGGCGCCGCTGGGGTCGAAAGGACCGAAAATCAAGGGCAGGGGAGCGGCGGGAAAGACGGGGGCGGCCATGGATGCGGGTCAGGTGCCGGCAGCGTGGCCGGCGGGTTGTGTACTATGGCATCCATTCTAATGGATGCAGGCTGGCGGCGGGTCCGCCGGCCTGGAACGGACGGGGCAGGAATTTCCCATGCGGACCTGGATGTGCCTGATTTGCGGATGGATCTATGACGAGGCGGCCGGCTATCCCGAAGACGGCATCGCACCCGGCACGCGTTGGGAAGACGTGCCGCCGAACTGGGTGTGCCCGGAATGCGGAGCGCGCAAAGAAGACTTCGAATTGATCGAGATCTGATATTCTGGGCGTATGGGCCGGAAGGCCGGATTTCTGGAGACCGCCATGACGACAACAGCGCATGACTCCGACACCCGCTTGCCAATCGATCTGTCCCGGCAATTGCTGCTGGCCATGCCGGGCATGGTGTCGGGCGAGCTGGCCAATACCGTGATCTATGTATGCGAGCATACGGAACATGGTGCGCTGGGCCTGGTGATCAACCGGCCCACCACGCTCACGGTCGGTGATCTGCTGCAACGCATCGACCTGACCCTGTCGCTGGAAATCGGTCCGGTACGCGAGGCGCCCGTGTTTTTCGGCGGGCCGGTCCAGACGGACCGCGGCTTCGTGCTGCACGTGCCGCGCGGCGAGTACAGCTCCAGCATCTCCCTGGGCGATGATGTGGCCCTGACCACCTCGCGCGACGTGCTGCAGGACGTGGCCGATGGCCATGGTCCGGCGCGCCTGCTCGTCACGCTGGGTTACGCAGGCTGGGGCGCTGGCCAGCTCGAGGACGAACTGGGTCGCAATGCCTGGCTCAACGTGCTGGCTTCGAACGAAATCCTCTTCGAGACCCCCGCAGAGGAACGCTACGACGCCGCGCTGGCACAGTTGGGCATCCGCGCCTCGATGCTGGCCAGCGATGCCGGCCACGCCTGAGGAGATCCTGCTGGCCTTTGATTTCGGCCTCAGGAAAATCGGTGTGGCCCTGGGCAACACGCTGACTGGCCAGGCGCACCCTCTATGCATTCTGACGCCTGTCACGCGCGAGCAGCGCTTTTCCCAGGTGGGCGCCCTGCTGGCGCAATGGCAGCCTGAACGGGTTGTCGTGGGCCTGCCCCTGACGCTGGATGGCGGCGAACAGCCTGCGTCGCAACACAGTCGTCGCTTTGCCCATCAGCTGGAAGGCCGCTTCGGCCTGCGCGTCGAACTGGTCGACGAGCGTGGCTCCAGCCTGGAAGCTCAGCAGATGCTGGGCAGCAGTGCACCCGATGATGCCGTGGCGGCAGCCATCATTTTGCAACGATACCTGGATCGGATCTCTTCCAGCCGGGCATGATGGCGGGCGAAGCGGGGACGGCCGGCAGCGTGTCGTCGGGCTCTGGTCGTGCGGCCTGGTGACACTGTGCGGGGTGCCGTCAATCGCCGGCGCAGTCCTGCTGGATGATGCGGTGATCACGCAGCCGCAGTGCGGTCAGGGCGCGCCCCCAGACGCAGCCCGTATCCAGGCAGATGGCGTCCGGGCGAATGTTCAGGCCCAGCGCCGACCAGTGCCCGAACACCACCGGCACCCCGGGATCGCGGCGCCCCGGGATCTCGAACCAGGGGCGCAGCCCGGGTGCGATGGCCTTTGTGCCGCCCTTGTGATGAAGGTCCATGCGCCCGTCGTCGGCATGGCAGACCCGCATGCGCGTCAGGGCGTTGACGATGACCCGCATGCGCTCCGGGCCTTGCAGGCTGTCGGACCATTGCAGCGGCTCTTCGCCATACAGATCATGCAAAGCGGGGTGCCAGTCGGGCTGACGCAGCGCGGTCTCGATCTCGTGCGCCAGGGATTGTGCCTGATCCAGTGTCCAGGCCGGCAGAATGCCGGCGTGAACCATGACGTGTCCGTGCGCGCGCACCAGCAATGGGCGATGGCGCAGCCAGTCGATCAGCGCAGGGGCATCGGGTGCTTGCAGAACGTCCTGGAAGGTGTCGGATTTGCCCGGCTTGCGCACACCGGCCACCACCGCCAGCAAATGCAGGTCATGGTTGCCCAGCACGACCTGCACGGGCTGGCGCAGCGCCTGGATCAGGCGCAGGGTGCCCAGGGAATCCGGTCCGCGGTTGACGAGATCGCCGGCAAACCACAGTTCGGTATCGGCGCGCGAGAGCTCGGGGTGCGCCAGCAGCGCACGCAGGGCGCCCGTACAGCCCTGCACGTCGCCGATGACCCAGACGTCGTCGGGCGTCATCAGGGGTTCCGTTGCAGCCGGCGCTGGCGCAACCACAGGGACAGATGGTGGCGGTGTTCCATGGCCATCAGGGTCAGCAGTGCGGCAATCAGGCCGGCCAGGCTGGGCACCAGCGCGGTGGCCCACGGAGGCCAGTCGCCCAGCAAGCCGGCGTTCAGTGCCAGCTGGTTCAGCATGAAGAAGCCCACGCCCAGCAGGATCCCTGCGAAGACTTTCGGGCCAACCCCGCCGCGCCGGGTCTGCATGAAACCGACCGGCGCCGCGATGGTGATCATGACCAGCAGGGTGAACGGGTAGGCGATCTTGCGCCACAGGGCAATTTCCTGGCGCTCGGTCTGCAGCTGGTTCTTCTGCAGATAACGGATGTAGTCCAGCAGGTCCGATATCGACATGCGCTCGGGCGTCAGGACACGGGCCATCAGGCGCTCCGGAGTCAGGGAAGTCGGGATGCTGCGGCTGGCCAGATGCTCCACCCTGGCCACCGGCCGTGTGGGCGGGCGGGCATCGGCCAGCGCACGTGGCGTCTCCGGGTCAATGCGCGTTTCGGTCAGGCCGAACAGCGTCAGCCGGTCGTTTTCAAACACGCCGCTCTCGGCCTGGACGAAGGCCTTCAGCGCGTCGTTTGCCCCGAATTCATACAGCGTGACGCCCTCGACCCGTCCCTGGCCGCTCAGCTTGTGGATGTTGATGATGTGGATGTCGCCCTGCGCGTCGGCTTCCTTGAACCAGTATCCGCTGGACAGGCGCTCGCCATCGGTGCGGCCCAGCAGCATCAGGCGGGATTCGCTGCCCTGCAGTTCAGCGGCCGGTGTGATGTATTCCGACAGGATGAAGGCGCCCATCACCAGCGGGATCGTGATCAGCCACAGAGTGACCAGCAGGCGCATGCCGCTGACGCCGGAGGCCCGCAGGATCGTGAGTTCGTTGCGTTGGGCCAGGCCGGCCAACGCCAGAACGGCACCGATCAGCAGGCCGATCGGCAGCAGCTCGTACAGATGATTGGGCAGGTCCAGCGCCTGCAGGTAAAACAGGTTCACCAGTGTCAGGTGACTCCCGACCTTGTCCAGTCCTTCGATGAGCGCAAAGAACATGAACAGGCCCACGAGCGCCAGCAGGACGACGGCCGTCGAGCGGTAGATTTCGCGAGCGATGTAGCGGCGGGCCGTACGCATGGATTGAAAATGGATTCAAACCTGCATAGTACCGCGATCATGCCGCGCCTCAGGGCAGACCGACCTGGGGCATGCGTGCACGCACGGTGGCGGCGTGCGTGCGCAGCCACGAGGTGACGCCGTGATGGTCATAAAAGGCCGGATTGGGCAGCATGGCGGCCAGCTGCGCGGCCTGCGTGCTGGACAGGCGTGCCGCGTCCGTGTGGAAATAGTGACGCGCCGCGGCCTGGGCGCCAAACGTCGTGGTCCCCCACTGGGCTACATTCAGATAGAGCTCGAGGATGCGCCGCTTGTTCATGACCAGTTCGAGCATGTAGGTCAGGATGAGCTCCTGCCCCTTGCGCAGGTAATTGCGGGAATTCGACAGAAACAGGTTTTTCGCCAGTTGCTGCGTGATGGTCGAACCGCCGCGCCGACGCGAACCGCCCTTTTCGGCCTGACGCTGGTTGAAGTGCCAGGCCTTGCGGATGGCATCCCATTCGACGCCATCATGGTCCACGAAGCCGGAATCTTCGGAGGCGATCACGGCGCGCTTGAGGTTCGTGCTGATGCGATCGTAAGCGACCCATTCGTAGGCAAGTTGCGCCTTGGGCTGCTCCAGGCGTGCCTCAGCCAGGGTTTCCCGCATGATCGGGGTGCTGGCCGGGTTGCGGAAATTGAACCAGACCACCATGCCGAACAGACCGATCTGATACAGAAACACGACGCCAAGGGCCGCCAGCAGGACGGTGACGATCAGGGAACGTCGGGGACGTCTCATGGTGCGTCCGTGTCCAGGCCCGATCGGGTGAAATGCCAGGTTCGCGTGATGGCCAGGATGTCGGCGCCCTGCGCCAGCTTCGGCGGCAACGGTTCGAAGGGTGCCGCCAGCTCGACGATGCGCCGCGCAGCACTGTTCAGGATGGGCTGATCGGATGGGCGGTCGAACTCCAGATGATCCAGCTGGCCATCGCGGCGGATGTAGACCGTCAGCTGCAGATCGCCATAAATCCTGCCGCGGGCTTCCGGTGGGTAGTGCCGGGTGCCGATGAGCTCGATGCGCTGGCGCCAGGCCTCGACATACTGTGCGTAATCCACGGCTTGCGTCGCGGGCGCCAGCCAGATCTGGCGGGGTTGCGCATTGTAGTGCTCGATGCGCGCCTTCAGCGCGGCGATGCGGGCGCTCAGCACCAGGCTGTCCTGTTCGCGATCGTCCTCGCCCGGCTGGGCGCTCTGGCCCGGCAAGCGGGGGGCGTGATGCGCCTGCGCGACCGTGTCCAGCGCCTCCAGCTGGGTCAGCAGGCGACGCTGTTCGGCCTCGAGCTCGGCCTGGCGCCGCCGCAGGGCAGCCAGCACGATGTCGTCGGCCTGGCTGTCGCTGGTGGTGCGCGGCAAGGGTGACGCGGCCATTGCCTGGGTGCGCTCGCCGCCGCCATCCAGATCCTGCTGCGCCAGCGCCTGGGGATGCAGGGGGGGCTGGTCGCTGCGGCTGTTGACCAGGGTGATTTCCAGAGTGCTGGGTGGCACCGGCGGTCGGGTGGTCGCCCCGTGCCACGCCAGCAGCAGGGCGTGCACGGCCAGCGACAGCACCAGCGCCGCGGCCATGCGGCTGCGGCCCTCGTGCCGCTGATCCAGCAATTGCAGCGCCAACGTGTCCATAAGCTGTTTCGCGTCGTTCAGGCCACCTCGCGCAGGCGGCACTCGATGTCCAGTCTCAGTTCATCGTAGCCCAGGATGTCCAGCACGAGTTCCTGGCCCCGCTCGAAGGTGGGCAGTCCATTGATGCGGGTGACGAAGGGTGCGCAGGCCAGCCGCACCAGGTTTTCGCGCAGCACATGGGCACGCACTTCCTGCAAGCCCTGCTGCTGCAGCCAGCGGATGCACCAGTAGCGCTCCATCGAGGACTGGAATTCGCCCCACAGGGTGTATTGCGAGTCGAAGGCACCGATGATGGCGTACAGATCCGCATCCTTGGGCTTGAACGGCGCCACCAGCCGGGCGGTGACGCCGTGGCGGGCGACTGCCAGAATCTGGCCCTGATTGATCAGATCCACATAGCGGCGCAGCGGTGAAGTCGACCAGATGTACTGGGGTACGGCGATGGCTTCATGCGGCAGTGCCTGGGTGGACATGCGCGTGCGGCCGGTCTGCTGGGAACGATAGATGCCCGGCACGCCGTGGCGCGCCAGCAGGGCGCCCCATTGGGTGTTGGTCAGTATCATGTATTCGGCCACCAGGCGCTCGAGCGGGGCATTGCGCTGGCGCGGCACCAGACGGATGATCGAGTCCGGATCATCGGCCGGGCCCTCGAGCTCGAAGCCGTATTCGATGCGGTCATTGTTTTCGGGTTTGCCGCGCACCAGATCGCGTGCCGCGCTCAGCTTTTGCGCGAAGTGCCACAGCGGGCGCAACCAGTGGCCATACGGGACGGCGCCATCCGGGTCGGCCAGGGCCGCCTCGGTGATGCGCTCGCCCAGGTTCTCATGGCGCAGGTTCTCGGTGACCCGGATGCGCTCGAGCCGGGTTTCCGTGTCCAGGATCTCGCCGCTGTCCATGCGCCCCGTCACGTACAGCGACAAGGCCGGACGCCACTGGCCTTCGTCCAGGGAAAAGGCGCTGATCAGCTCGTGTGGCAGCATCGGGATCTTTTCACCGGGCATGTAGACCGTGGACATGCGGCTGCGCGCCATGTCGTCCAGCGCGCTGCCGCGTGGCGCAGCCAGCGCCGGCACGGCGATATGAATGCCGACCCGGATCGTGTCCCCGTCCGGCTGTGACACGGACAGGGCGTCGTCGATTTCGACCGTGCTGGCTTCATCCACCGAATAGGCCTCGACCTCGGCCTCGGGCAGCTCGGCCCCCCAGGTGTCCACGGCCACGGGGGGCCATTGTGTGCCCTTGGGAAAGTGGGTGGACAGAAAACGGTGGCGCATCATGGCCAGAACGCTGGGCCAGACCCCCAGCGACAGGAGCAGTTTTTCCGGGCTGACCCCCAGCTGCTGCACCGCGGCGTCGAAGGCCTTCCATTCCAGGGAATTCTTGTCCGGGCGATCCAGGAAGTGGGGTGCGACTGCGCTCAGGGCTTCGGGCAGCTCGCCGGCGACCATGCGTTGCGTCCACTGCTGCTGCTGCTCCGCCTGCCGGCGCTTTTTTTCGATGGCGGCCAACGCGGCCTTCAGGATGTCGGGCGGCGCCGGCCGGAAGGTCCCGCGCCCGCGCCGGTGGAAATGGGCCGGTGCCGCGGACAGCGCCAGGATCATGGCGGTCTTCTCCACGGCATCGGGTGCGTGGCCGAAATACTCCTCGGCCAGTGCCGCGGCCTCGAATTCCTGTTGCGGGGCACATTCCCACAGAAAATCCGCGTCCAGTGTGGCCGCCAGCGCTTCGGCCGCCGGCAGCAGACCTTCGGGGGCGGGCTGTTCAAAGGTGAACAGAATGGCATTGCGCTTGATCTTGCTGCGTTTTCCCGAGGCCGATTCCACCTGCAGCGAGGTGTCGGCTTCGGAAAAAACGGTTTCGGCCTTGAGCTTGCCGGCGTCTTCGTAGAGAACGTGCATGAGGGTGGGTGCGGGCGGAAATTCGGTGAGGAGCCAGACGCAACGCAACGTGCCGAAGCGTCAGGAAGAGGTCTGAAGAGAATCATGCGCCAGTCCGTCCAGCAGCAGCTGGTGGATGCCGCCGAAACTGCCGTTGCTCATGACCAGAATGTGGTCGCCCGGGCGGGCGGCTGCACAGACGGCGTGGGCCAGGGCGTGCAGATCGTCGCCCGACCACAGACGCGCCCCCAGGGGAGCCAGCACCTGGGCAGGATCCCAGCCCAGGGCGTGCCGGCCGGTCGTGGCGCCGTGACAGAACACCAGATCGGCCTGCGCCAGGGATTCTGGCAGACGTGCCGCCATGGCGCCCAGTTTCATGGTGTTCGAGCGCGGCTCGATGACGGCCAGGATGCGGGCCTGCGGCCCCACGCGGCGGCGCAGGCCATCCAGCGTGGTGGCGATCGCGCTGGGGTGGTGGGCGAAATCATCATAAACCGACACCCCGCCCCGAGTGCCGCGCAGTTCCAGCCGTCGCCTGACCCCCTGGAAGGTGCACAAGGCGGCGATGCCGGCCGTGGCCGGGATGCCCGCATGATGCGCTGCCGCCAGCGCCGCCAGGGCGTTGGCCTGATTGTGCAGGCCGGCCAGAGACCAGTCGAGCGTGCCCAGGATGCGTCCGTCTTGCAGGATCTGGCAGCGGTGGCCGTCCGCCGCATCGTCCCGGGCCTGCCACTGCCCGCCGCTGCCAAAGGTCTGAACCGTGCTCCAGCAGCCACGCGCCAGCACCCGGTCGAGCGCGTCGCTGACAGCGGGCCGGATGATGCAGCCCGATGCCGGAATGGTGCGCACCAGATGGTGGAACTGGGTTTCGATGGCCTGCAGGTCAGGGAAGATGTCGGCGTGGTCATATTCCAGATTGTTCAGGATGGCGGTGCGCGGCCGATAGTGCACGAACTTCGAGCGCTTGTCGAAGAACGCCGTGTCGTATTCGTCCGCCTCGATGACGAAGCGCGCAATGGCCGGATCGTAGCGCGCCGAAACCTGCAGGTCGGGCGCCACACCGCCGATCAGGAAGTTGGCCGGCTGGCCGGCCTGTTCGAATATCCAGGCCAGCATCGCGCTGGTGGTGGTCTTGCCGTGCGTGCCGGCTACGGCCAGCACGTGCTGGCCGGGCAGCAGATGGTCTGCCAGCCATTGCGGACCCGACACGTAGGGCAAGCCGCGATCCAGGATGGCCTCCATCAGCGGGTTGCCGCGGCTGACGACATTGCCGATGAGATACAGGTCTGCGCCCAGCGCGATCTGGTCTGCATCGAAGCCGTCGATCAGGCGGATGCCCTGCTCGTGCAGTTGTGTGCTCATGGGCGGATAGACGCCGGCGTCGCAGCCCGTGACCTTGTGGCCCGCCGAGCGCGCAATCAGGGCCAGGCCGCCCATGAAGGTTCCGCAGATTCCCAGTATGTGTATGTGCATCGCATCCTCCGGCCTGTATTGTATTGCCCAATGCTATGATGATCCGGCAACGGGCATCGGGAAATGGCGGTGGTTTGATGGACAGGCGGATTTTCTTGCGCACGGCTTCGCTGGCCACACTGGGCCTGGCGTTTGCCGGGTCCCGGGCCGCAGCGTCCATCCTGCCGGCCGATCCGGTGTTCGGGCGGTCCTTCCAGGATCTGGATGGCCGGGACATGCCCCTGTCAGGCTACCTGGGCCGGCCCGTGCTGATGAATTTCTGGGCCAGCTGGTGCGCACCGTGCGTGCGTGAAATGCCGCTGCTCGAATCGCTGCACGAGCGTCACCCGGACCTGGCCCTGCTGGGCATGGCCATTGACACCCGGGCCAATGTGCTGCGGTTTCTGGACAAGATCCACGTTTCGTATCCCCTGCTGCTCGGGGGCACACAGGGCATTGCGCTGATGCGCGAACTGGGCAACAAGGCCGGCGTATTGCCCTTTACCGTGCTGTTCAATCGCCAGGGCCGGGTGGCCGCCACACTGGTGGGCGAACTCAAACCCGCGGACATTCAGGCGCGCCTGACGCAGTTGCTTCAAGTGTCAATGACCGGCCAATCAGCAGGTTACACGCCGGACTTCGTGGACAAATCGGCGGTTTTAGCGTAAAAAGACGCTTTGAAGGGCTCTTGCGCCCAGATTCGGCGTTCGCTTGGGCACGCTCTCTGGAAGCAGCAGCAACCATGGCCGTCGTGGATTCTCCCTGGGCGTCAGGGGCGGACCGACGGCGTATTTGTTTCTGCGCCCCGCGTTTGCTCACCGGACGGTCGGCAGCGATGCAGGCCAGCACACAGGAATCACTCATCATGGATCTCAGAAAACTGAAAACGCTGATCGACCTGGTGTCCGATTCGGGCATTGCCGAACTCGAAATCACCGAGGGCGACGGCAAGGTCCGCATCGTGAAATTTTCGGAAACCCGGGCCATGGTGTCCGCCGCCGCGATGCCCATGCAGACCGCGGCGACGCCGGCTGCAGCCCCGGCCCCCGCGGCGCCAGAGCCGGCAGCCGTGCAGGGCCACCAGGTCAAGGCACCGATGGTGGGCACTTTTTACCGCTCCCCGAATCCGAACGCGGCCCCATTCGTCGAGATCGGCCAGACAGTGAAGGACGGTGATCCCCTGTGCATCATCGAAGCCATGAAGCTGCTCAACGAGATCGAAGCCGACAAGGCCGGCGTCATCAAGGAAATCCTCGTTGAAAACGGCGAGCCGGTGGAATACGGCCAACCTCTGTTCATCATTGTCTGAGTCATGTTCGAAAAGATCCTGATTGCCAATCGTGGGGAAATTGCCCTGCGGGTACAGCGTGCCTGCCGCGAACTGGGCATCAAAACGGTGGTGGTGCACTCGGAAGCCGACCGCGAGGCCAAATATGTGCGCCTGGCAGACGAATCGGTCTGCATCGGTCCGGCATCGCCTCGCGACAGCTACCTGAACATGCCGGCCCTGATTTCCGCCGCCGAGGTGACTGATTCGGAAGCCATCCACCCGGGTTATGGCTTTCTGTCCGAAAATGCCGACTTCGCGGATCGTGTGGAAAAAAGCGGCTTCGTATTCATTGGCCCGCGCCCCGAGAGCATTCGCGTCATGGGAGACAAGGTCAGCGCCAAGCGCGCCATGATCGCGGCGGGTGTGCCGGTGGTGCCGGGGTCCGAAGGCGCCTTGCCGGACGATCCTCAGGAAATCCGGCGCACTGCAGCGTCCGTCGGTTATCCGGTCATCATCAAGGCTGCGGGGGGAGGCGGCGGGCGCGGCATGCGCGTGGTCTTCACCGAAGCGTCCCTGCTCAATGCCGTGGCCATGACGCGCACCGAAGCGGGCGCCGCCTTCGGCAATCCGGAAGTCTATCTGGAAAAATTTCTGGAAAATCCGCGCCATATCGAAATTCAGGTGCTGGCCGACGGCGAGGGCAAGGCGGTCTGGCTGGGCGAGCGGGATTGCTCCATGCAGCGTCGCCATCAGAAGATCCTCGAAGAGGCCCCTGCGCCCGGCATCGAGCGCGCCCTGATCGAGCGCATCGGTGAACGTTGTGCCGAGGCCTGCCGGATGATGCGCTATCGCGGGGCAGGCACCTTTGAGTTCCTGTATGAAAACGGCGAATTCTTCTTCATCGAGATGAATACCCGCATCCAGGTGGAGCACACGGTCACGGAAATGATCACGGGCATCGACCTGGTGCAGCAGCAGCTGCGCATTGCGGCCCGGGAAAAATTCAATCTGCGCCAGCGCGACATTCATCTGCATGGCCATGCCATCGAATGTCGCATCAACGCCGAAGACCCCTACAAATTCACGCCCAGCCCCGGCAAGATCACCAATTGGCACACGCCGGGCGGGCCGGGCGTGCGCATGGATTCGCATGTGTTCACCGGCTACACGGTGCCGCCGTACTACGATTCGATGATCGCCAAGCTCATCACCTTTGGCGACGATCGCCATCAGGCCATCATGCGCATGGATATCGCGCTGTCGGAAATGATAGTCGAAGGGGTGTCGACCAATATTCCCCTGCATCGCGAATTGCTGCAGGATGCCCACTTTCTTGCCGGGGGCACCAGCATTCATTACCTCGAGCAAAAACTCTCGAAGCGGCCCTGAGGACGTGTGCATGCAAGAGCTGGTACTGCGCTGCAAGCAAGATCAGGCCGAGGCCTGGTCCGACGCCCTGCTGCAGGCGGGGGCGCTGTCCGTGTCGCTCGAGGATGCCGAAGGCGACACCGTGCAGGAACAGGCCCTGTTCGGCGAACCCGGCACCGAGCCCGCCATTCGGGCATGGCGGCACAACCGCCTGGTCGCCCTGCTGGCCGATGGCGAGGATCCTGCGCTGCTGCTGGCCCGGCTCGACGGGCTGGCGGGGGCCGCACTTGCGCGCGATGAGTGGTTCTTGCGCGATGTGCCCGATGCGGACTGGGTGCGGCTGACTCAGTCCCAGTTCGGTCCCATCGTCGTGAGCGATCGCATCTGGATCGTGCCCAGCTGGCATCGTCAGGACGCCCGCGTGCCACCGGCAAATTCCCGCGATGGCATCGTCCGCATCGAACTGGACCCGGGTCTGGCGTTTGGCACCGGCAGTCATCCCACCACGCATTTGTGCCTGGAGTGGCTGGCGACCCACCTGAGGGGGGGCGAAACGGTGCTGGACTATGGCTGTGGCTCGGGCATTCTTGCCATTGCCGCCCGCATGCTCGGTGCCGGGCCCACATGGGGAGTCGACATCGATGAACAGGCCGTGTCATCCACCCGGCAGAATGCGGCGACCAACCGGGTCGACGTCACTGCCTGTCTGCCGGATGCCTTGCCGCCCGGTTCCAGCCGGATCGTGATGGCCAACATTCTGTCCGGGCCGCTCAAGCTTCTGGCCCCCATGCTGGCGGCCAGGGTGGCCGCCGACGGTTGGCTGGTTCTGTCGGGGGTCCTGGAGCGCCAGGCCGACGAAGTCGCTCGAGCCTATGCCGCGTGGCTGCCGCTGCAGGTCTGGGCCGCCCGGGATGGTTGGGTCTGTCTGGCGGGCCGCAAAGGCTGAGCTGCGGAGAAATCATGGATCTGACTACGCGCTGTCCAAAGTGCGGGACCGTCTTTCAGGCGAATCTGTCGGATCTGCAATTGCGCAAGGGCTACATCCGCTGTGTCCAGTGTGCCCACATTTTCGATGGCTATGCCGAAGTCGTGTCCGATCCCCTGGAGCATGACCCGGGCGATGGCGGCCGCAAGCCCGAGGCGCCGGGTCCATACCGGCACACGGTGGCAATCGATGCGGATGAGCCGCCTCCGCAGGTGTTTCGCTCCGGCCGGCACGCTGCGCAATCGGCGTCCCTGTCCACGCCACAGTTCACCGTCGGTACCTCGTACTGGCGGGATGATCGGCCGGAGCCGCACATCGTGCGCACGCAACCCCTGCAAGAGGATGCGGACTTGCCGCGTGCGCAAGCCGAGCCATTCGTCGTTGAACCGCACCCTGGGCGCCACAGCCGCGGCGGCTCGGCTGCGCAGCTGCTCGAGCCGCCCGAGCCGGCAGGGGGATGGGCGACCCTGCTGCACATCGCGGCACGCCTGTTGCTGTTGTTGCTGGTGCTGCTGCTGGTGGCGCAACTTCTGTATGTCTACCGGGCCCAGGTCGCGCAGGCCGTGCCGGCGCTGCGCCCCTGGCTCGAGCAGGCCTGTGGCCCGTTGCGGTGCCAGGTGCCCTATGCGCGCGACATCAAGCAGATTGCGATCACCGGATCTGCCCTGAAGATCGTCGAACCGGCGCTTGTCGGCTCCAGTTCCGACGGGGCCGTCCAGCAGCATTTCGTCCTGCACGTGACTCTGCGCAATCAGGGCAGCCACGCACAGGAATGGCCGACACTGGTGCTGGATCTGAACGATATGGCCGGCACGCGCCTGGTGCGGCGCAACCTCGCACCGGCGGAATATCTGGGGCACACGGCTGCGGCCGGCCCGTTCGCGGCGCACAGTGAAGTGCAGGTGCGCGTTCCACTCACCCTGAGCGGCATGCAGATCAATGGCTACCAGCTCGATATGTTCTTTCCCTGAGGCGGGCTTACCATGTCCAAGGACATCCTGATTTGCGGTTCCATCGCGTTCGATACCATTGCCGTTTTCGAAGGGCGCTTTCGCGACCACATTCTGGTCGACAATATCAAGTCCCTGAGCGTTTCGTTCTTCGTGCCGTCATTGCGCAAGGAATTCGGTGGCTGTGCCGGGAACATCGCCTACAACTTGAGCCTGCTCGGGGCGCATGCCGTCCCCGTCGGCACCGTCGGGCCCGATGCGCAGGACTATCTTCAGCGCATGCGTGCGCTGGGCATCGATACCCGCCTGGTGCGCGTGCTGCCCGACGCCTACACCCCCCAGTGCTACATCACCACCGATCTGGAAAACAATCAGATCGCCTCGTTTCACCCTGGTGCCATGCTGCGCTCGGCGGAAAATGACCTGAGCGGCCAGGCTGCGGGCTGGGCGATCGTGGCGCCCGACTCCCGAGACGGCATGTTCGCCCATGCCGAACGGCTGCACGCGGCAGGCATCCCGTTCGTGTTCGACCTGGGCCAGGCCATGCCGCTGTTTGACGGCGATGCGCTGCGGCGCATGATCGACATGGCCTCCATCCTGACCGCCAATGACTACGAGGCCAGCGTGATCGAGCAGCGCACCGGGCTGAGTGTCCAGGAAATCGCCGGCGGGCTGCAGGCCGTGGTGGTGACGCGTGGTGCCCGCGGGGCATCACTGTATACTGGGGGCACACGGGTGGATATCGCGCCCGTGCCAGTAGCACAGGCAGTGGATCCGACCGGTTGCGGCGATGCGCACCGAGCGGGCCTGCTGTATGGCCTGGTGAATGACTGGTCCCTGCACGATGCCTGTTGCTTGGCTAATGTGATGGGGGGCCTTAAAATCGGCAGCAAGGGGCCGCAGAATCACAGCCCTTCACGTACAGACATCGCGGCAATGCTGCTTTTGCACTATGGTGTGGATGCGTGCGCCTTTGCCTGATCTGGCCCAGATCCCTTTTGCCACACCAGGAGTCATTTCATGGCAGTTTCGAATCTTTCTCTCAATCACCGCGCTGTTCGTCTTGTGGCGATCGCGGGGTGCTCCTTGTCATTGCTGGTGCTGGCGGGCTGCGCCAATCGGTCGGCATCCGGGTCAACCTATACCTACGGCCAGGCACAGCAGGAACAGATCGTGCGCTATGGCACGGTCGTTTCCGTGCGGCCCATCGTGATTCAGGCGGACAAGTCCTCGGGTGTCGGGGCGCTCTCCGGGGCGGCCCTGGGCGGGGTCGCGGGCAGTTCCATCGGCGGCGGCAAGGGCCAGGTCATGACGACGATTGGTGGTGCCTTGCTGGGCGGGCTGGCCGGCAATGTCATCGAAGGTCAGGTGACCAAGACGCAGGGCCTGGAAATCACCGTGCGGCTGGATAACGGCGAAACGCGCGTGATCGCTCAGGCGGACGACATCCCGCTCAGCTCGGGTCAGCGGGTCCAGGTCATCAGCGGCGGCGGGCCGACCCGCGTCGTGCCACTGTAGGCATCACTTCGGCGCCTGACAAGCGCCCTGTTCTAGCCGGCAAACACCGAAAACGCCAGGTGGTTCAGGATCATCATGACGACCTGGGCGATCACCAGCAGCACCAGGGGTGACAGATCCAGCCCCCCCATGCGCGGCAGCATGCGCCGGATGGGGTCCAGCAGGGGAGCCGTCAGGGTATAGAGCACCGGCATGACGGGCGACAGCGGATTGATCCAGGACAGGATGGCCTGGATCAGGGTGACCCAGACAATCACGTTGAACAGCCACTTCAGGCTGAGCAGCAGGCCCGACAGCAGCAGCGGCGGAATGAAAGAGACCGCCGGCAGCAGGCCGCCCATGCCGATGAACCAGTTCAGCAACAGATAGACCAGTGCCGCAATCCAGCATCCCAGGATGCTGGGCCAGTCGAAGCGGCCGCTGGCCGGGATGACGCGCCGCACGGGCTGCACCAGCCAGTCGGTTGCGCGCAAAATGGCTTGCGAGTAGGGATTGAATGGATGCAGCCGGATGGCGTAGATCCAGGCGCGCAGGATCAGGGCAATGCCGAAGAGCTGAAAAATGATGTCGATCAAAAAGATCAGAATGTCACGGATCATGCCTTGCTCGCAGACTGCTGTGGGGGCGACCATTGTCGCATCAAGGAAAAAGGCCCGGCAAGCGGCCGGGCCAGGAAAAGCGTGCCGTGGATGCCGCCCCGGATCAGGGGCGATTTGATGTCGGGAAAGGCCAGCTGCCGGCGGGGTTGACGTCGATCTGTGCGTCTGGCGCCACGCTCGTGGGCTTGGATGCGGCCTTGCGGGCCGGCTTCGACGGGCTGGCAGGCGCAGCGGCGGATTTCCTGGTGGCTGCTTTTTTGGTGGCCACCGGCTTCGTTCTGGCAGCCTGGGCAGGCGCACTGGCCGCCTGGACAGCCGCCTTTTTCGCGACGGGCTTTTTGGCGCTGCTGGCAGCAGCCGGCTTGGCCGCTGATTTTTTCACGGTGGCCGTCGTTGCGATGCCAGCGGTTTTGGCAGTGGCCATTTTGCTTGCGGCCGTCTTGCTCGTGGTCGTCTTGCTTGCGGCGGTTTTGGTCGTGGCCTTTTTGGTGGCGGCAGCGGGTGTCGTCGCAGCAGATGCCGAGGCGCTGGAGGCGGCTTTTTTCGCGGGTGTGCTGGTTTTCGCCGATGTGGCCTTTTTTACCGGTGCGGCCTTTGTCACCGGTGCGGCCTTCGTCACCGGTGTGGCCTTCGTCACCGGTGTGGCCTTTTTCACCGGCGCCGCCTTTTTCGCCGGCGCCGCCGTTTTCGCCGGCGCCGCCGTTTTCGCCGGAGCAGCCCGTTCAGCCGAGGCCGACTTCTTGGCGGGAGCAGCCTTTTTCACTGCAGCGGTGCTGTTCACGCGGGCGGGTTTTGAAGCAGGTGACTTGGCCGCTGCGGCAGGCTTGCTGGCAGCCGTCGGGGATTTCGATTTGGGGACTGCAGAGTTTCCTGCTGATGTGACAGAGGCCTTTTTGGCAGTTGTCATCGTCATGCTCCTTGGGGGGTCGAAAGGGGACATCCACCCATTTGATATGACCCCCGCGCGCGGCGCGGCCCATCTCAAATGGATAAGGCGCGCAATACCATGAATATTGCGCGCCTACAAGTCTATCGTAAGCCTTGCAGTCATCCAAGCATTATTCCCTGCGCAGGATGCTGCTGTTTCATATTCTGTTCACCACTGCAGATAAAACATGGCCTTGGCCAGAAATACGATCAGGACGACATGGCAGAAGACGCTGATGTGAATCAGCTGGAAATGGCGGGATTTCAGGCGGCCGGTGCCACCGAGTGTGACGGCCGCGATGAAATGTGCCAGGACGCTGAAGGCCAGGATGATCTTGATCCACAGCAGCGTGGCGAAACTGCTGGCAAAAGGATGCGCCAGGGTGTCGCGCAATTGCCAGGCCATGCCGATGCCGGCGCCAAACAGGATGAGGATGACGAAGGGCATGATGCGCCGTGCCCGCTGGCCGATGGCCAGTTCGACATTGCGCATTGTTTCGCGGCCCAGCGGCTTGCGAATGCCCTCGAGGATGAGGACCTCGAAAAATACCGTGCCCACGAAGAATATCGCAGCAAACAGATGCAGTGTGATGAGTACGGAATGGATCATGTCGGTAGAATGATTGCTTGCCCGCCGAAAACGCGGGTGCCTGAAAATTGTAGGCCGGATGGCGGCGCTCGACGGCCGCAGCCCTGTGCCTGCAAGGGGTATTGAATGGCAATGGTCATGGATGGGGATCAAGCAATGGTACGTAATCGCATTCGTGTTCATGTGGGCGCAGCCTGCGTGCTTGTCGTGGTCAGCCTTGCGGCTTGCGCGCCCACCAGCCCACCCGTCGCGGTGCAGGCGCCTGCGGCACGGCCTGCCTGTGTGCCCGCCGCAACGGGCGATCCGCTGGTGGGCAACTGGCTGTCGGTGGCCGCCCAGAAGGGGGTGGCGGGCACGCTGCGCACGCTCTATACCCTGAACCCCGACGGCACCATGAGCTATGTCGAGCAGGTCAAGCGGCCCAACACGCCATCGCAGGGGCTGTACGAGAGTGGTTGCTGGTCGCACCAGGGTCAGACGCTGGTGCTGCGCACGCTGGATTCCAATGGCCTGCCCGTGAATCTGGATGATCCGATCTATACCAACCGCTATCATCTGGTGCGGATCAGCAACCAGGAGTTGCACCTGCAGGGGCCTGACGGTGCCGTGCGCGCCAAGCGCATGTCACCGGGTTACCGCTTGCCATTCTGAAGGGCGCCATGGCCCGGTCTTCAGGGCCGGGTCTTCAAGGTCGCGTCCAGCCGTTCCAGCACACTGGCGCGGCCCAGCAGGGCCAGAACCGCGCTGATGGAAGGCGTGTGTTTTCGCCCCGTCACCGCCACCCGCAGCGGGATGGCCAGCTTCGGCATCTTCAGTGCGCGGGCCTTCAGCAGCGTCTTGATCAGATCGTCCAGCGCCGCTTCGGTCCAGTCGGCCAGGTTCTGCGCACCCGCCCGGAATGCGCGCAGCAGATCCAGTGCGGCGTCGTCCAGGACCTCGGTGCGCAGATCCGCACCGGCGGGTGTCCAGGGTCCGCAGAACAGCAGTGCGCCTTCGGCCAGCTCTTCCAGTGTTTCGCTGCGATCCCGCAGCAAGGCCATGATCGCCGGCAGCTTGTCCAGGTCGGGGTCGACGCCGCGGTTGCGGATGCGCGGTGCGACGCGTGCGCTCAGGTCCTGCGGGCTGAGGGCGCGCAGCACATGGGCGTTGACCCAGTTCAGCTTCTTTGGATCCCACTGGGCGGCGGAGCGGCTGAGATGGCGCGGGTCGAACCATTCCACGAGTTGCTGCCGGGTGAAGAGCTCATCGTTGCCGTGGCTCCAGCCCAGACGGGCCAGATAATTCACCATGGCTTCGGGCAGATAACCCATGCGATCGTATTCCATGATGCTGACGGCGCCGTGGCGCTTGGACAGCTTTTCGCCGTCGGGCCCCAGGATCATCGGCACGTGGCCGTAGCGGGGCAGTTCGGCGCCCAGTGCACGCAGGATGTTGATCTGGCGCGGCGTGTTGTTGACGTGGTCGTCGCCGCGGATGACGTGACTGATGCGCATGTCCCAGTCGTCCACCACGACGCAGAAGTTGTAGGTGGGCGTGCCGTCGGGCCGCGCGATGACCAGGTCATCCAGTTCGGCGTTGTCGAAGCTGATGGGCCCCTTGACCAGGTCGTCCCAGGCCGTGACGCCTTCCAGGGGGCTGCGAAAGCGCACGACGGGCCGCACCCCTGCGGGAACGGGCGGCAGGGTCTTGCCGGGTTCCGGTCGCCAGGTGCCGTCATAGCGCGGCTTGGCACCCGTGGCACGAGCGCGTTCACGCATCGCATCGACTTCCGCCGGCGTGCTGTAGCAGTGGTAGGCGGTGCCCTGGACCAGCATGTCGGCAATGACCGCACGGTAGCGTTCCATGCGCTGCATCTGATAGTAGGGGCCCTCGTCGGCGTCCAGGCCCAGCCATTGCATGCCATCCAGGATGGCCTGGACGGCCTGGGGCGTGGAGCGTTCCAGGTCCGTGTCCTCGATGCGCAGTACGAAGGCTCCCCCGTGATGACGGGCAAAGGCCCAGGAAAACAGCGCCGTGCGGGCCCCGCCCAGGTGCAGATAACCGGTGGGGGAAGGCGCAAAGCGGGTTCGCACGGGGCGCGGGGAAGAAGCTGTCATGGTCTGTGGCCGGCGGTGAGGCTAGTAGAATCGGGGAAGCAATCCATTCATTTTAAAGGACAGCCCGTTTGGCTTGTCCAAGGTCCCATTCATGTTGCGTCATCGCCTGGCGGCGCTGTTCGAGCCGCGTTCGTTACTCATCCTCAGTTCCCGTGAATTGCCTGTGGTCCAGGCACCGCCCGCCTTGCTGCGCGGGCGTATCGCCGATGTGCGCATCGGCGCTGACGGCCAGTGGCGACTGCCGCGGCAGCGGCTGGCCTTTCTGCAGGAAGGCCAGCGCCTGGACATGGCGCTGCTCAGCATCGATCCGGCGCAGCTGCCAGCCGCGCTGGCGGCATTGCGTGTGCATCGGCCGCGTGCGCTGGTCTTGCTGCCGCACGAAATTCCGGCGGCCGATCCCATGGAAATCCGCGCCATCTGTCAGGCCTGGGGACGCCTGAATGACTGTCTGGTGCTGGGGCCGGGTGCGCTGGGCATCCAGCGCCCGCATCTGGGGCTGAATCTGGGTTTCGATGCGCACGGGGCACCGGTGGGCCGCGTGGCCCTGGTCGCCCAGTCGCGCATGGTGGCCGCCGCCGTACTGGACTGGGCGGGCGATGTCCAGCTGGGCTTTTCCGCCGTGGCCTCTGCGGGTGATGCAGAGGGCGTGACGGTCGCCGAGATCCTGGAATATCTGTCCGTCGACGCGCGGACCGACAGCATCGTGCTGTACCTCGAGGAAGCCGACTCGTCGCGCCGATTCACCAGTGCCCTCATGGCGGCGGCCAGCGTCAAGCCGGTCATCGTCCTCAAAACCGACCGACAGGGGCCAGAGCGCAATCCCGCGGCAGATGCCGTGTTTGACGCGCTGCTGAGCCGCACGGGTGCGGTGCGCATCCGTTTTTTCGTTCAGCTGTTCTCGGCGCTGAAGGTGCTGGTGCACGCCAGGCGCCAGCGCGGTCGGCGCATCGCCCTGTTTTCCAATGGCTATGGCGCGGCGCATCTGGCACTGGAGACCATCGGCAGCAACGGCCCGGTCGTGCGCGCGGAACTGTCGATGCAAACGGTACGCGATCTGCGCACACTGCTGGAGCCGGGGGCCACGGTCAGCAATCCCGTCATCAGTCACGCGCCGCTGGATGCCGCCCGCCTGCAGCAGGTGCTTGGACTGCTGGTCGATGATGGCCAGGTGGATGGGGTGCTGGTGCTGATCGCGCCCGATGCCCTCTCGGACATGGATGGCGCCACCGAGGCCCTGGCCCGCATTTCCGAGGCTGCCGGCAAGCCCATCATTTCCTGTTTCATGGGGGATGCCTCGATGCGGGCCCAGCGCCATCGCCTGGATGATGTGGGCCTGCCGGCCTTTCGCACCCCCGAATCGGCCGCCAACGCCTTCGGCATTCTGGCATCCTACCAGCACAATCAGATGCTGGCCCAGCAGGCCCTGCCTCCTGAAATGCTCAGCCGCCCTCCGCGGCTGGACGAGGCCCGCATGCTGCTTGGCGATGCCATCATGTCGGGTCGTACCACGCTGGATCCGGCCAGCTGTCGCTGGCTGCTGGACTGCTTCCATGTGCCCATCCTGCTGCAGGAAAAGGCCAATCCCGGACCCGCGAATCCCCCCGGTGTGCCGATGGCCATTCATGTGCGCCAGGATGCGCAGTTTGGGCCATACATCCAGTTCGGCCCGGGTGGTGCCCATGCGAAGCTGGCCTCGCCGCATCGGGAAATCGAGCTGCCGCCCCTGAACAATTATCTTGCGCGCCAGCTCATCCAGCGTGGCAAGTTCTGGACACGGGTCTTGAAAAACGATCTGAGTCCCGCCGTGCTCGAGCTGCTGCGCGAAGCGCTCGAGCGCATTTCCGAAATCATCAGCGAGCTGCCCGGCATTCGCGAGCTGTCGATCGATCCGCTCTGGTCTGACGATACCAGCCTGTTCGCCGCCGCGATGCGGGTCTCGCTGAATCCGGATGACAACGGCGAGCGGCCCGAGAATCGCTCTTATCGTCACATGGCCATCCACCCCTATCCACGCAGTCTGGTGCGCGCCAGAGTGACCGCCACCGGCCAGGAATGGTTGCTGCGGCCGATCCGCCCGGAAGACGCCAGCCTGTTGCAGGAATTCGTGCGCGAGCTGTCGGATGAGTCGCGCTACATGCGCTTCGTTTCCATGTTGCGCGAACTGACCCCGCGCATGCTGGCTCGCTACACCCGCATCGACTATGACCGCGAAGTGGCGCTGGTGGCCACGGTTCAGGTGGCCAATCCGGAAAATCGCGGGCTGCTGCGCGAGCGCATCGTGGGTTTCGCGCATTACCTGCGCAACGCCGACGGCCAGGGGGCCGAATACGCACTGGTCATCGCCGACGACTGGCAGCGTCGCGGGCTGGGGGCGGAGCTGATGCGCAGCCTGATGGATGTGGCGCACCGACAGGGCCTGAATTACATTGAAGGCATTGTGCTGGCCACCAACCGGCCCATGCTGGCCCTGATGCATTACCTGGGCTTTCACAACGAGCCGGACGAATCCGATCCCGGCATGCGAAGACTGTCGATGAACCTGCAGGCCGATCGAATCAGCTCACCATGACGCGCAGCAGAAAGTCCCGGATGTCGTTCAGTTCGCGAGGATGCAGGCCGTGTCCCATCGGATACGTGTGCCAGTCCACGGGCTGGTCCAGGGCCAGCAGCGCGTCGCGGCTGGTTTGCGCGTAGTCCATGGGTACCACCATGTCCATGGTGCCATGCGCCATGAAGATCGGCGTGGCCGCATTGGCAGGATGACGTTCTGCGGACGTGGTGTTGCGCAGCGGCAGATAGCCCGACAGGCCGATCATGCCGGCCAGTGGCTCTTCCAGACGCAGGCCCGTGTACAGGGCCATGGCGCAGCCTTGGGAAAATCCGGCCAGCACGACGCGTTCCTGGGGAACGCCGCGGGCCGCCTCGCGCACGATGAGTTCCCGCACGGCATGGCGGGTGGCGCGGATGCCGTCCACGTCCTCGCGCGCATCGCGATCCAGACCGTACAAGTCGAACCAGGCGCGCATGGCCATGCCCTGGTTCAGCGTGACCGGGCGTACCGGTGCATGAGGGAAGACGAAACGCAGTTCGGGCAGATCCGGATGGGCCAGGTCCGGCACGACCGGCTCGAAGTCATGGCCATCGGCCCCCAGGCCGTGCAGCCAGATCACGCTGTGCGTGGGGTTCGGCCCCGTGGTGTGTTCAATGGTTTCCAGCTCAGTGGTCATCGTCCTTGTCATCCTTGAATTCAATCTGCTTCAGCGCCTGGAACAGGGCGCGGTACTGTTTGCGGCCCGGCTCGCGCCCCTGGGGCAAGGCGGCGTTGTCGCGGGATTCCTTGCGGGCAGCCCGGATCAGGCTGCGCAGTGCCTGGATGTCCAGGTCGGGAAACGATTCCAGCAACTGGGTCAGTGCTTCGTCGCTGTCCAGCAGCCGGTCGCGCAAGGCTTCCAGGCGATGCATGGCGCGCGTCTGGTCCTTTGAGCCGCTGGCCCAGAGATCCAGTTGCGCACGCAGCGTCTGCGCCTCGGTGCGACGCAGCAGCTTGCCGACATAGTGAATCTGGCGACGGCGGCCTTCGTGGCTGTGGATGCGCTGTGCCAGTGCAATGGCGTCGCGCAACGGTTCGTCCAGCGACAACTGTGCCAGGCGTGCGGCGGGCAGCGCGACCAGCTCACGACCCAGGTCGAGCAGCGCATGCATGTCCCGCTTGACCTGGGATTTGCTGGGACGCCGGTGTTCGTCTTCAGGCCCGTTGGCTTCATCGGCGGCCTGTGGCGCGTGGTCATCCATGGCTTAGGGCATAAAATGATCTGCAACCCGTTATCATAACCGTCCCTAACCGGTGAAATGTGCATGAACGACCGAAACGATGATTCCCTGGACATCCCCGCCCAACAGGCCCAGTTCCGCGAGCTCGTCACCGACGCCTTGCGCCTGGCGCGCGAAGCGGGCGCGTCCGATGCCGCCGTCGAAGTCTCCGAAAACCGGGGTCTGTCGGTGGCCGTGCGTCAGCGCGCCATCGAGACCATCGAGCAGACCCGGGACCGGTCTCTGGCGGTGACCGTGTTCGCCGGGCAGCGTCGGGGTTCCGCCTCGACCTCGGACTTTTCCGCCGATGCCTTGCGTCGCACGGTGGATGCCGCGTGGCATATTGCGCGCTACACCGCAGAAGATCCGGCCGCCGGCCTGCCGGAATCCGATCAGTTCGCGCTGCACTATCCGGATCTGGATCTGCACCACCCCTGGGCCATCGACACAGCCGCTGCGGTCCGCCTGGCCCTGCGGGCCGAACGCGCAGCCCTGGATGTCAGTGCGCAGATCACCAATACCGAAGGCGCTTCGCTGGACACCATGGAGGCGCACTTTGTGCTGGGCAATTCGCGCGGCTTCCTGGGCGGCTACCCGTATTCGCGCCACAGTCTCTCGGTGGCGCCCATTGCGGGGCGTGGCGACGGCATGCAGCGCGACTACTGGTATACCTCGGCGTGCCGTGCGGCGGATCTGGCCGCGCCGGCCCGGGTGGGCCGCTACGCGGCCGAACGCGCGCTGGCGCGCCTGGGGGCCCGTCCCGTAAAGACGGGCCGCTTTCCGGTGCTGTTCGAGGCACCCCTGGCCGTTGGCCTGCTGGGGGCCCTGGTCCAGGCGGCCAGTGGCGGGGCCCTGTATCGCAAGGCCAGCTTCCTGGTCGACTCTCTGGGCAAGGCGGTGCTGTCGGATCATCTGGATGTTGTCGAAAATCCGTATATCCCGGGAGCCCAGGGCAGCTCGCCCTTTGACGCCGAGGGTGTCCGGCCCCAGGCGCGCCGCGTCGTGGATCAGGGCGAACTTGCGGGCTATTTCCTGTCCACTTACACGGCACGCAAGCTCGGCCTGGTCACGACGGGCAATGCCGGCGGTTCACACAATCTCACCCTGCGTTCGCGCCTGACGCACCCGGATGATGATCTGGATGCAATGCTGCGCAAGATGGATACGGGGCTGCTGGTGACCGAGCTCATCGGCCAGGGCGTCAATTACGTGACGGGCGATTATTCGCGTGGCGCGTTCGGCTACTGGGTGCAGGGCGGCAAGATTCAGTACCCTGTCCAGGAAATCACGATCGCCGGCAATCTGGCCGACATGTTCCGCCAGATCGTGGCCGTGGGGGCGGATGTGCACGCGCGCGGCGCCAAATCATCCGGTTCGGTGCTGATCGAGCACATGGCGATCGCCGGCCAGTAGGACTGCGCCGGATCGAATCACGGCGCCCGCTTGCCGCGCAACCGGTTTCGCGGATCCCCGGGGGCTGTGTACCGTATGGCTGACGGTGTAATATCGTTTGCACTTGCAATAAACATCCAGTAACCCGTCACACAGGAGATCCCTCATCATGCAGCGTCGTGCATTTCTGAAAAAGGCAGGTTTGGGCGCGGTCGCCGGTACCGCAGCGGTGGCCGTGCCTGCAATTGCCCAGTCCAGCCCACAGATCAGCTGGAAGATGACGTCAACCTATGGGCCCTCACTGCCGCCGCTGTTTTCCACAGCGCAGCTGTTCTGCGATATGGTCAAGGACGTCACGGGTGGCAACTTCAACATCCGTCTGTACCCGGCCGGCGAACTGGTGCCGGGTTTTGGCGTCATGGATGCCGTGGGCAACCGCACGGTGGAATGCGGCCAGACCGCCTCTTATTACTATTATGGCAAGGACCCGGCCTTTTGCTTTGATACGGCCGTGCCTTTCGGCCTGAATGTGCGCCAGATGAATGCCTGGGTGTACGAAGGCGATGGCCTGAAGCTTCTGCGCGAACTTTTTGCGCCTCGGGGCATCATCAATTTCCCCTTCGGCAATACGGGTGCCCAGATGGGGGGCTGGTACCGCAAGGAGATCAATTCGGTCGACGATCTGAAGGGGCTGAAGATGCGCACTGCGGGCTTTGCCGGCGAAGTTCTGTCGCGCATGGGGGTGATCCCGCAGCAGGTGCCGCCGGGCGACATCTACCCGTCGCTGGAAAAGGGCGCGCTGGATGCGGTGGAGTTCGTGGGCCCTGTGGATGACGAAAAGCTCGGCTTCCAGAAGGTTGCGAAATACTATTACTACCCCGGCTGGTGGGAAGGCTCGGCGCAGGTCTCTTTGTACGTCAACGACAAGGCGCATGCGGAACTGCCGAAGGCTTACCAGAAGGCCCTCGAGGTGGCTGCCCGCGCTGCCGGCAACAAGCTGGTGGAAGACTACGACGCACACAATCCGGAGGCCCTGCGTCGTCTGATTGCCAGTGGCGCCGTACTGAAGAGCTTCCCGCGTGATGTGATGGATGCTTCGTTCAAGGCGGCCAACGAGGTCTACAAGGAATTCAACGAGAAAGACCCTGGCTTCAAGAAGATCTACGACAATTACATGGCGTTTCGCGACAACGTCGTGCCCTGGTTCCGTGTGAACGAAGCCGCGTACGACAATTATCTGGGTGCGGCACTGGCACGCCAGAAGAAGCAGGAGTCCTGAGTTTTGAGTCCGCCCGTCAGATCGTGTATGATGGGCGGATTTTCGTTCGCATTTGAACTGTACGGGCAGGGTGATTTTCACCGGACAATGCCCAGGCAGGGATTCATCAGCCGGTCGTGCTTCGGGGCGGTGTTGTCACCCCGGGTGTGTTGCATGTCATGCACGGTCTGCGGGCGAGAATTTTCATTCATCTCATCAGGAACACCATCATGAAGACCTTTGTGGCCAAGCCGCATGAAGTCAAGCGTGACTGGTTTGTGATCGACGCCAGGGGCAAGGTCCTCGGCCGTGTGGCCAGCGAAGTCGCACGCCGCTTGCGCGGAAAGCACAAACCGGAATTCACGCCGCACGTGGATACGGGCGATTACATCGTCGTCATCAATGCCGCCGATATCGTCGTCACGGGCGCCAAGGCGCAAGACAAGCGGTACTATCGTCACTCGACCTATCCGGGCGGGATCACGGAAACGAACTTTGAAAAGATGCAGCAGCGCTTTCCGGGGCGCGCCCTGCAAAAGGCTGTGAAGGGCATGCTTCCGAAAGGCCCGCTGGGCTATGCCATGGCGAAAAAGCTGAAGGTCTATGCCGGTGCCGAGCACCCGCATGCCGCGCAGCAGCCGCAAACACTGGAATTTTGAGGACAGGCCATCATGATCGGTAATTGGAATTACGGTACGGGCCGCCGCAAGACTTCGGTGGCACGAGTGTTCCTGAAGAAAGGCACGGGCAAGATCGTCGTCAACGGTCGCCCGGTGGACGAATATTTTGCGCGCGAAACCGGGCGCATGATCGTGCGTCAGCCGCTGGAGCTGACCAACCACCTGGAGTCGTTCGATTTTCATGTGAATGTGCATGGGGGCGGCGAGTCCGGCCAGGCAGGCGCGGTGCGGCATGGCATCACGCGTGCGCTGATTGAATACGATGAAACGCTGAAGCCGTCGCTGAAGCAGGCTGGCTTGGTGACGCGTGATGCCCGCGAGGTCGAGCGCAAGAAGGTCGGCTTTCACAAGGCGCGCCGTCGCAAGCAGTTCAGCAAGCGCTGATGTTCAGCAAGCGCTGATGTGGTTTCGGGTGGCTTGCCACCCGATGTGGTGCAGGAACCCTGGTCTGTTGGCCGGGGTTTTTGCGTTTCTGGACGGGGTGTTTCCCTCGCGACGTCACGTTGCGGTGTTTTCAATCCCAGTGTTTCTCACGCCCCGTCAAAAACCGCAGCGTTTCTCACGCTGCGTCAGACCGCGGTGTTTCTCACGCGGCGCTGAGGGATCTCACGCGGTGCTGAGGGATCTCACGCGGCGCTGAGGGGTGTGCCGGCTTGTGCGCCCCAGCCGGCGGTCCTCCCTGCGGTCGGACTGCCCGGGTCTGCCTCGTCCGGGCGGGCGGCGGGCAAACTCGCCGCTACGCGGCTCAGACAGTGCCCGCCGAAACCCCCCCGCCCGGGCGCGCCCCGGGGGGCCGGGGCCTCGCCGGGGCCCGGGGCGGCTCGCCGGGGGGGGGGGGGGGGCCGTGCGGGGCGGATTGCCCGTGTGGGGCGGGGGGCCGGCGCGGGGGATTGCTGAGGGGTTGGT